>VFSW01014273.1_pt1 | contig 10989 bp, 9 predicted proteins | sample 5358111 | NCBI WGS metagenome assembly VFSW01 (sample SAMN11554181, study PRJNA540505) | mine drainage metagenome | isolation source: sediment from site ElyBrook_90M | place: USA: Ely Copper Mine, Vershire, VT | collected 2017
CCCACGACCCGGCGCTGACCGCGCGCTGCGGGCGGGTGGTGCGGCTGGCGGACGGGCGGATCGTCGCGGACGGGCCGGCGGCTGCCGCGCCGCGCCCGGCCTGAGCACGCGGCGCCGTAAGCTGGCATACTCCGCCCGCCCCCGGGCTCATCCTCGGGGCGCGCGCCCGGTCCCGCAACGGTTGTCCCCATGCCCGCGTTCCGCCCCCTCCGCCAGCCGCCCGGCCTGTATCACCGCCGCGTCGGCCCGATCCTTGTCACCGCGCTGAACGACGGGATCATCACCGCCGATTTCGCCTGGCTCGCCGGCCTGCCGCCCGACCAGGCCGAGGCGCTGCACCGCGCCGCGTTCCGCGCCATCCCGCCGCGCATCACCGTAAACGCCTTCCTGCTCCATCTGCCGGATGGGAGCCTGGCGCTGATCGACACCGGCGCGCGCGACAGCTTGGGGCCGGGGCTCGGCGAGATGCCGGCGCGGCTGGCCGCGCTCGGGATCGCCCCGGCGGATATCGCCACCGTGCTGCTCACCCATCTGCATCCCGATCACGCGGGCGGGCTGATCGGCGCGGACGGGAAGGCGGCGTTCCCGAACGCGAGCCTCGTGATGCACGCGGCGGAGATGCTGTTCTGGCGCGATCCGGCGACGCTCGCCGCCGCGCGCGACGACCAGGATCGCGCCTTCATCGCGCTGGCGCGCGCGGTGCTGGACGCCTATCCGGGCCGCATCCGCACCCTGACCGATGGCGCCGCGCTGGACGGCGTGAGCGCGGTCCCGCTGCCCGGCCACACACCCGGCCATACCGGCTGGCGCATCGCTTCGGGCGGAGACTCGCTGCTGGTCTGGGGCGATATCGTGCACATGCCGGGCATCCAGTTCGCCCGCCCGGAGATCGGCATGGGCTTCGATATCGACGGCGCCCAGGCGATCGCCACCCGCCGCGCGATCATGGCCGAGGCCGCGGCGCGCGGGGAGGCGATCGCCGGGATGCATCTCGATTTTCCGGCCTTCGGCCATGTCGCCGCCGCCGGCGACGGCTACGCCTTCATTCCCGAAACCTGGTCCCCGGTGCCGTGAGCGAGCCGCGGGTCAAATCCCAGCTCTGGGTGCAGATGGCGCTTCGCCTGGGCGACGGGGCGGGTAAACCCGGCATGGTGTTGCGCAAGGGCGATGCCAGCGCCGGCGGCGTGTTGGTGGTGCTGCATGGGCGGGAGGGGGTGGTCGTGCTCGCGCAGACCCGCACGGCCAACGGCGAACCGGCATGGATGCGCGGCACCGGCGCGGGGCCGGTCGATCAGCCCGCCGCGGATGCCTATATCGCCCGGCAGGTTGGGCGGGACCCGGATCTGTGGGTGGTGGAATTCGAAACGCCGGATCTGGTTCCGCCGTTCGAGGCACGCCTGGTCTGACCAGAAAGGCGAGCACGGGGGACGAGCCAGGCCCGCCCCCCGCGATCGGAGTCAGATCGTCGCTTCCAGCGCGGTCAAGGTACGCAGCACCGTTTCGCGAACCTTGAGCGGGGCGAACGGGTTCTCATCGAGGTCGGCCAGCAGCGCCTCGCTGCCGGCGTAGGCCTTGTACTTTTGCAGCAGGTCCCGCGCTTCCTTCACGCGGTCGCCGCGCACGGCGGCATCGGGGGCCTTCGCCGCTTCCGCCAGCTTGGCCGACAGATTGCCGTTCAGCGTCTGCAACACCGGACCGATCTTCGACTTGAAGCGGGTCTCGATATCGCCCGAGAGGCCTTCCGCCTTGTAGGCATCGACCAAGGCGGCGCGCAGCCGGTCGTATTCGCTGGCCATCTTCGCGTACGTCGCGTTCCAGATCTCACCCGACTTGCCGAGCGCGACGGCCCGGTCGCCGGTCGGTTGCGCGGTCCCGCCCGTCGCACGGGCGAGCGCGGCGCGCAGGTCGCCGATGGCCTGGGTGGCGGCCGGGCCGTTCTTGGCGCCGATCATGGCGCGGGCCTGGGTGGCGAGCTGAACCAGATCGCCCTTCGCCGCCGGATCCTTCACGCCCGGGATCTGGCCCATCAGCAGCGCCAGCTCCTTGGTCAGCGCGCCGAAATCCATCACCGGGGCGTCGCCGTCGTAATCGTCGGTGTCGGTATCCTCGGGGTCGTCCTCGTCGGCGACCTCCTTGCCGTCCACCATCAGCTTGACGCTCTTGAAGGGCAGCGGCTTGAACCGCTTGAGCATCTTGGTGAGCTTCTTGCCGAGGCCGGGCAGCAGCCTTCCCTCGAGGTTCAGGATCAGGACGGTGGCGCGTTCGTCGCCCATCCCGCCTTCGGTCTGCTCCTGGCCCTGCGATTCCTCGGCCTCGAGCTCGCCGGCGCCCCGCGCGCTCAGCGCGACGCCGAACGTCATGGCGTGCAGCCCGGTCTCGCGCGCGACCTGCCCGGCGAGCGCTTTGCCGCCCTTGGACTTGCTCAGCGCGATACGGTGGTTTTCGGCCTTCTTGCCGAGTACGACGCCGAAATTCAGCTCCCCGGAGGAGCGCAGGCGCTTCATCGTCTTGACGAGATAGGTGTGATACACATCCGGATCGACGAACATGCCGTCATCGTCTTCGCCGCTTTCGGCGACCCATTTCTGCTCGGCATCGATCAGGCGGTCGAGCTTCTTCAGCGCGTCCGCCGTCCACTCCATCTCGGGGTTGCCCTTGACCTTCCCCGCCTCGGCGATCACCGCCTTGGCCGCGGCCTCGATCGCATCGAGCGCGGCGCGCGCGGCCTTGCTGGCAGCCTCGTCGCCGTCCTTCTCGACCTTGCGCTTCGCGCCCTCGTAGTCCTTGAGCGCGTCCTCCAGCTTGCCGGCCGTCTTCAGGCCCTTGGGCTGGCTGTCCTTCCACCATTTGGCGGAAAGGGTGGGGGATTCGCCTTTCTTCATCGCGGAGACCTCCCTGGCGGCCACGCCTTCGTGCCGCTTGCCTAGCTGTCACACATCGCCCCGGGAGCGGCGGCGCCGGTTCGGGGCGCGGCTGCTCTCCAGGGCTGGTAGAAGACAGTATTGCACTCCCCGCGCGGTGGTTCCAGCGGGAATTGACCCCGCCAAAAACCGCTCCCCCGTCAGGCGGCGCGGCCGTAATAAAGGGTCACGGTATGCGTCGCCTCGGCGAAGAACAGCCAGCGCTCGATATAGATGCCGACCAGCGCCGCCACTGCCGCGGCCAGCCCGGCCACCGCGCCGCCGCCCAGCAGCCGCGCAGCCAGGAACAGCAGCGGCAGCAGGAACCCCACCCAGGCGGCGATCATCCGCAGCCGCGCCGCGTGGCGCCGGCCGATCGCGAAGCCCATCTCGCGCAGCAGGTAGTTCTCCTCGGTGTGCGGCAGCTCCAGGCTGCGCACCTTGCCCAGAAACCCGAGCCCGGTGGCACTCTCGATCGTCGGGCCCGAAGCCGGACGGTCGATCGCGCGCCAGTAGCCGAGCTTGCCGATCAGCGCCGCCGCGCCCACGACCGCCGCCAGCGCCGCCATGCCCTGCCCCGCGCCCCGGAGCGCCGCCAGCGCGGCAAGGCACACCGCGCCGCTGAACGCCGCCAGCAGCAGGAAATTCGGCAGCACCGCCGATTGATGCCATTGCCGGATCGGTTTGAGCGAGGCGTAGATCATCGCCTGGGACGCGACCGTCAGCCCCGCGCAGGCCGAAGCGGCCAGCCCCAGCGCGATCGTCACCGGCGCTCCGGCTCCGGCGGCGACCCAGGCCAGCGCGAAGCCGGCCACCGGAACGAAGGTGACGATCGCCATCACCCCCTCCCGCGACAGCCAGGAGGTCCGCCATTGCGACAGCGCCCGCCAGGCGCGCTCGGGATGGCCGAGATGGAAGGTGGACGCGAGCAGCCCGGCCAGGGTCAGCGCCAGCGCGACCGCGATCGCCGGCAGCCCGAACCAGGCCGACCGCGGCAGCGCGCCCAGCGCGTTCAGCACCCCGAGCCAGGCGAGCATCCCGTACCCGGCCCCGGAAGCGGTGGTCAGGAAGACCACCGAGAAAGCCGGGTTCATCGGCTGAGCGCCCGATCGATCCAGCGCAGCAGCGCATTCGCGCTGCCCGTGGGCATCGGCTCCACGGGTGGGGCGGCCGTGGCTTCCGGCCGGCGGCGCGGCGGCAGGTATTTGTTGGTGGGCCGGTAGCCGAGCTCCGGCATCAGATCGAAGCCGCCGCGCTCGGCCACCAGCTGCGAGACCGGGCTGGACGCGTCGCCCAGATCGCCGAAATGCCGCGCCCCGGCGGGGCAGGCCCGCACGCAGGCCGGGACACGCTCCGCTTCCACGATATTCTCGTTGTAGATGCGATCGACGCAGAGCGTGCATTTGCGCATCACGCCCTGGTCCTCGTCGAATTCGCGGGCGCCGTACGGGCAGGCCCAGGAGCAGAGCTTGCAGCCGATGCAGATCTCGGCGTTCACCAGCACGATGCCGTCTTCCGCGCGCTTGTAGGACGCGCCGGTCGGGCAGACCGTGACGCAGGCGGGTTCGGCGCAATGCAGGCAGGAGCGGGGGAAATGCACGGTGCGGCTTTCCGTACCGGTCCCCGCCTCGTAGGCATGGACCCGGTTCAGCCACACCCCGTCCTGGCCGGCCTGGTACGGATGGAAATCCGTGAGCGGCGCCGTATGGCCCGACGTGTTCCATTCCTTGCAGCTCACCGCGCAGGCATGGCAGCCCACGCAGGTATCGAGATCGATGACAAGGCCGAGCTGTTTCGCGCCCGGTTGCGGGATGGCGGTCATGGCGGGATCACTCGGCTGCGGACGGAATTGAGGTGTCGTAGCGCAGGATGGTGGGCGCGGCGCGCTGGCCCGGCGGTGCCGCGAGCTGCGCGGGCCTGGGCAACGTCTCCGCCGGCGCCTCGGCCTTCTCCACGCGCACGCGCAGATCGTACCATGCCGCCTGGCCGGTGATGGGATCGGCGTTGGCGTGGCGGACGCCGCCCTGTTCGGGCAGGAACTCGGTGATGACCTGGTTGAGCAGGAAGCCGCGGGTCGCTTCCGGCGCGTCCGCCGACAGCGCCCAGGCGCCGGCGCGCTTGCCGATGGCGTTCCAGGTCCAGACCGTGTCGGGATTGACCCCCTCCATCAGCCGCACCTGCCCCTTCACCCGTCCGGCGCGGCTGATGACCCAGACCCAGTCGTCATCGGCGATGCCGAGCGCGGTCGCGGTTCCGCGATGCATATAAAGCCGGTTGGCGCCGTGGATTTGGCGCAGCCAGGCGTTCTGCGAGTGCCAGGAATGGTACATCGCCATCGGCCGCTGGGTGATCGCGCGCAGCGGATAGGCGGAGTCCGATCCGCTGGTCTGCTCGAACGGCGGATACCAGATCGGCAGCGGATCGAAGGCATGGTGGATGCGCGCGCGATGGGTCTCGGGCGGTTGGACGGCGCCGTGGCCTTCGGCGGCGAGGCGGAATTTCTGCAGGGGTTCGCTGTAGAGCTGCAAGACGATCTGCGCGGTGGCCCCGATCAGGCCAAGCGATTTCGCCTCCGCCAGATAGGCGGCGTTGGCGTGCTTGTAATAGAGCGCCTCGGGCGGATGGTGATGCGCCCAGAACGCGCCGTTGGCGACGTAGCGGTGGAGCTGGTCCGGATTGGGCGCGCCGACGCCGGAGGCGGTCCCGTCCGCGCCGCGAAATCCGGCCAGCGGGCCGACGCCGGGGCTGCGCTGGTGGTTGACGATGTAGTCGGCGTAGTCGCGGTAGGCTGGGGCGCCGGCTTCGGTGACGAAGCCCGGCAGTTTCAGCCGCGCGCCGAGGTCGATCAGCACGTCCTGGAACGGGCGCACGTCGCGGTCCGGCGGCAGGATCGGCTGGCGGATCGAGTCCGCCGGCCCCTCCGGACTGCCGATCGGGCGATCGAGCAGCGAGACGCAATCCCAGCGTTCCAGATAGGTGGTGTCGGGCAGGACCAGATCGGCGTGGGCCACCATCTCCGACGCATAGGCATCGGAATAGATCACGTGCGGGATGACGTAGTCGCCGGTGGCGGGGTCCTTGTCGGTCAGCATCCGCACGGTATCGGCGGGGTTCATCGCCGAGTTCCACGCCATGTTGGCCATGTACATGAACAAGGTGTCGATCTTGTAGGGATCGCCGGCATGGGCGTTGGCGATGACGGTGTGCATCATCCCGTGCAGCGCCATCGGCGCGTCCCAGGTGAACGCCTTGTCGATGCGCGCGGCGGTGCCGTCATCCTCGATCAGCAGGTCTTCCGGCCCGCGCGGAAAGCCGAGCGCCATGCCCGGCAGCATCGTGTTCGGCTTGGCGCCCTTGCCGACCGGTGCGGCGCCCGGCGGGATCGGGCGGGGGAACGGGGATTTGTAGCGCCAGGAGCCGGGCGTATCGATCGCGCCCAGCAGCATCTGCAACAGATGGATCGCGCGGCAGGTATGAAAGCCGTTGGAATGCGCCGAGATCCCGCGCATCGCGTGCATCGCGACGGGCCGGCCCCGCATCGTCTCGTGGCGGCGGCCGGAGGTGTCGGTCCAGGGCTGATCGAGCACGATCTCCTGGTTGAACGCTACATCCGCGATTTCCCGGGCGATCCGGCGGATCGTTTCGGCCGGGATGCCGCAGCGTTCGGCGACCGCGTCGGGCGCGTAGGCGCCGTCCAGATAACGTTCCGCCAGCAGATGGAAGACCGGGCGCGCGGCGCGGCCGTCGGGGAGGCGACACTCGCCCACGACGCGCGGCGCCATGCCCGGCGTCGCGGCATCGATCGCGGCATCCTGGGTGCGGTCCCACGCCAGCGGGCGGCCTTCCGCGTCGCGCGCGAACAGGCCGTGCCCGGCGGTCCCGGGCGCGTCGATCACCAGCCAGGCGGCATTGGTGTAGCGGACCAGGAAATCGAGATCGATCCGATCGGCGCGCAGCATTTCATGCACCAGCGCCAGCACGAACAGCCCGTCCGTGCCGGGGCGGATCGCCAGGAACTCATCGGCGATAGCGGAATATCCCGTCTGCACCGGATTGACCGAGATGAACTTGGCGCCGCGCGCCTTGAGGCCGGCGAGGCCGCGCTTGATCGGGTTGGAATCGTGGTCCTCGGCGACGCCGAACATCAGGAAGTATTTCGTCCGCTCCCAGTCCGGCTCACCGAATTCCCAGAAGCTGCCGCCGATGGAATAGAGCCCTGCGGCGGCCATGTTGACCGAGCAGAACCCGCCATGGGCGGCGAAATTGGGGGTGCCGAACTGCTTCGCCCACCAGCCGGTGAAGGACTGGCTCTGGTCGCGTCCGGTGAAGAAGGCGAGCTTCTTCGGATCGCTCGCGCGGATGGCCCCCAGCCAGCCGGAGGCGATATCCAGCGCCTCCTCCCACTCGATTTCCTTGAAGTCGCCGGAGCCGCGCGGGCCGGCCCGCAGCAGCGGCTTGGTCAGCCGCGCCGGCGAGGTGTGCTGCATGATCCCGGCCGAGCCCTTGGCGCAGATCACGCCGCGATTGACCGGGTGGTCGGGATTGCCCTCGATGTAGCGGATGCGGCCATCCTGGAGATGGACGCGGATGCCGCACCGGCAGGCGCACATATAGCAGGTGGTGCATTTGACGGCATCGCCGACCGGCGGGGAGAGATCGATCCGCTCCACCGGGCTGGCAATGCCGGTGGTCCGTCCCGCCGTGCCGCCGTCCATGCTGGTTCCACCCTTTTCGTCGCGCCGCGTTTGTGCGGCGGGATGGCCGGTTCGGCAACCCCCGGAAGGCCAGGAATTGCTCCCGCGGCACCGCCGCGCGGGAGAAGATGGTCCCCGGGCGGGCGGGCGAGGCGAAATCCTGGCGCGGCGATCAGTCCAGGAACCACGCCGCCCCGGCAGCCTGGGCGAGCTGGCGCACCTGGCCGAGCAGGCCGGGCCCTACGGGAATCCCCTCCGCCATTCGCTTGACCGCGTTCGCCCGCTGCGGGTCGCCCGCCACCATCACCGGCTGGGCGGGATCCACCGGCGGCGTCGCCCGCAGATCGTTGCAGAACCGCGTGACGTCGGCGCGGAAATCGTCGCCTTCCCGGAACAGGCCCGGATCGATCGCCATGAAGAAATGCCCGATATCCTGGCCCTGCGGCTTCTTCGTGTGCATCGGATCGGTGATCAGGGTGGACCCCGACAGACAGGCCGCCAGGATGTTCACCATCACCGCCAGGCCATAGCCCTTGTAGCTGCTCCCCTCCGGCGAACCGCCGAGCGAGGTGAGGCTGCCCCCCTTGGACACCACCAGCGGATCGTCGGACGGCTTGCCATCCGGCCCCAATACCCAGCCCGGCGGCGTCGGCAGCCCCTCGTTCGCCTTGTTGCGGATCCGCCCCGCCGCGACCGTGGTGGTCGCCATGTCCAGCAGGAACGGCCGCCCGTCCGTGCCGGGGGCGGCGAAGGACCACGGATCGGTGCCGAGCCGCGGCTGTTTGCCGAAGGTGGGCGCCACCTGGATCCCGCCGGCCGAGGTGCAGGCGATGCCCACCAGCCCCGCCTCCGCCGCCATCAGCGTGTAGAACCCGCAGGCGCCGAAATGCGCCGAATTGCGCACCGCCACCGCCGCCAGACCCGATGCGCGCGCCTTGTCGATCGCCACGCCCATGGCGAACCGCGCCGGCACATGGCCCAGCCCGCCGCCGCCATCGACCAGCGCGGAAACGGGCGTCTCGCGCAGGATGGACGGATGCGCATCGACGCGGATGCGCCCGTTGCGCCGCAGCCGGTCATAGCCGGGCAGCATGGACATCCCGTGGCTGTCGACGCCGTGCAGATCGGCCCAGGACAGGATTTCGCTGGTCTGTTCGGCGTTGTCCTCGGGCATGCCCCAGCCGAGCAGGATGGATTTGATCTGTGCGCGATGCGCGGCATAGGCGGCGGGCATGAAGCGGTTCCTCCCCGGGGATGCGGCGCGCAGCCTTGCGCCGGGGGCGGGTTCCGGCAAGGGTGACCGGCGGATGGTAGGGATGGGAGGGACGCATGACCGGGCCGGCCGACGGGGCGGGATTGTTGCAAGCACGATTCGGGATCGCGGCGTCGGGCGGATCGGCGTTGGGCGGATCGGCAACGGTGCCGGACGGCGTCGCGGCGCTGCTGGACCGGCGGGTCGCGCGCCGCTACCGCGACGAGCCGGTGCCGGACGCGCTGCTCGACCTGCTGCTGGCGGCGGCGCAATCGGCGCCGACCAAATCCGATCTGCAGCAATATTCCGTGGTGGTGCTGCGCGATCCGGTGAAGATCAAGCGCATCGCCGACTGGATCGGCACCATGGACTGGATCGCCTCCGCCCCGGTGTTCCTGGTCTGGTGCGGCGACATGCGGCGCGGGCAGCGCCTGTGCGAGCTGCACGGAATGCCTCATGCCAACAACAATCTCGACACGTTCCTGAACACCGCGGTGGACGCCACCCTGGCGATGGGCGGGTTCATCGCCGCGGCCGAGGCGGCGGGGCTCGGCACCTGCCCGATCAGCTACGTGCGTAACCATATCGAGAAGGTGGCCCCCCTGCTCGGCCTGCCGTCCGGCGTCTATCCGCTGGCCGGGCTGACGCTCGGTTGGCCCTTGTTCCGCCGCCCGGTTTCCATGCGCCTGCCGCCCGCCGCGGTGGTGCACCGGGAACGCTACGACGACACCGCCCTGCCCGAACACATCGCCGCCTATGACGAGCGCCGCCGGGCCCGCGAACCGCTGGCCGCCGCCGGGCTGAAAAACAACGACGTCTATCCGCCGCGCGACGGCGTCGGCTGGAGCGAGAATTGCGCGCGCCAGCTCTCGGTGCCGGAACGCTACGGGTTTGCCGCCTGGCTGCGCACGAGGGGATTCGATCTTGCCTGACGACGCCGTCCGCCGCCCCGCCATCCGCGCCCGCCACGCCGCCAGCCTGGTCGTTCTCCGCAACGAACAGGAACTGCTGATGGGCCTGCGCGGCGCGCGCCACCGCTTCATGCCCAACAAGCTGGTCTTCCCGGGCGGGGCGGTGGATCGCGCCGACCTGACCGCGCCCGTGGCCAGTCCGCTGCCCGCCGCCACCCGCGCCGCACTGGAACGCGCGGCCAATCCGGCGCTGGCGCATGGCCTGGCGGTGGCCGCGGCGCGCGAACTGGAGGAGGAAACCGGCCTGACCCTGGGCACCCCGCCGGCGCTGGCGGGGTTGCGCTATCTGTGCCGGATGGTCACGCCACCCGCCAACCCGATCCGCTTCAACGCCCGCTTCCTGCTGGTCGATGCCGCCCGGGTCTCCGGCACGCTGGCCGGCTCGGGCGAGCTCGAGGAACTGCGCTTCTTCGCCATCGATGAAGCGCTGGGCTACGATCTGGCCGAGCCGCAGCGCCGCGTGATCGAACGCTTGCGCGCCTGGCTGGCGATGACGCCGGCGGATCGGGATGCGGCGCGGCCCCTGCCCGTATACCGCCGCCGGGCTTGGGGCGAGGAGTAAACGCCCCTTGAGCCGGGCCGGGTTTGCGCCTAACCCGGCAGCACAGGGAGCAAAGCGTGGGCGACGGTTGGTGCGGCGAGACGCCGCGTCCGAAACGCTCAAGGGAGACGAACCATGGAAAACTCACGCAACGCCGCCGGCCTGGCCCGGCGGCAGGCTCTGCAACTTGGCCTCGGCTCGGCCGGGGGCCTAATGGTACCCGGGCTGTGGGCCGATCTGGCGCGCGCGGCGGATGGGCCGCTCGGCACCTATCCGGCCGGTACCGCGGGAGATTCGGTGTTCGTCGGCGTCACCAGCCCGCTGACCGGCCCCTATTCGGCCGACGGCAAGGACCATGTGAAAGGCTACGAGCTCGCCTTCGCCGAGATCAACGCTGGCGGCGCCAATCCGCAGGCCTGGGGCCTCAAGGGCAAGGGCGTGCTCGGCAAGCAGATCAAATACGGCGTGGCCGATTCGGAGCTGAAGCCGAACGTCGCGGTGCAGGCGCAGACGCAGTTCATCCAGCGCGACAAGGCGATCATGATCACCGGCTGCGTGTCCTCGGCCGAGGCGGTGGCGGTCGAGGAGCTCGCGCAGCGCGATCACGTGCTGAACATGGTGGGGGCGTCAG
>VFSW01014274.1_pt1 | contig 10989 bp, 12 predicted proteins | sample 5358111 | NCBI WGS metagenome assembly VFSW01 (sample SAMN11554181, study PRJNA540505) | mine drainage metagenome | isolation source: sediment from site ElyBrook_90M | place: USA: Ely Copper Mine, Vershire, VT | collected 2017
TCTCAGTAGTCCGTGTAGCCTTTTTCTCCCGGCGTATAAAAGGTGTCGAAATCAGGCGGGGTTAATTCGCTGCCTGCGCGCAGTTTTTCAACCAGATCCGGATTGGAGATGAAAGGACGACCGAAAGCCACCAGATCGCCGCGCTGCGCATCAAGATCGCTATTGGCACGGGCCAGATCGTAACCGCCGGAGAGGATGTAACGCCCCTTGAATTCGGCGCGAATTTTTGCCTTCAATACAGGACTGACTTCAGGGGCGCCCATCGAGCTGTGATCGACAACATGGATGTAAACCAGACCGATGGCGTTGAGCTCAGTCATCAGCAGTTCGTACATCGCATCCATCTCTGGATCGGCTGCCGTGCCGTTGAACACGCCATACGGCGAGATGCGCATGCCGATGTGTTCCGCACCGATCGCGGCGGCAGTCGCCTTGGCCACTTCCACGGCAAAACGGATGCGGTTTTCGATGCTGCCGCCCCATGCGTCGGTACGCTGATTGGTGGCGCTGTTGAGAAACTGATCGATCAGATAGCCGTTCGCCGCATGCAGTTCGATGCCGTCAAAGCCCGCCTCGATCGCGTTTTTTGCAGCCGCCGCATATTCCGCGATGGCGCTGACTATGTCAGCGTCCGTCATCTCGGCAGGCACGGGGTAGGGCTGCATGCCGCTGGCATCCGTCCACATCTCGCCGGGAGCGGCAAGCGCGGAGGGCGCGAGTATTTTCGTGCCTGGCTGCATATTGGCCGGATGGCTGACGCGACCGGTGTGCATCAGTTGCACGAAGATGTGGCCGCCGGCCTTGTGCACGCTGTCTGTCACTCCCCGCCAGCCTGCGATCTGCTCGATGCTGAACAGACCGGGCTGACGCGCATAGCCCAGGCCGTTCGGAGAAGGGGAGGTGCCTTCGGCGATCAGCAGGCCCGCGCCGGCGCGTAATCCGTAATATTTGGCCATCAGTTGGTTCGGGATATTTCCGGTTGCGCGGCAGCGCGTCAGCGGCGCCATGACGATGCGGTTTTTCAATTGCAGCTTGCCCAACGAGATCGGGGTGAACAGGGTAGTAGTCATATATTTTCCTTATAATCGTTATAAAAACTCGCGCAGGGGTGCGTGAGCAATGCATCTTGGTTGTGTCTGTTACGGTCTTTCCTCGTACTGCGGCGCATCGTCGCAGATTTCATGCCATTCTGCCTTGGAGCCCACAAAAATGTGCGCTGATACCTTACCCTCCACCGGCGTATCCAGCGTGCCGATGCGCACCCGCACCGTTTCGGGGGCGCTTTCCCGTCGGCCTGCGATGGGGGAACCGCAGTTACCGCAAAACAGGCGGGAGACGCCCGCCGCATTGCGGTAATCGCGCAACTCTCCCTTCACGACGCGAAAGTCGGCCGCCGCGATCGGGGTGGCTGCATTGAATGCAGAACCGTTTGCCTTGCGGCAACGGGAACAATGGCAATAAAAGAGGGGTCCCAGCGGACCGGTGATTTCGTATTCAACTGCGCCGCATAAACAGCTGCCTTTGTGCATCGCGTTCTCCCGGGATAACGGTTATTGCTTCATGGATTCAACAGGTATGGTCAGGGTAACTTCGTCGCTGACGTAAGGCGCATATTTGCCCATATTGAATTCGGAGCGCTTGATCCTGGTGGTGGCGTTCGCCCCGCAGGCGTCTTTTTTCATCATCGGATGCGGCATGCACAGCATGGAGGTCACGGTCAGCGTCACCGGCTTGGTGATGCCCTTGATGGTCAGATCGCCGTCGACTTCGACCACTTTATCCCCGTCAAATTTGAACTTGTCGGACTTGAAGGTAATGGTCGGATATTTTGCCGTATCGAAGAAATCCTCTCCCTGCAGATGCCCGTTAAATACGGGATAGCCGCTGTCAACCGAGGTGGCATCGATGGTGACATCCGCAGAGCCCGTTTTGGCGGCGCGATCCAGTGTAATGGTGCCCTTGACCGTGTCGAAACGGCTTGACTGGGTGGAATAGCCGAAGTGACTGTACTCGAAACGCGGCTTGGTGTGATTGGTGTCGAGCACATAGGTTTCCGGTGCAGCAAAGGCGAGGGAAGAGAACGATGCGGCGATGCACAATGCAATGATTTTTTTCATGGTTTTTTCCTTGGTAGTGGGTTGGATAAAGGTGAGGCAGGTGCTGCAAGAACGGTGAAATGAAACCTGATTTGTACGTCGTCGGCAACGGTATCCAGATCGGTCCATTCACCGATACCGATGCCATAATCCAGACGCTTGATATTGAAACTGCCGTCGAACGAGCCTTGATTGCCATCGGTCTTAAAGGTCACGGGTGCGCTCACCTCCCGGGTCTGACCCTTGAGGGTGAGTTTGCCTGTGATCTGATAGCGATTGCCGCCCAACGCCTTGATGCCGGTGGATACAAAACTGCCCAGCGGATACAGTCGGGTATTGAACCAGAGTTTGCCGGCAATGGCTTCATTGGCGTCATTCGAACCCGTGTCGATGCTGGCAAGCGCCACGTCGATGTGCGCCTGTGCGCCGGCAAGTTTCGCAGGGTCGAACGAGAGTTGCGCGGCAAACTGGCCGAATTTGCCTTCCATGGGTACGCCCATTTGTTTGTAGCCAAAGGTCAGCGTGCTTTGCGCCTGTTGCAACTGATTGTACTCCGTTGCCGATGCCAAAAATGGACTCAGCAAAAGCGCAAGCGCGATGATTTTTTTCAGTAAATTCATGATTTTTTCCCAGGCAACATGCGGGCGAGCACGTCATCCTTGTCGATAAAACGATGCTTGAGAGCGGCGGCGATGTGGATAATCACCAGCGCCAGCAGCGTGTAATTGAGCGTTTCATGCACCACGCCCAGCAGAAGACCCAACGCCTTATCCTTGTCCAGCAGATCGGGCAGCGGCAGCACGCCAAACCATACCGTCTGCACGCCCTTGGCGGAGCTCATCAGCCAGCCGGACAGCGGGACTGCCATAATCAGCAGATAGAGCAGGGCGTGCACGAAGCTGCTTGCGGTTTGCTGCCAGCGCGGTAGATTTAATGCCGGTGACCGGTGCGTGGCACGCCAAGCAAGACGCAGTATCGCCAGCAGCAATACCGTGATGCCCGCCCATTTATGATAGCTGTACAGATGCAGCTTGGTCGGTGACAGCTTCAAGCCATGCATGTAAAGACCCAGCGGGAACAGCACGAAAATCAGCAGGGCGATCAGCCAGTGCAACACGATTGCCGTTGTGGTGTAGCGTGCGGTCGTCATTTTTTCTCCGCAACGACAGAACATCTTTCCCTCACCCTTGATCCCTCTCCCGAAGGGAGAGGGAAACAGTGCCCTTCTCCCTCCGGGAGAAGGGTGGGGATGATTACCAGCCGCTTGGCAAGCGTTTTTAGGTTGCTTAGTGGACTGGTTAGTTGCTTTATCAGGGAGCCCATATTGAAGTCTGCCATATGCTCTATGAAGTTAAACAAATCGGCCATTTTGAAAACGAAGTTTGCGCGAAGGACTGCTTTAATTCAATCAAACAAAGTTCCCTGAGCGAAAGTCGTCCAGCGTCTGATGAATCTCCTCCTGCGTATTCATCACGAACGGCCCGTATTGAGCTATGGGTTCATTCAGCGGATGACCGGCAATCAATATCAGACGGGTATCCGCCTCAGCATTAAGCGTCACGCCACCCCCCGCGCTCAAAATCCCCATGCGGCGCGACTCGACCGCTGTGTCGCCGACTTTAACCGCGCCCCGATAGACGTAGATGAAGGCGTTGTGCGTTGCCGGTATCTCGGTCGAAAATTCGCTGCCGGCAGGCAAGTGGACATCCAGAAACAGCGGCTCGGTGTCCGGGCGGGTGATGGCGCCTTGAATGCCGCAGCTGCTGCCTGCGATGACCCGCACGGTTACGCCACCTGTCGTTACATATTCAGGAATGGAGTCGCTTGCAAAGTCCCGATACCAGGGGTCGCTCATCTTGCGTTTCGCGGGCAGATTAAGCCAGAGCTGGAAGCCTTCCATCACACCCTCTTCCTGTTCGGGCATTTCGGAATGAATCACGCCGCGCCCGGCGGTCATCCACTGCACGCCGCCGTTTTCCAGCAGGCCTTCGTGGCCTGCGCTGTCACGGTGACGCATACGACCGGACAGCATATAGGTCACCGTCTCGAAGCCGCGATGCGGGTGATCGGGAAAACCTGCAATGTAATCGTCCGGCACGTCGCTGCCGAACGCGTCCAGCATCAGAAAAGGATCGAGACGGCGTTGCAGCTTGCCGGTCAGCACGCGGGTCAGTTTGACGCCTGCGCCATCCGAAGTGTCGATGCCTGCTATCACTTGTTCAATGTGGCGGGTTTGGAACATGGTCGGCCTTCCTGTAAGAGTGATTGCATGGTAGAGCATGCTAAAGAATAGATAAAGACGCCAATTCGGGATAGACTATCCCGCAAATGGAACAACTATCCGCTGACGACTACATTCTTTTTGCGACCATTGCTGAATTTCACAGCATGGTGCGTGCGGCTGAACATTTGTCCATCCCCAAGGCCACGGTCTCGCGCCGTTTGACCAATATGGAAACCGCACTCGCGCAAAAGCTGCTGATACGCACCACCCGCCGTCTGACGCTCACCGATTTCGGTCAGGAGTTTCTTGACCATTGCCGTCGCGTGGCGGAAGAAGTCGCCGCCGCACAGGACTTCGTGCGCAGTCAGGAATCCAAACCGCACGGACGTTTGCGCGTTTCCATGCCGGGCGATTATGCCAGGGGACATTTCTCGCGCGCCATCGCCACTTTCATCGAAAGCTACCCCGAGATACAGCTCGATCTGGACCTGTCATCCAGACGCGTCGATCTGATCGCTGAACGCTATGATCTGGCAATACGCATGGGGGATTTGAGCGACGATGCGACCCTGGTTGCGAAAAAAATCGACGAACAACACTTCGCGCTTTATGCCAGCCCCATCTATCTGGCGCTTCATGCTGCGCCACTCTCTCCCGACGATCTGGCGCATCATCAGGCGGTGCGCCTGCTCTCCGACCGAGGGAGCGCCGTTCCCTGGAAGCTGTTGAGCGGCAAGGAGGAATGGGAGGGCGTGCCGCCCGGACGGCTTACCTTGAATTCTCCCGACATGATCCAGCAGTTGTTGCTCGATGGCGCGGGTATCGCAGCCCTGCCGTGCAGTTTTACAGCTGACGATGTGCGCGAGGGACGCCTGGTGCGCGTGTTGCCGGAATGGTCATTGCCGGCCGTACCTGCCTGGGCGGTGATGCCGATGCGCCGTTATCTGCCCGCCAAGACGCGCGCGTTTTTAGCGCATCTTGAGCGCTTCATGGAACGCGGCTGACCAGGGGGATAATTTGTCAGCGCGATGTGGCTTGTAATATTTCCGGCATAAAATATCCGGACATCCTTGTAATCAATAATATACATAAAACCATGTCAAAACATTACCTTGCATCGCTATTTTCACCTAAATCCGTAGCTGTTTTTGGCGCAAGCGATCGCGTCGATTCGGTCGGCCAGATCGTTTTTCACAACATGCTGGAGAGCGGGTTTCAGGGTGCGCTCTATCCGGTCAATTCCCGTGTCGCCGAAGTGCAGGGGCAGCGTGCCTACGCATCGATTGCCGAAATCGAGGACACGGTCGAACTGGTGGTGATTGCCACACCGCCGCAAACCGTTCCCGACATCATCGAGGAATGCGGCAAGCACGGGGTCAAGGCAGCGGTCATCATCACCGCCGGCTTCGGCGAAATCGGCGCCGAGGGTCAGGAGTTGGAACGCCGCCTGCTGGACAACGCCAAACGCTACGGCATACGCCTGATCGGCCCCAACTGCCTGGGCGTGATGCGCCCCGGAATAGGGCTGAATGCCACCTTCAACAAGGGCGGTGCGAATACCGGCAATCTGGCGCTGGTTTCCCAGTCAGGCGCCTTGTGCACCGCCATACTGGACTGGGCGCAGACCAACGATGTGGGTTTTTCCAGCGTGGTATCGATGGGTTCGTCCGCCGATGTGGATTTCGGCGAAACCCTGGACTATCTGGTATCCGACCCGGAGACACAGAACATCCTGTTGTATATCGAGGGGATACGCGAGTCGCGCCGCTTCATGAGCTCCTTGCGCGCCGCCGCCCGCGTCAAGCCGGTGATCCTGATCAAGGTCGGTCGCCACTAGGCAGGCTCCAAGGCTGCCATGTCGCATACCGCCTCATTGGTCGGCTCGGACGATGCATTCGACGCCGCCGTGCGCCGCGCCGGCGTGGTGCGGGTACAGTCTGTGACGCAACTGTTCTCGGCCGCCAAGGCCTTGTCCTGCGGTTTTCATCCTTCCGGAAACCGTCTGGCGATCGTCACCAACGGCGGCGGGCCGGGCGTGATGGCCACCGATAGCGCATCCGACCTGGGACTTGTCATGGCCAGCCTGTCTGATGCCACCATCGCGCGCCTGAATGAGGTATTGCCGCCCAACTGGTCGCACGGCAATCCGGTGGACATCATCGGCGACGCACAGGCCGACCGCTATCAGCATGCGGTTGCCGCCTGTCTGGAAGATCCGAATGTGGATGGCGTGCTGACCATACTGACGCCGCAGGCGATGACCAAGCCTCTGGCAGCTGCGGAAGTCGTCATTGCGTTGGCCAACCAGTACAAAAAACCGCTGCTGACCTGCTGGATGGGCGAAGCGCAGGTGGCCGAGTCGCGCCGCCTGTTTGCGCATTCCAGAAAGCCGAACTTCCGCACGCCGGAGCCCGCAGTCGAGGTGTTTTCCTACCTGTCAGATTACTATCAGAACCAGAAATTGCTGATGCAGATGCCGGAACCGCTGGCGCATCAGCTGGCGCCCGATGTAGAGGGGGCGCGCATGGTGATCGAAGGCGCACTGATGGACAAGCGTAAAGTATTGAGCGAAATGGAATCGAAGGCATTGCTTGCGGCTTTCCATATTCCGGTCGCGCAAACCATGATCGCCCGCTCCCCCAACGAGGCGCTCTTGATTGCCCAGCAACTGGGCTTTCCGGTGGCAATGAAGGTCAATTCGCGCGACATCACTCACAAGAGCGATGCGGGCGGCGTGAAGCTCAATCTGGGCAACGCGCAGGCGGTACGTGCGGCCTACCACGAGATCACCGAGAATATTAAACACAACCGTCCCGGGGCTCACGTGGATGGCATCTCCATACAGCCGATGATCGTCAAACCCAACGGGCGTGAGCTGATGGTAGGCGTGATCTGCGATCCGATATTCGGCCCTGTGATCACCTTCGGTGCAGGCGGCACCATGGTGGAAGTGATGGGCGATGCCGAAGTAACTTTGCCGCCGCTCAATTCCTTCCTGGCCCGCGATCTCATCAGCCGAACCCATGTCTCGAAGCTGCTGGGCGCATTCCGCCATATGCCGCCCGCAGACATGGCTGCGCTGGAGTCCGTGTTGTTGCGCGTCTCTGAAATGGTCTGCGAATTGCCGATGCTTACCGAAATGGACATCAATCCGCTGATCCTGGACGAGCACGGCGTGCTGGCCGCCGATGCGCGCGTGGTGGTGGAATTCAGGCAGCCGAGCGCGGATCGTTACTCACACATGGCGATTTACCCTTACCCTGCCCATCTGGTCAACCACTGGCAGCTGGCCGACGGCATGGACATCACCATACGCCCGATCAGGCCGGAGGACGCCGAACTGGTTCAGACATTTGTGCGCAATCTGTCGGAACAGTCGCGCTTCTTCCGCTTCATGAACAGCGTGCAGGAATTGAGTCAAACGATGCTGGTGCGCTTCACGCAGATCGACTACAGCCGCGAAATGGCGCTGATCGCAGTGACCGAACTGCACGAGTGTGAAGTGGAGCTGGGGGTTGCGCGCTTTGCGATCAATCCGGATGGCGAAAGTTGCGAATTCGCGCTGGTCATCGCCGATCAAATGCATGGCAAAGGACTGGGGCAACGCCTGATGACGACCCTGATGGATGCGGCCCGCTCCAAAGGGCTGAAATCGATTGTGGGCGAAGTGCTCAAAAACAACACCGACATGCTGCATCTGATGGACAGGCTGGGTTTTGAAGTCGAGACCAGCAAGGACGACGACAGCATCAAGTCGGTTCGCAAGGCGCTTTAAAATCATGATGAATCTATTTGATTTGTAAACAAATTACGGATACACGCTCGCGCTTTATCCACCCTGCGTTCAACAAAGGGCTATAGCCATTTTATTATGCAAACTGCCTATCTGACACATCCGGCCTGCCTCAAACATGAGATGGGCGCTCACCACCCCGAATCGCCGCATCGCATCCAGGCGATAGCGGACCAGCTCATCGCATCCGGCTTGATGCCTTATCTTGCCCATTACGATGCACCGGAAGCGACATTGGAGCAGTTGTTGCGGGTGCACAGCGCAACGTATGTCGAATCGGTATTTGCGCAATCACCAAAATCCGGCCTGGTTTATCTCGATGGCGACACGGCGATGAATCCGCATACCTTATCGGCCGCGCTGCATGCTGCGGGCGCTGCGGTTCATGCGGTTGATCTGGTGATGGAGGGGAGGGCGGAGAACGCATTTTGCAATATCCGCCCCCCCGGACATCATGCCGGACGAGCGAGCGCAGCCGGTTTTTGCATTTTCAACAATGTGGCGGTGGCGGCTGCCCATGCACTGGCAAAACATGGCCTGTCACGCGTGGCGATCGCCGATTTCGATGTGCATCACGGCAACGGCACTGAGGATATTTTCCACGACGACCCGCGCGTGATGCTTTGCTCGACCTTCCGCCATCCTTATTACCCGTATTGCGGCAAAGACAGCGGCAATCAGCACATCATCAACGTGCCGCTGGCGGCGGGTGCATCGGGGGCTGATTTTCAGGCCGCGGTCACCGAATACTGGCTGCCGGCGCTGCATCAGTTTCAGCCGCAATTGCTGCTGATTTCGGCAGGTTTCGATGCGCACCGGGAGGATGATATGGGCGGCCTTGCCTTGCGTGACGCGGACTATATCTGGGTGACCGAACAACTCAAGTCGCTTGCGGCAGAACATGCCGGACGGCGCATCGTTTCAGTGCTGGAAGGCGGTTATGCGCTGAGTGCGCTGGGACGCTGTGCCACGGCGCACATCAAGGTGTTAAGCGGCCTATAGCCTGGCTTGCATATGCCAAACAAGCTTACAAAGCAATTGCACATCCTTGATTAATAGATAGTTTAACTTTAAACTTGAAATGGTGAGCATCAAATGAACTGCGCGCATCTGGAATTATTGCTGATCCGCAAGATGCCTTACGGCAAGTACAAGGGCTGTGTGATTGCCGATCTGCCTGGAAATTATCTCAACTGGTATGCCAGGGTTGGGTTTCCCTCAGGTGAGCTGGGTCAACTGCTTGCGTTGATGCAGGAGCTGGATCACAACGGCCTGTCGTGCTTGCTTGATCCGTTGCGCAATAGATGAATGGCGAGGGCAGCAGGTACGGCCAGAACGGGCGCAATTCATTTGACATAATATACATTATGCGTATTAAATATTGATAGCCTAACCCCATTTCCTGATAAAAGTTGGCCGAATCAGGCTTGAACAGCAAAATGATTTTATGGATTATTATTTTTCAGCCATTGTGCGTAACTAATGCGCGCAACGTCAAACCGGTCTGTTGTGCGGCAGTAAACAGACGGCGAACCGAGTCGTCCGATAGGTGCAAAATTTTTGACGTGCAAGCCTGAGTCAATCAAATGATCGGCCACATGAAACATCACCACTTCGCCGATAAACAGCGTATTCGCGCCAAGCGGCTGCGAACTGAACAGTTTGCACTCAAGACTGGCCTGCGCCTCGGCTACCCGCGGCGTTTTGATGTGAACGGAAGGCGCAGCGTGCAAACCTGCCGCTGCCACTTCACTTTTCTCGGCTGGAAAATCCGCTGCCGATATATTCATGGCGTCGAACAGCTCTTCTGTAACAAGATTCACGACAAATTCGCCGCCGGCCAGAATATTTTTCGCCGTATCCTTGGCGCCGCCGGCGTCGTTGAGGCCGATGCTGATGATGACGTATAACGGGTTGGAACCTACCGCGTTGAAAAAGCTGAAAGGCGCGAGATTGATAACGCCGTTCTGGCTCAGGCTGGTGACCCACGCGATCGGCCGAGGAACCACCAGATTGCTCAGCAACTTATAGTTATCCGCGATTGAGTGCAGAGATGGATCGATTTGCATCAGGGTTTCTTCCATGAACTGGGTTGCTGGTATTGTAAAAGAATTTACTTCATTGCGTTGCGGCGACTGGCAACCCAGCCAATCAGGGATAACAGCGCCAGCAGCACAAGCGGCACCACTCCCAGTAACGGTCATCAGGCCGAAATATTAACTGGGTCAGACTGCCAGTTCGTACACCTGCTGCAAACGAGCGATATCAAGATTCTGATGCTCGCCGAGCGCAGTCATGCCATGCCGTTGCAGTTGCGCCACCAGTGCCGGGATCGCCTCGCTGCCGATTCCATAATCCGAGAGCCGGGTCGATACCTGCAACGACTCGAAGAACTGACGGGTGTATTTGATGGCATGATCAATGCGCGCTTCCTGGTCGCCCGTTTTCAAGCCCCAGACACGCTCAGCGTACTGCAGCAGTTTTTCGCGCTTTTCATCGCGCCGAACTTGCAGCATGGCGGGCAACACCACGGCCAGTGTCTGGGCGTGGTCAAGGCCGTGCAACGCGGTGAGTTCATGGCCCAGCATATGGGTCGCCCAGTCCTGCGGCACACCGGCGCCGATAAGGCCGTTCAGCGCCAGCGTTGCCGTCCACATCAGGTTGGCGCGTACTGCGTAATTCTCCGGTTCCTGTAAGGCCTTGGGGCCTTCTTCGATCAGCGTCAACAGCAGGCCTTCGGCAAAGCGATCCTGCACCTTCGCGTCCGCCGGATAGGTGAGATACTGCTCGGTGATGTGCACGCACGCATCGACCACGCCGTTGGCGACCTGGCGCGGCGGCAGCGTATAGGTTTTGCTCGGATCCCGCACCGAAAA
>VFSW01014275.1_pt1 | contig 10989 bp, 9 predicted proteins | sample 5358111 | NCBI WGS metagenome assembly VFSW01 (sample SAMN11554181, study PRJNA540505) | mine drainage metagenome | isolation source: sediment from site ElyBrook_90M | place: USA: Ely Copper Mine, Vershire, VT | collected 2017
GGCTGTACTGGACGAGAACAATCTCCCTTTGTAGCCGGCGGCGGCCTCAGCATTTGATAAAGCGCTTAAAAAACAGGAAAACAATATAACCGAACCTGGCGAAAAAACAGCGACCGCGGGATTGCATAAAGCCTTTATCGAAATAACGGATCCAAAGTCGACCCTGGCTGAAAAACAACAGGCAGAAAGGACAGCCCGCTTTCAGTTAAAAACCATTGATGGATTGAATTTGAAAGCCATCATGCAAAAAAACGATCATATCCACACTACGGTCTCCATGGCCACATTTTACCTGGGGGGCATAGTCTTCGTCACCTTTTTGATACTTTTTGTGTTCATTATCAATTTTCCGGGTTTTATTCTCAAACCGCTTAATCAGTTTATCGACGGCGTGCATGAGATCGGCGAAAAAAATTATGATGTCCGGCTGGAGTTCGATACAGGCGATGAATTTGCCGCGCTGGCCGTTGAGTTTAATAAAATGGCCGCCAATTTCAGCGAACTAGAAAATAAAAGTCTCACCGAACTGATGTCTGCGGAATACCAGTTGAAAACATTGATCGAGGAAGTGGCTGCGGCGGTAATTGTGCTGAATGAAAACCAGGAACTTTTGCTGATGAACGCAGCGGCCCGGAACATTTTAAAAATTGACGAACCGGTTCGGGGACGGCCGGTGCACGAGGTAGTAAAAAATAATGGCCTGCTCAAATCTTTATTGAACAGCGACGACGGCGAACCGGGCGTAAAACTTTCGGCGGGAGATAAAGCATCGAAGTATCGAATTAAGAAATTTGAGATTGTAGTACCGAATTTAAAACCCAAGCCATTTGATACGCTGCAGTTCGCCGGTTTCCATGCCGGGATGATCTATGTGTTAAAAAACATGGAAGAAGCACAGCCGAATGCTGTGACATAAGTATAAATAAATTTATATGCCCTTTATAGCATCCGTTTCCACGATCAATTTTCCGCATAAAATAAAACAACAGGAAGTAAAACAGCGCGCCCTCGAAACATTTTCAGTTAATTTTCCCGAGGCAAAGCGGCTGATATTTGCGTTCGATAACACCGAAATTGAATATCGCAATTTTTGCCGCCCGCTGGATTATTATACCCGGCAAAACAGTTTTGAGGAGCGCAACAACGAGTATATCCGCACGGCGCTGGCTTATTCGGCGCAGGCTATTGAGGACTGTGTCAAAAAGGCGGACATCGATAAAAACGACATAACGGATATTTTTTTCGTTTCAACCACTGGGCTGGCCACCCCCAGCATGGATGCGCTGATCATCAACCAAATGAAACTGAACCCGCACATTAACCGCACACCCATTTGGGGTTTGGGTTGCGGCGGCGGTGTTTCGGGCATGGCAAAAGCTAACACCGCGGCGGAAGCAAACCCCGATGCTTTGGTTTTGCTGGTGGCTGTCGAACTTTGTTCGCTTACGCTTATCAAAACGGATTACAGCAAAAGCAACTTTATCGGTTCGAGCCTGTTTTCGGACGGCGTGGCGGCTTGTATTATAAAAGGCGACAACCATCAGAACGATACCGGGATCAAATATGTGGCATCGCAAAGTAAATTGTACTATGATACATTGGAAGTGATGGGCTGGGATTTTTTAGATACAGGTTTCAAGGTATTATTCTCAAAGGATATCCCGGTATTTATCCGAGGCCACATAAAAGATGACATTTCAGAATTTTTAAGCTCCAAAGGGCTTGAACTGGGCGATATCAAAAACTTTGTTTTTCATCCGGGTGGCAAAAAAGTGCTTGATGCTTACGAGGATGCTTTGCAACTGCCTGAATATTCGCTTGAAAAAACCCGTAAGGTAATGCGCGATTGCGGTAACATGTCGAGCGCTTCGGTATTGTACGTATTGGAGGAATTTATGCGCAACGGGTTTACCGGCGGCTATGCCCTGATGCTGGCGATGGGACCGGGATTTTCGAGTGAAATGGTGCTGTTGGAAGCGAAAGGGGAAAGGTAAAAGGGGAAAGGTGAAGGGCGAAGGGCGAAGGGCGAAGGGCGAAAGGCGAAGGGTGAATGAATATGAAATCACAACCTTTGGCCTTTCACCTTTCGCCTTTCACCTAAAAAGGATCTATTTGGTTTCCAAAACCGCAAACTTACCTTCGTAATCCTTTAGTTGCGCTGCAAACTCATTGCTTAACTGCAGTTGATTGCCGGCTTTAGCGGTATCGGCCATGCCGTTTAATAGCTGCATTCCTAATTGCACGGTGCGGCCGTCAATAGCTTCGGTATTATTGTTTTTCAACTGCTCATAATTATAATCCAACTGGTCGGTTATAAAATTGTCAACGCTTTTAACATAGCGGGCACCTAATTGGGTGTCGCCCAGCTTATACGCCGTTTGCGACAGGAAAAATTTTTGAGCGGCGGTGTCTATATCGGGGTTAATATCAGGCATTTCTTTGTCAAACCTATGCAGGGCTTTTGCGGCTAAGTCAGGGCGGCCGTCCTGGATCAGGCCACGGCTCAAGTCGTTAAAAGTGATCTCCATGTCTAAGTAAAACTGCGTTTTCGAAACGTTATCCAGGTAGCGGGCATGTTTAAAATTGCCGTATTTAAACTTGTTCATCACCTTGCCGTACATTACCATGCTGTTTACTTTGGAGGTTTGGGCGTCGGGACCGGCCACAGGCTTAAACGGAATTAAGCGGTACACAAAGCCTTCCTTATACAAGTAGGGCATTAGTCCGACCATGCTTTGCGGACTGGCCGTGGTGGTAAAACATATAGGCCGTTTCCAGTCGTTGTGCGCCAAAATATCCAGCATGGCCAGGTTATCCTTCAACACATAGTCCGATGGGTATTTCCATACCATTTCGGTGGCCAGCCTGCCTTTTTGGTCCGGCGTCACCACGCCGTTTTTAACCAGTTCGTCAGGGTTTACAGTTATCTTAAAATCTTTAGTGGGCAGGTAATTCAGTACGGAACCATCCTGGTAGGTGGCTTTGGCCCGGTTGTCGTCCGAAGTGATAAAGTCAAAAACATCCTTCAGTTCCACCGGGCCTTTTATCTTCTGGTCATTAAAATAAATATAATCGCGTACGCCGTCCTTATATTTGTCAAACGGCATGGTAATGGGCAGCGGCGCCGAAGCGTTCATCTTTTTTTGCATCATGTTAATGTACCAGTCGCCGCCAAACAGGCTCAGGCAAACAATGCGCACATCCGGGCGTACGTTCTCCACTTCCTGGTCGTACCAAAGCGAGTAAGTGTCATTATCGCCATAAGTAAACAGGATGGCGTTTTTGGGGGACGAGATCAAAAAGTCGTAGGCCATATCATGCGGCGTCATTTTGGTGTAGCGGTCATGGCTGCGCCATTCCTTATTCGCCAGCAGCACCGGCACGGTCAGCAGGCATACCGCGATAGAACCAAGCGCAGCCAGCCGCGCATTCACTTTTTTAGCCAGGAATGCCGCCAGGCCCATTACCCCCAAGCCTATCCATATTGCAAAGGCATAAAACGAGCCGACATACGAGTAATCGCGCTCGCGCGGCTGCATGGCATTTTGATTTACGTAAAGCACGATGGCCAGACCGGTGAAAAAGAAAAGCAGGGCAACAGCCAGGGCGTGACGCCTGTTATTTTTAAAGTGATAAAATACGCCGATAAGCCCTAATATCAGCGGTAAGGCATATAACGGTGTGTAACTTACATCGGTTGTGACGGATTTAGGCAGATGCTTGCCGCCATCGAAAATACCGCTCGTCCAGTTGCCGTCAAGTGCGGTGGTACTTGCCTGGCCATCGGCTTGATTATAACGCCCCACGAAATTCCAAAGAAAATAGCGCACATACATCTGGTATATCTGCCAGCTGAACATCCACCTCATATTGTCAGAAAAAGCGGGCGATTGGTTGTCGCCCATTTGCAGCCATTGCCGGTAAAATTGCACATCCTGCGCATGAGTGGGTTCAGCTTCCGTGTTCCACATTCGCGGCAGCAGGGTGGTATGGTCATAAACATAGTCTATCTTTTTGCTTGCAATTTCGTATCGGTCTTTCCCCTTGCGGTAATTATTGCCGGTCTCTTGCTCGTCAATAATCTTCGCGTCAAAATATGGGCCCGACAGCAGCGGCGTTGCGCCGTATTGTACACGGTTCAGATAATCGTACAGCGTAAAGGCATTGTCGGGCCGGGAATTGTTGAGATCGGTGCCCGCCGAAGCACGGATAGGGATATAAACAAAGGAGCTATATCCAAAATAAATAAATACTACGCACAGTAGCGCCAGGTTAAGCACCGGTTTTTTATGGCGGATGCTGTACCAAATACCATAAATCAAAAGTCCCGTGAGCAGCGCAAAAAATATAGCGGCGCCGCTGCCGAAGCCCCAGCCAATGGAGTTGACGAAGAAAAAGTCGAACCAGGCAGCAAGATAAATGGTGTAGCCCCTGATGCCGAACTGAACAACCGCCAGGATAAGGATGCTGATAAGGAACGCAGCTATCCCGCTTTTGATATTGATATTTTTATATCTGCGAAAATAATACACCATTGCAATAGCCGGAATGCTCAGCAAATTAAGCAGATGTATACCGATAGAGAGGCCGATGAGGTATGCGATGAGCACAATCCATTTGTCGGCCCCCGGCTGATCGGCCTGCGATTCCCATTTTAAAATCGCCCAGAAAACAATAGCGGTACAGAGAGAGGACAACGAAAACACGATGGTTTCGACGGCCGAAAACCAAAAGGTATCGGTATAGGTAAAGGCCAGCGCCCCAACCAGCCCGGCGCCGATTATTTGCAGCAGTTGTAAACGCGTTGGTTCGCCGGTGGCCTGCAATAATTTTTTTGCCAGGGCGGTGATGGTCCAGAAAAGAAACATAATGGTTGCCGCGCTGGCAAGGGCCGACATTAAATTGGTAAAATAAGCCACTTTGGCATGGTCGCCGAAAGACAGGAGCGAAAATGCCTTACCCAGCATGGCAAACAAAGGATAGCCGGGCTGATGCGAAACTTGCAAACGGTACGCGCAGGATATAAATTCGCCGCAATCCCAAAAACTTACCGATGGTTCCAGCGTTAAAACATAGGTAATGGCAGCGATAAGAAAACAAAGCAAACCGCCAAGGTTGTTGATCTTTTTGTAGGTCATGTTTTTGGGAATAAGTTGTAAGGGTTGTAATAAGTTGTAAGGGTTGTAACGAGTTGTAACGATTGTTTTGGTAACTAACCTTTACAACTCGTTACAACTTATTACAACTTCTCCAACTAAATTCTCCAGCTAATTTCGCACTAATGCTTTAACACTCAAAAGGATTTAACATCCCTTAACAATATTTAACTAAATTTTGAGGTGAGAATTAAAATGAAAGGTCAAACAAGGCGCCGCCTTTGTTTGCTGCGAGGCCCCGCTTATACTCTTCCCTCTTCAGCTCCAATGTTTCGAGCGCTTTTTCGAGGGATTGAATATAAAAAGCTGTCTCCGGGTCGCCGGATTTATGCATCAAATGGTGAAGCATCTCGTTGATCCTGTCCATCGATCGTTGAAATTGATTTAGATCGGCCATTGTTTATTTCGGTGGTTGCATACTTCTACGTAATTTTTTCGCAATGGTTTAGGCAGCTTTTCAACAAAAACCTGGTTATCCACAATACAATTATCGACTTACCCCGCAAGCAATGGTTTAAACGAAAAAATCGTCATCATTTTTTTACATTAACCATTTCGAAAAAGTGGTATTTTTATGCTCACCAATTATCAAGAAATGCAAAGAAGGTTTTTTATAAAACTTTCGGCCTTTACCGCGGCAGTTTTAACTGCGCCTTTCGCACCTGGCTGTACGGCTGGCAAGGCGGATGCTGAATCGCAGCCTATCTTTTTTTCGCACCTGGTTAACGCCAAAACAATTGCCGAAGCAGGAAAAGCTTACCTCGCCGTTCATCCTGAAGATCAGGATATCGAAAAGTTAAAAGCGTTGCTGCTGCCCGAAAACGCAGCACCCACCGATGTTAATACAATTGGCAGATTATTATTTGCCCGCGTAACACACGATTTTGATATGGGCAAAATAGTTACCGTTAGCGGCTGGGTATTAGCCGTAACTGAAGCCCGTCAATGCGCTCTTTATTATTTGCTTCAACCATAAAACTTTTTATGTATATCGATGCCCGAAATATCGAAAACCACTCGCTCATCGAAGGCGACATTTGCATCATAGGCGCAGGTGCGGCGGGTATCAGCATTGCCCTGGAGTGGATCAACTCGCCTTATCGGGTTATATTGCTGGAAGGCGGTGGTTTTGATTACGATCCCCGAATGCAGGACCTGTACCGCGGCAAAACCACCGGGCAACGCTATTATCCTTTAGAATCTGCCCGCCTTCATTATTTCGGAGGCACAACAGGTCACTGGGCCGGGTTTTGCTCACCGCTGGACGAGATAGACTTTATAAAACGAGAATGGGTACCATATAGCGGATGGCCCATCGAACGCAGTGAATTGGACCCTTTTTATGCCCGCGCACAAAAAAACCTCGACCTCGGCCCCTGTGAATACAGCTTGCCTTATTATCAGAAGAAGGATAAAGCCATCGTTCCGTTACCGTTTGACCCGGACGTGGTGTTTAACAAAATGTGGCAATTTAGCCCGCCAACCCGCTTCGGCACAAAATACCGGGACACCATTATTAAAGCGCCGAACGTTCACCTGTATACTTATGCTAACGTGTGCAATATAACCGCAAGTGAAAATGCTTCGGCGATAAAGCAAGTTGCGGTTAAAAACTTTGCAGGGAAAGAACACACAGTTAAAGCCAAATATTATATCTGCGCATGCAGCGCCATGCAAAACGCACGTTTACTGCTGGCCTCCAACCAACAGGCGCCAAAGGGCCTAGGAAATGACAACGACGTAGTGGGCCGCTTTTTTATGGAACACCTGGAGATCAAATCAGCCGAAATATGGTTTCCAGATCCCGATCCGCTAAGGCTGTACCTTATGGATTTCGGCAAAACCAAATACCGCGCGGAACTTGGCATCACCGCAAAAAAACAGGAGGAATATAAAATATTGAACGGCACCGCCTCGTTTACGCCGCTGGAGATTGCCAGGCAGGAACCCGCGTTTATCGACATTTGGACGAAAGACCAGAAGCAGCGCGAAAAGAACATGAAAGACTTTTCAAAAAACGAAAATGCGTTTGAATCGGCAGAAGGGTTCCGCAATTTCCAGCTTTTTACGCGGGTAGAGCAGGCGCCGAATCCCAACAGCCGCATTACCCTTGACACTGAAAAGGATGAACTTGGCATGCGCCGCGTTATGTTGCACTGGGAACTTACGCCCCTTGAAAAAAGAAGTATCCGCACCATCTATGAGATTATCGGCCGGCAGGCCGGCATCGCCGAAAAAGGCCGCGTACGCCTGCTTGAATATTTGCGGGATGAAAATGATTATTCATGGCCGGAATTTACCGGGGGCGGCTGGCACCACATGGGCACAACCCGGATGGGATTGGATCTGAAGCAAAGCGTTGTAAACCTTGATTGCCGGGTGCATGGCATCAACAACCTTTATATGGCCGGCTCATCCTGCTATGTTACTGCAGGTGCGCCAAATCCCACGCTTACGCTGGTGGCCTTATCGCTCAGGTTATCCGATCACGTTAGAAAGCGCATGGATGCGACAAGCTGAGACTTACTCGCTGTCCACCGCCGAAAATACCTCGAGCAAAATATCCCATTTATGACTTGCATCCTGCTCCCAAATACGCACGTAATTGTAATCGCTGGTAATCTCGCCTTTTTTGATGCGGGCCTTGCCATAAGTATAGGCCAGGTCATTGCTGGTTGACCGCCCGGCATTGGTAGTTTGGGCCGTTATGGAGATGGCTTCGTTATCAATAAATTTCATGATCTTATCCTGGCCGGTCATGGGCTCGAAACCCGGTAAATAATAGCGGCCCTCCGGGCTTAAAAACTCTTTGTACGCCGCCAGCGACGAGATGGTTAGGGAATGGTTGAATGCATTATCAGTGGCTAAAATAATTCTCTTCCCGGCAAAAGGGTCCTTGCTGCGCGCTACTTGTGTAGTGGCATCGGGGTTCTTGAAATCGCTTATGGCGTCAGTTTCAGGTTCCGGGTGCTGTATGCCCAGGTTGATCAGCAGTTTCAGCACGCCATCGTCCCCGGCCCTCCATACAGACACATAGTCGCCAAAAACCTTGTCGGTATCATCGTTGCCGTTTTGATAAACATAAGGGCCGGCGGTAAAAGCCAGGTCGCCGTTCACTGCAATGCGGGCAAAATTCGGCTGCATAGTTAAGGTGCCTGCTTGCTGGTCGATATTTTTATAAAAGTCGTTAATGTTGACCTCGTTAGGTTTAAAAATGATCCCTTCCGGATCGGCAACTGCCAGGAAACCCTCCTTGATACCCTTTCTTTCAATCAATCTATTAAAGTTCTTGTCGGCATTAATTGCCTGATTGACGTCTGCCGCCGGGGCCTGGGCAAATGTTAACCGGCCTGAACCGACAATCAAAAGTGCAGCAAGTGCTATTTTTTTCATTATTGTTTTTTGCGGGGCTAATTTAGTTAATTTTGAATATAGTGACTGAACGTATTTTTCGTCATTAAATTTTATTCCAGGTCGTTCCTTCCTTTCCGTCTTTCAACTGGAAACCGATCTGATGCAGGCCGTTCCTGATCTTGTCTGAGGTAGCAAAGTCATGGCTGGTTTTGGCCTCTGCCCGCAAGCCGACAATAAAGTTCAGTACTTTAGGCAGATCGTCGTTCGCTGCCTGCTCGTCTGTTAAGCCAAGTATGTCAAATACAAAGTTGCGAACTGTTTTTTTTAGCAGGGCAAGGTTCGTTTCATCAATCGCCAGCTTGCCGTCTTTCACTGAATTAATTATCCGCGATGCCTCAAAAAGCTCGGCTATCAAAACCGGGCTGTTAAAGTCATCGTCCATCGCCGCGTAGCAGCGGGTGGCCAAGGGCTGTATTTCCACCTCCGTAACCGCCGAAGCTTTTAAATCATCCAGCAGCGCAACAGCTTTCATCAGCCGCTTGAAACCTTTTTCGGAGGCGTCCATCGGTTCGTTGCCAAAATCGAGGGTACTGCGGTAATTGGCCTGCAGCATAAAAAAGCGAACGGTCATGGGGCTGTAGCCCTTGTTTAAAATGGGATTATCACCCGAAAACAGTTCATGCGGCAAAAAACTGTTACCCAGCGATTTCGACATTTTCTGCCCGTTCACCGTCAGCATGTTGGTATGTATCCAGTAGTTTGCCGGTATTTTTCCGCAGGCGGCCACGTTTTGCGCAATTTCGTTGGTATGATGCGTGGGCGCAAGGTCAATGCCGCCGCCATGTATATCAAAGTGCTCGCCCAGGTATTTGTTGCTCATGGCCGAGCATTCCAAATGCCAGCCGGGGAAGCCAATACCCCATGGCGAGGGCCATTTCATCAAATGCTCCGGCTTGGCCTTTATCCAAAGCGCAAAATCAAGCTTGCCATGTTTTTCATCCTGGCCGCCTAAAGTGCGCGTGTTAGCCAGCAAGTCTTCCAGGTTCCGGCCATTCAAAATACCATAATCCTGTGTTTTGTTGTATTTTTCTACATCGAAATAAACCGAGCCCTCAACTTCGTAGGCATAGCCCTTTTTCAGTATATCTTTTACAAATTCTATCTGCTCAATAATATGGCCTGTGGCCGTTGGCTCGATGCTGGGCGGCAAAATATTAAACGCCTGCATCACCTCATGAAAACCTACGGTATACTTTTGAACAATTTCCATCGGTTCAAGTTGGGTCAGCTTTGCTTTTTTTGCTATTTTGTCCTCCCCTTCATCTCCGTTATCGCCCTCCAGGTGACCGGCGTCGGTAATATTTCGCACATAGCGCACTTTATAGCCTAAATGGGTGAGGTAGCGGAAAATCAGGTCGAATGAAATATAGGTACGGCAGTTGCCCAGGTGGGCATCGCTATAAACCGTCGGCCCGCACACATATATCCCCACATGCGGCGGGTTGATCGGCACAAATTTCTCCTTATTACGTGTTAAAGTATTGTAAACAAACAGATCATGTTTCATTTGGGCAAACTTAGTATTTTTTGAGAGTGATTAGAGTTTAGAGATTAGAGATTAGTTTTTTTGACAAAAACGCAACTAATCTCTAATCACAAGCCTCTAATCTTTATCTCTTCAACCCAATCTCCCTCAACCTTTCGTCAAGGTACCCGCCGGCGGTAATATCGTCGTATTGTTTAGGGTGATCTTTATCGACGCAGGAAGGTAAACAACTTAGGTCCATGTCCGATTTCGGGTGCAGGAAGAAAGGCACTGAATAGCGCGAAAATTGCATCAACGCCCGTGGCGGATTAACCACGCGGTGTGTGGTCGACTTTAACTTGTTATTAGTTAGCCGTTGCAGCATGTCGCCAACGTTTACCACCAGGTCTTCGCCGTGGGCTTTAACCGGGTACCATTCATTTTCGCGGGTGAGCAATTCCAGCCCGTCGGCACTGGCGCCGATAAGCAGGGTAATCAGGTTAATATCTTCATGCGCCCCGGCGCGCACCGCATCGGGCGCCAAAGCCTCGGGGCAGGTTATCGGGAAGTAATGCAGTGTGCGGAGGATGGAGTTACCGTTGTGTACTTTATCGTCGAAATAATCTTCCGGCAGGCGCAGGTATGCGGCAATGGCTTTTAGCAGGTGAATGCCTGCATACTCCAATTTTTTATAAACAATTTCTGTGGTGGTATTGAAACCGGGAATCTCCTCAACCTCCAGGTTTTCGGGGTATTCGTTTTTTAACTGGGCGTCGCTAAAGAATTGACCGATCTGCCAAAACTCTTTCAGGTCGGGCGCGGTAAAGCCTTTCGCTGTCTCCTTGCCCTTGCCCGTATAGCCCCGTTGCCCCGCCAGGGCCGGGCCATGAAATTTAATTTTTTTTTATAACCGCAGGGGAAAAACCCCGTTAACAAACGGAATAAAACAATACC
>VFSW01014276.1_pt1 | contig 10989 bp, 10 predicted proteins | sample 5358111 | NCBI WGS metagenome assembly VFSW01 (sample SAMN11554181, study PRJNA540505) | mine drainage metagenome | isolation source: sediment from site ElyBrook_90M | place: USA: Ely Copper Mine, Vershire, VT | collected 2017
CCAGGTGCGCGACGTCACCCGCAGTCACGACGCGTCGCTCGCGTCCGGGGTCGATGATGAGCGCCCCGGTCTCGTCCACGCCGAGCGCGACGCCACGCACCACCTCGTTCGTCAGCTCGGCGCGCACGCGCCGACCTAGCGTCGACAGGGCCGCGGCGTACTGCGCGCGCACCGCGGCGGCACCCGCGGACGAGGTCAGCGCGGCCACCTGACTCGCGAGCGCGGCGAGGTAGGCGTCGAACACGTCGCGAGCCGCCAGGTCCACGCCCGTGGCCGCGAGCACCGTCGTTGCGCCGACGTAGTCCGGGTCCACCGCGCGGAGATTGAGTCCGAGGCCGATCACTATCTGTCCGCCCACGATCTCGGCCAGTAGACCCGCGACCTTGGCGTCGCCGTAGAGGAGGTCGTTGGGCCATTTAAGGCGGGGACGTACCCCGGCGAGCTGCGACAACGTCTCGCCCATCGCCAGGGCGGCGGCCTGGACGAACACCTGCGGAGCGGCACTCGCGGTGATGTCGAGCAGGACCGAGCACAGGAGCGAGGAACCAGCCGGCGCCACCCATTCGCGGTCGAGGCGCCCGCGCCCGGCGCTCTGGAAATCGGCGTACACCGCCGCGCCAGCGGGCGCACCGGCGCGCGCGAACTCGGCCAACCAGGCATTCGTCGAATCGACGTGTTCGAGGTGTTCGACGCGCCACGTCACGATTGTCACGGCCAAACCTTAGACAACCACGGCGCGGCGCTGCTCGGGTGGGGCTCCCTGGGGTCGGCGCCGTCCGTGTAGCGCTAAGCGACCCAGGTAGGGTTTAGGGCGGCAGTACAAAAACGTGGGTCGACCGTGCGGAGGAACTGGTGTTAAAGAAAGTACTGATCGCCAACCGTGGTGAAATCGCCGTCCGCGTCATCCGCACCTGCCAGGAAATGGGCATCGCCACCGTCGCCGTCTACTCCGAACTCGACCGCGACGCGATGCACGTGCGCCTGGCTGACGAGGCCTTCGCCCTGGGCGGTCAGAGCGCCGCCGAGAGCTACCTCAACACCGCGGCCATCCTCGACGCGATCGCTCGCTCGGGGGCCGACGCCGTGCACCCGGGGTACGGCTTCTTCTCGGAGAACACCGACTTCGCCCGGGCCATCACCGAGATGGGCGTCACCTTCATCGGACCTCCCCCCTCGGCGATTGAGGTCATGGGTGACAAGATCTCGTCGCGCCTGGCCGCGGAGGAGGCCGGCGTCTCGGGGGTCCCCGGACGCAGCCAGACCCTCACGCACCACGACGAGGTCGTCGCCTTCGGCAACGAGTTCGGCTGGCCGGTCGCCATCAAGGCGGCCTACGGCGGCGGCGGACGCGGCATGAAGGTCGTGCAGGGTCCCGACGAGGCCGAGGCCGCTCTCGAGAGCGCCATGCGCGAGGCCCTCAACTACTTCGGCCGCTCCGAGTGCTACCTCGAGCGCTACCTCACCTGGCCTCGGCACATCGAGATGCAGGTCCTCGCCGACGCCCACGGCAACACCCTCTGGCTGGGCGAACGCGACTGCTCGGCCCAGCGCCGACACCAGAAGCTCATCGAGGAGTCCCCCGCGCCGAACTTCCCCGACGACGTGCGCCACGCCATGGGCGAGGCCGCCGTGCGGGTGTCCAAGGCCTGCGGTTACGTCAACGCCGGCACCGTCGAATTCATGTACCAAGACGGCGAGTTCTACTTCCTCGAGATGAACACCCGCCTCCAGGTGGAGCACCCCATCACCGAACTGGTCACCGGACTCGACCTGGTGGAGTGGCAACTGCGCATCGCCGCGGGCGAGGCCCTCACCCTCACCCAGGACGATATCGAGCACCACGGCCACGCCATCGAGGTCCGCATCAACGCCGAGGACGCCGCCGACGGACGCTTCGCGCCCTCGCCGGGTACGCTGACGCGCTTCGACCAGCCCGCCGGCCCCGGCGTGCGCCTCGACGCCGGTTACGGGGTGGGCGACACCGTGTCGCAGTTCTACGACAACCTCATCGCCAAACTCATCGTCTGGGCGCCCGACCGCGAGCGCGCGCGTCAGCGTCTCTTGCGCGCCATCGGCGAAACGGTCATCGAGGGCGTGGCCACGACCATGCCCGCCGACGTGATCATCCTGCGCGACGACGACTTCATCAACGCCACCCACTCCACCAACTGGGTGGAGAAGTCCCTGGACTTCTCGTCCATCGCACCCGCCACCCCGGTAGTGGCGAGTGCGAGCGCGCCTCTGGTGCGCCGCGACGTCACCGCGGAGGTCAACGGCCGACGCGTCGCCGTCGCCGTGTGGCTCCCCGAGAACGACGACCCGCCGTCGCGCGCCGGCGCGAGCGCGCCGCGGCGCGCGCACCACGCACCGCTGGCGAACGCTGGCTCGGGCACGGTGAGCGCGCCGATGCAGGGCACCATCATCAAGATCAGTGTCGAGGTCGGACAGAGTGTGGACGTGGGCGACACTATCGTCATCCTCGAGGCCATGAAGATGGAGAACGCCGTGCGCGCCGAACGCGCCGGCGTCGTGAGCGCCGTGCACGTCAGCGCCGGCGACGGCGTCAGCGCCGGCGACGTGGTGGCGGTGATCTCGTGAGCCGCGACGCGGCACGCGGCGCCATCGAGGCCGCGGCGACGCAGTTGGTCGAACTGAGTCACTACGTGCACGCGCACCCCGAGATGGGTTACGAGGAGTTCGAGAGCGCCGAGGCCGTCGCGCGCGCGGCCGCGGTGGCCGGCTTTCGCGTCGAGCGCGCCATCGCGGGACTACCCACCGCCTTTCGGGCCACCGCGGGCAGTGGCGATCTGCATATCGTCTTCTGCGCCGAGTACGATGCGCTCCCCGACGTCGGCCACGCCTGCGGCCACAACATCATCGCGGCCGCCTCCCTGGGGGCAGCCATTGGCCTCGCCGCGGTCGCCGACGAGATCGGCGTCACCGTCACGCTGCTGGGCACGCCGAGCGAGGAGGGCGGGGGCGGCAAGATCGACCTGATCAATGCCGGGTACTTCGACGACGCCCACGCCGCCATGATGGTGCACCCCTGGCCCAATGAACGTCTCGAAGCGACCTGTCTGGCGGTCGATCACTTCGACGTGATCTTCGAGGGCAAGGAGGCCCACGCCTCCGCCGCGCCCTGGGAGGGCGTCAACGCGCTGGACGCGCTGACCATCACGCAGGTGGCCGTGGGACTGCTACGCCAGCAGCTGCGTCCCGGCGACCAGGTCCACGCCATCATCGCCGAGGGCGGCGTGGCCGCCAACATCATCCCGCGACGCGCGGTGGGGCGCTACATGGCGCGCTCGCTCACCACCGAACGCCTCGCGCAACTGCGCGACCGTCTCGCCGGGTGCTTCGAGGCCGGCGCGCGCGCGACGGGGGCGACGTTGTCGGTGCGCGAACTTGGCAGCACCTTCACCCACATGGTGAGCGACCCGGATCTGCTCGCGCACTACCGCGGCGCGGCCGAGGCGCTGGGTCGATCCTTCGCCCTCGACGACGAGGGTGCGGCGCGCCCGACGATCTCCACCGACATGGCGAACGTGTCGCTGGTGGTGCCCTCGATCCACCCGCTCTTGGCGATCCCCACGCACGGCGCGGTGAACCACCAGCCCGAATTCACCGCCGCGTGCGTGACTCCCGACGCGGACCGCGCGGTGCTCGACGGCGCTCTGGCGCTGGCGCACACGGCCATCGGCGTCGCCACGGACGCGGCGCTGCGCGAACGACTGCTGGCGCGCTCGTGATCATCGAACACGCCTGGTTAGCGGTGACCCCGGGACGCGAGGAGGAGTTCGCGGCCTCCATCCTCCCCGCCCTCAGCATCATCGAGGCCGCACCTGGCTGTCACGGGGCCGAAGTGCGCCAACAGATCGAGGACCCCTCGACCTTCCTGCTCCTCGTGCGTTGGGACAGTGTCGAGGCGCATATGGGATTTCGCGGGCTGCCGTCCTTCGAGACGTGGCGCTCCCAGACGCTCCCCTTCTACGCCCGACCCGCGGTCGTGACGCACTTCAGCGCCGCACTCGAGCGCTAGTGAGGGCGGTACTCCCCGAACTCGCCTCGTAGGACGTCGGCCACCTCGCCCAGCGTCGCCAGGCGTTGGAGGGCGGCCTTCATGGGGTAGAGCAAATTGGCGCTACCGCGCGCCGCGGTGGCCAGGTCCGCCAGGCTCGCGCGCACCGCGTCGTTGTCACGACGCGCCTTGAGCGCGCGCACCCGGTCGATCTGCATCGCTTGACGCTCCAGGTCGATGGGGAAGACCTCGGGCGAGGCGTCACCCTCATCGGTGAACTGGTTGACGCCCACGATGATGCGCTGGCCGTCATCGATGGAGCGGGCGTAGTCGTAGGCGGCGTTCTCGATCTCGCGTTGGGGGAAGCCCGCCTCGATCGCCGCCACCGCGCCGCCGAGTTGGTCGATGTCCTCGAGGTAGCGCCGCGCGCGCGACTCGATCTCGTTGGTGAGCGATTCCACGTAGTACGAACCAGCGAGTGGATCCACCGTGTCGGCGACGCCCGTCTCGTAGCCGATCACCTGCTGGGTGCGCAGAGCCAGGCGCACCGCGTGCTCGGTGGGCAACCCGAGCGCCTCGTCGAAGCTGTTGGTGTGCAGACTCTGGGTCCCGCCGAGCGTGGCGGCGAGCGCCTGCAGAGTGACGCGCACCAGGTTGTTCTCGGGCTGTTGCGCCGTCAGCGTCGAGCCCGCGGTCTGGGTGTGGAAACGCAGCATCCACGACGCCGGTGACTGCGCCCCGAAGCGATCGCGCATGATCGTCGCCCAGAGGCGTCGCGCGGCGCGGTACTTGGCGACCTCCTCGAAGAGGTTGTTGTGCGCGTTGAAGAAGAAGGAGAGTCGCGGCGCGAAGGAGTCGACCGACAGCCCCGCGTTCATCGCCGCCTCGACGTAGGCGATGCCGTCGGCCAGGGTGAAGGCCACCTCCTGGACCGCGGTGGAGCCGGCCTCGCGGATGTGGTAACCAGAGATGGAGATGGTGTTCCACTGGGGCATCTCCTTGGCGCAGTACGCGAAGGTGTCCACGATGAGTCGCATCGAGGGGCGTGGCGGGTAGATGTAGGTCCCGCGCGCGATGTACTCCTTCAAGATGTCGTTCTGGATCGTCCCGCGCAGTTGGTGCGCGCCCACCCCCTGCTCCTCGCCCACCAACTGGTAGAGCAGTAGCAGCGTCGAGGCCGTGGCGTTGATGGTCATCGAGGTCGTGACTTGGTCGCGGTGGAGCTCGGCCAGTAGCAAGCGCATGTCCTCGAGGGAACTGATGGCCACTCCGACGCGTCCGACCTCGCCCTCGGCGCGCGCGTGGTCCGAGTCGTAGCCCATCTGGGTGGGCAGGTCGAAGGCGCAACTGAGACCGGTCTGCCCCGCGCCCAGGAGGAAGCGGAAGCGTTCGTTGGTCTCCTCGGCCGTGCCGAAACCCGCGTACTGGCGCATCGTCCAGAGTCGTCCGCGATACATGTTGGCGTAGACGCCACGCGTGAAGGGGTACTCGCCCGGTTCGCCCAGGTCGCGCGACTCGTCGAAATCCTCAAGATCGCGGGCGTGATACACGGGCCGTACCTCGATGCCTGAGTCGGTCGCGCGCTCCTGGGGTCCCACGAGGGCCATGCTAGGCGTTCGTCGTCGGACATCACGGGGGTCGCTGGGGGCCAAAGTCCACCGTGACGCCTCACCGCGTCCTGATGGGACAGACTGGGGGGATGATCTGTGCGAATTGCGGCTCCCCCGTCGAGAGTGCGACCTGTCGCGTCTGCGGCACCCACGTCGCAGGCGTCGGGGCCCCCGACGTCGTCTCGACGGTGCTGGCGGGTTGGTGGAGCCGCGTCGGCGCCACGGTCATCGACTCGCTGGTGCTGCTCATACCAACCCTGGTGCTCGACGTGGTACTCGGCACCTTCTTCGGCCAGATCATGGCGATTGCCCTGCAGGCCGCCTACATGATCGGACTCCAGACCAAGCCCGCTGGCCAGACCCTGGGGAATCGGGCGCTGCAGACGCGCGTGCGCGACGCCCTGACCGGTGGCGTGATCACGGTGCGCCAAGCCAGCGTGCGCTGGGGCTTCATCGCGTTCTACGCCGTCCTCGAGATCCTCTCGAGTACCGGATCGAGCTCACTCACCGCGACGGTGAGTCTGGTGGCGCTCGCCGACTGCCTCTACCCGTTGTTCAACGTCCGCAAGCAGACCATCCACGACCGGCTCGCGCGCACCATCGTGGTGCGCGCCTAAGCGCCGCGATGACCCCGGATGCGATGAAGCCGCGGGATTTCTCCCGCGGCTTCATCGAGGTCGCGTCGCGCTAGGCCAGCACGGCGTGGGGCATGCACAGGTCGTCGTACTCGGCGATCTGGATGGGTCCCGCGTGCTCACCGCACGCCGGGCACTCGGGGTCGCGACGAACCTTGAAAGTGCGAAAACTCTGATCGAGCGAATCGTACGTGAGGAGGCGACCGATGAGCGGCTCACCGAGACCCAGGAGGATCTTGATGGTCTCGATGGCCTGGATGGACCCGATAATGCCGGGCAACACGCCCAGGACACCGGCCTCGGCGCAACTGGGGGCGAGTTCGGCGGGCGGCGGCTCCGGGATCATGCAGCGGTAGCAGGGTCCCACGTAGGGTGCGAACACCGTGACTTGACCCTCGAAGCGGAAGATCGAGCCGTGCACCACGGGAATCCCCTTCAGGAGCGCCGCGTCGTTCACCAGGTACCGCGTGGGGAAGTTGTCGGTGCCGTCCACGATGACGTCGTAACCGTCGATGATGTCGAGGATGTTGTCGGCACCGAGACGAGTGTCGTAGGTCTTGACCTCGAGGTCGGGGTTCATGGCCGTGAGCGTCATCTTGGCGCTGTCGACCTTGCGCATCCCGACCCGGTCCATGTTGTGCAGGATCTGACGCTGCAGGTTCGAGGAGTCCACCACGTCCATGTCGATGATGCCAAGCGTGCCCACACCGGCCGCGGCGAGGTAGAGCGCCGCGGGTGAGCCCAGGCCGCCCGCACCGAGCAGGAGGACCTTCGAGTCGAGCAGCTTGAGCTGACCCTCGTCACCCACCTCGGGCAACAACAGGTGGCGGTGGTAGCGGATGCGCTGCTCGGAGGTCATGGTGGAGGGCGCCTTCCAGGGCAGTCCCTCGTCCTTCCACTTGTTGAAGCCACCGATCACCGACACCACGTCGGCGTAGCCGAGGTCCTGAAGGGTCTTGGCGGCGAAGGCCGACCGCACCCCGCCGGCGCAGTAGACGGCCAGCGCCTTGGTCTTGTCAGTGATGCGCCCCTCGACGGCGAACTCGAGCTGGCCGCGCGGGATGTGCACCGCGCCGGGCACCGCGCCCTGCTCGTACTCGTCGGGTTCGCGCACGTCGAGGATGACGAAATCCTCCAAGTGTGACGCCACGTCGTGCGGGTCGATCTCGCGGATCTCGGCCTTGGCGGCGTTGAGTAAGTCTCGGGGTGATGACACGGTCGCTCCTTCAGTCCGCCGAAATCTTACTGGATTAGTCAACATTCGCGATCACCCTCTGCTAAACCTCACCCGTGGACTTGAGAGAACTGCTCGCGCGACGGCGCATGACCCGTGCCTTCCGTGGCGACCCCGTCGATCAGGACCTCCTCGACGAGCTCTGTCGCGAGGCCCTTCGCGCACCCACCGCGGGCAACAGCGCCGGGGTGCGCCTGAGCACGATCGGCCCCGCCCTGGTCAACGCGTACCTCGACGTCGCCACCGACGAACAGTGGCGCGCCACGAGCCGACGCTACGCGGGCCTCGCGCGCGCGGGCGGGGTGGTCATCGTGACCTCGCGTCCCCAGGACTACCTCGCGCGCTACGCCCTCCCCGACAAGGCCCCGTCGGGTCTCGCGCGCCGCGAGGACTGGCGTATCCCGTACTGGCACACTGACGCCGCCATGGCGACGATGGCCTTGCTGTTGCTACTCGATGAGCAGGGACTCGCCGCGACGCTCTGGGGCAACTTCCGACACGACGACGACGTACTGCGGTGGGCGGGTCTCATGGACGAGGAACTCTTCGCCACCGTGCTGGTGGGAATCGGCGACGCCGAACACGACTTCGCCTCGCCCTCACTCGATCTGCCCGTGGCCACAAGGGCGCAACGGGTACGGCACGTCGGCGCGCCTACGACAGGGCCGACGACACCACGTCGGTGACGTGGTGCGACGTGAAGCGAAAGCCGCTCTCGAGCAGGGCGTGCGGCAGCACGCGCTGACTCGTCAAGACCGTGTTGTTCGCCAACTCGGTACCCAGGGCGAGTCGCAGCGCCACCGAGGGCACGCGCACCAGGGCTGGACGATGCAGGGCGCGAGCTAGGGCCCGCGTCAGCTCGCGATTCGTGCAGGGCTCGGGCGCGACGACGTTAAAGGGACCCGACAGTTGGTGATCGATAATCCACATCATGGCCGCCACTTGGTCGCGCAGCGAGATCGTACTCATCCACTGGCGGCCCGATCCGATGACGCCGCCGAGACCCGCACGAAACAGTGGCAGCAGTCGTTCGAGGACGCCCCCGTCGCGGCCCATGACGATGCCGGTGCGCAGCAGGGACAGACTGGCCCCGGTGCGCGCGAAGGGCGCGGCCGCGTGTTCCCACTCCCGGCACACCTCGGCGACGTAATCCTGACCCGACGTGGAGGCCTCGGTCAGTACCTCGTCGCCACGATTCCCGTAGTAACCGATGGCCGAGCCGCTGACCAGCACCGCGACGCCCGACGTCATGGCGGTGAGGGCCTCGACCAGCAGACTCGTCGAGGACGTGCGCGAGCTCATCACCCCCTCGCGATAGCGCGCGCTCCACCGATGCGCGGCAATACCCGTACCCGCCAAGTTCACGACCGCGTCGAATCCACCGACCTTCGCGAGCGCCGCTTCGTCGATCTCGCCACGCGCGGGGTCCCATTGAACAACCAATCCCGACACCGGCGTACTCGCGGGACGCACGAAACGCACCACGTCGTCACCACGCGCTTCGAGTGCACGCACGAGCGCCGCGCCCAAGAACCCCGTGGAGCCGGTGACTCCGACGCGCATCAGTCCTCGTCCGAGTCGGGCACCACGCGGAGGACGTCACTCGCCACCTCGGCACTTTCGCTGGCGTGAGTCAGGAACTCGACGAGGGCGCGCGTGGAGAACGCGGTCGCCCCCTTGGTGACGTACCCCCGGGTTGCGTCGGCACGCCCGGGGCCGGCGATGTCGAGATGGGCCCAGGGTCGACCGTCGGTGAACTCCTCGAGCAAGAGCGCCGCCGAGATCGCGCCGGCCTTGCCCGGCTTACCGATGTTCTTCATGTCGGCGATATCGGATTCGATGTGCTTGTGATAACTCGCCACCAACGGCAATCGCCAGAGGATCTCGCCGCTGCGTTCGCCAGCCTCACTCAGCAACGTGGCGAGCTCGTCGGTCGAGGCGAAGAGTCCCCCCACCTCGTCACCGAGGGCGACGGTCTGCGCGCCGGTGAGGGTGGCGACGTCAATGATGGCGTCGGGATTGGCCTCGACGGCGAGCGAGAGTCCATCGGCCAGGACCAGCCGACCCTCGGCGTCGGTGTTGAGCACCTCGATGGTCTTGCCGTTGCGGATGGTCAACACGTCGCCCGGCCGCGTCGCGCGGTCCCCCGAGAGGTTCTCGGTGAGCGGCGCGATGGCGGTCACCCGGACCGGGAGTCCGAGGCGCGCCACGATGTTGAGCGTCGCCATCACGATGGCCGCGCCGGACATGTCGGTCTTCATCGACATCATGCCGTCGCCGGACTTGATCGAGAGGCCACCGGAGTCGAAAGTGATGCCCTTGCCCACCAGGGCGACGTGGGCGTTAGCCGTCGGCGGCTGGTAGATCGCGTAGACCAGTCGGGTCGGCTCGGCCGAGCCCGCTCCGACCCCGAGGAGGCCGCCGAGACGCTCGTCGCGAATCTTGGACTCGGTCCAGATCTCGACCTGGACGCTGCTCTCTTGCCCCAGACGCTGGGCCATTCGCTTGGCCAGCTCCTTGGGCGACAACTCATTGGGCGGGGTGTCGATGAGCCGCTTGGCCCAATTCACCTCGTTGGCCACGACCACGCCGCGACGCACCCCGTCGACCACGTCGTCGTGATCGGCCACGCTGGGCAGAGGAACACCGAGCGCCACCACTTCGAAGTCACGGTCCTAGTCGGGCTTCTTGTAGTCGTAGCTCGCGAGCAGCGCCCCCTCGATCAGGGCCTGGGCGGCGACATCGGGACGCTCGATACCGTCGGTCGGTAAGAAGAAAGTTACGCGATCGCCCACCGCGCGCTGCACCGCGCTCGCGCCCGCCCAGCGGAAGCTCTCAGGATTGTTGTAGGAGGAACCCAGGCTCACCAGCAGCAGTGTCGGACCGTCAAGGAGGGACCAATTCAGCGCGCTCCCCGGGGTGGCGTTCAAGCCCCGCGCCGCACACCAGGCGCCCTCGAGCACGCGCGGTAACACGTGGCCCGCCAGCGAGGCGGGGATCGCGTCGGCGATCAGGGCCTCGTTGTCGTCGAAGATGACGGGTACCACCAGGGTGGTGGAGGACTCGAGGTCCTCGCCACTGACGACGCGCGCGTGCTTAATCATCACTCCTCCTTGTTCATACTGCGAGCGGTCCGGTGCGCAGGCCCTTCGGCCACGCGCGCGAGCGTCCACACGAGGTCGCTCAGGCGATTGAGGTACGGAACGACCAGGGAGTCCTCGACGTCCCAGGTCACGGCGGTGCGTTCGGCCCGTCGCACGACCGTGCGCGCGACATCCAGGGCGGCCGACAACTGGTTCTCCCCGGGCACCACGAACTCGGTGGGCATCTCGACGGTGCGGTTGGCTTCGTCGATCTGCGTCTCGAGGTGATCGATCATGTCCTGGGAGACGCGGGTGCGCCCCCCTTCGAGCTTCTCTCGGTTCTCGAGCTTGGTGGCCACCTCGGCCATCAAGATCCACAGGTCGCGTTCGAGTCCCGCGATCCACCGAT
>VFSW01014277.1_pt1 | contig 10988 bp, 5 predicted proteins | sample 5358111 | NCBI WGS metagenome assembly VFSW01 (sample SAMN11554181, study PRJNA540505) | mine drainage metagenome | isolation source: sediment from site ElyBrook_90M | place: USA: Ely Copper Mine, Vershire, VT | collected 2017
CTTCGAGGATTTCGCAGGGCCCATGTCGAATGACGAGGCCGCGCAAGTCTTCGGTACGACGCTGCCCATCGTCGCCGAATCTCCCACCAGCGTGTATGGCGAACGCGAAACCAAGCGCCTCACCTCCGCCTTCACCAATCTTTTCTATTCGCTTGCCGACCACCGTCCCGGACTCCTCTCCCGCGAACGCAATGCGGAGCGCCAGCCTGGGGTGTATGAATTCCCGCGCGAATTCCGTAAGGTCGTGAAGACCGCCGTTCAAACGCTCGTCGAACTTTGCCGCCCCAGCCAGTTGCGCGCGGGGCCGTTTCTGCGCGGCTTCTACTTCGCGGGAAAACGCGAAGTGGCCGTCAACTCCAGCCCGCAAACCGTTTTGCAGACCAACACTTCGTTCCTGGCCGCGCCGCCGGTGGCTTCCAATGCGACCACGATGCTCAGCGCGGAAGACGCCGCCGCGGCCATGAAAAATTGGGAGGCCGCGAATCAGGCTCCCGCCCCGAAACCCGAAAAAGCGAAGCAGCCGGCCTTTTTGACCCACATCTTCAGCCAGATTATTTTGCAGGACCGCGGCGCGCATGAAGGAAGCGGGGCCAGCGCCCAGGTAAATTTCTGGCGGCGCGCGCTGCTCGTTTCTGCGATTGTCCTCGGAGTGATCTGGATTACGGGATCCGTCGTTTCCTACTTTTCCAATCGCGCGCTCGAGAGCGATTTTCTGACGGCCGCGCATGCGCTTCCGGCATCGGGCGCGTCGGGGACACAGCCGCCCACACTCGAACAGTTGCAGCAATTGGAAGCGATGCGACGGCCGCTGGAAGCGGTCCTGCGCTACGACCGGGACGGCGCGCCCCTGCACCTGCGCTGGGGCCTGTTTATTGGCGGCGATTTCGATACCGAAGCCCGGCGCGTCTACTTCTCGCGGTTCCGGCAGATTCTCTACGGCGCGATTCGCGCGGCCATGATGGATTCGTTAAATCGCCTGCCCGCGACGCCGAGCCCGAACGACGACTACAACCCGAATTACGACACGCTGAAGGCCTATCTGATTACCACCTCGAATCCGGAAAAGAGTTCCGCTGATTTTCTGGCGCCCGTCCTCGAGCGGTATTGGGCCGCCGGTCAGACTCTGGATCCCAATGCGCGGAGCCTGGGGGTGGCGCAATTTAATTTCATCGGCTAGTACCTCAAATCCGGGACTCCCTACGCGGCCTTCATCCTTGACACGCGGATCCGGGACCACGCGCGGGATTATCTGAACCACTTTGGCGCGATTCAGCGCATCTACGCCGCCATGCAAACGGCGGCCGCCAAGCAGAATATGTCCCTCAATTTTTACCGCGCGCATCCGGGCAACGAGGATCTGATTCGCAGCGTTCCCGAAGTTCCCGGCGCATTCACCAAGGGCGGATGGGACTTCATGCAGAGTGCGATTTCGCATTCCGACCAGTATTTCAAGGGCGAAGAGTGGGTGCTCGGCGGAGCCAATGAAGCCGTCGCCAACCGCGCCGACCTGGAAAATCAATTGCGCTCCACCTACCGCGACGATTTTATCCGCCGCTGGCAGGATTTCCTGAAGAACGCCACCGTGGCGCGCTACGGCGGCGTTGAAGACGAAGCGCGCAAGCTGAAGAAATTGTCGGCGAATGATTCGCCGCTCCTTGGACTTTTCTGCGACGCTTCGACAAACACCGCCGGGCGCTCGCCTGACGTGGACAAAGCGTTTCAGGCCGTGCAGGCGGTGGTCCCCGCGCCCTGCGACAGCCGCTACATTACCCCGGCGACGCAGCCGTACATCGGGGCGCTCGCGGAACTCGAATCCTGCCTCGAAGGCGTGACCGCTGCTCCGCCGGACCAGAAGCCCGCGCAACTGCAACAGTGTTCCGCCTCGGTGAGCAAGGCCAAGCTCGTGGTTGCCGCCCAGATCGCTCCGGCGTTGCCGGTGGATCAGGCGGCGCACTTAGATCAAACCGTGCGGTCGCTATTGGAGCAACCCTTAGGCATGCCCGGAATTGTCGTTCAGAGCGGCGCCAAAGGCCTCTGCGATGTGTTTACGCCGATGACCGCGAAGTACCCGTTCAACGGGCGCACCGACGCACCGGACGTCTCCGTTCAGGAGTTCGACGCCTTCTTCAAGCCCGGCGAAGGCGCGCTGTCCAAATTTATACAAGCCAATCAGGCCGTTTTGTCGCCTGCCGGAAACCAGTTGGTGGTGAAGCCCGGCGCAAAAGTGGACTGGGCTCCGCCCTTCCTCGGTTTTCTGAATCGCGCCCATTTTCTGCAGGAGACGATCTACGGCAGCGGCGCAACTCCCGCCGCATACAAATTCAACGTTCACGCGACTCTGCCGGAGGGAGGCATCTCCGGAGTCACCTTCAACTTGAACGGCCAGACGCTGAAATATCCCGGCGGCTCGCAATCGTCATCATTCACCTGGCCGGGGGGAACTCCGCAGGAGGCGCGCATTAGCTATCGCGTCAGCGGCGGGCAGGACACGGATCTCTTGAGCGCGGCGGGGCCGTGGGCCGTCCTTCGCCTGATGTCCATTCCCGGCGTGAAAATCACTCCCACGGGCGGCGGATTGAGCGCGCAGTGGCATGCGCTGCAGGCCGATGGGCGGACGCCTTTAACGCTCAGCGGCACCGGCAAACCGATCGTTGTGCAACTCGATTTTGACGGCGGCGGGAGTCCGTTTGTATTCCAGGCCGCGAATTTCTCGGGCTTGTCGTGTAAGGCCACGCGTTAGGGGCGTTGCGCGGATTCCGGGGTTGGGCGGGCCCGCGGCAGGTCAGGCTGCAAAAGTAGCTAATTCCGTTATTCCGAGCGAAGCGAGGAATCCCTCTTTCTTTTTCGCGCCTCGCAACGGAACACGGAGGGATTCCTCGCGGAATTTATCCCGGTCCCTTCCGGGACCCGGACTGACGGAAGTGCCGGGGCGCTTATTCCGCGTTTTGAAGCGCCGCCGATCGGGAAAATACCGCTGTGGCGGCCGTAGCACGGCCGTAAAGATATCTCGGCAGAGGTTCCGATGAAACTGGAAATCGGCGCCCGCACGGATGTGGGGCGCGTCCGCAAGAACAACGAGGATAGCTTTCAGGTCGAGCCTGCGCTCCAGCTGTGCATACTGTCGGACGGGATGGGCGGCCAGGCGCTCGGCGAAGTCGCCAGCCAGCTCGCCGTCGAAACAATTGTGAATCACTGCCGGCTGGCGGCGGAAGGCAAGGCCCCCTCTTCCCTGGACGATCCGCGCGCGGACCTTTCCACCAGGACAAATCAACTGGTCACCGCCGCGCGCGCAGCCAATCGCGCGATTTTTGAATCGGCCTGTTCCCATCCGGAGCAGCGCGGAATGGGCGCGACGCTGGTAGCCGGCTGGCTGGACGGCGAGAAACTCTCCCTCGTGCACGTGGGCGACAGCAGAGCCTATCTCTTGCGCAAGAATGTCCTGCAACAACTGACCGCCGACCATTCGCTCGTGGCTGAAAAAGTCCGCATGGGAATCATGACCGAGCAGGAAGCCAATGAGAGTGAACTGCAAAGTGTGCTGACGCGGGCCATAGGTGTCGGCGAGACAGTCGTCGTGGATGCCGACGAGCATCCCCTGTTCGATGGAGACATGCTTCTATTCTGTTCGGACGGCCTTTCCCGCATGGTCGGAGATGCTGAGATTGCCCACACGCTGGGCGATTCCGCCGACGCGCAAACCGCCGCCAACCGCCTGGTCGAACTGGCCCTCGAGGCCGGCGGGCTGGACAATGTTACGGTGGTGGTGGTTCGGGCGAAGGCGGGCGGGCGCGGTTTCTGGGGATGGCTGTTCGGGCGGAAGTAAATTTTCTGCTTTATCTTTGGACGGGGGTTTCGGAATACGTCTTACCGTCTTACCTTACCAAACCCATCAAAAGTAATCCGGGACCATCCCGAAGTAGCGCATCCGGGCCCACTCGCTGCTGGTAGGATTTCCGCGAGTTGCGAGATTGGGAAGAAATACCTGCTCTGCCCCGCCTCCCCAATAAATATTTGCTCCCGGGACGGCCAGTTGGCGCGCCGCTTTGCCCACCCAGCCGTAAGCGGCATGCGTCAAGTACATCACGCAGATCCAATCCATTTGAGGATTGAATTCATGCGAAATAGCCAGATCAATGCGGGCAACGGAAGAGATTCCCAGCCCTTTCGTATCAGAGCGCGCGACAATTTTGCGGAAAGTATCTTTTGTAAACCACCAGGGACTGCCGAAAGTATGATTCCCAGTGTCTCCCGTCTTCTTGTTTTCTGTAGTAATGATTCGGCAGAACTCCGTGTTTGCGGGAAAAAGTTTCTTTTGGGGAGGAAAAACAAACGCCTCTCGCACTACGGGAGAGGCTTCACGCTCGAAGGAATAATTCTCGTTAATGACCGTCATTCGCCCCTCGTTGCATGTATCGGCGGGCGTCGAGTACGGGCCATAAGTGTCAGCTATCTTTCACTCGATAGACGAAACCTGAGTCTGCGCGAGCGTTGGCCGAACTGTGTCCCACTTTACCCTCGAGCGATCAGAAGGTATACGAAGCGCCGAACATGGGCGCCAGGCGCTCGCGCAAGCCGGTGTGGTCCAGTGCGACGATCAGGTTGCCGGTGAGCAGAAGATTGCCGACCGCCTTAATTTTCAGACCGGCCGACCCGTCGGTGCGATTGTAGCTTCCCATGGTTGACGTGAGCGCCGTCGGCACGGCGAGGGCAACCCCGCCCGAGCCAGGGTTGACGATCGGAACATTCGTCGCGATGCTGGCCCGCTGGGCGTCAAACACATGCTCTCCCAGAACGTCCGCGGCGATCGTCAGCCGGGAAAATACTCGCCAGTCCGCTCCGCCGGAATAGTAGAGGCGATTCGGAAGTTGACCGTCCACCGTGAAATTGCTGTTGGGAGGTACCTGCACCAGGGGTGTATTCCCGTTCACTTGATACCCAATATCAAAGTGCGGCGAGACGCGGCCGGAGTACGTGTACGCAACGAACGGCTTGATGCCAATTGTTCCGGAACCCAGAAAATTAAGAGCATCGCCGGTTGGAAGGCGAATTTCCGCTCCCACGGAAACGCCGCCGCCGCTCTTTGGTTTCCAGATATTCCCCTTGACCGCCAGAATGATGTCGCCAACCCCGGTGGACTGCTGCGCGTTCGAGGCGATTCCCCCGTTCCCCAGCGGATTCGGCAAAACCTGCTGGCCGTTGTTGAGACTATAGAACTGCTCGTTGACGGTATACCGCATGTCCACTCTCAGCACCGGGATGGCCGCCGAAACGTCAATTCTGTCGGTGAGGCCGTAGGTGAGATACCCTACAAACTGTTGAATCTTCAAATCAATGCGGCTGTTCGCGACGCCCACGGTGTCGGGCGTTGACCCGGTTGCACCGGGGGACTGAAAGAAGAAGACGGACGAAGGCAGGCTCTTCAGGCTCAATCCATCCACATCCTCAAGCAGAAAATACTGGTACGTGGTCGCGAAATAGAATTTATGCCGGCCAATCGTGTCCGCGCGTTGGGTCAAGATCGGTCCGAGCGACTGATCCGAGGGCACGGGAACGTTGAGGGTCGGGTCGGTGGTAAAAATAATGCCGGATGCCGGGGAAGCCAGAGGAATCTGGCTGATTTCGCCGCCCATGTCCGCCGTCAGAAATCCGAAACTGTTGGACAACTGCGTATTCCCTGAGCTCGCCGAAAGAAACTTGTAGCCGGACGGCGTCGCCGTTGCGGGAATCAGGCAGCTCATCTTGCCAGCGGCGGAAAGCGTGCTTGCGCAATTCAATTGCGCCTGCGCCGCTGGGACAACGGTGGCAGCGAGGACGAGCGCCGCTCCGGCAAATCGCATGAGCTGCCGGCTCACTTTCCTCACAGGGCTTGCGGCCGAATTTAGGAAATCCATCAGAATGCCCCCCTCAATGTGAGCTTCGCAAATTCCACAGCCAATATTCTATTGAACGCTAAAGTAAACGGTCGCCTTCACCGTCTGGAAGTTATCGCCGCCCGGACCAGCGCCAGCCGGGGTAAAGGTGATCACAGCGCTGCCGGTGCCCGCCGGTGTGGGAGGCACGGGCGGAGGCGGATTCGGCGGCACCGAGAATTGAGTACACGCGGACATCCACATCGCGGACAGGCACAGCAGGAACACAAACGCGAGTCCGCGCCGCAAACGATATCCCGATAGGTCTTTGGCCCGATTCAGGACCAGACCAAACAGACTCAATACCAGCAGGAGAGCCGGAATCCTCCAATCCCTAAGACCATTTCTTGTCCCCGGCGAGAAAGGAGTTTGCGGCCCGTTCGGCGCGGGCGGTACCCCTGCAGCGAACGAGCCGGATAGCGTTACCTGAACGGGACTGATCCCTGATGCATTTGCGGACCCTGAGGTGGACGAAGGCGCTGGCTGGCAACTGACAAGGGCCGTCGCGGAGCCGTTCAGCATTACCGACCCGCAACTGACAGCAAAAGTCACACCATCCGTCGCTGCTGGCCCCAGCAAATCCACTGTGGAACTCGCGGAAGGCACACTCGACGAGAGAACAACTGGGCTTGTGGGAGCCGAGCCGACTCCCGAAACCGCAGCCGAATCGCCAACGAGCGTAATTGTCACCGTCGCGCTGCTCTTGGTCGGGTCCGCAATCGAGGTGGCGGATACAGTCACCGTGGCCGGCGAAGGAGCAATCGCGGGTGCGGCATAAGTGGCGCTGAATGACCCGTTAGCGCCGGCAGTGATGGTTCCGCAGGCACTTGTGGCCGTGCCATTTGTCACGGTCGTGCTCACGGTGGTTCCGCTGCAGGCCATATTCCAGGTCACGTCCAGGGTCGGCTTGTTCGGATCATTCGTCGTCGAAGTCGTGAGGGTTGTGGAACCGACACGAATCGTCAACGGAGTGGAGACCGAGCTCGCCGGCGTAGCTACCGTAATGGCAGATGTCAATGTGAACGGATTGCTGGTGACGTTCGTCGCACCCGAACTGGATGCGGTCAGAGTGTAGGTCCCTGCAATTGGGAATTGCAGATTATTGAAAGTAGCAATCCCCGCTACCGCCGCAACAGACGTTGTCCCGCCCACTTTTGCCGCGGCATTCGCCGGCGTCGAGGAATACGTCGAACTCAGGCTAACCGCTGCCGACGAATTCGTTGCCGGATTTCCGAATGTATCGGAAAGGTCTATGACCACTTGAGGTCCGAAGGTTGTGCCACCCACGCCACTCAAAGCGCCACCGACAGGCTGCGGAGTAAAGGCCAAGTTGGCCGGCGCGGCGGGACTCACGGCCACACTGAGCGGAATGCCATTCGCGCTGCTGGTGCCGATCGCGCCATCTGTCGTCGCAACAGTGGCGGTTTCCGCTTTGTACAATGTCATGCTCGGCGTGGCAACTCCGGCCGTGAAAGTGATCGGATCCGCTGTGCCAAATTTGACGCCGCTCACGATGGGGGCCGTGCTATTCGGCGAAGGGTTAGCACCAGTAAATGTCAGAGACTTGCTCCCGGCATAGCTGGTGGCCGCGTTGCCGAAGGCATCCTGGGCAGTGATTGTGATGGTCTGGCTGGTCCCTGCCGTTTGCGTGGTTGACCCGGTGATGACCAGCTTAGCGGCCGCCGCTGCGGATACGGTCACGGCAAGGGACTGGCCGTTCGCGTTGGAGGTGCTGACCGTGCCATCGGTCGCGGCGATGGTTGGAGTACCCGAGGCGTACAGCGTCATGCTTCCGCCGACCGTGCTTACGCCGGCAGTGAAGGTCAACGCCGTGCTCGTACCGAAGGCCCGCGCCGTCGCGGTATTGTCCGTCACAGTCGGAGCGGTCACAGGATTGGAGGAAGAGGCAGCCCCCGAGAAAGTGATGTTGTGGGCCCCGGTATAGCCGGTCGCCGTATTCCCGTAGGCATCCTGGGCGGTAAGAGTAACTTGCTGGCTCGTCCCCGCCGTTTGCGCCGCGGTTCCGGTCAGTATGAATTTTGCCGCTGCCGCCGGAGAGACGGTCACCACTAGCGTCTGGCCGCCTGTGCCGGTGCCGATGGTGCCATCGGTCGCGGCGATGGTTGCAGCTTCGGCCGCATACAAAATCATGCTCCCGCCTGCGGTGCTCACACCGGAAGTGAAGGTCAACGATGTGCCCGCGCCGAAGGCCCGCGCCACCGCGGTGTTATCCGTCACGGTTGGAGCCGTGACAGGATTGGTGGAATTGTGGGCCCCGCTGAAAGTCACGGTATGAGTCCCGGTGTACGTGGTTGCCGGGTTCCCCGAAGAATCCTCCGCCGTAATTGTAAGGGTCTGGCTGGTTCCCGCCGTTTGCGTGGCTGAGCCAGTAATCACGAAGTAGGCAGCGGGGCCCGAGGCGACGGACTCAATCTGAGTAGCGATGGCCGCGAAGGCCCCGCTTCCTGTTGCGGTGAGAGTCTGCGAACCCGATTTCGGATCCTTGTAATAGAACGTCACCGAATCGGTGTTTGCCGTCATGGCGATTGAGGTAATGCCGGTTCCGCAGGCGCTGTCGGAGAAGAAGTGTCCGCCACCCGAACTGGTCGTAAGAGCGAGCGTTTCCGTGCTCGCGACATTCGAGCCGATGCCGCCGGCGTCCTGCGCCTGCACCGTCAAGGCACTGGAGCAAACATTCGAGGAGAGCGAAAGCGGAGCGTTCGTGAACGCGAGCTTGGTGGGCGCGCTGGCGGCAACCGCAAACAAACTGCTGGGCTGGCTGGTCAGAGACAGGGTTGCGTCCGTCGCCGTAAGGGTGAACGATGATCCCGCCACGGTCGGCACAAGGTTCGTGAATTTTGCAACGCCAGATACCGCCGCGACACTTGTGGTCGAGGCCCCGCTGAACGCGCCGGGAGCGCTGATGGAAATCGAAATGGTATCCGTGTTGGACGTATCCACGTTGCCTGCGGCGTCCTCGACGGAGACATCCACTTCGGCCATAGGATTATTGACATAGTCGCCGCTGACGGGCTGCACGGTGAACACGATCTGCGACGGTGTAACCGTCACATTCGCGGAGGCGCCTTGAGACGGGTACAACAGTGAGCCGACAGGAATTTCCGTCGAGCTGGCGCTCACGGGTACCGGGTTAGGCGTCGGAATGGCATTCGGCGCTGTATAAAGTCCCGCGACCGAAACCGAGCCGACGGTGGCGAGGTTTCCGCCCGTGGTTCCATTCACTGCCCATGTCAACGCGCTGTTGAACGCATAGTTCAGTGTGGAAGTAAACTGATACGTCTTCCCTGTCGCCACGCTCTGCGCCGTCGGCGGATTCACAATCTGCACGGGCCGGAATGCGATTCCGACCAGCGCGGAACCACTCACGGAAAGACTGCCCGAAACAGAATTGCCCGACACGGAAACAAGCGTCACCGCACCCGTATCATCACTCGTATAAACAGTCTTTCCATCGGAAGTCACAGCCAGATGGCCTGGCGCAGTGGACGTATAAGTAATTGTGCTGGAGACCGAGTTTGTCCCCGTGGCAATTTTGATTACGGAAGTATTTCCGGGACAGGTGACGTAGGCCGTTGAACTGTCCGGAGTGATCGCGACAGCCCCGCCGGCCGTGCAGGTCAAAGCCGGGGAAATTGTGGAGACCGTGTTAGCTGGAATCGCGATCTTGTATACCGTGGCAGGATTGGAAAGCACATCTACGACATAGGCAAAAGCGCCATTTGGCGCTACCGCGACCGAGCCGCCGGTCACGGCTACCGTGGTGGAAATACTCGGCGTCGCCCCGCCCGTCACCACGTAGGTCACGCCCTCGGTCGCGACGTATGCCGTTGTTGCATCTGGAGTAAAGGCGATCCCCAGGGTGGGGCCGCCCGCCGCCACAAGCGAGGACGAAGTATTGAAACCGGAAGCCGCGGTTACTGTATACGGAGAAGCCGTCGTAACCGTGTAGAGTGCGGGATTGGTGGCTCCGGTGCCCAGAACCACCAGATAAACTATTGTCCCGTCCGGGGAGACGGCCAGGTTGGCGGTCATTGGGGCGGTGACTCCGGAAAGAGAAACATTCGTAACCGCGCCGGTGCCCAAGTCCACGACGGAGAGGGAGGCCTCCGTATCGTTTTCCACGAAGAGTTTTGTCCCGTCGGGCGTGACGGCGAGATTATTTGGACCGCTGTTCGGCGAGATTCCTACCGCAATGGTGCATTGGGCAGACGTGGTGGCATTGAGGACCGTCACTAGATTCGGCGGCGTCGCAACGTACGCAGTAGGGTCAGTGGACGCCAGATCCGTGGGCCCGCAGGTGGCCGAGCGGCCCGGCTGGACGAGAATGCCGGAAAAAAGGAATAGGGCAGCGACAGCACGCCACAAGTTCATGAAGGGCAAGGTCTTCATAAATGTCCTCTTCAGAAGACAAAAGCTGAATTTTTACAGATACACAGTCAATCCCGGGAATAGGGCACACCACCCTAAAAATAGGAATCGCTAGCCGGATTTTATTTACAGACTGTAAATTGTCAAGTTAAAACTTACACGGGCAAGCAGTTTAGGGACAAGTGGACAACAAAAGCCCGGGATTACATTGTCAAATCGGTAATGGCCCATTGCCCGCCGGCCTTTTTCAATGTGGCGTGGAAGGAACCATTGGAGGGAACGGGGCTGCTGATGGTAACCGAGCCGGTGTAACTGCCAGTGACGGTCGCCGTATCTCCCGAAACATTGATGTTTGCGGGAGCAAAGACCCGGGAGAAAGCCTTGGTCGCGCCAAAGCTTTTGCCCAAGGCGTCGGCCTGCTTGGAAGGAATCGAAGGCCAAAGCTGGCGAATCTGGTTCACATTCCGTGCGGCGAATCCGGCCGTCAAGCCGTCAAAGACCTTGCGGATCATGTCCTGGTCATTCGGCGCACTCGCGGCCGCGGACGGCGCCGGGGCCGGGGCGGGACTAGGTGCGGGCGGCGCCTTCGCCGGGCCGGGCGCAGGCGCAAGAGCGGCCAGGTATTTTTGAACCTGATCCAAAGACGACCTTGCCTGGGAGGCGTGGCGCCCGCCCGTATAGACATTCAAT
>VFSW01014278.1_pt1 | contig 10988 bp, 8 predicted proteins | sample 5358111 | NCBI WGS metagenome assembly VFSW01 (sample SAMN11554181, study PRJNA540505) | mine drainage metagenome | isolation source: sediment from site ElyBrook_90M | place: USA: Ely Copper Mine, Vershire, VT | collected 2017
CCAGCGAGCTGGCAACCAGATCTCACCTTTGATGCAGCGGTGAGTAATGCTGTGAAAAAAAGAAGGGGCTAGCGGAAACAGATCAATCACGAAAAACCCTCTTTTCCCCCTCCATGTTCTTCATGCTTCAAATCTTTCCCTTTCCTTTTCGATCTCTATTCCTTGTCTCTCTTTCATCTCTGTGCGTTTTCCTCTGTTCCTCCAGAGGAGTTTTTCCCTGCTCGTCGCCTCTAAAACGAAGCAGTCATTCCGTAGAGGAACCCCTTGAGATACTCGCTCTCTGGGAAACCGACGAGGATCGGATGATCGGGACTTTGGCTGTAGCTCTGCAACTGCCGTGCTGTGCGACGGGCAGCGCCAAAGGCCTCGGAAACACTCCCTGAAAATTCCTCCGCAGAAACATGGTGGGAGCAGGAGAAGGTGGCAAGCAAGCCCTCCTTGGAAAGGAGTTGAGCAGCCTTGAGGTGGAGCTCGCGATAGCCGCGTAGCGCATCGACGATTCCCTTGCGCGTGCGGGTGAAAGGAGGGGGATCGAGGATGATCAGATCGTACTCCTCCTCGCGACGGGCTGCCGAGGAGAGGAATTCAAAAACATCGGCTCCGACCACTTTTACAGAAACCTGATTGAGCTGCGCATTGGCCTCGATACGGGGAAGGTTCTCTTTTCCTGATTCGACCGCTGTGACTGCTGAGGCTCCGGCCTGAGCACAGGCCATGGCAAAGGCCCCCTGATTGGAGAAGCAATCAAGCACCCGGCGCCCTGTGGCCCATGCCGCCACCTGACGATAACTCGTCGTTTGATCGAGGTAGAAACCGGTTTTTTGCCCATGAAGTGGGTCGAGGTAAAATTTCATTCCAGCCACGGTGATTTCAAAAGCTCCCGGCTCCGGCCCAAGCAATGTTCCACATCGCACGTCCAGCCCCTCCAGCTTCCGTGAGGAGGAATCATTCCGCTCCACCACCGTTTCGACACCAAGCACTTCCCTGATGGCAGCAGCAATAAGGTCACGTCTCTGATCCATCGCCATTGTAAGAGTCTGAAGCGTGGCCACGGAACCAAAACGATCCACGATCACTCCCGGCAAACCATCGCTCTCACTCCAGAGCACACGCCGCACGAACGGATCAATTCCGAGGTTGTCTCGAAACTCCTGAGCACGCGCGATACGACGTTGAAAAAACTCTCCATCCAGATCCTGCCGCCGCCGCGAAAATCGCCGCGCAACGATCTGCGATTGGGAATTATAGAGAGCACTTCCCAGCATATGATCACGTCCATCCTTGATGGATATGACAGCACCATCTTCGGGGTTGCCAAAGGTTTTGAGCACCTCTGTCCCATAAACCCAGTCATGTCCATGAAGAATTCGTGCCCGAGGGCGAACAATAATACCTGCCATAAATTAGCTGAGGGAGGCAGTATTAATAACTCTCTCTGAAATGATGTCTTGTGAATGAAGGAGGGAAGTTTCTGCTCCTGCCTCCTTTTCCTGAACCTCGGGATATTCAAAAACCTGTCCCTCAAAATTTCTAAAAACCACCTTCTCTTGGTCATGAAAGAAGACGTAGTCGGGATTGATCGGCACCTTGCCGCCGCCACCCGGTGCATCAATCACGTATTGAGGAACAGCGTAGCCTGAAGTATGCCCACGCAGTCCCTCGATGATCTCGAGTCCTTTACTCACAGGAGCCCGTAGATGGGCCGATCCTTGAATGAGATCACATTGATAGAGATAATAGGGCCGCACACGGCATCGGAGGAGCTTTTGGACAAGTGAAGTCATCACGGGGAGAGAGTCATTCACTCCGGCCAGTAGCACACTCTGATTGCCAAGCGGTACGCCATGATTCGCCAACATGGCAAGCGCATCACGCACCTCGGTCGTCAGCTCACGGGGATGATTGGTATGGATGCTCATCCAGAGGGGATGATGTTTCTGGAGCATCTGGCAGAGTGCGGGCGTCACTCTCTGGGGAAGAAAAATCGGCACGCGCGTTCCGATTCTCAAAAATTCCAGATGGGGAATCGCCCTGAGGCGAGTCAACAGTGCATCCAGCTTGTCGTCAGAAAAGAGCAGCGGATCACCCCCGGAGAGGAGCACATCACGAATCTCAGTATGTTGTTCCAAATAGGCAAAGGCCTGTTCAAAATCGGTATGCAGTTCCTGCTCACCAGCCCCGCTCACCAGACGCGAGCGCGTACAATAGCGGCAGTAGGCAGCACAGCGATCCGTGATCAGAAAGAGCACCCTGTCGGGATAGCGGTGGACTAATCCCGGAACCGGCATACGGCCATCTTCTCCGCAAGGATCGGCCATCTCGGAAGGTGAGACCTTCCCCTCTCCGAGATGAGGAATCACCTGACGACGGATGGGGCAATCGGGATTTTCAGACTCGATCAGATTGAAATAATGGGGGGTGACAGCCAGCGCAAGCTTGTTGCCAGAGAGAATCACTCCGGCACGCTCCTCCGGCGTGATCTTCAGATGTTTCTCCAGACCTTCCAGAGTCGTCACCCGGTTCTTGAGCTGCCACTTCCAGTCATTCCATTGCTCGGATGTCACATCACTCCAGTGCCCAGGATAGGAAGGGAGAAAGTCGGCCTCAATACGTGTTTTAGATGTCTGATAATCCATGAAGTAATGCAGCATTTCCTTAAGCCTCTCCTTAAGGGAAAACATAGCCTAAGGGTGGGATGAAAATTGTCAACGGCAGCGGGCATTGCCGCAGGAGAGTACTCCTTCTTTCCTCCGCCCTGAAGCAGCCAGACAATTCACTGCAAGACCCCGATCCATTATTCCCTTTAATTACAGAGGCTGCGGTTTATCTTGGTGATCACCACTCATGATTGCGATTGTTGAAGCCTATCGAGCTGGGCTCTATGCTAAGACTCACCTGCTACCCAATATTGTCTCTGGGATCATTGTCGGAGTAGTTGCCCTTCCGCTGGCCATGGCCTTTGCCATTGCTTCAGGGGCACGACCCGAACAGGGCATCTACACGGCGATCATCGGCGGCGGTCTTGTCTCTCTTCTCGGAGGAACTCGATTGCAGATTGCAGGGCCGACGGGAGCCTTTATCGCTATTCTCTCCGTTATCACGGCAAAATTTGGCATTGCCGGATTGCAGATCGCCACGCTTATGGCCGGGGTGATCCTTGTGTTGATGGGCATTGCCCGATTCGGAGTCGTTTTTAAATTCATTCCCTCTCCGGTAATCGTTGGATTCACCGCAGGAATTGGAATGCTTATTTTCGTAGGCGAGTGGCATGATTTTCTGGGACTGCCCAAGATTGAAGGCGATTATTTTCACGAGAAACTCTGGCATCTTTTCAAGGTCATGCCGCAGTTCCATCCGGCGACTGCGATCATTGCCATCATCAGCCTCCTGCTGGTGGTTTATTCCCCACGCATTCCTGGTATTGCGCGAATACCGGGACCTCTACTGGCGATGGTCGTTGCCACACTCCTCCAATATTTTCTTCGTTTTCCTGGAGTGGCAACTATCGGAAGTGCCTTCGGCGGCATTCCCCAAGGACTGCCTCCATTCAAGCTGCCGAATTTTCCTCTTTCACACACACTGTTGCTGATAGGCCCGGCCTTCACCATTGCGATGCTCGGTGCCATTGAATCGCTTCTTTCAGCGGTGGTTGCCGACGGCATGACCGGAACCCGTCATCGTCCGAATCAGGAGCTGATCGCCCAAGGCATCGCCAACATCGTGACTCCATTATTCGGGGGATTTGCTGCGACAGGGGCTATCGCACGCACAGCTACCAATATCCGCAACGGGGCAACAAGCCCTCTTGCTGGAGTTATTCACTCTCTCACCCTCGTCACGGTACTGCTCTTTCTGGCGCCGCTGGCTGCAAGCATTCCCTTAGCTGCGTTAGCTGCGATCCTTTTCGTGGTTGCCTGGAATATGAGCGAAGTTCGGCATTTCATAACCATCCTCGCGAAAGCCCCCTTGGCCGACCGCTTTATTCTTCTGATCACTTTCCTTCTCACGATTTTCACCGATCTGGTGGTTGCCGTGAATGTTGGAGTCATTTTAGCGATTCTGAATTTCCTGCGACGTATGTCGGAAGTTGTCGAGACGCAGTTAGTGGATGAAAAAAGCATTAGGGGAGAGCTCGCCGAGTTTGGAATCCCTGCACTTCCTCCTGATCTTTTGGTCTATGAAATCAACGGCCCCATGTTTTTTGGTGCAGTCGAAAACTTCGAACGCGCACTACTGCAAACACACACTGATCCAAAGATACTCATCATCCGTCTGCGAGATGTTCCTTTCATGGATATCACCGGCATTCAAACGCTTGCGGAAGTGATCGGAAATCTTCAGAGGCGAGAGATACGGGTTCTGCTCTGCGAGCCCAACAAGCGAGTGCTCGTCAAACTGATCAATGCCGGAGTAGTAAATTTCGACATCCATCATGACAAGAACTTCAGCATAACTTTTAAGGGAGCCCTGCGTCATGCGGGACTTATCCCTAAAGTCTGATACCACCTCTTGTCATTTTCTGTTTGAAGCCCACCAAACCCACTTTGATGGCATATCCTTACGTCAAATTCATATTGCTCGGACTAACGACTGTTACGCTCCTTTACTGCTCAGGCTGTGCGACCTCTCCGACGAATCCCAGTGCGCAGGCCCATCATCTCCTGCGATCTGCAACCCTTCATCAGGGCGATCCTTCCAAAGCCGCCGGACTCTATCTTGCGGCAGCAGAGGAAAGTCTCACCGTTGCCATTGATCGCCACTCCTCTGCTCAGACGCGAGCCGAAGCAACCACTCTCTATAACAAGGCGGTCACGGGTTGCGTCACCTCCCTAAAAAAATTACCCAATGGGCTCAGCACCCATCAGGAAATCATCCTGAAAGGAGCTGAAAAAAACTATCAACTCCACGCTCTCAGCGCCGGATCTTTTGTTAAAAATCCGCGCGATTTCGACCAGTTCATTGCCTCGGAACGCATCCCCTGGAAACAACTGAAAAGAGATGTCCGACGCGATGGAATTGGTGGGACACTCGTCGGCCTTCAAAATAACCCAGTAACAGGGAATCCCAATCGTCCCCCTCTGGGCTTTGCCGAGTCACTCACAGCCATTGTTTCCTTTGGTAAGAAATCCTCCACGGGTGCCACAGAAGTCAGGCTTTCTCTTCTCGATCCGCGAAAACTAGATTCCGTAACACTCCAAAATGTAAAATTCTCCTTGGGCGGAGATTTCACAGCTCCTCTGGCCTACCGTCCTAAAAAGGGTGGCCTCCTCTTTGGCTTGGTTTCCATGATTCAATCCGACCGCGTAGCCAAGCGTCAGGGAATCTATTTCTGTGAACCCTATGATCCCGAAAAGACTCCAGTGCTCCTCGTGCATGGACTGGCCTCAGCGCCCCAGGCATGGCTGGAGTTCGCCAATCACCTCAATGAGAATCCCGAGTTTCGCCGCCGCTATCAGCTCTGGGGCTATCTCTATCCTAGCGGCGTTCCCATCGTCATCAATGCACTCCGCCTGCGCACAGCCATCGCTGATATCGCCACGCGTTATCCTCTCCGACATAAAATCGTCCTCATCGGTCACAGCATGGGAGGCATTCTGTCACGCTTGCAGGTCACTGATTCCGGCAACACACTCTGGAAGGCTCTCTTTGGAGCGCAATCCGATGCCATGCGACAACAGTTTCCCGACGATTCCTTGCTCAAGAGAGCCCTCTTTTTTCAATCTTCGCCATATATCTCGTGCGTCATTTTCATTGCGACCCCGCATCGTGGAAGCTCTCTCGCCACGCTCCGCATTGCCTCACTCCCTTCTAGGCTGATAAGAATGCCAAACCTTCTCATCAGGGAATTTAATAGCCACCTCAAATCAGCCCTCTGCACCATTACCCCATCCTTTCAATACATCCCCACTAGCATTTCTGGCCTTTCCCCAAAATCCCCCTTTCTCAAGGCCATGAACAGGACAACTCCAAGCGTCCCCTGCCATTCAATCATTGGAAATCGTGGACTCAATGCCATCCCTCTCGCAGAGAGCTCTGATGGCGTTGTTCCCTATTGGAGTTCCCACCTTGATGCGGCCCAATCTGAATTCGTCGTGCCCACTGGACACGACGCCTTCAACTCTCCAGCCTCCGTGACCGAGGTGCTGAGAATCCTGCGACTTCAGGAGTAGCAATTTTCAGGAAATTTTTTGGGACAAGAATCGGTTAGGGATCTGGCAGCTCTGCCGCTTGAGGAAGTTCCTCCTTTGTCCAAGGGCAAAGATGCAGATTGAGGTAGGCAAGAATGACGGAGGCTTCCTGCTGAGGATCATGACTGTTCAACTCAAGACGAACATCGTGTAATCCAGCTCCAAGACTTACCTGAATACGCGATCCCTCTGCGCTGCGGTGCGTGGCCGGAACATACGGCAATCCAGAAGGACATTCGATCACCAGCTTGTGATCGATGAACAGCCTAGCTCCCCCGCGTGCCAGACAGATGATTTCTCTCGACGCATCAGACAGGAGAGTCCATGTCCATTGGGCTCCACCGGCCATCTTGACTTCAGTGGGAAGTTCTCCATTGGCCCAAGCTACTGAGCCACCACTTCCGGCTGGGGTGATCAGGATAGTTCCTGGCAATTTGTCCAGAGAGAGCAGGGGAAGGATCGGCTTCCAGAAGGAACCATCCCAGGACTTACGTTCCAGCTTACCAATAAGAGCAATAGTGCGTTCGGTAAGTTCCGTGAGAGTTGCTGGAGCCGCTATGCCAAGAATACCCGGTCCGACGAAAATACCTTCACCAATGGGCTGTATCCAATGCTCAGGAATCCCTTCCGCTCCCAAAATAAATCCAAGCGTCGCACCAACCGTTGCGGCGGTACAATCCGTGTCATAGCCACCATTAACAGCCAGTAGAATACTTTTTTCAAAATCCCCTATGCCATACTGCAATGCCCAGATCGTTAAGGCGACATTGAGTGGGGCATGGGTAAAATTTTCGTTGCCATGCCGAGCGAGAAGCTCTTTCCAGCAATCCCATGCTAACACTCCTGAGTGGTGACTTTGGCGAATGAACATGATAGCTCGCGCTGTCTCACATTCGCCCGGAATATAGGAGATCGCCAGAAGGATAGCCTCTTCTAGGCTTTTTCCTACTGCAACCTCGCTTTGCATAACGGCCAGCAAAACTTCACCGGCAATTCCCTCGATACCATGGTCGAGTGAGGCATCGAGTGCCGCATAGTATGCCGCACTCTCGGGATCTCCCGGAAATAGACAGGCCCAGATTTCCGAACGAATTGGTGAACCCATGCCGGCATGAAAAGGATTTTCAAACGTGCCCACGCTCTCCACGGGAACACCGCGCCGGAGATTCCACCGACACCGTCCGTATTCGTCCCACATGTAGTGAATGTGATCGCTCCAGGCCTTGGCAAAATCCGCCTGAGTCAATGTCTTTCCACCATTTTCAACCAAGTCTAGCCAGACAAGTTGCAGCTCCAGATCGTCATTTGGAGGGGCGACTGTTGGTACAGGATCATAAAAGGAAAAGTTGAGACGCTCCATTTTTCCCTCAGCAGGCAGCCCGAGCGTACCTCCGATGGATTTTCCTAACCAGCAACCGTGAATACGGGAAATGTCTTGTTGTTTCATGGGAATAATAAAATTAGATGCGCTGGAGATGCCATTGGTGACTGATAAAATCGCCCTGAGGCTCCGGCACGGCAATGCCTATTTGCATGAGAAAATCGCCGCGAAGAGGAGGGATCTCTTCATTGAGGCGATAGATGCCATTCGCGTCAAGCCCGCGAAGCTGGAGGCGGAGAAGCGGTGGATTAGCTTCCGCAAGAATCGTGACATGGGTGACAAGAGCTTCTCCTTGGTCAGGAGCGACAACCATCCATGCCGCCTCCTGCCCCTGAAACGGACTGCGGAGGCGGTAGAGATCACCCCTAACCAAGAGCTTTCGGAGTTGCTTGTAGCGCCGAATTTGCTCCCGAACCTCTTCTTGTTCTTCAGCACTGAGTTCGCCGACATCGAGCTCATATCCGAAAGACCCAGTATAGGCCACATGCCCTCGCGTGCGCAGAGGCGTCATGCGTCCGACTTGATGATTGGGCACGATGGAAATATGGGCTGATAGGGCACTCAGCGGATAAGCTAAGCTCGCCCCATATTGAATACGGAGCCGGGCAATAGCATCAGAATTATCACTGGCCCAGACCTGTGGCATATAACGTAGAATCCCTGGGTCAAAACGCCCTCCTCCTCCCGAGCACCCCTCAAAGAGGACTTCTGGAAATTCATTCTGGAATCGTTCTAGTAACCCATAGAGACCGAGCATGTAGCGGTGCGCAGTTTCCTGTTGCCGCGCTGGCAGGCGGCCTGCCGAGGCGATCTCGGTCATATTCCGGTTCATGTCCCATTTCACATAGGAAATCGGCACACTCCGCAGCACACTGGAAACTCGTTGAAAGATTTCCTCACAGACTTCTCCTCGCGAGAGATCGAGAATGAGCTGATCCCTCCCCTCCGTGCGTGGATGTGTAGGAACGTGCAAACACCAGTCAGAATGCGTCCGGTAGAGATCGCTATCAGGAGAGACCATTTCTGGTTCAAACCAGAGTCCAAATTGGATTCCTTCCTTGCGCACCCGTTCAGCAAGATCGGCAAGACCATTGGGAAATTTCTCTGGATGAGCCACCCAGTCCCCCAGGGAAGTTGTTGCATCATCCCGATGCCCGAACCATCCATCGTCCAAGACAAGAAGTTCGACCCCTAAAGCAGCGGCACTCTTTGCAATTTTCTCAATCTTTTGAGAGTCAAAATCGAAATACGTTGCCTCCCAGTTGTTGAGCAATATAGGCCGCGTGCGATCCCGCCAGAGCTGAGAGATAAGATGGCGGCGATAGAAGCGATGGAATGCCCGTGACATGCCACCGAGCCCCTCCGTAGAAAAAACCAGCACGGATTCCGGTGTCTGAAAGAAGTTTCCTGATTCCAGCGTCCAGGAAAAATCGAACGGATTCAGACCCATCTGTGCGCGCACAGTGCGATAGGAATCACTCTCTGCCAAAGCCACAAAATTTCCACTATACACAAGACTGAAACCATAGGCTTCTCCGTATTCTTCATCGGCTGCCATTTCCGTCAAAGCAAAGAAGGGATTGTGGGCATGGCTGCTCGCGCCGCGCCGGCTCTCAATGGATTGCGTGCCGGGATGCAGTGGACTTGTGATCAGTTGTGTTTCCCTCGCCCAAGCACCATGCAGCTGCGTGAAATGAAAATTGGCAAGGCGGGATGAAAAATCCAGCGAGCAGGAAAGCACGCGCCCCAACACAAGCGGAGCTTCGCTTTCATTGGCAATTCGTACTGATCGGGTGATGACCGGATGATCGGAAAAAACTGTATAGCATAACTCCACTGCTACATTCAGGGAGGTGTCTCGGAGAGTGACAATCAGTGTTTCAGCCTCCGATGGTGCATCGACATAGGTAGCAGGAAGATTTTCTAAAGGCGGTTTCCCCAGCATGATGCGGTGTCCAACATATCGAAGGTCGAGAATTCTGGAACCCGTCGCGGGATGAAAAATCTCCAGCGCAGGGGAACGAAAATCTGAGTTACCATAAGTCGGATACTCCAAGGGCGTAGTGTCGAGGTTGAAATGAGAATTTCCCTGAATGGGATTTGGGCTGAAGGCACGCCCATGAGGGGTGAATACCCCGCTCATATTCTGACTTACAAGAGAAGCTCCCCAGTGAAGATGCGCAAGATGGCCGTACTCAAGAACCTGCATCGCATACGTCGCCCCTCGCGCATGCAGAAAAAAGACCCCTTGTTCGCCATCAAAGTAAATAAGTTTGGGAATGGGCGATTTCCTATCACAGGTTTCTTCCTCTCTCTTAATCATATCAACGGTATCAGGTTGGTGCGTGTGGACGGAATGCAAACTACCACTTAGCAGACCACCACTCCCTGTCCAGAAGGTACTGGCATGCGAAGCGGAAACATTATCTCTTTCGTAGAGCCTCTGGATAGTGTCTTGCTTATTAAAAGACTAGATGTAAAAAGCGTTTTTTTCGAGAGAATGCGGCCTGGCTCAATCTTTTTGAGAGCATCGAACTCACATTGTTTACAGACTCTGAATGCTCCCGGCACAGCGTTTTCATTTCATGATTCTTAGGGAATCGCCGTAGGATAGGGTGTCGGTTAAGGAAATGCTGATTTCATCGGATTGTCCTGCGAAGTAATACTATGAGGTATAAAAAGAAGGTATAGAATGGGTTGATGAAGAGGCATCTGAGGCAAAAGAAGCTCCTGATGAAGGAAGGCACCATCGTGGATGCCACCATCATTAACGCGCCCCCCCATCCAACAATCCCTGCGCCATACAATCCGGTTATTTCTAAGAGATGGTATAACAGCTCAAGTAACCTTTACCTTCAGGCGGAAGACAACTATTGTAGCCATGATGCCAAGGACAAAGAGAGCATAGCTCTTAGGCTCGGGGACAGCGGTGACCGTGTTGCTATCCAAGGTCACGGCACCATTCAAAGCAATAGCCCTGCCCACAAGAGTGGTTCCATTATAAAAGGTGATGCTTGTATTGGAAAGAAAACTTCCTTCCAATGAGGAACCTGTGCCGAGCGTTGCGGATGAGCCGACTTGCCAAAACACATTGCTGGCTGAAGCTCCATTTTCTAAAAAAATAGAGGCAGCGCTTGCGGATGTGAATGTGCTTCCAATCTGTAAGACAAACTGCGAGTTCATGTTACCAAGCCCGTTCAGAGTCAGAGCGCCTGTCAATCCAGCCGATGAGCTGAAGTTATAGACACCGTTCGTAAGCGTCATACCTCCCAGATCCTGACCTGTCAGGTTCGCTGTAACCGTTTCGTTTGTAAGAGTGTTGTATGCCGAGTTGGCATATGCCATGGCCTGAACCACGACTCCCATTGTGCCAGTGTATGTTGTTCCATTCACGATTCCCGGAGAAAAACCAGTGATTG
>VFSW01014279.1_pt1 | contig 10988 bp, 14 predicted proteins | sample 5358111 | NCBI WGS metagenome assembly VFSW01 (sample SAMN11554181, study PRJNA540505) | mine drainage metagenome | isolation source: sediment from site ElyBrook_90M | place: USA: Ely Copper Mine, Vershire, VT | collected 2017
GCGCGACAGGTCGAATAAATAGCCAGTCAATATTAGAAATGAAAATCCCGTGCCAGCCTTCCGAAAATCCGCCGAACTTCTGAGCCTGAATGGTTCGTTTTCAGAAAAACCGAGTCGGTATCGTCCGTCGGAGCCGAAGTGCGAAAAGCTAATCGGTGATCCGCCCGCCTATCTGTCAACCGATGCCCGCAAAATCTGGCGCGAGTTCGTAAGCAATGCCGCGCCTAACTCATTGTCTGCCTCGGATCGCGTGATGATGGAAATCGCAACGCGACTGACGCTGAAACTCCGTAACGGAACAATCATCTCAACCGAACTGTCCGTCTTGTCGTCCGCCCTCTCGAAACTGGGATGGTCTCCATCCGACCGCAATAAGATCAGCGCGGTTGCCCAAACCGACAAGACATCCGACCTGGACTTTCTCAACAAGTGACCGACTATTCCACGGTCGCCCAGACCTATTGTCATGACATCATCGCCAATAAAATCCCCGCCTGTCAGTACGTCCACCAGGCAGTCCGAAGACACCTAAACGACCTGAGTCGGCAATCGACACCTGACTTCCAATATCGGTTTGACACGGCAAAAGCAGATCGCGTATGCGCGTTCATCGAACACCTTCCGCATGTCAAAGGTCATCTCGCTGGGCAGCTAATCCATCTCGATCCGTATCAAGTTTGGATATTGTCATCGGTGTTCGGTTGGGTGAACAACGGCGGTAAGAAAGATGGAATGCGACGCTACCGGCGGGCATTTCTAGAGCTACCCAGATCGTCCGGTAAATCAAGCCTCAGTTCGGGCGTTGCGCTCTACATGCTGTCCGCCGATGGCTCACAATGCGATGCCTACGCGTTAGCGTCATCACGGGACCAAGCCCGTATCGTGTTTTCCGACGCTCAGAGCATGGCTAGAAGCCCGGCAGCCAAAAATATGATGAACCATCTAGGCGTGAGCGTGAACGCCCATAGCGTCACCGTGGCGCGTACCAACAGCAGGTTCATGGCGATGTCAGCCGAAGCGAACTCTTTGGAGGGGCTTAATATCCAGTGTGGGATCGTAGACGAGTTGCATTCTCATCCGACGCGTTCCGTCTTTGAAGCAACTTGTCTGGGAGCCGTAAAGCGACCGGAATCGCTGGTATGGATCATCAGCACCGCCGGGTTCGATCTGGCCGGTATCGGATATGAAACGCATGTGTATCTGACGAAAGTTCTTTCCGGTGTCGTGCGGGATGACGAGTTCTTCGGAGCAGTGTGGAGCATTGATCCGTTCGACGATTGGCAAAATCCAGCCTGCTGGAAAAAAGCTCATCCCGGACTCGGGATCACAATAGACGAAGAATACTTCGGCGCGATGGCGCGGGAGGCTATTGCCGTCCCGTCAAAGCAACCTGGCTTCCAGACGAAATATCTCAACCTGTGGCTATCGAATAGTCATTCATGGGCTGATCTGCCAAGCTGGCAACGCTGCATGGACACCGATTTGAAGATCGAAGACTTCCACGGGCGGCCGGTTTTCCTTGGGTTGGATTTGGCCAGTAAGACGGATATGGCCGCCAAAATAATTCTGGCTCCCATGGAGAATGGACATTTCGCGGTGTTCCCGACGTATTATCTGCCAGAAGCCGCAATTAATTCCGGACAGAATAGTCAGTACAAAGGATGGTTCATCGAAGGACGAATAAGAACGACTGACGGAAACGTCTTGGATTTCGACGTGATCGAAAATGACATCATGGCTGATATGGAATTGTTTGACGTGCAGGAAGTTGCGATTGATCCGTATGAAGCGCGACAGCTAATTCAACGGTTGATGGCGCGATCCGTGCCGGTTGTGACGGTCCCGCAAACCGTCATGCACCTGAGCGAACCGACGAAGGAACTCGACGCTCTGACGCGATCCGAAAAACTACACTATAATTGCCCGGTCTTGTTATGGATGGCGAGCAATGTCGTAGTTAGATTGGATTTGAATGATAATGTTAAACCAAACAAAACACGACCGGAAGACAAAATTGACGGAGTCATTGCGACAATTCTTGCGTTGGCGCGAGCGATGCTTCATCAGCCTGCCGATTTGGGTGTCTTGATTGATTTCATCTAGGTGGTTTTCGCCATGTCCCTGATTGCGTCGAGTTCGTCATTCAGCAGATCGCGTTTCATAGGATCGCGCAGGAGACCGCTGACTTCAGGCAGCGGAGGAAAGGCTGTCGTGTTGTTGCAGTTGATCCGCGCAATACGAGTCGAGCTTGCTCTAAGTGTGGATTTGTAGACAAGAAAAATCGCGTGAATCAGTCAATTTTCAAGTGTCAATCTTGTGATTACGAGTTGAATGCGGATTTGAATGCGGCACATAATATTCGAAGGAAATACCTGGCTGGTAGTGGTAAATCTGCAACCAGTGGGCTGTTGTCAACCAGCCTATTGTTTCCGGTTCTGTATCAAAGCAGAGTTGAGGAACAAGCCGTCGCCTTCAGGCGACGGTAGTTGACCTAGAACGCGCCAAAATCGCCCGCCCGATCAATTCCGGAATCCGCGGAACAACCGCATTGCCTAACGAACTATATCTGGCAATGTCCAGCCGTCTGGAAATCCCATCAGATATTCGATCCACCGTGGGTTCGGGAAGCCATGAAAATGTCTCATCCAATAGCGGTCTAAGCTTATCCACGACGACTCCAGACACTTGGGACTCGTCCCGCCACGTTTCTTCGTTGGGGTAGGCAATAATCCACAACCTGTCGCGCGTGTGAGGCGTACCAACGGCGGAAGCGGGTATACAATGCCATTCCGCATTATACCGGATCGAAGCGAACTGGCCGAGTATTGTGTCCAGTCCGCGACGGCGAAGGGCGACAACATTTTCGATGATGATCCACTGCGGCCTGATTTCTGCGATAAGCCGATAATACTCTCGCCACAATCCGCTATTTTGTCCGGCAAGTCCTTGTCTGTGTCGGTTGAGATCGGAGATGTCTTGGCATGGAAATCCGCCGCAAAATAGATCAACGGTAATTCCGTCCTCTCGCAATCTGTCGCCAGTGAGTTTTCGAATATCATTGTAGAGTTTTACCTTCGGCCAGTACTTTTGAATAATCCCGCAAGCAAACGGCTCTATCTCACAAAAAGCCACCGTCTGCATACCGGCACGCTCCAATCCGAGAGAAAAGCCACCGATACCCGAAAACAAATCCAAGACTCGTAGTCTGTCCATTGTGTATTTACTCTAAATACAACATGATTACGCTCAAACCATTGGCTGACGGCACACTAGCTCTGGATCGAACCGAGACAAAAGACTGGGGCGGTTCCGATGCCTACAGTGACTCGGCAGGCTGGACAAGCCTTTTTAGTCCGTACGGACAGTCTCATACCGGAATACCCGTCACACCCATCAGCGCCCTGCAATCAGGCACCGTGATGGCATGTTGCCGTATCCTTACCGGTGATATTGCAAAGATGCCACTCCGCCTGATGCACCGTTGCGAAAACGACATCTGGCAAGAAGATCGCAAACACCCATTGTCACGCCTAATCCGCAAACCGAACAAACGCATGACCGAATGCGACATGGTGACGGCATGGGTATTCTCGCTATTGTTGACCGGGAACTCATACACCGCGATCATCCGGGCAACCGACGGCTCGCCCAGCCAGCTTATCCCCTTGATCCCGACTCTGGTTTCCATAACCGAAGACAGCCAAGGCAATCTTTTCTATTCTGCCATGAGCCGACTGCTCACTCCGTTTTCGCAACGGTGGAGCGAGGAAGACGTCTGCCATGTCCGCAGCATGAGCCTCGATAACGGCATAAGAGGCAGTTCACCGATCCAGCTTTGCAGCGAAGTCGTGGGCTTAAGTCTGGCAACCCAGCAGTTGGCTGCCTCCCTTTTCAAAAATAATGGTTTCTTTTCCGGCTACCTGACGACCGCCAACACGGTCAACAAGGAAGCGCTCGAAACCGTCCGCGACGCATGGCAACGCAACCAGGCTGGTATGCATAATGCCTATCGAACTCCAGTTCTGGGATATGGTTTCGACTTCAAACAGACCCAAATGACTGCCGAACAGGCTCAGCTACTGGGAGCCCGTCAGCAAGTCGTAGAGGAGGTTGCCAGAATCTTTGGCGTACCCCTCTATAAACTTGGTTCAAATGACAAGAGTTCATACAATAGCATTGATGCAGTCAGCCAGGAGTATGTCGACTCAACCCTTATCCCGCTGACAAATCCAATCGAACAGGCATTGAACCGGACGCTTCTGTTTGAGCGGGAGTTTGATGATTATCGCTTTGAGTTCGATTTCTCCGCTCTCGAAAAAGGCGACCTGAAAACCAGATCAGATTACCAACATCAAAAATTGTCCGATGGTGTGTATTCGGTGAACGAGGTTCGCAGAGAAATGAACTTGCCGGGGATCGGTGCCGAAGGCGACATCCGAACCAAGCCGCTTAATGTCGGAACCATAGGCGACCGAAGCGGGCTGCCGGTTTATCAGGTATCGGCTCCAATCAAAGAGACTATAGACGAACCGAGTCCAAAACCGAAGAAACTAAAATGAATTATTTGACTCAAGCCGATTTCAAATCAGCAATTAAAAATAACAAATCAATCAGCGCACCGATCCGCAAGGACTATTCCGCTCCGGTGCAGATTACTGGTGATCGGCAAGCCAAGTTCATCTTTTCATCCGAATCGGTGGATCGAGATTTCGATATCATTGTACAAGATGGTATCGACCTGACCTATTTTCTGCAAAACCCGGTGATCTTTTACGGTCACGACCACGACAGTCTACCCATCGGAAAATGCGTCTCTATCGGCATAGAAAACGGTTGTCTTGCCGGTGTGATCGAGTTTGTCCAAGCCGATAATCCCGCCGTGGGAAACAAAGCCGAAGGCATTTATCAACTGGTGGTCAGTCATTTTCTAAGTACCGTCAGCATCGGCTTCATTCCGAAAACGATTGAGTATCCCGAGGATGCCAGAAATCTAAACGATGGTGTCAACGTCCTGACAAGTGAATTGGTCGAAGTCTCCATTTGCGGAATACCCGCCAACCGCGATTGTCTGGTGCAAACAGTATCTCAACCACAAATCATTCAAGAACTCCAAGACCAATCCGAAGCGTCCCTCAGAGTATTTCGCTCGGCACGTCTGAAACGAGTCTTGGACGCAATTCTCTAAATACAAATAATTCAAGCAAGGTATTACCAATGGCTGTATCCATCAAAGAACTCAAGCTCAAGAAAGCTGACACAAAGGCCGCTATGGGCGTTCTTTGCTCAAAAGAGACAGACGACTCGCCCATGAGCGACGAAGATGTGGCCAGCTTTCAGAACCTCAAAACGGAATGCGACCGCTTAGAGGCTCGTATCAACCGTCTCGCTGCGGCGGTCGCAGACGATGCAGACGATGCTGATCCGGTTGATGATGACCTCGACAAAGCCGAAAAAAATTGGAGCGGTCAAACCAAGGCGTTCAATCAGAACCAGACGTTCAATATTGTCACCGAAACAAAGAACCGCAGTCCTGAGAAGTTCAAGGGCGAGCGTCCGGGGCGGTGGATCGTCGCGCAATACCATGCACAGAAGTTCGGCCTTCGCGCCGCACAGGACATGGTAGAACGTACATGGGGCGATGATCTTGTCCGCAAGTCCGTTCTGACCACGGCACAACCGATCATTCCACAAGATTTCAATGCAGACTGGGTACATCTTCTGCAAAGCAAGGCAGTCATTAGAGCCGCCGGAGCGACCGTCTATCCGATGATAAACGGAAATATGACGATACCGAGACAAAACCTTGGCAGTACGGGAAGCTATTTTTCGGAAGCCGCACAGATTACGGTCAGCAACCCATCATGGGATAATATCCAACTGACCTTTCATAAGTTCGGAGCTTTGTCGTATACAAGTAAAGAACTATTAGAGTTTTCGCCACTCGATGCCGCTGGAATAGTTGCAAATGACCTGACCTCCCGACTGGCTCTTCTGCAAGACAGAACGTTCATCAATGGAACCGGAGCCGGTGGAACCCCAGTCGGAAAAATTGCGTCGGTCGCAACCGGGAATAAAATACCGAACACGACCAGTTCGGGCGTGACCTTCCAGACCGCAAGCGCGGATTTGCAGAATCTTGAACTGCAAATGACGGCTAATTTGGTTGATGACGAAGGCGATTTTGTATTCCTAATGCACCCTTCTGTGGTCGCATTCTTGAAACAACTTTCTAGCACGTTCGGGATTTTCCCATTCGCTGCCGAATTGAACGAAGGCAAACTCAACGGTCATCGTGTAATGACGACCACGCAGCTTGCAACGAACCTGGGCGCAGCCAATGCGAACCTGACGAATATCGTCCTGATGAAGCCATCTCATGCAATCATCGGAGATGCCTATCGCTGGGCAATCAGTATGACCACCGATGGCAGCTTCTTGGACGGAGCCACACAGGTGAATACCTTCGGTCAAGATTTGGTCGCTTTTAAGGCAACGAATGCCAATGATTTTGCGCTCATGCACAATGTCAGTGCCGCCGTTTTGCAGGCAACAAACTGGTCGCTCGGATACACCGCAGCCGGTCAGGACAGTTATACCGGACAGGCAGCCGATGTTGCCGGATCGTCCGCTTCGTCAGCCTTGGACTAATGATAGCGACAGGGAAGATGTCGAAAGACATCTTCCCGCCTCTCTGTTGGAATTATCATGGAAAATATCAATCTTACATTCATTGCGAATTATGGGGCGTACCACAAGGGCGACGTGGCAAACTTCCCGCCAGCCGCAGCCGGTATCATTCTCGCCACCGGAGCCGCAATGGTTATGCCGAACTCCGCCAAACAACCTGACTCCGACTCCGCTTCGGCTTTTGTTGCTAGGCGTAGCTCGCCCAAATCTTCCAAAATCATCAAAAAATAATGCTGTCGGGATTATCATACAGCCCGAGTCTCAGTCCGGTTGATCCAGCGTTTTTGTATCGACATTTGAGACTGTTGAGTCCTACCGATCACGCGATGGCGGACACGTACGCGCAGATCGCTACCGAGATGATCGAGAACCATTGTAATCGCTATTTCCTCGAAAAATCGGTCGTCTGGACAGTGACCAACGATGACCGCCACACGCTCGGCCAGACCGATCCCTTCTATCAGCCGTGGCAATGGTCATACATCACGACAAACCCCGTCATACGGCTCCCAAGACCAGCCACGTCCATCGCAAGCGTGACGATTGGCGTGTGGGGCGACGTGTCCGATGTACTGATGATAGAAGGCACCGACTATTATACCGATTTCTCGACCTCGATAGCGCGGATTAAATGGATTTCCAGTACCTATCTGCAATCCGAAAAAGATCATCTGCAAATCAGCTTCACCAGTGGCTACGGAACCACTCCGGACACCATACCGGCTTCCTTAAAACACGCCATCATACTGTTGACGATGCAACTATTCGAGATGCGCGGTGACACCAATCCTGAGTTATTGAGTCCGGCCATTATGGCGTTGATTGCTCCGTATCAGTTTGTCAGCTTCGGCTGATCCGATGGCGTACGGAAAATCAATCTCGATTGGAGAACTGAGATGGCCGGTGTATCTCTGCACCCGACAACAGGTTGCACAGATCGACTCCACCGGCATAGACGAGTTCGTGCAAAATCAGATCGCTATCTATGCTAGCATAGAACCCATCGGACTTCAGACATTCATCGCCGGACAGCAGATTGATACGCCTATCACACATCGCCTGACTGTTCGATGGATTGATAATGTGGATATGTTCGATGTCATCATCCGCCAGCTAATGCGTGACGACGGTACCATACGAATGGAAACCTTCAGAATACGCAGAACAGCCGAAGTCCAAGGTCGCCAACGATTTCTCGTTTTGGATTGCGAACTGGAGTCGAAAGTCGGCTGACATGAAACGCGATCTGCTGAATGACGAACTCGACGCAATCAGGGACATGGCGAAATCAACGACCTCAATTCATCATTACAATTTGCTCGCCCGTCGCCAAATCTATCTCATGGGAATTGTTCCGCATGATGACCTTGTGAAGCACCTCGATCAAATGGACGCTTCGCGCGAACTAAATATCTCATGCTCACCGTCACCGTTTCCAGCTACGAATTAGAGTTCAACAAAAAACATCTCCGCAAGGTTCTCAGCCAGGCCGGTAAAGAAATCGCCGCGACCGCAAAAGGACTCCTCGCGCAACCTGGCACCGGGCGCAAATACGGCAACCATATTGCCTCGGCACCGGGTCAGCCACCCGCGGCAAAATCCGGCAAACTCGCCAGCAGCCTCACAACAGCCATTGCCAGAGGCGGCGAAGCCGTCCGGATCACCGATCTGTCATACTATGCCCTGGCACTGGAAGGCGGCTCACAAGGCGGCGGTGGTGGCAAGAAATCCAAATCCATTGGACGCTCCCATCAGAAAGGCGGGTCCAAAGGCAAACCGATGACCGCTCGCGCGATGGCACCGCGACCGTTCCTGTCAAAAGCCGTCGAACAAGACTGGCCGGACATCGCAAAACGAATTGAACAATCAGTTGAGCAAAATATCGCCCTTGTGAAGAAATCCAAATGAACCTGTCAACCGTCATAACTCAGCTTAAGTCTTTTGCACCGATTTTCAACGGAAACGTTGCCGGAGCCGGTGATTTTGAACGCGGTATCGAAACGGTGGTCTCATTGCCATACCCGTCCGCGTTCGTCATTCCACTTGGCGAGTTCGCCAGCACCGTCGATAACATGGATGCCACCGGACTCTATCAACCGGTGGATCAACGGATCGGGGTGATTGACGAAGTGTCCAACGCAACGGATCGCAGAGGACAAGCCGCCGTCACCAGTCTTGACACCATCCGTACCGCCATCTTCTCAGCTATTCTCAACTGGAAATATGACGAGAATGCACAGAAAGGCTTGTCATTTATTAGCTCGGAACTCGTAATCTTTGATCGGGCGAGATTGTTCTACAAATGGGAGTTCTCGAATATCTATACGCTGACCGATATGGACGGCTTCCAAGTCATCGGCACACCATTGGTTGATATTCAGGTCTTTGACCAAGACTCGCCGACCACGTTCGATACGACAATCAGTCAAGTTTAAGGCTTCAACTAAATACGATTGTATATCTTGTGGATTTTAGCGAATGAAAATCAAAGCCCGCGACGGCATCCTACTGCGTGATCCTGTCACGAAGAACCATTTACCGCCGGAAGGCGCTATCGTTGATCCGGGCAATCTGTTTTGGGCGCGACGCGTGCGAGATGGCGATGCCGTCATTGTCGAAGATGAACCCAAAGAAACGGATCATCAGGGAGACAACCAATGACACAAATCCAAGTACTTAATTTTCCGTCAGGCGTTCGGGTACCGGGTGTCTATGTCGGGATTGATCCAAGCAACGCCAACACGGGAACCCTCAATCAGAATACTTTGATTATCGGTCAGGTCGGAACCGGATCAACTGTTCCGGTCAATGTCCCGTTCATTGCAACGTCTACCACCGTGGTCGATGCCCAGTGCGGTTCGGCAAACTGTCAACTCGCCCGGATGTACGCACAGTATCGAACCCTCGATACATTTGGAACCGTATGGCTGCTGCCATTGGCTGACAATCCGGCTGGCGTAGCAGGCACGCAAACTGTGACGATTACCGGTGCCACTACAGTCGCCGGCACCGTAAACCTTTATATCGGCGGGCAAAATCTGCAAGCCAGCACACAAGTTGCCGATACACCGACAATCATTGCCGGAAATCTGGTACTCGCCGCAGCCGGTATGCCAACCCTGCCGGTGACCGTGACCAATGTAGCCGGTGTCATTACCCTAACAAACGTCAACAAGGGCGCGAATGCAATCGATGTCCGATTGAATTATGCCGGAGCCTCAGCCGGACAAGTCACACCATCCGGTCTGACCATCGTTATCACTGCCGGAACCGCAGGCACCGCCAATCCAGTCATGACGACCGCCCTCGCCAATCTGATCGACGTACCATACGACTTTATCGTTTCACCTTACAATGACTCGGTCAGTATCACCGCGATTGAAGGGCTTCTGAACGATCAAACGGGACGCTGGTCATGGGAATATGAAGTCTTCGGGCATGCCTTCGGTGCATTTGTCGGAACCTTTGCCGCGATTGATACCTTCGGTGCTGCACAGAATAATCAGCACATCTCGTTTCTCGGAATGTATGACACACCAACACCGACCAGCGAACTCGCTTCCATGTTTGGCGCAACCTGCGCCAATTCGTTGCGCTCCGATCCGGCATTGCCATTGACGCAAATCCCGCTCGGATGTCTGGCTCCGCCAACCGCCAGCCGGTTCTCCATCAGTGAACGCGAAACCCTGCTCTATGACGGGATTTCAACCTTTATCGTGGACCAAAGCGGAACGGTCTGGCTGGAAAGAGCCGTGACCACCAGTCAGACACTGCCAAACGGCGCACCGACCAATGCGTACTTGGATGTCGAAACAATGTATACACTGATGGGTGTAATTCGTCCCATCAGAACGGCACTGCAATCAAAGTTTGCCAGAACAAAACTGGTCATTGATGGAACCCGGATCACCGCCGGATCAAACTTGGTGACCAGCCAGACAGTCCTTGGCGAAGTGATTGCTCAATATTCGGGATTGGCGAACCTCGGACTGGTGCAAGACGTGGCCGGATTTGCCAAAGCCGCATACGCCCAAAATGTCGGCAACGGCACCGGTCTGGTTTATTGCCCATTTAATCTCGCTAACCAGCTCAGGATTATCGGGTTGAGTGTGGCCTTCACCAAAAGCTGAGCAATGTCAACAAGTTAGCATAATATTTTAGGACGGTAAATTAAATGGCGAATAATATCAGACGTATCGCGGGGATTTCTTCCTGCACTATTGACGGCGTGCAATATGCACTCGTTGGTGACTTGGAATACTCGCCTTCAACTGTTAAGCGAGAGACGCACACCGGAATGG
>VFSW01014280.1_pt1 | contig 10987 bp, 11 predicted proteins | sample 5358111 | NCBI WGS metagenome assembly VFSW01 (sample SAMN11554181, study PRJNA540505) | mine drainage metagenome | isolation source: sediment from site ElyBrook_90M | place: USA: Ely Copper Mine, Vershire, VT | collected 2017
GCTGCCTGCCGCGCGCCGAGCCACATGGAATGTCCCACCTTTCGCCGCATCCTGCGGGACGCCGCGTCCGGAACTATTGGACCACGAAGGAAAAAGAGTCTGACAGGGCTGTAGCCTATTCCTAGCAAGCTGTACAAAATCGAACGCTGATCGCACCCTTCTCGGGTACCCGTCACTCCTTGAGCACGGCAAGTTCGAACCCCAAACGTTTGGAGCACAGGTTCAGTAGTTGCGCCTGTAAACGATCCCCGCATGGATGTTGTGAAAAGCAAGAAACACGGCTGACAGCGCGATGTAGACCCAAGGCGAGTAACCAACCGGCAGAAAAAGCGTGGTCCCAATCAGTCCGATTCCAAGCAGCCATATCAAAGGGGTATACGCGGGTGCCATAAACCCCCATGCACTACGGCACCAGAGACTTCGTGGATACCAGATTTGCATTCCCCAAGAGAGACAATACAGGACTGTACCGATCAGATAGAGAGCGAACCCGGCCTTTTGGCCGTGCGTGCCAATCTTCAGAGGCATAAAGAGGGGCAGAGCGAAGACAATTGTCCGGGCGATGTTCTCGCCTATTCGGATCCACCCGGGAATGTCGTGGTCGAAGACATCTGTCTGGTATGCCTTTGGTAGGCGATGGAGGAGAACAAGGTTGACCGACATGATTGGCACAATTAGCCAGATGCCGTTCTCCGCATACCGTGCCCAGGGGTGGCCTACCATTCCTTGCAAGTATATTTCAGCCACACATTTTGGCAGGATAGTCTCTCCGAATCGCTTGCTCGATCCTTTAACATCGGTGGCAGCAAGCTGATCGGAGCCACATGGACGTGCACCTGATTGATGGAACATATGAATTGTTCCGCCACTTTTTCGCCGTACCCGCTTCGGCGGATATCAACGGCCAGGAAGTTGGCGCCGTACGCGGTGTCCTCACTTCTGTTCTGTCCATGATCGAAAGCGGAGCAACCCACATCGGGGTTGCAACCGATCATGTTGTCGAATCGTTCCGCAACGATCTGTATCCCGGATACAAGACCAGCGAAGGCGTAGCTCCGGAACTGCTCTCTCAGTTTCCTGTTCTGGAGGAAGCGCTGGAGGCAATGGGAGTGACGGTATGGCCCATGGTCCGCTTCGAGGCGGATGATGCGCTCGCTTCCGCGGCTTCTAAGTCATCACAGGATGACCGCGTGAAACGGGTGTTCATTTGCACCCCCGACAAGGATCTCAGTCAGTGTGTCGTGGGTACGCGAGTCGTTCAACTCGACCGCAGGAGCAACATCTTGCGCGATGAAACCGGCGTTGTGGCCAAGTTCGGGGTGAAGCCTCAATCGATTCCGGACTACTTGGCCGTGGTCGGGGACAGCGCAGACGGTTTCCCAGGCGTGCCGGGATGGGGAGTTAAGGCTGCCGCTCTTACCTTATCTCAATATCCCCATCTTGAAGACATTCCGAAGGATTGGCGGGAATGGCATCCATCAATCAAAAGGGCGCGCGTGCTATCGGAATCGCTATTCAGCGCATGGAGTGACGCCCTGTTGTTTCGCACTCTCGCAACCCTGCGGCTCGATGTGTCCGTTTTTGATACGGTCGATGATCTTCGTTGGAAGGGACCACGGCCGAACTTTGAGGAATGCTGCCGGCGAATAAAGGCACCCAATCTGTTGAGTCGCGCGACGTCAGCAAAATCGGCCGGATCACGGAACGTGTAGATCGCCTTTGAGATTCAGCACGTTGCTCATACGCTGAGCATTCAGCCTGTGTTTCGAGAGGGAGATCTCATTCCCGCAGCGTAAACGCACACGCCAGTTACATTTCGTTACATTCCGGAAATACAACTGACAACTCAGTTCTCTACGCTAGCAGTGCGAACCGAGGGAGGAGTGCCGGTGAAGAAGCGCGTTGTGGGCGGCGTTGCGATCAGTGCAGTTGCGATTGCCGCGCTGGTTCTAGCGAGGGTGAGCGCGAAGCAAACCGGGGGCGATCTCCACCGTGCGGAGACTGCGCGAGTGTCTCGGCGGGATATTGGCTCTGTCGTGAAAGCCACGGGAGTCATCAAGCCGATGGTGGGGGCGGAAGTGCGGGTGGGGTCGAGCGCCTCAGGCGTGGTGGCGCACCTTTTCGTTCGGATCGGTGACAAGGTCGAGAAGGGACAGGTCCTGGCGGAACTGGATTCTCGCGAGCTTATGGCCCGCCGTGATTCGGCTGAGGCCGCGCTGCGGTTGTCGCAGGCGAACCTGAGCTATGCCCGCGGCGACCTCCAGCGCAAACGGGATCTCAGCGCCGCGCGGATTATCGCGCCAAGCAACCTGGATCTCGCTGAGCAGGCCTACGCAGTCGCCGAGCAGCAGTCGAACCAGACGCAAGCAAATTTTGCCGAAGCCAACACGCAACTGGGGTATGCGCGAACTTTCGCGCCCATCGCGGGCGTTGTCGAGTCCGTATCGACCCAGGAAGGGGAAACGGTAGCAGCAAGCTTCGCCGCACCGACTTTCGTAACTCTCCTCGATCTCTCCCGGCTCGAGGTGTGGGCCTACGTAGACGAAACCGATATCGGACGAATCCGAATCGCACAGAAGGCCGCTTTCACTGTCGACACGTATGGTGAACACGAGTTCGAAGGCCGCGTCACCGCGGTGCATCCCCAAGCCGAGATCCGAGATAACGTTGTCGACTACGTCACGGTTGTGAGGTTTGAGCCGCCGCGCGACCGCATTCTGCGACCGGAAATGACGACAACCGTCAAGATCGCTCTCGACCAGCACAAGAACGTGTTGGCGCTCCCGATCCGGGCTGTGCGCCGAGATGGAGGCCGCCAATTTGTGCTCACCCGAAACGGCGATACGACTGCGCGGAGATTCATCAACACGGGCCTCAGGGATGACAGCTACTGGGAAATCGTCGACGGACTCCGGGAAGGCGACGAGGTACTCATGGGTGAAATCAAGACCGAGGAAAAGTGAATGGCAATGATTGAACTGCAGGGGATCAGCAAGACGTACAAGCGGCCGACGGGCGACACCGTCGAGGCTCTGGCGGGCGTTTCATTCCAGATCGAGCGCGGTGAATTCGTGGCCATTGTCGGCTCGTCTGGGTCGGGCAAGTCCACGCTGATGAACATCCTCGGATTGCTCGACCTGCCCAGCGAGGGCCGCTACCGTCTCGACGGTCAGGACGTTGCCACCCTCCCCGTGAATGATCAGGCGGGGCTGCGCAATAAGAAGGTGGGCTTCGTTTTCCAGACATTCCACCTGCTGCCTAGAACCAGCGCTCTTGAGAACGTGGAGTTGCCACTCCTCTACTCGGACCGGGCGTCCATTAAGGGCTTAGGGCGCAGGGCGCTCGAAGCGGTCAGCCTCGCAGACAGAATCTATCACCGGCCTTCTGAACTGTCGGGTGGCCAACAACAAAGAGTGGCGATCGCCCGGGCGTTGGTCAATGAGCCCGATCTCCTCCTGGCGGATGAACCCACGGGAAATCTTGACCGGCGCTCGGCGCTCGAAGTCATGTCGATATTCCAGGCGTTGAACCGTGCTGGCCGCACGATTGTGCTCGTCACTCACGATCAGGACATCGCGAACCACTGCCAGAGGATCGCGCGCATCGAGCGGGGCTCGATCGTCGCGGACGAGCGGGTCGCTGAACCGAAAATCGCTCTACAGGAGGCGATATGAGCACCACGCGTCTGGTTGGCCACAGCTTACGAATGATGGGTCGCTACAAGCTGCGTTCGAGTTTCATGATGTTGGGAAGCCTGCTGGGTGTCAGTGCCTTGACTTTGGTGATCTCCGTCGGGCAGGCTGCGCAACGGAAAATGCTAAAGACAGTGGGTCAGATGTTTGGCGACTCGTCCGTCATGATCTTCGATGGTGGCGGCCACATGATGGGTGGCCCCCGCGCCCCGGGTACACGATTGAAGGTGGATGACATCGAGGCGATTGCGAAAGAGTTACCGGGTATTGAAGCGTGGGACCCGCTACAGGCGCTTTCCGGTGCCTCTGTGCGGCGGGGCGGAGTAACCGACAGCGCGCGCGTTCTTGGGCAGTCGGAGCGTTCGGAACAGGTGTGGGGCCGAACCGCATCACGGGGCGAATTCTTCGATGTGGCTGCGGTGACAGGCTCGGCCCGCGTGGCAGTCATTGGCGAGACGGTGGCGAACGAATTGTTCAAAAACGAGGACCCTATCGGCGCCGACATCGAGATCGGCTCGGTTCCTTTTCGCGTGATCGGAGTTCTTCAACCCTGGGGCACCGACCCTCACGGGATGGACCGCGACAATGAGGTAGTGGTTCCGATATCCACGCTGATGCGCCGCCTGACGAACGTCGACACCATCTCCGCTGCCAAATTGCTGGTGACCGACCCGGCCGGTGCTGAGGAGATGACGAAAGAGATCAGACGGATTCTCCGCGGGCGTCATGCCCTTGCCGCAGGTCAGGCGGATGACTTTTCGATTCTCACCGCCACTGAAGTGCGGAAGATGGTGGCAGAGGTTCAGCGCGTGATGTTTCTTTACTTGCCGCTGGTGGCTGCCGTGGCGCTCGTGGTTGGCGGCATCGTGTCGGCGAGTCTGATGTTGGCATCGGTGAACGAACGCATCGCAGAGATTGGCCTGCGGCGCGCAGTGGGCGCTCGCGCGGAGGATATCAGGCTGCAGTTCCTGCTCGAAACCGCAGCCACAACTCTTGCCGGCGGTATCGGGGGAATCGTGCTGGGGTACTTTGGCGCGGAGTTAGGAGCGAGTCGAATGCACTTGGGAAACATCACTCCTTGGACCGCTGCCCTGATAGGGATCATCGCCTCAACTGTGGTAGGCCTTGCCGCGGGGCTCTACCCTGCCTTGAGGGCCGCACGGCTGTCCCCTGCTGAAGCCCTGCGATGAGGCTTCTGCGCGGACTCGCACTGTCGACTCGAGCGTTATTCGCTCACAAGGTGCGAACTGCGCTTGCCCTCGCCAGCGTGGCCGTTGGTGTGGCTGCGGTTGTCGTCACCGGCGCGATTGGCACTGGCGCTGAGAAGGAAGTGCTGCGCCAGACCGAGAGCATGGGAACCAACCTCCTGGTCGTGAGGCCCGCACAAATCAAAAGCTCCGCAGCGCGGAAGCAGATCCGCGGAGTAGTCACCAACCTCAAGCTTGAAGACTACGAAGCGATTCGGGAACTGACTCCGATAGAAGAAGCTGTGCCTGGGGCCGAAAGCGCTCTGACCGTAAAAGCAGGCGGCGACGCCATGTCGGCCATGGTGCTGGGAACGACCTCTCCTTATATAGAGGTGTGCCGCTTCCGCCTGCAACGAGGCCGCTTCCTCGATGACGAGGACAACTGGAACGCGCGGCGGGTCGCGGTTCTCGGTGCGCGCGTGAACGACACGCTTTTTGATCGCCAAGATGCGATTGGGCATGACATTCGGATTCGTGGTGTGCCTTTCGAGATCATCGGAGTCCTCAAAGCCAAAGGCGTCATGGCTGACGGCTCCGATGAGGACAACCAAGTGTTGATTCCTATCCGTACCGCTCTCCGGCGTGTCTTCAACTCCACCTGGCTGAATCCCGTATTCGTCAGCGTACGGAATCCCGAAGAGATGGCCGAGGCTGAGAATGCAATTGCAAAACTGCTGCGCGACCGTCATCGACTGGAGCCAACTGGAAAACCTGACGATTTCTCCATCCAGAATAAAACCAAGGTACTCGCGGCTCAGAAGCAGGTCGCCGAGTCGCTCAATCTGCTCGCCACAAGCCTGGCAGCGATCTCTCTTTTTGTGGGAGGAGCGGGAATCCTGGCGTTGATGCTCATGTCTGTAAAAGAGAGGACCGGAGAGATCGGGTTACGGATTGCCGTCGGAGCTAGACCAAGGGATATCCTCGTCCAATTCTTAATGGAGGCAGCGTTCCTGGCAGTAGGAGGTTGGGCCGTCGGCATTACTCTCGGCACGCTCGGGGCCGCGGTTGTTGCCTTCGCCACCCGCTGGAAGGTCGCTATGTCCCCGGAGCAAGTGCTTGTCACGCTGGGCATGGTGCTTACCATTGCGCTTGGGTTCGGTGCCTACCCGGCCCGAAAAGCCTCATTGGTGCCGCCCATCGAGGCTCTACAGGTGGAATAATGAGCGCGAGAGAAGAACTCATGGCGTCGCCTCGGTCCGCGGGAAAACGAGTCCTTGTCATCGATGACGACGAGCGACTGAACATTCTTCTGACAAAATACCTGTCGCAATTCGGTTTCTCGGTTCGCACCGCCGTTCATCCTAAAGCTGGGCTCCGGGCACTCAAGGCCGATCCGCCAGATGTCCTCGTCCTCGACGTAATGCTTCCCGATATGGACGGCTTTGCCGTTTGTCGCAAGGTGCGCGAGACGAGTGGAATCCCGATTATTATGCTCACGGCTCGCGGCGACGTAACGGATCGAGTCGTCGGGCTCGAGATGGGCGCCGATGACTATTTGCCCAAACCGTTCGAACCCCGCGAACTGGTTGCCCGCATTCAGGCTGTACTGCGTCGAGGCGCCAGCACTGATACTCAGGAGAGTCTCCGCATCGGAACGCTGGATGTGAGTTGGGCGACGCGCTCGGCCCGGAGGGAGGGGCACGACCTCGAGTTGACTACGGCGGAGTTTGAGCTGCTGGGACTGCTCCTCCGAAACCGTGGACGCGTTCTAACGCGCGACCGAATCATGGATGAGATCCGCGGAATTGATTGGGCAGCATACGACCGCTCGATCGATGTTCTGGTCAGCCGCTTGCGCCAGAAACTGCGAGACGACCCGAAGCGGCCAAGCCTCATACGAACAGTTCGCGGGACGGGCTATATCTTCATCGGAGGCGACCATGAGTGAGCGCCGCCACGCCCTGCGGCTGCGCGGGTCGATATTCGCCAAGCTGCTGGCCATCATGCTGGCCATGGCTGCGAGTCTGTTGCTAATGGTGAGCAGCGTCTTCATTCTGGTTGTGTATCCCAGTTCGATCTCGATGTCGAAGCAGGTATTCGATGAATATGCGCGTACTCTTGCAGCTAGCTCGCCCACCCTTGAAACCGCAAAAGACCTCAGGAGGCGCGTGGGGCTTCAGACGCGTTATGAAGGTCCGGATGGCACCTGGGGAACCGCCGTCGGTCTGCCTACTATTGACCAGGTCCGCAAGGGTGACGCTTCTTCCTTTGGGCGCGAATACTATGTGGAGTCCGCGCCCAATGGCGGGACGTACCTCTTTGTTTGGAATTTTGGCCAGCACATGCACGCCGTGCATGTGAAGTTGCTCTGGTTGCTCTTGTTCTCGATGATGGCAGTAGTCCTCACCGCGTACTCCTTCCAGAAACGCTTGTTGCGTCCGGTGCGGTCACTAGACGATGGCGTGCAGCGGCTGAGCGCGGGGCACCTTGATTTTGTGCTTCCGGTGCTGACCCATGACGAGCTCGGCGCTCTCACGGACGCTTTTAATCAGATGGTGCGCCGGGTAAAGCAGATGATTCAAGCTCGGGACCAACTATTACTCGACGTCAGCCATGAGCTCCGATCGCCGCTGACTCGCATGAAGGTAGCCCTTGCGCTGCTGCCCGACGATGAGAACCGGGCAGGACTGGGTGCCGACCTCAACGAGATGGAAGCGATGATCACCGAGCTTCTCGAACTGGAACGGCTCCGTGATGGCCGCGGGATCCGCTGCGAGCGTCGGGACCTCGTGCCAATTCTCCGCGACGCGGCCAAGGGCTACGAGCAGGGACCGCCAGGAATTTCTTTTGTCGGCATTCCACCGCAGATCCTGCTCGACATCGATGGAGAGAAGATTCGGACCGTGCTCCGGAATATCTTCGAGAACGCGGTGAAGTATTCACTCCCCAATAGCGATGCAGTGAAGATCTTCGCTGAGCAGAAAGGTGAGTGGGTCGTCGTCCGTATCAGCGACGATGGCCCGGGAATCCCAGACGCGGACATCTCCAACCTCTTCGAACCGTTCTTCCGGGTCGATCGATCGCGGTCCAAGAAGACAGGCGGCTACGGCCTGGGTCTTAGCATTTGCAAACGGATTATGGAAGCGCATGGCGGCAACATTGTGGTCCAGAACAATGCCCGCCGCGGAGCGTCATTCATCCTGACATTGCCGACCGTCACCGCGGGCCAGAGCTCCGGGGGCTGTTCAGAGGCCGGCAGTGCCCCCGGCTCTCTCGTCTATTGAGCGTGGGCGAGGTTGGAATCGGCCACAGGATTTAGCAGATGCCGAAGAATCGTTCTCTAACGTTCTGAGTACGCCGAGCGAATGCAGAATGGACGCCCAGTCGGGATAGAGATTAACCCCAGGTCTTGCCCAAGTGCATAGCTGCCTTGCCGTGTTCATGCGCTCTTCGCGGGCGTAATGACGGAAAACGCGGACCAGCGCTGCTCGACGTTCTTGCTGAAGCAGTGCGGACGAACAACGTCGCCTTCTTTGTATCTGGTGCGGGTTCAACGCGAAAGGCAGGAGTAGACTTTTCTGCATGGCAGTTGTGGTGGAGATGCACAATACGGGCAATCCAAAAGCACGAGCGGAAGTGGTAGCCATGATCGAGCATGCTCTCAGTGATCGTTTGGGCGATTGGAGGGTTTCGATTATCGGTTCACAGGCCAATGACCGCTGGGAGATGAAGATCACCGGAGCGAATGCGTTCGAACGCTCCTACACGCTCGAGGGCACCGCGGGGGAACACGAAGCGGCTGTTATTGGACGTATCGTCTCTAGGATGGCGCCTGGGAAGAAGGGGTAGGTGTGCGGCCGGTGGCATATTAATCCTCAGTTGTTGCGCATCTTTTCAGATGCGCTTAACCAGAACGTCAGCGACAACCTTCTAACCGACTACCGCGCCAACGCGAGGAAGACTCCCACAGTCGTCAATCTCCAGCGATGGCGAGAACCGCCTCAGGACTCAGCGCATCAAGGGCGCGTTGAATCTCTTCGCGGATGCACTCCTCCTCGACCCGACTTTCCATAATGATCGGGATCTCGGGCGAGACGAGATGAGAGACTCTGTGAAATGCAAGCACTGATTCGAGACTCAAAGGGTCGTGTTTGCTTTGAGTGTTCACTTCGCTGACATGCAGTTGCCTAAGTTTGGCACGAAGGCCTTGCAGAATTGCGGTTGCCTCACTCATCGTCGGGTCAACTTGGCGCGCATGGCCAATATCAAAACAGAACGAAGCCTCCGGCAGAACCTCGAAGATCCTTGCTAGGTCCGCAGCTGTCTGACCGACGGGCTTTCGTTTGTCCATATTCTCAATGCAAAGAAGGTCACCGAAGTGGGCCCACGCCGCAGGCGTGTGCATCGCATCGGGATGAACAATAATGGGCCATCCCCGCGAGGCGACTTGTTCCAGTAGCTTGATCGCCAACGGTTCAAAGGAACGGTCCATTGAGCTTGGCGCATGAAAGGCTTTGTACGAAAACTTACCTAGATCAAGATCGTCGAGGTGGTCGACTAAGGGTTGCAGCTCATCCTGCCGAAGTGCGGACAATTCGACAGCATTGACCGGTTTGTCAGCCAGCATCTGCAAGGCCCGATGATAGTCACTTCGCGCGAGGGCGCCCGTTGAAAATCCAATCGTTCTCATCAAAAGACCCCATACTTTCTTGTGAGGGGCGCCAAAAGAGGGTTCTCGAAGAAGATTGCATCGAGGGCCCTTTCAAAGCGCTCGCTGATTTTTCTTATTTCTTGAAATGTGGCATCGGTCCTGGAGTCTTTGGCTCGAAGTTCCTTGAGCGCTTTGCGAATCGCGTCGTCAGTGAGCATCTTTAGGAATTCGCTGTAAGCGCTGAACAAATCCTTCGAGATGGCGTCCGGAACGCCATACCTCTTAACCGACCCGTCAAAAATCTCTAGAGGAGTGAGCATTACGAACTTCTTGATATGATTCGCAAGATTCGACTTTATAGCATTGTCGTCGGTGGATTTCCCGGTGGAAATCTCTCTCTTCAGGTCCGGATCTAAGGTGGCACCGAAACAAACGAGCAATCCAGAGGCGAAGATCAACTTTCGAGACATTCGGAGCTTGGCGTTGCGTAGCCCCCAACCCGCCCCTTCTCGATCCCTTTGCTTGCTGGCGAAGTCAACCGCCATAGTTCGCCAGAATCTGACGATGTCGTTGAGGAGAAATCGTGGAACGCGATAACGCGTCGAGTCGCGGGACAAAAGATGGGTGTCTTCGTCCAAATAACGGTTTATGACTCCCCAGATCACTCGATCATAGGCCTGAGTTCGCTTGCCAATTGGCGTTGACTCCAGCAACAACAAGATTCGTTGAGTCGTGTTCTTGTTGGTGTCGTTTTGTCCGCCAATCTGGTGGATGATCTCGTGGCTGAAGGCCATGTTGCCGAAGGTTCCCGTTTGGCCCGGCTCAGGGAATCGATCACGAAGGACCTTGTGAATCTTCTGCGCAATTCTCAAATGATCGGAGTTTGCCTGGCCGTCGATTAGATATGTCCAATCAAGATCGCTACCGCTAGTCCACTCTCCTCTGGCAAGCGAACCGAAGACGACCAAACTTGTATCTTCTGAGGTATATTTGCCGACTTCTTCGTTCAAGAGCGAGTCCAGCTCTTCCCGGACCTTAAGTGAGGCTGCTCGGGCCTCTGGGAGAGGTGAGAAGTCGAGAAAGCTCGTTCCGGTCGTCGTAGAGTTCGTTTCAGCTCGGTTCATCCGCCACCATTCTAAAGGTTTTTGCTAGCGCCCGACTGCCAAGTGCATTTTTCGGATATCGGCGGTTACCCCCTCGAAATCGGGCCCGCCGTAACTGACTTTTTTCAGCTGGTTTGGTGGAATGCCTTACGGGAATAAGGAAACTTGACCCTGTCGCTGCCTCCGCCTACTATCTGCCGGAGGCAGGTCGGAGCGGCAAACCTTCAAGATTAGCGACATCGCCGACTTGTCACTTGTGGCGAAAGCTCCGATGCATGGCACTTCCATGGAGCAGATTAATCGAGTCCGCCGGGCACTCTTTCCCGTTCAGGGCGACCAACTCGCTTGGCGAGT
>VFSW01014281.1_pt1 | contig 10986 bp, 9 predicted proteins | sample 5358111 | NCBI WGS metagenome assembly VFSW01 (sample SAMN11554181, study PRJNA540505) | mine drainage metagenome | isolation source: sediment from site ElyBrook_90M | place: USA: Ely Copper Mine, Vershire, VT | collected 2017
CCCCCGCTGACAAAGACCGCACCGCCGCCTCCCGCCCCCCTGGGCGTAGGTCCAGGCGTTGTGCTACCGGGCGAAGCAGATGAACTTCCGTGCGAAAGCGCCGCCAAACCATAAGATGCACCTGCGCCGAGCAATATTCCAAAAACGCCGCCCAGCGCGCCTATTATCAGCGCCTGCATCATGAAAATCGATAGGATATGCTTGCTTCTGAAACCCAAAGATTTCATTATTCCTATTTCGTGTGTTCTCTCATAAACCGCTATCAGCATGACGTTCATTATCCCTATGGCCGCAACTATGAGCGAAATCCCAGCTACCACTCCGAGGAATAAACTTATCGTACCTATTATGCTTGATACTGTTTGCAATATCTGCTGTGTCGTCGTAACTGTGGCGCTATTTCCATAAATGTCGCCCAACAGGGCAGCCAGAGGAGCCACACTTGTAATGTTCTTTGCTTCTACTATTATCAGGCTATAGCTTGGTCTGTTCAAAAGAAGTTGCGCTTCGGAAAGCGAGACCATAACGCTGCTATCTATTGGCAGCAGTGAGGTTCCAACCGATTGCAGTAAGCCGGTTACCGGCAAGGTGTAGCTCGCACGATTTTTTCCATTTAGTTTTACCGTTATGGGCTGCCCAACCTGTACGTTTTGTTGGCTGCCGCCAAGTATTGAAGGAAAGGCCACGCTGTGCCCGAGGACCGATGACGGTGTAGGGGTATCCTGATACAATGCGCCCTGATACAGAGTAGCATTCCCGGTCAGCAGTGTAAGGTCCTGAGGCGTCACTCCTATCAAAGTGGCTGAAGTATTTTGGCCGTTGGCATAAACATTGACGGAACCGACAACAATGGGAACAACCGAACTGACATTCGGCAGCGCAGAAAGGCGATTTACATCCGCCGCAGAAAATCCCGCAGGCGCAGAAAGAAGTATGGATGTAGGCCCGAGCGAACCAAGCGCGGACGATATACTCGCGCTTATCCCCTGCGTAAGGGATATGAGTGCAACTATAGATGCAACTCCTATGACTACCATAACAATTGTAAGCGCGGTCCTCACTTTCTTCTCTTTCAGGTCCTTGTACCCGAGCCAGAAGATATCCTCGAAGTTCATTGCTGATGCCTCTGTTTCTTGTTCTTCTTTCTCTCATTGTAGTAGAGCCATCCAACTATCGCAAGAGCGATGAGCAAAACGAGCTCTATCAATCCGCTGCTCCCGCTTCCTGTTGTGACCCTGACCCCATTCGGAGATGTTCCAGAGCCCAGTCGGGTCGAATTGGAATTCGTAACATTGACAGGCACGTTCATCGTTTCAGTCTGATTTTGTCTCAGACCATTCAGGTAATTTATCTTAATCGGTATTGTGTAATTGCCCAATCTCGTATGCGGGCCAGCCACGAGTGTTACGGTGACGGGCGCCTGTGCATCTGCTGCAATATCCCCGATATATACTGGGTTTGAGCCATACGCGCTGAAGTTCTGTGGCAGTATCGCGTACGCGCTTGCTGCCGAAGCTCCCGATGTGCCTATATCCGTAAGGACAAATGAAACGGAAAAGATTCCCCCTGGCGATACTGCCGAAGGGGAGAGGGTCAATCCTGATGGATGAAGATTTATCGCACCCGTTGGGACTATGGAAGTGCTGTTTAAGACCTGTTCCAGGCTGCCGTTACTGTAAAACGTCGCGGTAAGATTTACGGGGAAGGATTCTATCGATGCATTTCTTGACACGAATATGCTTGCATTAACCTGGTATGTGTTACCGGGGGCTAATGAGGCTATGTTTGTTTGTTGGCTTCCAACAACCGCGCCGTCCAAAGCGGGGAGTGCCCAACGGACATTCAGGTTTGTAAGCACAATGTTGCCATTGTTTCTCAATTTTATCGTGACGTTCTGTATTTCCCCAGACGTGAGGGTCTTTGGCGTCATGTTGACCGATAGTTGGGATGGGCATTGCGCAGTTTCGAATGTCAAATTCCTTGTTTCCGAATCGCTATACAGTTGAAGATAATAGTAATTTACCCCTACTTCTACGGTTGTTATGAGCGAGGCATTGTTCGCCACAAAGACAGGTATCCTGGCAGTAACCGAGCTAGCAGGCTTTACACTTCCTATTGTTGCAGTGCCATTGCCTTCCAAAAGCAGCGTTTTGCTAGGAGTGATACTGAGTTGCACAGATTGCATTGTTGTACCGCCCACTACTGTGACATTCGACGGTCCAGCCCCGGTGCTCACCGTGCTGCCGCCGGTATTAACTACTGTAATCGGTATAAAATTAGTAAGGCCCTTGCAAAGTATGGTTTGATTTGTATGGATATTGAATGTCGGTGGTGCCGGAATAGGCGCTGGGCCACTAAGTCCTGCAAAGGAAATGCTGATCAGCACAAACAAAGCCAGAAATCCCGCTATCCCAATTGTTGATTTTATTGTCATTTTAATACCTTTTCTTTTTCTATTTTTCCATCTCGTATGTAAATTATCCTATCGCAATAACTTGTGATTTCTAGGTTATGGGTCACCATGACTACTGTCACATCCTTTTCCTTTGATATCTTTGCCAGGATCTTGACTACGTTCTCACCGGATTTCGTATCCAAATCCCCCGTAGGTTCGTCCGCCAGAATCAATGCGGGATCGTTTACCAGCGCCCTCGCCACTGCCACCCTCTGTTGTTCCCCGCCGCTAAGTTTTGTCGGCTGGAGTTTTAGCCTTCCGCTCACGCCAAGCTGTTCAAGGAGCGCCGCCGCCTTTCCGTTCCTGGTCTCTTCGGACATATTCATGCTGCTCGCCATTAGTGGGAGTGCAACATTCTGCTGGGCGTCAAGCCCATTTATCAGATTGAACGCCTGGAATACAAAGCCGAGTTTTTTGTTCCTGAATTCCGCAAGCTGATCATCATTCATCTTTGATACGGCTGCGCCATCTATATATATCTCTCCGCTGGTGGGCTTATCTATGGTGCCCAGCAAATTCATAAGCGTGGATTTACCCGATCCCGAAGGTCCGACGATCGCCGCAAATTCGCCCTTCTTCAGATCGAATGATACATTATCCAGCGCGTTTACCCGGATTGAACCGCTAAGGTAAGTTTTGCTTACATTGCTCACTCTTACGGAATAATTTTGACTTGTCATAAGGCGGCCCTCAGTTTAAAGTTAATATAGTTTAAACTTAAACTAAAAAGATATATATAGCTTCTGCTAACGTCAAGTTAAATTTCTACCGAAAAGTAAAAGTTTGTCAAACCTTTCCGTGCTCCTTTGTATAGAGGTACATATTGTCATATGTCCTCGTTATCTGGCTAGCGCGTATGCCGTAAACTTCCTTCACTCCGGCCTTGTTGGCGAGCTCTATCAGTCTCTGTGTTATTATGCCGTCAAAGACCAGGGCCTTGACACTCTTGGTGTCCTGCACCGCCTGTATGAGCTCCCTTATGGGCACCTCTGCGAGAACATCGCCGTTTTCATTGTAGAGTCTTCCCCTAAGCGTGTTATGGAGCTCTTCCAATGCGGACAGGTATCTTGTTGATGCTGGCTGCGATTCTTTGTCCTGCATCTCCTTCATAGGGCTTCTTTCCTCGTTTTCATCCTTGCTGAGGTCCTTGATGCCTATTTCTCCGTCTTCTTCCACTTCCTCTAGGATGGATGTAGTCTGTGCCTGCGGTTTTCTGTTTAGAAGATTATTGGATATCTCAGAAGGGCTCAGCGTCTGCGCTTGCGTTTGCGAGGCACTCGGAGTCGTGCTAGTCGGTGCTCTGGGTGCCTGTTGGTACGGCTGTGCTCTACTGTATTGTGCCGCCGCTGGCCTGTTGCTTGCATTAGCGGGTCTGGATTGCTGTGGTGCGCCTCTCTGTTGGTAGCCGCCGCCACTGCCCTGCGCGCTCTTTCCCCTGTTCGGGAATAGCTGCTCTATTGGCGCCCTTGAACGGAGAGCCTTGATTATCTCCTTCCTTGTGAGCTCCTCCACTTCCTTTCCATCGGGAGCCCTTGCAACATAGTCTATCTCACCAACGTTCATAATTCCCTTCAAGATTATATCTCCGCCCCTGTCCCCGTCCAGAAATAGCGTTGTTTCCTTGGTGTTAATCAGCGTTATCACTGTCTTTGGTATTGTCCCCGTGGCTCCACCTATCGCTACGCAGTTGGCTATGTCGCTCTTCAGAAGCGCTATAACATCCGCCCTGCCCTCTACCAATATTATGTCCTCGCTGGCGGACACATCCGGACCCGCGGCAAGCTTTTCCGGACCATAGTCCATTACCACGCTGGCCTTTACCTCGGAGTCGACCATATCGCTTATCTCCCTGCTGTCCGGGAGCTCGGTATTGAGCATTATCTTCATGAGCTCCTTAGCTCTTGTGACTATCTTCCTCCTCTTGTCGTTTCTCGTGTCCTCTATCTTGTCTATCTTGAAATTCGTTTCGAACGGGCCAACCCTATCCACGGATTCTACTGCGGCCGCGAGGATGCAGGTTTCTACCCTCGCGAGGGAAGAAGGCAGATGGAGCTTTCCCACCGTCCTGCTGCCCTGCTGTGAAGTGTCAATCTCTATCCTTCCAATCTTCCCGTTCTTCTGGAGCTCCCTGAGGTCCAGGTCGCTTCCGAGCAGTCCCTCGGTCTGTCCGAAAACTGCCCCTATTATGTCAGGTTTTTCTACCAGGCCGGTTATCTCGAACCTTGCCTCCACCATATACTTTACGATGTCAATGTAAGTCTTTGCCATGTTATCACGTTGTGTTCTTGGACCAACGAGCGCATAGCCATACTAAAATTAGACCGTCCTCACACTAGGAGCAAACATTCCCTTCCCAAAAACAAGAGATGGTACCTCTCCCCCAGTAAAACATGAGAATCTAAAGGTCATATCAATATGCCTACGGCCAAATTGGCCTTTCAATATAGTATGTTCCTTTAGGTTATATAAAGATTGCGTAGAGCCCTCAAACAAGTATGTGCTCTAGCCTCCTATCGATCTTCACCGCCGTCTTCTTTGTTACGGTATAGTTCTTCTCCGTCCTCGTCATCTCCTCGAGCTTTATGAAGTACCATCCCTGCCCGTTCATTCTCCATGCCATGTATGTGTCCATAAGGGCGTTGTCCCTCCATTTCCTCAGGGATTCGAACTTCTCGTGGTCTATGGAGAGGCTGCCGCGGTCCCAGGCCTTGCACTCAAATACCATCCCCTTTCCCATCTTGACCGCGATTATATCCGGAGATATGGAATTCACGCCGCTTCCCGCGGCGCGCACGACCGAATAACCCCTATCATAAAGCGTGTTCAGCAGCTCGCGTTCCCCCCTCGCACCCTTCGAATAGCGCTGTATAGCCATTAAGTCGCCAGGAAGATTATGGCTGAAAAGGAATATAAAGCCTCTAAATCTCTACTGGCTCCCCGGGCACCCTCCTGAAAAGCTGGACATCACCGACATGATCCGACTCTGTCAGGAACCTTACAAGCCGCTCGATTCCGAATCCGGCCCCCGCGGATTGCCGGAATCCCTCCCTCGCTTTTTTCAGATATGCGTCATAGATTTTCATCTCCAGTCTATCCCTTCCCATCCTTGCCAGTATCCTCTGGTAGTCATGCTCCCTTTCAGCACCAGACAGAGCCTCACCAAACCCCTTGGGGTAGATAAGGTCGTAGTTTAGGTAGTGTCCTGGCCTTTCTGGGTCTTCCTTGTCATAGAACTCCCTTTTGTGGCATACAACCCAGAATGGCTGGTCATGGCCTTTTGATGCCGCAAGCTCCCAGTCCTTTCCGTATCTTTCCTCCATTTCGTGGATCTCATATACCTTGAAGGGTCCCCTGAAGGCGAAAGGCGCTATACTGAGCTCCCTCCACTCCGGCAGGTCCTTTAATTTTTGCGAAAGCTCCACATAAAACTTCTCCACCAGTGCCATCACGTCCTTCATCTTTGCATCCGGTATCTCGAAATCCGCCTGAGTGAACTCAAACAGATGGCGTTTCGTCTCCTTCCTTTGCGCGCCCTCAAGCCTTATGTTTGGCGACATTATCCAGATTTTCCTTCCTGTCTCTCTTACCGCAACCTGCTTGTGCAGTATCATCGAGTTCATCAGGCTCAGGTTCTGTCCCAGATACTCTACCTGCCCTGTCTTTATCACCGCCGATCCGGGATCGGGCCCAAGGGGGTCTGTGCTCATCCCCAGCATCACGGGTCTCAGCTGGATGAATCCCTCGGCATCGAAGAAATCCGTAACTGCTGTAGCAACCTTGCTCCCAATCTCTAACTTCGCCACCTGTTTTTTTGTTAGTACTGCCATGCGAACACCATAGAGCAGACAATCGTCGTTTCCCGTATATATAAGTTTCTCCATAAATATTGTATAATTTACAGAAAAAATACAAAGCTTTATATATTATTATGGAAAAAATACAATTATGGATAAACTCGATGAGGAACTGCTCCAACTAACCGACACTGGCATAATCCGTTACTCCGAATTATCAAGGAAGGTTAACATTCCGCTTTCCACGGTCCACATTCGCATGAAGAAGCTCGAGAAACAGAAGGTGATCATGCATTACAAGGGAGATATCGATTGGAAAAAGGCAGGCCTGCCGCTTACGGCGTTCATATTGATTGATATAGATGTCAGCCTTTTGCAGAGCCTGAAAAAGACACAGGACAAAATGCTGAAAGAGTTGTTAAGCCTGCAGTACGTGAAGGAGGGATATGTGATAACCGGCGAAGCCGACCTGTTCATAAAAGTTTTGGCAAAGGATTCGGCGCACCTTAAGGATATACTGCTGAACCATATAGATAAGGTCCAGGGCGTTGTCAGGACGAAGACGATAGTAGTCCTTGGCTGATCAGAGCCTGTGCTGCTTGTCGTCCATCATCTTCATTCCATAGGTGCCGCGGTCGAGCTGTGCCTTGATCCTCATCACGAGCTCCTTCATCTTCCTCTCCTTCATCTTAGCTATCATGTGATAAGCCTCATCTTTCGTGCCCTTTGTTATCATTATCACAACCTCTCCATAACGAAATCTCGCAGTCCTCCCCTTTCGCTGTATATTCCTTATTTCGCTCACCACCGGCTCGTAGAATATTACGGCATCTACCGAAGGTATGTCCAGGCCCTCCTCCCCTATCGATGTTGCCACCAGTACCTTGAAGCGCCCCGCCCTGAAGTCTGATATTGTCTGCGCCTGGTTTACATTGGTTATTCCCTCTTTCTTGCCAACGAATCCCTGCGCCTCTATGCCGTTGATCTTCATGAGATCTACCAGCTTCTTTATCGTGGATCTGTACTGTACAAATACCATGACGCTCTTGTCATCGTAATTTTCCTTGATTATCTGTATTGTCTTGAACATCTTTGGGTGCTCCTTCCCTTTCGCAAGCGCATCTCTTGCTATGCTTTCCGCCTGCACAACACCATTGTTTTTCAGTATGTTCTCCACGACCCTGCTCTTGCTTTCGCGGTCGCGCAATCCCTGCATGTAGGACATGAAAGGATACAATCCCTCCGTTGCCACAAGCTCGTATGCGTGCAGAAGGTCAAGCACATATACGTAATTGAACATCGCGGAGAACCTGTAGCCGGAAGCCTGGATCTTTTTTATATTGTTTCCAAGCTCTATCAGTCTGCCCTTCGGCAGTCTGTCTATGTACTTGAATGGGCTGAGGCCCTTTTCATAAAGTTTCTGGAGATGCTCCTCGATAACGGGTTTGAGCAGTGAGAGTATCGCATCGATCTCATCGCTCTTTTCAACATGAACGTCCCTCACGGTCTTTTCCATAACGTATCTCTCCACGTCCGGATCAGTGGAAACCCTGATTTCGATGTTTTCAGTGTTTAGCGTCTTTATCAATGCGTCTATTTTCTCCCTTTTGCTTCCCGGAGAGGCGGTCAACCCTATTGTTTGTACGCCAGCCTCGCTGCTCTGCTCCGCCACGTATGTGTATGCGTACCTTCCCACCGCCCTGTGGCACTCGTCAAATATCACAACACCTATATCTTCTAGCGAAAGGCGGCCGGTCTTGAGGTCGTTTGCTATCGTCTGCGGTGTCGCTGCAATCACCTTCGCATTTGCCTCGAGCTCACCCCTTTTCTTGCTCGAAATTCCGCCCGTTGCAAGCAATATCTTATCATTGTCGATGTTCAACAAAGAGGTCAATGAATTGTAATGCTGTTCGCTTAGCGGTTTTGTAGGCGCCATTATGAGGGCCTTCTTTCCACGGTAAACCGCGTTTGCTATCGCAAACACCGCGATCAGCGTCTTCCCAAGACCGGTGGGCAATACCACAAGCGTATTCCTTCCAGAAAAGACACTCCTGATTATGTTTATCTGATACTCCCTCGGATCCACCGCCTTGGTATTGACCAACCTGCCGCAATCTCCAAGCTCCTCCCAGGACAAAGACATGAGACTCTATTATTTTGGAGATAATTTATAACTTAGCTCCAGAGTAGCTCGTTTAAATAATATAATCCTCATAAGCTATCAGGTCTTAGAATGGATAATTTGCGCATCCCGCTTACCCCAGAAATCTGTGAATTTACTGGCGCATTGATCGGCGATGGGAATCTATGGACTAAAAGAAGCCGGTATAGAATTGAGTTAACTGGAGATCCAAAATTGGATTTAGAATATTATGATTACCTTACCAAAATCATATTAAATACTTTTAAAAGCAAGCCACAAAAGTTAAAAGTCCATTGGGGAGGTTTGCGATTTAGATTAACATCAAAACCTGCATTCATATTTTTTACACATCTGGGTCTACCGTGCGGGAAAGGAAAAGCGGCAACTGTAAAAATACCAGATAAAATAATCAAAAAAGGATGGAAATATACCAAATGCGCAATCAGGGGCATATTCGATACAGATGGAACAGTATTTTTTAGTAAAAAGACTTATGCGGAAGCCGTCTATCCTACAATTAAAATTTCCACTAGCAGCAGACCGCTTGCCATGCAATTAGAATCATTGCTCGTTAAGCATGGTTTCAGGGCGCATTTAAGAAAATACAAGAGAGATAATCCCAACTATCTTGCGGAATATCACATTGCACTTTATGGAAAAGAAATGCTCAATCTATGGTTTAAAGAGATAGGCTCTTCTAACGGAAGACATTACAATAGATTCATCAATCACAAAAATGTTTATAAGCATGATAACCCAATCAATTTACACTACGCCGCAATAGCTCAGCGGGAGAGCGATCGGCTGAAGCAACCTACTGTATCCTCAGTGGTTAGCAGACACCGATAGGTCCCCGGTTCAAATCCGGGTTGCGGCATCAGGGCTTGGTATTAGTTAAACCCTTTTTAATGCTTCCAGCCATTGCTGCTCTTCAATAGTGGTAAGCTTCTCGGTCGTTGTAATCCATTCCTTAAACCTTTGCATGCATATCGGTTTCTTTTCTTCTACCATAAAATCATCTAATAAATAAAGATTTTCACATATTTAAAGCATGTTTTTATTGAAATGTGCGCAAAGCGGTCCATTCGCGTATTATGGCTCCAACCTGTTCATCGTCCTTGGGAAAGGTATTGCATCCCTTATCGTCTCAAGTTTTAGCATCCACCTGCACAGCCTTTCCGAACCCATTCCAAATCCCGAGTGGGGCACGCTTCCGTATTTCCTGAGGTCTAGATACCATTTGTAGTCGCTCTCCTTCAATTTCTGCTCCTTCAGCCTCTGCACCAGCTCCTTATAATCAGAAACCCTTTCGCTGCCCCCAACGATCTCTCCGATTCCCTCGGGAGCAAGCAGGTCTGCATCAAGCACGACCCTGGGATCCTCCGGATCCAACTTCATGTAGAAGGCGCGCATTTCCTTGGGCTGCCCGCAGAGGAATATGGGCTGGGCCCTTTCCTTCATGAGGACCTTCTCCTCATCAAGGCCGATTCCGTCTCCCCACTTAAGATTGAGCTCCTTCAACGCCTTAACGTAGCTCATCTTTTCAAACGGCCCCTTTATCGCAAGCAGGTCCTTCGGATCCCTCTTGAATTTCTCCAAAAGGTCTGCATGCTTTCTTGCCATCTCATGTGAAAGATGTTCCACAAGCTCGCCCTGCAACTGCATGTTCATCTTCTGGTCATAGAATGCCATCTCCGGTTCAAGCTGCCAGAATTCGGTAAGGTGCCTTGGCGTCCTGCTCGGTTCCGCCCTGAACGATGGCGCAAAAGCGTAGACCAGCGGATAGCCTGAAATCATGGCCTCGCTGTAAAGCTGTGCGGTTTGCGAAAGATACGCCTTCCTGCCGAAGTATTTCACCTCAAAGACAGTGGATCCTCCCTCTGCCGCAGATGACGTGAACATCGGCGGCTGAACCTCAAGGAATCCCCTCTCGTCCAGAAACTCCCTCGCAGCCTTCATCAGATAGGCCTTGAACTTGAGCACGTTGACTATTGTCTGTGATCTCACCCACAGGTGTCTGACATCCAGCAGGAACTCTGTGCTCTGGTCCTTTCCGATCGGGAACGCCTCCCCTTTGAACGTGACCACCATCTCCTTTACCCGCAGCTCGTATCCGTCAGGCGCACGTTCATCTTTTGCCACCATGCCGTATGCGTATACCACGGATTCTATGAAAACGTCCGTGGCTGCCTTCCATGTTTCCTTTGGAGCATCGCTTTTTACAGCGCATTGGACTATCCCGGTCCCGTCCCTGATTATGACGAACGCAAGATTTGTGCTCGACCTCTGCCTATACACCCATCCCCTTACAAAAACATCCCTTCCTTCGTGCTTTTTTAGCTCTGAGATATTGGTTATCCTCTTCGCTACGGCGGCCAGGTCTTCCTTGAGCAAATCGTCCAGCTTTCCCATTGGATTACCGATATCGATAATTCATACCAGAAACTATTTATTAAGGTTTTCTTCAATTATATAAAACATTATAATGGACTTAATGGATAGTCAATGATGCTCTATCGTGCGATTGTAGTCTAGCCTGGTAGGACGTTGCCTTGCCAAGGCAGCAGCCCGGGTTCAAATCCCGGCAATCGCAT
>VFSW01014282.1_pt1 | contig 10986 bp, 7 predicted proteins | sample 5358111 | NCBI WGS metagenome assembly VFSW01 (sample SAMN11554181, study PRJNA540505) | mine drainage metagenome | isolation source: sediment from site ElyBrook_90M | place: USA: Ely Copper Mine, Vershire, VT | collected 2017
GCCGGGGGCCCGGGCGCGGGTTTGGGCCCGGCGTGTGGGGCCCGCGGGGGGGGCGCGGGGGGGGGGGGGGGGCCGGGCGGGGGGCGGGGGCCCGCTGCCCGTGGTTGACCCGATTCGCGAGCAGTTCGTCGACGACGCTCGGATCCGCGAGTGTCGAAATGTCCCCGAGTTGATCGTGCTCGTTGGCGGCGATCTTGCGCAGAATGCGCCGCATGATCTTTCCCGAGCGCGTCTTCGGAAGTCCCGGCGCCCACTGAATCGCATCGGGCGTCGCGATCGGACTGATTTCCCGGCGCACCCAGTCGCGCAGTTCCGCGCGCAATTTCTCGCTGGGGAGGACCCCGACGATCAAGGTGACGTACACGTAGATCCCCTGTCCCTTGATGTCGTGAGGAAATCCGACGACCGCAGCCTCGGCGACCTGAGGGTGCGCGACCAAGGCGCTTTCGATCTCGGCGGTACCCAAGCGGTGGCCGGCCACGTTGATCACGTCGTCCACGCGACCCGTGATCCAGTAATAGCCGTCCGCGTCGCGGCGCGCGCCATCCCCGGTGAAATAAGTGCCGGGAAAGGTCTTGAAGTACGTGTCGACGAAGCGCTGATGGTCGCCGTACACGGTGCGCATCTGTCCCGGCCAGCTGTCGAGCAGAACGAGGTTCCCCTCGCAAACGCCGTCGAGTATCCGGCCGTTGCCGTCGACGATCGCGGGACGCACGCCGAAGAACGGCAGCGTCGCCGACCCCGGCTTGAGGTCGGTGGCGCCGGGCAACGGTGAAATCAGGATCCCGCCCGTCTCCGTCTGCCACCAGGTGTCGACGATCGGGCAGCGATGATCACCGACCACGCGGTGATACCATTCCCATGCCTCGGGGTTGATCGGCTCGCCCACGGACCCGAGAAGACGCAAGCTCTTGCGCGACCACGCCTTGACGGGCTCGTCACCCTCGCGCATCAATGAGCGAATCGCGGTCGGCGACGAATAGAGAATCGTCACCTTGTGCTTGTCGACGACCTGCCAGAATCGGCCGCAATCCGGGTAGCTCGGCACTCCTTCGAACATCACCGTCGTCGCGCCATTCGCAAGCGGCCCATACAGAATGTAGCTGTGCCCGGTGACCCAGCCGAGATCCGCGGTAGCCCAATAGATATCCTCTTCACGCAAATCGAATACCGCCTCGTGCGTGAACGCGGCGTACACGAGATAGCCGGCCGTGGTGTGCAGCACGCCTTTCGGGTTCCCGGTCGATCCCGATGTATAGAGAATGAACAGCGGATCCTCCGCGTCCATGACCTCGGCGGGACAGGATTTGGCCTGCGCCGGCACCACATCGTCGTACCATTGATCCCGCGGCGAATACATCGGCACGCGCACGCCGGTGCGCCGAACCACCAGGACGTGCTTGACGCAGCCGGTTCCCTTGATGCTGAGCGCGCCATCGACGTTGTGCTTGAGCGGTACGCGCTTGCCGCCGCGAATCGCCTCGTCCGCGGTGATGACCACCTTCGCATCGCAATCGGCGATGCGGCCGCCGAGCGCCTCGGCCGAGAAGCCGGCGAAGACGACCGAATGAATCGCGCCGATGCGCGCGCAGGCGAGCATCGCGACGGCTATTTCCGGAATCATCGGCAGGTAGATCGTGACGCGATCGCCCTTCTCGACGCCGAGCGACTTCAATGCATTCGCGCATTGACACACGCGCTCGTACAGGTCGCGGTAGCTGATGTGTTCCGCGAGCTTCGGATCGTCGCCCTCCCAGATGATCGCGGTTTTGTCGCCACGGACCTCCAGGTGCCGGTCGAGGCAGTTGCTCGCGACGTTCAATTTACCGTCGTCGAACCAGCGGATTCGGCAATCGGCTGCGCTGAAACTCGTGTCCTTGACGCGCGTGAATGGCCGAATCCAATCGATGCGCCGAGCGATGCGCGCCCAGAAGCGGTCGGGATCCGCGATGGATTCGGCATACATGCGCCGATAGTCGTCGCGTTTGATTTGCGCGGCGCCGGCGACATGATCCGGAACCTTATATTTCTTTTCTTCCATAGGGCTTGCCGAATTATACTCCATGGCGCGCACGCGGCCATTAGGCCGCCGGAACGAAGTCCTCGTCGCCATGAAAGCTGCGCTCGAACTTCAGGAAACCATAGTATCCGCAGGTATTGCCAAATGGATATTGCCGGCACACGCGGGGTCTGGCCTCGTACACCGTACAACGCCGCGTTTCGCGGTCAAACAGCCGGCATACCGACTTGTATATCGCATCCCGCTGATGCCGCAGGATCTGCTCGTCGATGTCCTTCGTCTTGTACGCATAGGTAAGGCGCTTGCGCGCCGCTCGCGCGGAGATTCCGAAATGCTGCGCGAGACGCCGGATGTCGGCGTCCGTTACCGCGATGCGCGCATGACTGCAGCAATACCCCGGACATTTGTTGCAATTGAAGCTCATGGCGCAATTATAAGCCGGCGTCGCGCCGGCCGGGCGCGCAATGCAACCCGTTCACGCCGGGCGGTTTGCGATCCCCCCACGACGAAAGTACACCGTCGCCGCATTCCCAGCGCCGGCGGCTAGTCGCGCTCCGGCGTCCATGCTATGTTCGCGATCATCGTGCGGTGATACGCACATTGCCGCGGTCGCCCATACATGCGCGCCATCGTCGTCGTTGCAATCGTCTCGTTCGCTCTGTTCGCGCACCGCGACGGCTGCGCCGCGACTCGCCAGCGGCCCGCAACGGCAATGCGCGTCGACGGCGACTGGGCAATGCCGGCGCACGACTACGCGACGACGCGCTTCAGCCCGCTCTCGCAGATCAATGCTCACAACGCTGTCCGCCTGCGCCCGCGCTGGACATTCTCCACCGGAGTTCTCGGCGGCCACGAAGGACAACCCCTCGTCGTCGGCAACACGATGTACGTGGTCACGCCCTGGCCGAACGTGCTCTACGCGTTCGATCTTGCGCGCGCGGGCTATCCGCTCAAGTGGAAGTACCGTCCCGACGTCAGCGCGACCGCGATCGGAACCTCTTGTTGCGATTCGGTCAATCGCGGCGCGTTCTTCGCTGACGGCAAGATCATCTACAATTTGCTCGACGGCCACACCGTCGCCGTCGATGCGGCGACGGGGCGCGAGGTCTGGAAGACGAAGATCGCCGACGTCGGGGATGGGGAAACCACGACCATGGCTCCGCTGGTGGTGCGCGATCGAGTCATCGTCGGCGCTTCGGGCGGTGAGTTCGGCATCTACGGCTGGCTGAAGGCGCTCGATCTTCACAGCGGCCGCATCGTCTGGACGGCGCACAACCTCGGTCCGGATGCGGACATGCTCGTGCGGCCGGGCACATTCAAGCCGCCCTATGTCAGCGGCACCGAGCTCGGCACGCGCAGCTGGGCCAATTCAACCTGGAAGCGCGGCGGCGCCCCGGTGTGGGGTTGGATTTCTTACGACCCGAAGCTGGATCTCATCTATTACGGCACCGGGAACGCAGGGCCGTACAACCCGGAGGAGCGCCGCGGGGATAACCGCTGGACCAGCAGCGTACTCGCCCGCAAGCCGGAGGACGGGGCGCTCGTTTGGGCGTATCAGTTCACGCCGCACGACAGCTGGGACTACGACGCCACGGGGGCGATGATTCTCGCCGATCTCGACATCGCGGGAAAGGCGGTGCACGCGCTGGTGCATTTCGACAAGAACGGATTCGCCTACACGCTCGATCGAGCGACCGGCCGGGTGCTCGTGGCTGCGCCGTTCACGCACGTCAACTGGGCGAAGTCGATCGACCTCGAGAACGGGCGGCCGGTGCTGAATCCCGCCAAGGCGACCGGCATCTCGAAGGGTAACGTGAAGGATATCTGCCCGAGCCTGGAAGGCGGCGTCAGCCCTGCCTCGCCCGCCGCGTACTCGCCGCGCACGCATCTGTTCTATACCTCCACGAACAATCTCTGCATGGACTACGCGGCCTCGCACGTGGCCTACCTGAAGGGAACTCCCTACATCGGAGTCACGAGTCCCTACATGGCGGGACCCGGCGGCAAGCTTGGCGCGTTCATCGCCTGGGACGCCGCCACCGGGCGCATGGTCTGGAAGGACAAGGAGCCTTATCCGAGTTGGAGCGGCGCCCTCGTCACGGCGGGCAACGTCGTCTTCTACGGTACGCTCGACGGCTGGTTCAAGGCGGTCGACGCCCGCACCGGCAAGCTCCTGTACCGCTTCAAGGTCGGCTCCGGCGTCGTCGGCAATCCGATCTCGTACGTGGGCCCCGACGGCAGGCAATACGTTGCGGTGTACGCGGGCATCGGCGGCGACTGGGCGCTGCTTGCGGGCGATACGCGCTCGGACGATCCCGCCGACATGCGCGCACCGGCTGATTTCATGAAAGACATCGCGCGCCACACGAGCCAAGGCGGCATCGTCTGGATTTTCGCTCTATAGGCGCCTCGAACTTCGGCATCCAACTAAAATCCCATGAAACTTCGCACGCCCAAACCCGGAAGAAGCCACGTCGCACGACTGGCGATTCCGGCCGCACTCCTCCTGGCGTATGGCGGGAGTTTCGGCGCGACGCCCGCGAAATCGCCGCTTGCGCCCCCGCCCGGGATTCAAGATGCCGCTCGTCTCGCGGCGGGCGGAATGCTCCCGCCGGGTACGCCCTTGCACAATCCCTACGGCGGCGATGCTACGGTCGCAAGAGCGGGCGCGGCCCTGTTCACCTCGATGAACTGTGACGGCTGCCACGGCGCGGATGCCTCGGGCTGGGTGGGTCCCGACCTTGGCGATGGACGCTGGCGCTACGGCGGGTCGGATACGGACGTCTTCCGCTCGATATTCTATGGCCGGCCGAAAGGCATGCCGGCCTTCGGCGGCGTGGTCGGCGCCGACGGCGTCTGGGTGCTGATCACCTACTTGCGGTCCTTGCCCGCCCCAGCGGATGAACCCACGGAATCTTGGCCGCAGCGCTGAGGATGACGGCCGAGATAACACTTGCGAGCCCGCGACGCAGCCGGCTCGCGCTCGTGGTTGCCGCCTCTTCGGCCGGCACCGTGTTCGAGTGGTACGACTTCTTCATCTTCGGCTCGCTCGCCGCGATCATCGGACGGCATTTCTTCGCCAACGTCGGCGAGGCACAAGGCTATTTCTTCGCGCTGCTGACCTTCGCGGCCGGCTTTGCGGTGCGCCCGTTCGGCGCCGTCGTCTTCGGCTGGTTCGGCGACCGAACCGGCCGCAAGCGCACCTTTCTCGTCACGATTTCCGTGATGGGCATGGCGACGTTCCTCGTCGCCGTTCTGCCCGACCACGCAACCATCGGCGTGGCGGCGCCGTATCTGCTCGTGGCCCTGCGCATGCTCCAGGGTTTTGCGATCGGCGGTGAATATGGCGGAGCCGCGATCTACGTCGCCGAGCACACGGTCGCGCGCCGCAGAGGTCTTGCCACGAGTTGGATCCAGAGCGCAGCGGGCATCGGGCTCGCGCTCGCGCTGATCGTGATCCTCATCGTGCGCACCCTCATCGGCGAACAGGCGTTCGAGGCCTGGGGCTGGCGCTTGCCGTTTGCGGTGTCGCTGCTGCTGCTCGCGCTGTCCTTGTGGATCCGGCTCAAGCTCGAAGAGTCTCCCGAATTTCAGCGGATCCAGGCGCAGGGCACACTGAGTCATGCGCCGATCGCCGAATCCTTCTTGTGCTGGAAGAACCTGCGGCGGGTGCTCACGGTCTTGTTCGCGGTCCTCGCCGGCCAGGGCGTCGTCTGGTACACGGCGCAGTTCTATAGCCAATTCTTTCTCGAACGGGTCATCGCCGTGCCGCCCGCGACGGTGAACCTCCTGCTGCTCACGGTCATCGTCGCGTCGGCGCCGCTCTATTTATTCTTCGGCTGGCTGTCGGATCACATCGGGCGCAAACCCGTGATGTTGTTCGGCCTTGGTCTCGCCACACTGGGTTTCATTCCGGGGTTTCATCTGCTGACCGAGGCTGCGAACCCGGCGCTCGCGCGCGCTGCCATGCAGGCTCCCGCGGCGGTGGTGGCGCCGCCCGCAGACTGTTCACTGCAATTCGATTTGATCGGCAAGGCGAAATTCGTCACCGCTTGCGACATCGCCAAAGCGGCATTGACCAATCGCGGTGTCGCCTATACGAACCGCGCGGCGCCGCCCGGAACCCCGACCGTGATTCGCATCGGCGGCGAGCAGGTTGCGAGCGTAAACGCACGCGGCTTGAACAAGGCGACGCGCGCCGCCGCGATGCGGCAATTCGACACGCGCCTGCGCGCGGCACTGCGGCGCGCGGGGTATCCAGCGGCTGCGCTGCCAAGCCGGATCAATGTGCCGCTGACGCTCGCGATTCTGTTCTTCTTCCTCGTCGCGGCGACCGCGCTGTACGGACCCCAAGCGGCGGCGCTCGTCGAGCTGTTTCCCACGCGCATCCGCTACACGGCAATGTCCGTGCCGTATCACATCGGCGTCGGCTGGTTCGGCGGCTTCCTGCCGGCCACGGCATTTGCGATCGTCGCGGCGACCGGCAATATCTATGCGGGCCTTTGGTATCCCGTCGGCGTGTCTGCGCTCGGCTTCGTCGTCACGCTCTTCTTTCTCCCCGAGACTTATCGCAGCGAGCAGATGGATTGAGAGACGCCGCTCGCGGCGCGCCGGCCGCGCCACCAGCGGTACTTTACATTTCGCTATATCTTGCTGTATATAGCGGTAATTTCCTCGGATCGGAGACAATGATGACCAGCACCCACGGAACGGCCATGGCTTGCACGCGCGCAGCCGTCTTGCTGCTCGTATCGGCCTCCCCGGCTTTTTCTGCCGGAACTATCGACGTGCTCTACGCGGGATCTCTCGTGAACTTGATGGAACGGAGCGTCGCTCCCGCATTCGACCAGGCGAGCGGATATCACTTTCGCGGCTATGCCGGCGGCTCCAAGCTGTTGGCACATCAAATCGAAGGCAAGCTTCGCAACGCCGACGTCTTCATAAGCGCCGTCCCCGGCGTGAATCGCGGCTTGATGGGATCGACGAACGGCGCTTGGGTGAGCTGGTACGTCGCCTTCGCCGAATCGCCCGTCGTGATCGGTTATAGCCGGTCGAGCCGCTTCGCCGAAGATTTCGGGACCAAGCCCTGGTATCGGGTCCTGCAGGAGGCGGGAATCAGAATAGGGCGCACCGATCCGAAGCTCGATCCCAAGGGTGCGCTGACCTTGAGTCTGATGACGCGCGCCGAGATCGTCTACGCGATTCCCGGCCTGTCACGCCGCATCCTCGGCACGGCGGAAAATTCCGCGCAGGTGCTGCCGGAGGAGACGCTCGTAGGACGCCTGCAATCCGGGCAGCTCGACGCAGGCTTCTTCTACACGACTGAAACCTCGGATGCGAAGATCCCGGCAATCAAGTTGCCTGCCGCAATCACGCCCAAGGCGGTTTACACGATCACCATTTTGAATTCGGCGCCCGATCCGGCGGCGGCCGCCGCATTCGTCGCGTTTCTTCTCGGACCCCAAGGCCGCGCGTTGATGCGACAGCACGGCCTCGCGCTGCGCAGACCTTCGTTGACGGGCAACGCAGACGCGACACCCCCGGCCGTCAAAGCGCTCCTCAAACAGGTAAAGTGAGCCGACGAATCCCGACCCCGCTCCCGCTGCTTGCGGGGCTGCTCGCGGTTTATCTGGTCGCGCCTCTCGTCGCAGGGACGCAACAGGCGGCGCTTGCCGATTGGAGCGCGGTCGACACCGAAGCGCTGCTGCGCGCCTGCGCGGTTTCCGTCGGCAGCGCCACGGTGTCTATGATCATTCTCGCGCTCTGCGGCATACCGCTCGGCTATCTCCTCGCCCGCATTCCAAGCCGGGCGATGGCGCTGCTCGGCTTCATCGTACAACTCCCCCTGGCCTTGCCGCCGCTCGCGAGCGGCATTCTGTTGCTGTTCTTGGTCGGCTATCGCGCGCCGCTCGGCCGGCTCGCCGCGGGCGCGCTGACCGATTCGTTTGCCGGTATCGTGCTTGCCGAAACCTTCGTCGCAGCACCTTTTCTCATCATCGCAGCGCGCTCCGCTTTCGCCTCGATGGACCCGGCGCTCGAGGGCGTCGCCGCAACGCTCGGACGTCGCCCGCTCGAGATTTTCTTGCGCGTGAGCCTGCCGACCGCGCTTCCGGGGATCCTATCCGGGCTATTGCTGGCCTGGCTGCGCGCGTTTGGGGAGTTCGGCGCAACCGTCATGGTGGCTTATCACCCGTATTCGCTCCCCGTATATACCTACGTCGCGTTCGGTGCGCAGGGCCTGCCCGCAATGCTGCCGATTCTGTTGCCGACGCTTGCGCTGGCCGTAATCGCCATGGCACTCAGCAACATCGTATCGGGCCGAGGCGAGGAAAGGCGATTCTTGCCGCGCGATGCGGTCCATCCACCGTCGCCTGGCCAAAGCGCCCCGCTCGTGCAGCTCGACGGCCGCCGACGGACCGGCCCCGGCAACTTGGCATTGAAGCTCGAAAAGTCGATCGACGACTTCCGTTTGAACATCGCGTGGTCGTCTCAGGCGCGCCGCCTCGCGATTCTCGGTCCATCCGGGTCGGGCAAATCCCTGATCTTGAAATTGATCGCAGGAATCGAACGCTGCGATGCGGGTGTCGTGAGCGTCGGCGGACAAGATCTGTCGCGCCTCGATCCGGCGGCACGCGCCGTCGCGTATGTCCCTCAAAGCTACGGCCTGTTCCCTCACTTAGGGTTGCTCGACCAGCTTCTGTTTCCTGCCGGTGCCGATCCGAGAATGGCGGCGTTCTGGATTGCCCGTCTTGGCCTTCAAGGCCTGGAGCGCCGACGCCCCGAGACGCTCTCGCTCGGGCAGCAGCAGAGGGTCGCCCTCGCGCGCGCGCTCACGAGGCCCGCCAGTTTGCTCTTGCTGGATGAACCCTTTTGCGCGCTGGACGCTACGCTGCGCTCGCGCCTGCGCCTGGAACTCCTTGCCTTGCAGAAGGAGTTCTCCGGCACCATGGTCCTCGTGACGCACGACCCGACCGAGGCTGCATTGCTCGCAGACGAACTCCTTGTGCTCAACGGCGGGAAATCCCTGCAGACCGGTCATACCGAGGATGTCTTCCGGCGACCGGCCAATGAGATTGTCGCGCGCCTTTTGGGCGCGGACAATCTCGCCGAAGGCATTGTCGCCGGCCACACGACGATCGCGTTGGGCCGAGACATCATGCTCGAAGTCGCCGGTCCGGCGCTTCGCCCCGGCGAGCGCGTCGGCTGGAGTGTCCCGGTGCTACAAACGCGCGTCAGTTCCACAGGCGCCTACACCGGTGCGGTCGAGAGTGTCGCCGCGATCGGCATGGAACGCCAAATCACCGTCCGATTCGGGGATACTCGGGTCAAGGTCTCGAACGGACGCGGCGCCTACGCGTGCGGCGATCCCTGTCGTTTCGACATCGACCCCTATTCGATTCAGGTTTGGCCCGGCGGCTGAGCCGAAGGCGGGCCGGATGCGTCGGCAGATCCGCGCGCCGCTCGGCGGTTTGCGCTTGCCAACGAACCGGCCTGTCCGTAATATTCGATTGAATATCACGCTTTGCGCGCCACACCAAACGTCACCCGACCTGGAAGAAGCCTCACCGATGAAAATTAGACAACTGATCGGCATTGCCGCGGCGGCGGCGATTCTAACCACCGCGATCCCTTCCGCAGTCCGCGCCGCCACCCTGACCGACTTCCTGGCGGGCGGCAAGTTCGACGGTCAGTTGCGCTCCTATTACTTCCGGCGCGATTACGCGACGCCGTTGGTGCCGAACGCCAGCTCGTTCGCGCTGGCGGGGATCTTCAACTATCGCACCGCCCAGTTCCTCGACGGCTTCAGCGTCGGCGCAAGCTACTTCACGGCCAACGCGCTCGGCACGCATGAAACCAACCCGGCGCGCGTCGACACTACGCTGATCGGCGCCGCCAATTCGATCAACGCTCTGGGGCAGGCGTTCCTACAATATGACGGCCATCGCGCCCTGGTACGCATCGGCGACCAGCTGGTCGAGACGCCGTGGGCGGGCCCGAGCGACGGCCGCGTGCTGCCGGCAACGTATCAGGCGGCGTATGGAAAGTTCGCCCCCGCCGCCGGCGTGACGCTTCATTTGCTTCGCATCCTGCGCTACAAGGGACGCACGGCGGACGATTACTTCCGCGACAACAACTACTATCCGCCGACCTGGCGCGGGGACGCGAGCTATGGCGGCCTGGGCAATCTTCCGTCCGGCGCTCCGGGCACGGCGGGAACGCTTGCGTTCGGGGCCGACTACCAACACGGCGGCCTGAAGAGCACGGCCTGGTACTACGACTTCTACGATTTTGCACACATGCTCTACGGGCAGGGCGATTACGCGCTGCCGCTCCACTTTCCGGTCGAGCCGTTCGCCGGCGCCCAGGTGGTGCGCGAGTGGGGCGGATCGAACGTGTTCGCGCAAACCGGGACGAAGCTCTTCGGCCAGCCCGGCACCGCGGCCGACAACCTCACGATGGGCTTGAGCCTCGGCGTCAAGGGCTACGGCGCGAGCCTTTCGCTCGCATACGACCGTATGCGGTCGCAGGGCGCCGGCGCCTTGGGCGGCGGCGCGCTGATCTCGCCTTACACGGCGAGCTTCTCCACCGATCCGCTGTACACGTCCTCGATGATCCGTGGCTTGGTCGAACTCGGCCCCGGCAGCGCCTGGAAGCTGATGGCCACCGCCGACGCCCTCGGCAAGCGGCTGCAGCTCATGGCCTCCTTCGCGCAATACCGGACGGCATTCGACGGCAATGACACCGAAGCCTACTTCGATGTCATCTACCTGCCCGACGGGTGGTTCAAGGGCCTGTCGCTGCGCAACCGGCTGGAGATCGGTAACGGCCGGGTGAATCCCGGTCGGCAACATTTCCTCTACAACCGAATTCAGCTCGTCTACAGCTTCTGACCGCCGAGCAAATCCGGCCCCCGCCCCCGCCCGGGGGGGGGGGGGGGCGGGCCGCCGGGGGAATGGGGGGCGTGG
>VFSW01014283.1_pt1 | contig 10984 bp, 12 predicted proteins | sample 5358111 | NCBI WGS metagenome assembly VFSW01 (sample SAMN11554181, study PRJNA540505) | mine drainage metagenome | isolation source: sediment from site ElyBrook_90M | place: USA: Ely Copper Mine, Vershire, VT | collected 2017
ATTATTGAGCCGCGCGGCAAATCGCCACAAAATCGTCAGCCACCAGTGAAGCGCCGCCGATCAGCCCGCCATCGATATCAGGCATGCCGAACAGCTCCGCCGCATTCGCAGCCTTTACACTACCACCATAAAGAATACACAAACCCTGTGCCACTTGCGCATCCTGTTTTGCTACCCGTTGACGTATAAAAGCATGTACCGCTTCGGCCTGTTCGGGACTTGCCGTCTTACCCGTGCCGATCGCCCATACAGGCTCATAAGCGATCACCGCACGCGACAACGCGGCAGCGCCAAAGCGTGTCAGCACCGCATCAAGCTGTGTTGCCACAACCTGTTCGGTTATACCCGACTCGCGTTCCGAGAGCGTCTCACCCACACAGAATATCGGTATCAAACCCGATTTCTGCGCCGCTTCAAATTTTGCCGCAGCAATCTCGTTGCTTTCATGAAACAAGCCACGCCGTTCCGAATGACCGATGATTACATATTTGCACGCAAAGTCAACCAGCATGCCGGGCGCCACCGCGCCGGTAAAAGCACCTTCCTCATATGGACTCAGGTTCTGAGCTCCCCAGGACACATTGCTGCCTTGCAACATGGATTGCGCTTGCGCCAGATAAGGATAGGGAACACATACTGCATAATCAGCGCTTTTTAATTGCCGAACACCGTCGAGTATACCTTGTAACAATGCCTGATTCTTTGCCAGGCGACCATACATTTTCCAATTTCCGACTACAAGTTTTCGACGCATCGTAATCAATCCAGTGAGCATTTTTAAAGTTCTGCAATGCTACCTGCGAACGCGATTGCGGTCAATCAGTATGACCCGTTCGGCGTACACAAAACGGATTGCACCGCAATTTTATCCCGTTTGTCAACGATGCGATTCCGCTCATCAACATATATGAGTTGCGGATGAAAATGCAACAGCTCCGACTCATGATACGTGGCATAGCTGGCGATGATCAGAATGTCGCCGGGGCTAGCTTTATGCGCCGCAGCGCCGTTCACGGAAATGATACCCGATGCGCGCTCGGCACGTATCGCATAGGTCGTAAAGCGTTCACCGTTGTTGACATTGTAAATGTCGATTTGCTGATACTCACTGATATCGGCCGCATCCAGCAAATCATCATCGATCGCGCACGAGCCCTCGTAATGCAGCTCGGCGTGCGTCGCGCGCACCCGGTGCAACTTCGATTTCAGCATGGTTCTTTGCATAACGACCTCTCAAATGGGGGCGGGATTATATATGATGTTGCGTGCGCATAGAAAAACCTGTGCTCAAAGCGCAGCCCATTCAAATTGAACATTGCCGCTTGAGCGAGCGCATTTTCTTTCCCCCACTGAACAAGAAGTGATAGAGTTCGTTGCCCAAGATAAAAGATCAGATCTTCTATTGGTGTCTACTTTTCGGTAGTCATATACACCTAAAAGGTTCTCCATGCTTCGCTAACCAATTGATCGACCCGACGCGGCTCAGCTTCAACTTTCGAGGATCACCACGAGGTTCAGGTTTAGCCACTTGCCTTTTCATGTATCACAAAAAACATAAATTTTTACCACCTCGACAGGCCGTACAAAGGGAGAGTATTCAATGAAAATTAGCTCAATCAGCATGCTGGTGTTTTCTGCATATCTTTTATGCCTCGGCTTAATTTTCATGCTCATCCCGAATCCGGTCATTGCATTGTTTGGGTTTCCCCCAACAACCGAGGTTTGGATCAGAATTCTTGGGTACATTCTGAGCGCTCTGGCGTTCTACTACTTCATGGCAGTCCGTGAAGAAGCCAAAAATTTCTATCTTTGGTCTGTGTATGCCAGACTACCCATTCTTCCCACTTTCGCAGCTTTTGTCTTTGCAGGCAGTTGCGCCATCTGGACATGGCGCGCATTGAAAAATGAACAACGAGCTTGAGTTTCATTTTTTCATGGCACGACTGGAATGCGCCAGGGTCGCAGCCTCGTGATAGACTGCCACATGTTAAGCATCCACCGTACCGGAGATCAGTTATGAGCATAAATCTGGAAATCCTGGAAGCAGAAGTCATGCAGCTGGCTCCTGTCGAACGATCACATTTGCTTGAGCGACTGATCGCCAGCCTTGATTTAAATCCCGAAGTCGAGAAAGCTTGGGAACAAGAAGCGGATCGAAGGGATGCCGAATTGGAGTCCGGCCTGACCAAGCCAGTTTCAGGTCCTGAAGCCATCGCCCGACTTCGAACAAGACTTCAGCGATGACCTACTCGCTCCACCCCGGAGCGGAACAGAACGTTGCCGACGCCTTGGATTTTTACAGCGAACAAGCTGGGTCGGTGGTCGCCGGACGCTTTCTTGAAGAATTCGAACGTGTCGCCAAACTCTTGGTTGAACATCCAGACCTCGGTATGCCAATGACAAAAGGCCGAAGAACTTTTCCTCTAAAGGTTTTTCCATATTCGGTTGTATATCGAAATCTCGAAAGCAACGTTCGAATCCTGATTGTGCGGCATCATCACAGGATGCCCGGCTACGCTGTCGGCAGGCGATAAGGATGTGCATTTCAACGATGCTGGATCAAAATAATTTAGCACTTAACACGGAGCATTGTTATGAATGAAAAAACAATCCCCAACATGATTGCATCCACCACTTTCACTATCGACGGCTATGACATCATCGAAACCAAAGGTCTGGTTCGAGGCATCATCGTTCGCTCCCCGACAATCTCTCAAGGCATCCTGGGCGGATTCAAGAATATTATAGGCGGCAAGATTGGCTCATATACCACGATGTGTGAGCAGACACGCTCCCAAGCCTATGTCGATATGGCTGCACATGCCAAAGCACTCGGCGCCAATGCGATTGTTGGCGTCCGCTACGATGCCTCATCCGTGGAACCGCGTGGCGGTGCGGTAGAAGTTCTTTGCTATGGCACCGCAGTTGTCATAACCCCTCGCCCCAAATGACCGACATCCCATCAGCGTAAAGAGATCAATGCCAGTTAATTTGAGTTCTGCATGCTGATAGAGACTTGGTGTCATGCCTTGACCCGTAGCATAGCGCGCCATTGGCCTCTCAATATATTCAGCCAAACTTTGCCTTGATATTTCATTTGCTTCCCGGCACGATGCGCGCATGAACATGCTTTTCATAAAGCTTACTTAGACCCTCTGGAGAAATCGTGACCTGGATCATCACAAAATATTTCATGACTGCCGCAGTCGTCGTGCTCGTATCCGAGCTTGCGAAGCGCAGCGACAAACTCGGCGGCTTTGTTGCCGCACTGCCACTCGTAACCGTTCTCGCGCTTATCTGGCTGTACGTTGAGAAACAACCCCAGGAAAAAATTGCAAATCATGCGTGGTACACATTCTGGTACGTTGTCCCGACCTTGCCAATGTTCCTCGCATTTCCGGTACTCCTTCCGCGCATCGGTTTCTGGCCATCGTTGTTGGCCTGCGTCATCATCACCGTTGTTTGCTTCGGCCTGTTCGCGCTCGCGGTTCGCCGCTTCGGCATAGAGTTGCTCTAACGGGCATGGCAGCAGCCACCCCGAATAATAAAACTTTCCATGCCCGTTCCCCTCACCCCAACCCTCTGATGAGGAAACCAGCCAATCGACTAAGCCCGCAAGCGGCCAAGTCACTGCTTATCCCAGCGCGCGAAGGGACAAACGAACGCAACCCGGCGACGATTGAAACGAACAAAGATGCCTTGGCAAACCCTGTCTGATACGGTGCCACACCATGTATTTTAAATCGACAATCCGGTTTTTCCGGCTGGCCTTCAAGTATAATCAACCACAAACTCAATAACTGGCAGGGAAAATTGCAATAAATCTCGCTTAACCTATTCAGTTTGTTGCAGTTGAGTGTTAGACTTTGCATGCTGTAACGCGCAGCCATTTATTCACGATGCTAATCACGGAGAGAGACACATGAACAGAAAAGAACTGATTGATGCTTTGGCCACTAAAACCGGAAGCACAAAAGTTGCCGCAGAAAACAATATTGCTGCGCTGATTGAAGTTATCGGTGCAACGCTGGCCAAAGGAGAGAGCATCGCTCTCGTAGGTTTCGGAACCTTTGAAGTGCGTAAACGCGCAGCCCGCGTTGGCCGCAATCCAAAGACCGGCGCCGAACTGAAAATCAAGGCGTCCAAGACTCCAGCGTTCAAGCCAGGTGCAACATTGAAGGCTGCCGTCAACGGCACAAAAAAGAAGTAAAACAACAACAATGCGCCAGCCTGTCGGCTGGCGCAATTCATCATACGTCTGCCTGAATACTGCGCAGATTGTCTGTAGTAATTTTCGCAAGCTTTATCGTGTGCCAGGGTTGCACCTGCTCCCAGGTAAAACGCCATTCCCAGTTTCCCGCAGCACTCCCTGGATAATTCATGCGATGCTCGCCTGCGAGGCAGAGTACATCCTGCATCGGAAATATAACCGTATTGGCCACAGAAGCTGAGAGCGCCGCGATCATATCCCAGGGCACATCAACCGCTTCACGCCCCATATACTGTCGCACAAAATGTTTAACATGATCGGGGGCCGTATTCCACCAGCCCACCATCGTGTCGTTGTCGTGCGTGCCGGTATAGGCAATCGTGTTGGCGATGTAGTTATGAGGCAGAAAATAATTTGAGTTGTCTTCGGCAAAGGCAAATTGCAGGATGCGCATCCCGGGCAAGCCAAACCGGTCGCGGAGTTCAGCCACTTCCGGTGTGATCACACCCAGATCTTCGGCAATGACGGGCAAATCCGGGAATGCTTTTTCGAATGCCTCAAAAAGTTTTGCGCCGGGCCCCGGCATCCATCTGCCATTGATGGCGGTCGATTCACTTGCCGGAACTTCCCAATACCCGACAAAGCCACGAAAATGATCTATGCGCACCTGATCAAAATTCTCCAGCGCATATCCCAGGCGACTTATCCACCATGCATAACCCGTTTTCTCATGCACATCCCAACGATAAAGCGGATTCCCCCATAACTGACCAGTTGCACTGAAATAGTCAGGCGGCACACCGGCGACCACCGCAGGAGAACCCGACTCATCAAGCTCGAAGAGCTCACGGTGCGCCCATACATCGGCACTTTGATAAGCCACGAATATCGGCACGTCACCGATTAACTTCACGCCGCGCTCATTGGCATAGGCCTTAAGTTGCATCCATTGTCTGGCAAAACACCATTGGCAGAATTTCCAGAAATTTATTTTGTCGAAGTTGATCGATTCAAAAAATAACAATGCCTGAGCATCCCTGTTTGCAAGGGCAGCCGGCCACAGATTCCAGTTGCGCCAGTCTTGCTGCTCAGCGATCGTCATGAAGCGCGCGTAATCTTCCAACCATTCGCACTCAGCCAGACAAAACTCGGCATAAGCGTTGTGCATGGTTTCATCGGCAGAGGCAAAAAAATGTTTCGCCGCACGGCGTAGCCGCTCCAGTCTGAACGGGCCTTGCAATGCAAAATTTATCCTGTCGTGACTAAACTCAGGATCAGGTTGCAGATCGCCCGAAGCCAGCCAGCCATGATGGGACAACTCATAAAGATCGATCAGCAGCACATTGCCAGCAAATGCCGAACTGCTCATGTAGGGCGAATTCCCCGGGCCAATTTCACCCAGGGGCAAAACCTGCCAGTACGTTTGTCCCGCACCAATCAGCCAGTCAACAAACAGGTAGGCATTGGCACCCATGTCACCAGCACCAAATGGGCCAGGCAACGAAGTCGGATGCAACAGAATGCCGCTAGCTCGATTTTTTATCATTTCAACCAGACACCCGGGCTACTCGGTTGCACGACGCATCGCCCCATCCGCTTCTGTCGGACCCAGACTACCCAGACTGACCGGATCAGACAGACTGTTGGGGGCGACAAGTTTCAGCAGACGATACAACTCACTCAGGTTGTGCCGATACAAGCGGTCGAAGCTGGCCACCGAGTTTGCGGGATTATAATCGCCAAACCACCAGAACCAGTCTGAACTCTCGCAGGAACAAAGCTGCCTGTCGGCGGCCTCTTGCTCAGGCTTGCTCAGACGTTTGCTGGACATGACCATGTCATAACTGTGTTTGGCCGCACATAACAGATCCCATGCACGGTTTTTATCTTCACAGCCTATCCAGGTCGAAAAGTTACCATAGACCCAACTGCCCGCCGCGATCGTAGGCAGGCTACCCGGAGAAATTCTGTCAGTGCGCATCGGGTCGGGCTCTAAAAAATCACCGTAGGTGCCGGTGCGAACGTCAGGATGCGCTTCCAGCTGAGCATACAATTCGTCCAGGAAGTAAAAGCCATTGTAAGGATAATATTCCCAGGCATTTTCGCCATCCAGTATCACACTGACCACAGGTGTCTCACCTTCTGGTGACTGCTGCATGATGGCATCCAGCTGGTCGACAAAATGCAGTGCCGCATCTTTGCCGTGCCAGCGCGAATATTCAAAACCGATCAGATCGGATAAATGATCGTCGCGGAAGAAACACTGCAAACCGTCCGCGCTCGCCTCCAGCGTGTAAGGGCGATATAAATACTGGCCGCGTTCCGGAACAGTCAGGTTGGAACGACGCAAGCTGTTGACCAACACTCCCTCGCCGCTGGCTGCCCAACCGCACCCTTCCTCGGCCAACACCTGCAGCGTTTCCACCGATATCGAACCTTCAGCCGGCCACATCCCTTTGGGTTCCGAACCGAAGCGCGCTTTGTGACTTTTCTTTGCCAGCTGTATGTGTTTGGAGACGCGCATCCTGCCCTTGGGATAATGCGGCGCCTTCGGCAGAGGCACATCCGGCATCGCTTCCCTTGCGCTGTCAAAATCGATCAACAGAGGGGCCAGCGGATGATAGTGAGGGGTCGAAGATATTTCGATCTGACCTGAATCCGACAGCTTACGGTAGCGCGGAATAATGTTGCTGGTCAATTCGCCGATCAGATCAAACAACTGCTTACGATCTTCATAGCTGAAATTCTCGGCTTTGGTCATTAAGGTCGCTACCAGCTCATGCTCACGGCGCACGCTCTCTCCGCACCAGGCGAGATGATACCAAGTCAGCAAGTCACTCATGTACTGCCCTGACAGATAGGACAGCGCAACTTCACCCTCGGCTTCCAGCATCTGAAACAAATCCCAGAGACGCTTATAGGCCGGATAGGGCGCGATCATTTTGGTATGGCTGCTGCGGAAACATGAGTCGAGCGCCAGGCGGCGTTCAGCAAGCGTAAAATTGTCGGTGTTTTTGTGTACCAGCAGGCGCAACAAGGGATCGCGCAAATTCCCGCTGGAAAACTGTTCCGCATAATCCTCCAGCTGATCAAGCAGGATGGGCACAAAGTTGATCACGACGCGCACCCCGGGATGGCGTTCAAGGTGGTAGGCCATATCGGTGTAATCTTTTATCGCGTGCAGATAAACCCACGGCAATACAAAATCGCCGCTGGCATAATCGCGATAATCCGGCTGATGCATATGCCAGAGAAAAACCAGATCGAGAGATTTTTTCATAATGATCCCGACTGGCGGACTAGCGGATACGGTGACCGATCTGCCCCAGCATCTCGGAAGTGATGAGCGTTATTCCATTCGGGCTGACATGAAAATGCTTGCGGTCTTTTTCCACATCAACACCGACTTCCAGTCCGTCCGGGATCTTGCAGTCCTTGTCCACAATCACGCGCTTCAAGGTGACATGTCGACCGATATCCACTTTAGGCAACAGCACTGAATCCTGTATGCAGGAATAACTGTTGACACGCACGTCGGAAAACAGCAATGAACGTTTGACCGTTGAGCCGCTGACAATACAGCCGCCTGACACCAGAGAATCTATCGCCACACCGCGGCGCTCAGGCTCATCGAACACAAATTTGGCCGGCGGCAACTGTTCCTGATAGGTCCAGATCGGCCATTCCTGATCATACATATTCAGGTCGGGAATCACCTTGGTCATTTCCATGCTGGCTTCCCAGTATGAATCGATGGTTCCCACATCGCGCCAATACGGCGTCTTGTCAGCGCCCATGCCGACGCAGCTGTCTTCAAAACTTTGTGCAAATACCCGATAATTGGCAACCATGTGCGGGATGAGATCCTTGCCGAAATCATGGCTGGACTTCGGACTGTCCGCATCACGGATCAGCTGTTCAATTAAAAAGCGTGTATTGAACACGTAGATACCCATGCTGGCCAGCGACTTTTCAGGATGCCCGGGTATACAAGGCGGATGCTCCGGCTTCTCGACAAATTCAACCACGCGGGAATCTTCCCCTATTCCCATCACGCCAAAGGCGTAGGCCTCTTCGACCGGTACCTCAAGACAGGCCACCGTCATGTCCGCCTTTTTTTCCACATGAAAAGCCAGCAGCTTGCCGTAGTCCATCTTGTAGATATGATCCCCTGCCAGTATCACGACGAAGTCACATTTGGATGCGCGTATGATATCCAGATTCTGGAACACTGCATCGGCAGTGCCGCGATACCACTGGTCTTCGCTGACGCGCTGCTGCGCCGGCAAGATATCGAGGTACTCGCCAAATTGTCCGTTGAGAAAAGACCAGCCGCGCTGGATGTGCTGGATCAGGCTGTGCGATTTGTATTGCGTCGCCACACCGATGCGGCGGATGCCGGAATTGACGCAGTTCGAAAGAACGAAATCGATGATGCGGAACTTGCCGCCAAAAGGAACAGCAGGCTTTGCCCGCCAGCTGGTCAACTCATGCAGCCGGCTGCCGCGACCGCCCGCTAACACCATCGCATAAGTGCTTTTGGTCAAACGACTGACAAAGCGCGGCTCAGGATCGCCAGTTGCCACGTGGTATTTTCTTTTCAGATACCCCAACTCGACACTCATCCCACCCTCCTCATCGATCATATTTACTCTAATTGGCGTGCCCATTATCGTTTACAATTGCTACTCGACACAAGAACTAAAGGGAATTAAAGTGGCCATATTGATTAAATCTTTGTTGCAAGCCCGCCTCCACGATCCCTTTGCTTTGCTCGGTTTGCATTATGAGGGGGGAGAAGCGCTGATTCGCTTTTACGATCCCCATGCAACAGAAGTGATCCTGGCAGGAAACAATGATTCCTTCATAAAGATACACCCCGAAGGACTGTTCGAATGGCGCGGTGCAACAGCCCCTGCGCTGCCCTACCGTCTGCGCGTCAAACAAAGCAACACATCGCGCGAGATATTCGACGCTTATCAGTTTCCTGCCAACATTTCACAACAGGATTTGTTTTTGTTCGGTGAAGGGACGCTCCACCAGGCCTATCGCATGTTAGGTTCCCATGCCGTTGAAATCAACGGTGTTGCCGGTGTGCGCTTCGCCGTCTGGGCACCCAATGCCGAGCGCGTCAGCGTGATAGGAGAATTCAACAACTGGGACGGCCGGATTTATCCGATGCGCCTGCATGGATCAAGCGGCGTGTGGGAAATCTTCATTCCTGAAATTGCACAACATGCCCTGTACCGTTATGAAATCCGCAACCGAGATACCGGCCACATACTGACCAAGACCGACCCTTATGCGCAAGGCTACGAATTGCGGCCCGGCACAGCATCGCTCGCGACCCCTGTTCATAAGCATCAATGGCAGGATGAAACATGGATGCAAAAAAGAAGTGGATGGGACTGGCTGCACAGTGCAATCAATATTTACGAGGTGCATGCAGGCTCATGGAAACGCCATCCGGATGGAAGATTTTACAGCTACAGCGAATTGGCCAGGGATCTTGTGCCTTACGTCAAAGGCCTGGGCTATACGCACATCGAATTCATGCCGGTGACCGAACATCCGCTGGATGAATCCTGGGGCTACCAGTGCAGCGGCTATTTTGCACCGACCAGCCGCTTTGGCTCACCTGACGAGCTGCGTCAACTGATCGACGCATGTCACCAGGCTGATATCGGTGTGATTCTGGACTGGGTACCCGCGCACTTCCCACAGGACGACTGGGCATTGGCGCGCTTTGACGGCACCGCGCTGTTTGAGCATGAAGATCCGCGCATGGGTTTTCATCAGGACTGGGGTACGCATATTTTCAACTTTGGCCGCAATGAAGTGAAATCCTTTCTGATGTCCAGCGCGCATTACTGGCTGTCCGAGTTTCATTTTGATGGCCTGCGCGTGGATGCGGTCGCCTCCATGCTGTATCTGGATTATTCACGCAAGGCAGGCGAGTGGATCCCGAACAAGTACGGCGGCCGCGAGAATCTGGAGGCCGTTGATTTCTTGCGCGAGATGAACGTCATGGTCCACGAAAGGTTTCCGGGTGCACTGACCATGGCGGAAGAGTCCACCGCGTGGCCTGGCGTCTCGCGCCCCGTTTATCTTGGCGGACTTGGTTTCTCGATGAAGTGGAACATGGGTTGGATGAACGACACGCTAAGTTATTTTGAGCACGATCCTGTACACCGTCGCTACCATCACAATGAGTTAACCTTCGGACAGATCTACGCCTACAGCGAAAATTTCGTGATGCCTTTCTCGCACGATGAAGTCGTGCATGGCAAAGGCTCGCTGTTGTCCAAAATGCCGGGAGATGCCTGGCAGAAGTTCGCCAATCTGCGCCTCTTGCTCACCTATCAGATGACCAGTCCCGGCAAGAAGCTTAACTTCATGGGCAATGAAATTGCACAGGGACGCGAATGGCAAGCCAAGTGGGAGCTGGAATGGTGGCAACTGGGCGAAGAACTTCACCGCGGCATACAGAATTTGACGCATGATCTGAACGAGCTTTATCGCACGCTGCCCGCCCTGCATGAACTGGATTTTCAATCGGAGGGTTTTGCCTGGATAGACTGCAATGATGCTGAAAAATCGGTGCTGTCCTACCAGCGTCGCGCACGCGACGGATCGAGCGCAGTCGTCACCCTGAATCTGACACCCTTGCCCCGCGCGCACTACCGGATCGGCCTGCCTTTGCTCACTTCATATCGCGAAGTGCTGAACAGCGATTCCGCCTATTACGCAGGGAGCAATCTTGGCAATGCGGGG
>VFSW01014284.1_pt1 | contig 10984 bp, 10 predicted proteins | sample 5358111 | NCBI WGS metagenome assembly VFSW01 (sample SAMN11554181, study PRJNA540505) | mine drainage metagenome | isolation source: sediment from site ElyBrook_90M | place: USA: Ely Copper Mine, Vershire, VT | collected 2017
AAGGTCCCTGGCATGAATCCCTCCAACAATCGAAATCAGGAGTTTTCCCTGAAGCCCGGGAGCCACTTCGGCAACAACCTGTAAAGCTGTGGCTGGTTTGACACAGAGGAAGATCACTTCGGCGTTGATCAGGGCCTCGGCATTGGATGGCGCCGCATGCGTGCCGAGGGAGGTGGCTATTTTTTGTGCGGTTGCATACCTTTTGGAAGAAATGGTGATCTCCTCACCCGTGGTGAGACCAGAGTCAATCATTCCCCGGACAAGCGCACTCCCCATTCTTCCAGCTCCCAGAACGGAATATTTCATGACAGAACTCTATAAGGTTAGGGCCGACAGGCAAGTTCCGGAGATAATTTTAGAAAGATGCTTGCTTGCCTAGAGAAAGAGAGATTGACAATCTCTTGCCATGCTCTCCCTCGAACATCTCTCTCTGCGGCTTGGCTCTGAGGAGGATTCTCCCACGCTTCTCTCCGAAGTTTCCGCAAAATTTCAGCGCGGTGATTTTGTTGCCATTATTGGACCTTCGGGATGCGGTAAGAGTACGTTGCTCAAAATGATTGCCGGAATTGCCACCGGCGAGGAGGAAGGGATCATCCGATGGGATGGCCGCGATCTCTCAGAGGAGGATTTCAAGCCTTCGGAGATCGGCTATGTGCCGCAATTCAGTATCGCCTATGATGAACTCACCGTAGCGGAGTGCGTCGAGTATTCGGCGCGACTCAGGGTTGCAGGGATGACTGCTGAAGATCGCAGAGAGATGGTGGCGCGGCTTTTAGGCGAGGTGGGAATGAGCGATTTTCATGACAGGCGTGTCCAGGTTCTCTCCGGGGGACAGAAACGTCGTCTGGCGCTTGCCATGGAGCTCACGAGCAGTCCTCCGATTTTGCTCTGCGATGAAGTGACCAGTGGTCTTGATCCGCAGTCAGAGGATGGAATTGTGAATTTACTCAGTGGAGTGGCCCACACGGGAAAGCGCCTTGTGCTTTCGGTGACGCATAGTCTGAAGCATCTGGAGAGCTACGATGCCGTGATGGTGCTGTATCAGGGAGTGCTGGTCTATGAGGGGAAACCTGAGTATCTCGCTCATTATTTCCGAATCGATGATCCTCATCTGGTCTATTCCAAACTGGAGACTCGGGATGCCAAAGAGTGGCAAAGTTCCTGGAGTAAACATGCCGCCGCTTTTAGTCATGATCATGGAGAATCCGGCGGTGTGGAGCAGGAGGGTGGAGCACTTGTTGTCTGCCTCGAATGTGGTGTGTCCTGTGACAAGAGCATGAAATATTGTCGTGAGTGTGGTGCTCGGATTGCTCCTGTGATTTCTAGGGAAGATCAAAAGACGCCTGACTCCGCCTCTTCTTCCCCCGGAGTTTTCAGTCAATTTGTAACGCTGGTGGAGCGTCGTTATCGGATTTTTTTCCGCAGTCATGCCTATCTCTGGCTTCAGGTGGGACTGATTTTTGGATTTCCTTGCCTCGTCGCTCTCTTCGGATGGAATGGCCTGCCCCAAGTCCACAATCTAAGCATGGGACTCGATTTGAATGTGATTCAGCAACTCACCGAGGCGCGGGATTTTCTCATCCAGGCAAGTAAGGTAGGGAGTCTTGTCTCGGGGATTGTGATGTTTGAAGTCGTTCTTCTGACGCTCATGGGAGCGAATAATTCCGGTCGGGAGATTGCTGGCGAACGGCCAATTTTTGAGAAAGAGAAACTCTCGGGACTCCACGTCATCGCCTATGTGGCAAGCAAGGTTTTTTTCCTCGGCATTCTCTCTGCTCTGCAATCACTCTGGATGGGATTTTTTATTCATTGGACCTGTGCCTTCCCTGGCGATCTGGGGGAACAGCTTCTCTTTCTCTTTCTCGTGAATGCTGCCATGACCTCCGTTTGCCTTGCTATTTCGAGTTTCATGGCGACATCGGAACAGGCCTCACTCGCTTCTATTTATCTGGTGGGATTTCAACTTCCACTCTCCGGCGCGGTGCTCGCTCTGCCGACTTGGTTAGCTACCATGTCGCAGCCATTCATTGCAGCTTATTGGAGTTGGTCAGGAATGCTGCAAACGCTACGAGGGGATCGTACATACGATATTGTGAACACGGTGATTCAGACAACTCTCTCCCCTGCAAATCTCTGTCTCTGGGTGCTCAGCATCCATGTTTTCCTTGGCATCCTCTTGACCGCTCAAGGGAGCACGAGAACACGGATGGAATGATTCCCATGCCCATAAGGTTATATTGACACCATAAGGTCTTAACTTATACTAACCGCAATGACACAGACTCATGCATCAATGGATGGTGGGGATCTCCTGAAAAATTCTACGCTCTATCGAGAATTTTTGGCGGAGCGTGATGAGATCATGCTTCACAAGTGGATCGAGAGTGAAAAAGAGGGGCGCGATATTGGCTTTGAACGCGCTTTGCTGGACTGGATGTTAAAGCATCGGAGCTCATGGCGAGCAGCCAGAGCCTCTGTGAAAGGGAATACCTAACGGGTCTCGATTTCCTTTCTTTTCTTATCCTTTAATGAGGCCCCGTGAGACCCCAAGGAATGAATAACAAACCACACCCAAACTCTCCAGCACCGCACTCTCCACAGGGAGAGGAGGCGATCCTCGTGATGGATGCTGAGGCCATTCGGAAGGCGTTACGCCGGATTGCTCATGAGATCATCGAACAGAATCATGATCTGAGACGCCTCGTGATCGCAGGTATTCCGACTCGGGGAAAAATCATTGCCGAGAGGATCATTGCATATCTTGCCGAAATCGAGGGAATCTCTCCCACACTCGGTACGGTGGATGTCTCGATGCATCGGGATGATCTGGCAACACGAGGGCGAGTCAGTCTGCTGGAGGCGACACAATTACCGATGGATCTCGATGGACGGCCTCTCATACTCATTGATGATGTTCTCTACACGGGGCGGAGCTGCCGTGCTGCCATGGATGCTGTAGCCTCGTTTGGACGTCCTTCCAGAATCCAATATGCCGCGCTCGTAGATCGAGGGCATCGCGAATTGCCGATTCGCGCCGATTTTGTCGGCAAGAATATTCCCACGGCTCCCAGAGATCGCATTCGCGTCCGTTTTGAGGTGATCGATGGAGTTCCCGATTCCGTCACCATTATCCATCCCTTCGCATGATGAAAAATCCATGGCAGCATAAGGATCTCTGCGCTCTGGCCGATCACACACCAGAGGAACTCCTGACTATTCTCAATACGGCTACGGTTTTTAAGGGGGTAGGAGAGCGCAGTTTAAAGAAGGTTCCGGCGTTGCGTGGGAAGACCTTGGTGAATCTCTTTGTGGAACCGAGCACAAGGACCCGAATTTCCTTTGAGCTGGCAGCCATGCGATTGAGTGCTGATGTGGTGAATATTTCCGCCTCGGCATCGAGTCTGGAGAAAGGGGAGTCGCTTCTGGATACGGCTCGGAATTTAGAGGCTCTGCGCGCCGATTTTATTGTCATTCGCCACAAGTCTTCCGGGAGTGCTCGTTTTCTGGCCGACCGCCTCAAGGCTTCCGTGATTAATGCCGGTGATGGAGCGCATGAACATCCGACGCAAGGATTGCTCGATGCTTTCACCATGCGAGAAAAACTGGGGAGTCTCGACGGAGTGCGCGTTGCGATTGTCGGGGACATTCTTTTCAGCCGCGTCGCGCGTTCCAATATCCAGATTCTTACCAAGCTGGGAGCCAAGGTGACGCTGGTCGGACCACCAACGCTCGTGCCCCGCTCGTTTGAATGTCTCGGTGTCTCCATCGCTCACAGCATTGATGAGGTGATTGAGTCCTCGGAGGTGATCAATCTTCTGCGCATTCAGCATGAGCGCCAGAACAAGGAATATTTTCCGGGCGCTAGTGAATACACCGCTCGCTTCGGACTGACTCGCAAACGTTCCGAGCGTCTCAGTTCCACATGTCTCATCATGCATCCTGGGCCGATGAACCGTGGTGTCGAAATCGACAGTGCTGTCGCCGATAGCCACCGTAGTGTCATTCTGGATCAAGTCACCAACGGACTTGCGGTGCGCATGGCTGTGCTCTACCTCTGCTCTGGCGGCGGGCCGCTCGCACTCTCTTCACACCCATGACCACAGCGCTGCCATCTACTCTTCATCTTCAAGGAGGCCGTGTCATTGATCCTGCCAACGGAGTTGATGAAGTCCGTGATCTTTTTGTCGAAGAGGGGATTCTGGTGCAGAGAAAACCGAAGGGAGCGGTCGTTATCGACGCTACTGGTCAAGTGGTTACTCCGGGGCTCATCGATATTCATGTCCATTTTCGAGAGCCAGGAGGGGCTCATAAGGAGACGATTGCCACAGGTTCCCAAGCTGCTGCCAAGGGGGGATTCACCACTGTGGTCTGCATGCCCAATACCAACCCCGTGGCGGACACTCCTGCGACGGTCTCCTGGATGCAGGAACGTGCTGCGGCAACTGCCTGCGTGAATGTTTTCTGCACCGGAGCGATCACACGGGGGATTGCCGGAGAAGAGATGGCTCCCATTGGAGCCCTTGCTGCTGCCGGGGTCGTGGCACTGACCGATGATGGCCATTGTATTCAGAATCATGGCGTGATGCGACGTGCTGTAGAATATGCCCGTCAGTTTGGCCTTCCTGTGATGGATCATTGTCAGGAGGCAACGCTCAGTGCCGATGGCGTGATGCATGAAGGGGAATGGAGCACGAGGCTGGGGCTGCCTGGATGGCCATCGCTCGCCGAGGATCTCATGGTGGCTCGCAATATTCTCCTAGCCGAGGAAACCGGCCATCCCATTCATTGCCAGCATATCAGCTCGGCGCGAAGTGTGCATTTGCTGCGTGAGGCGCGTCGGCGTGGCGTGCCGATCACAGCAGAGGCTTCTCCTCATCACATTTCCCTGACGGACGAAAATCTCAAAAATTTTGACACCAATTTCAAAGTGAATCCTCCCCTGCGGACACCTGCTGACATTGAGGAGATTATTGCTGGGATTGCCGATGGAACAATTACCATTCTGGCCAGCGATCATGCGCCTCATGCCCCTTATGAGAAGGAAGTGGAGATGGATCGCGCCCCGTTTGGAATGCTCGGTTTGGAGACGGAACTTGCCGTCTTTCTGGAAATTCTCCTCCATCAACGAAAAGCCGTCACACTCCCTCAAATCGTCGCCATGCTGACAGTGAACCCAGCCCGCCTCTTGCGCCTCAATCGTGGAACTCTCTCGGTGGGTGCTCCCGCAGACATTACTATTCTCGATCCCAACCATGTCTGGATTGCCGATAAAAATGATTCTCCCTCGCTCTCTCGCAATACCCCTTTCCACGGATTCTCCCTGCGAGGGCGGGCGCTGCGCACGATCGTAGCCGGAGTCACGGTCTGGGATTTGGAATCAGGATTTTCTCCGTGAGTTCTACTCCCTTCACGCTACTCAAGACGGATCCTTCAAGTTCTGCCCGTGCTGGCATTCTGCATACACGCCGGGGTGATGTGGAGACCCCTGTTTTCATGCCGGTTGGTACGCAGGCCACGGTAAAAGCCGTTTCGCCAGACGAACTCCGCGCGCTCGGTGTTCAAATCGTTCTTGGTAATACCTATCACCTGCATGTGCGCCCAGGCGAGGAGGTGATCCGTGATTTGGGAGGGCTTCATTCCTTCATGGGATGGGATCGGACGATTCTGACCGATAGCGGTGGTTTTCAGCTTTTTTCACTTGCACGGTTGAGGAAAATTACGCGTGCTGGCGTGCATTTTCAGAATCATCTCGATGGCACGCCGACCTTTATCGGGCCTGAAACGTCGATGCAAATTCAGCGGGATCTGGGGAGCGATATTGTCATGGCCTTTGATGAATGTCCGCCGTTTCCTTGCTCTCATGAGGAGGCAGAAAAGAGTCTGGAACTTACCACGCACTGGGAGCAGCGCTCTCGGGAATGGTGGCGCACTCAGCCGGAGAAGGGAAGGCCGCTGCTTTTTGGAATCGTGCAGGGAAGTTCCTTTGCCGATCTGCGGGAGCAATCGGCCCGTTCTCTCGTAGAGATCGGATTCGATGGCTATGCTGTAGGCGGAGTGAGTGTCGGGGAGCCAGAGCCGGAGATGATGAAGGCTGTCGAGTGGAGCACTCCCTTTCTCTCGGAAGGATCACCTCGCTATGCGATGGGTTTAGGCCCACCGCCTCAGCTTGTGGAAATGGTGGCAAGGGGTATCGACATGTTTGACTGCGTTCTGCCGACACGCATTGCCCGCAATGGAACAGCCTTTACTGCTGTCGGTACGGTGAATTTAAAAAACGCTCCCTATACCCGTGATTCTGCGCCGATTGAGGAGGGATGCACTTGCCCAGCCTGTATGACCTTTTCGCGCGCCTATCTCCGCCATCTTGTGAAGGCTGAGGAGATTCTAGGACTACGCCTCATCACGCTGCATAATCTGCATTTCTACATGACCCTCATGCGTCAGATCAGAACAACGATTCTGGATGGTTCCTTTGCTAGGTTTCGCAAGGAATTTATTGCTGGCTATCGCGTCTGGAATGCGCCGGAAAATTAATCTGCGGGGATTTGTTGCTCCTTCCCCCTCAACCAGCAGCCTCGGACCGCTAGTTTCTGGCGCAAGTCTCCAGCAAGACCGATCCCTACCAAGACTCACTCGCATATTGGCGCGAGTAATCGTATTTGCTTTCAAATCCCAGCTCAGGAGGAAATTCGGAATAACCGGAATTCAACCACTGGATATTATTGCTGTAGGGAGGCTTGTAAGTACCGTGGTTGGTAGGGAAGGGAAACGTGACGGTTTCAAAAACACCATAACCCAGACGGGCAAAGGTGCGTCCCAGACCGCGCACGAGTCCATAGCTGAATGCTGCGGAATTGCCTTCGGTGTTGTTAACATCCGACATGGAGTCAAAAATTTCGCTGGAGCCGTACAGGATATAACCAACCCCTCGTCCCAGGTGGCGCGTGGGCCCCTGATCGGACTGAGGAGGCGACTGAATGTCGGCGAGTAGGGAAGATGATCCAGCCAGGAGGGAGAGAAGGGAGATGATGAGAATTAGGGGGAGCTTTTTCACGGGAACGAATAATCGTAAAGTTCTGCTTTCTTTGGCAAGCCTAAAGAAGCAAATTATTTTCCTTAGGTACTTCCTGAAGGGGTGTCGGTGTGGACAGGTATGGCGTTAGCGGAAGAACGGGGGAGACTCCAAGAGGTCTCACCCATTCCAAAGACCCCTTGAGGTCCTCTTCTTCTGGAGAGGCCGCCTGATAGGCCGCCGAGAACATTTCCAACCGGGCGTCAATGTTGTCCAGAAAGTGAAGGAGAATTGCTTCAGGTGTTTTCGGTAGCACAGGAGAACCGAACTCTAGTTGTCCATGATGAGCGGCGACGAGATGCAGCAGGTGGAGACGCACCTCTTCCGAAGGAGGGGTGAGCGTTTCCCATCCTTCCTTGAGAAGTTCCCGCCAGAGCGCATTAATCACTTCGATCCCGATGGATAGATGCCCGAGGAGTTCTCCTCTTAGTTCCAGCTCGATGCCAAATCCTCGTTCAGGAGGACAGGTTTCCCAAAGCTTGCCGATGTCGTGAAAGAGGACTCCCGCAATGAGGAGATCGCGATTGAGTTCAGGATAAACTCCGCAGAGGGCAAGCGCAGCTTCCATCATGCGGGAGGAGTGTTCTAGCAACCCTCCGCGACGGGCGTGATGATTGCCGCGTGCGGCAGCAGCCCTGCGAAAACGTGCTCCATACTGCTCGCAAAACCGCTCACAAAGCATCAGAAGACGGGGATCCTTGATGCTCTCTAGGCCATTCCTCATTCCTTGCCAGCAGGCATCCAGTAGTAGCCGTCGCTCGGCAGAGCCCTCCAGCAGCAGGTCGATGGCTTCCTCGGGGAGGAGTTGTAGCTCCCAGCCCCGCGCATCGAGTCCGAAGGAAGCGTTGTGACTGAAGTGTCCTTCAATTCCGACAAAATCTCCCTTGTGACGAGAGGCGCATGTTTCATAAGCCTCTGTATCAGCCCATGCTCTCAATACCATGCTCTCAGAGGCGTCTCGAAGTAAGAGTTCGTAAAATGGTTTCCCGTTAGAGGCTTCCTTGAGTGCGAGCCGTTCGATCTGGGCATGGATCATGGCCCCCTGCGGAGAGTGTTTCCGAGTAGCTTTCTTCAGTTCAGCAATGGAGAGGAGGGGTGGCATGATGGGGAAACGGCTATGAGAGAGAAGTTGAGGGTGTGAGGGATGAGTTTATACGTTACAGAATCAACATGCAGTCGCCGTAGCTAAAAAAGCGATATTCTTTCCGCACAGCTTCCTCGTAGGCAGCGAGGATGAGTTCGCGCTCGGCAAAGGCACTAATCAGCATCAGGAGCGTGGAGCAGGGAAGGTGAAAATTCGTGAGCAGGGCATCAATGCGTTGAAAGGTATAAGGAGGGCGGATGAAAATCTGCGTGGAGCCATTGGCTTCTTGGAGATCTCCTGGCGGTTGTGACTCCAGTACTCTGGTTGTGGTCGTACCAACTGCGAAGATTCGGCCACCGGAATTTTTGGTCTGGGTGATGCATTGGGCGGTTGCTGCCGGGAGGGAGTACATTTCCCGATGCATGGTGTGCTCGGAGAGCTTTTCGGTTTTCACCGGACGGAAAGTTCCGACTCCGACATGGAGTGTGAGGAAGGCATGAGGGATACGGGTGAGCATACGACTCGTGAAATGAAGTCCCGCTGTTGGTGCTGCAACTGAGCCTTGATCCCTCGCATAGACTGTCTGATAGCGTTCGCGATCCTGCTCATCAGCCGCACGCTGGAAATAGCGAGGGATGGGCATCGTGCCGTGACGATGGAGGTCGGGAGGGATGGCAAATTCCAAGAGACGCGTTCCCTCTTCGAGAATGTCCAGAACGGTGACTGTGGTGCCTGCTGTTTCCACAACGGCTCCGGGACGCATTTTTTTCCCAGGATTGACCATCGCTGTCCAATGCCGCTCATCGCGTTGTTCCAGCAGGAGTATTTCAATTTTCCCTGAGGTATCATGCAGTCGCGCAGGGATGACCTTGCTATCATTGAGCACAAGAAGATCGCACGCGGTCACATATTCTGGAAAATCGGAAAACTGCCGATGTTTCAGAGCGCCGTTCTTCCGATGCACCACCAGCATCCGAGAATCCTCACGCCGCGTTGCAGGACGACTGGCCACCAGATGAGGAGGAAGTGCGTAGTGGTAATCGGAGAGGCGGGAAGACATTGCTGATTGGTGAATTTTTGAAATGAATAATGAGCAATCAATAATTCCCTGATGTCTTTCAGTCAGACCGTTAGCATTGCGGCTCCAAAAACCCCTGCGCTATCGCCGAGTTCTGGGCGGAGCAGGGGAGTGTCGAAGCGGTCATTGAAAAGGTATCTCTGAATAGCTTCCCGTGTCGCTTGAGTGTAGAGCAGATCGAGATTTCCCACGCCCCCACCAATGACTACGGCATCGGGGTCGAGGATATTGATCACAGCTCCCAGAGCCTCTGCAAATTTCTCTCGGAGCCGCTCCAGAGTGGCTACGGCATCGGCATCGCCTGAGTCTTCGCGTGTGACAATTTCAGGAAGGCGGAGAGCAATGCCACGTCGAGAGGCGTAGAATTTTTCAAGGGCTGGCCCAGCACAGACTTGTTCGATACAGCCCGTATGACCACAGTAACAGGGGGCATCTTCGCCTCGCAGAGGATTATGCCCCCACTCGCCGCAGATACCATGCGGGCCGGTGAGAATATGGCCATCGACGACAAGACCACCACCGACACCGGTTCCAAGGATGATTCCGAAGACAGTCTTCTTTTTTCTCGCCGCTCCAAGAGTAGCTTCAGCCAGGGCGCAGCAGTTGGCGTCATTGGCCAGCACGACGTTGCAGCCGAGTGTGCGAGAGATGTCACGTGACAGTGATGCTCCGTTCAGACAGAGCGCATTGGAATTTTTATGCAGTCCTGTCTGAGGGGAAGTGACGCCTGGCGTACCGATGCCGATTCGTTCGGGGCGAGTCAAACCCGAGACCTGTTCCATCTGCTCGATCAGTAATCTGATCTGATTGAGAATATGATCGTAGCCCCTGAGGGATTCTGTGGGGAGGCGCAGACGATGGAGGGTCTGGCCCGGTTCGGAGGGATTCAAAATGACTCCCTCGATTTTTGTACCCCCGAGGTCGATACCCCAAATGAGAGAATTCATGCGAAGAGAAGAACTGAAAGGGTGAACGCTCAAAAGCTAAAATTTCGAGAACTGGCGCAGAGGGAGGAGAGCTCTGCCCCGTGCTCTTTAGCACTGCGCATGAAAAATTTCAGGATTCCGTTGGAGAGGATTGCAGCTTTTTCGCATGCCGACTTTTTCTTAATGCTCCGGTATGATTACGATCCTCATAAAAAGAGGTTGACAGAAAGAGCATTATTTCATCCGATGTACCCATGATTCATCGTCATTTCTCCCCATCACACTTTTCCTCCGGGCCTTTTTCTTCCGTGCTCTGGGTCTCGCTGCTACTGGCGGCAGCTCTTGCTGCTCCTGCCTCTCTCCATGCCGGAGCTTCCAATAAAAATGGTAATCCTTATGGGAATGGTACCCAGTTTCCAGATGGCGGCACCTTCAGTGCCATCGTGCGTTCCTCCAATGGATTTCTTGGAGTTCTTGAATTTACAACCTCTGGTTCCGCCATTACCAACTCAACAAATGCAACCAATACAGGCATTGCTACCGTCTATGCATTAGGACAGCAATATGTCGGAACGGCTTTCGGGGTTCCTGAATCTGCCTCTTCCATGATTGCTGTGACTTACATGGCAGGCTATGACGAAAATTTGATTCTAGCAAATTCTTCCAATGTGGTCACGCAAGAAACGAATGGATTTTCTACTATACCGCAGGTAACGACAACAAATTATCTGGTGACAAACTATTCTTACTCAACGAACGTTTCAACAAATATATACTTTACAACAAATGGATCTGGAGGAACTATAACTAATATAATTACCAGT
>VFSW01014285.1_pt1 | contig 10984 bp, 6 predicted proteins | sample 5358111 | NCBI WGS metagenome assembly VFSW01 (sample SAMN11554181, study PRJNA540505) | mine drainage metagenome | isolation source: sediment from site ElyBrook_90M | place: USA: Ely Copper Mine, Vershire, VT | collected 2017
CGGGCCGGCGGCCTGCGCAGCAGGCCGGTTCGTTTCTTGCCGCGCAGTCTCTGGTAGCGTCTCCACTTTACAGTCTCCTCGGAAACGGGCAATCTGGCGGAGCGATAATCGTAGTCAGCCGTCGCTCGCGCGGAGAGGATAACCAATGAAATCGTTGCTCACACTCGTAACAGCGACGTTTCTCCTTGCCTCCATCGCTTCACCGTCGCCCAATTCGCATCGCCGCCCCCTGCCATCGCGCATGCCCTCGCAAATGTCCAGCGCCTCGAACGCGAAACTCACCTCCGAACTCCTCGCCGCCGAGCGCGTATTCTGGGAGGCATGGAAGAACAAGCAGCCCGATCGTTTCGCCTCCGCGATGGCCGATGACGCTGTTTTTTTCGGCCTCTACGTCACTACCGGCAAAGCCGAATCGGTCGCCGAGCAGCGAGACGCCGTCAAATCCTGCCAGGTCGCAAGCTATGCGCTCACAAATCCCCGCGTCATCTCCATTGACGCCAACGCCGCCATCCTCCTTTACGACGCCGAGCAGCACGCCATCTGTGGCGGCCAGCCCGTGCATCCTTACATGCACGGCGAATCCGTCTACGCCCTCCGCCACGGCCGCTGGATAAACCTGTTGCGCTCAGAAGTCCCCGCCGCCGACCAGCAAACCCGTCAATAGAATTTAGCGTCGCCTAGCACATCTCGGCCCTTTGCATTTCTTTTACGGCGTCATTCTGAGCCAATCTCCGATCTTTTCAATCGCGGTGCAGCTAAGAATCTCGCTTCGACGAGGAAGGAACTCTAGGGGGTCGCAGCTTCAGCCGCGACATAAGCCCGCAGTTCGAAGATCATTCCTTTTGCGCGCTTCACCCGCGCAAAGTAGTCAGGTCGAGGCTCACACTTTTTCGCCGCGCTCGATCCTCCCAGCTCACAACTCCTTCACTCTCTTCTCCAGTTCTCGCGCAATTTCCTCTACATTTGCGTCCGCCGCAAACGTCACCGGCTCGCCAATCGTCACCTTCACCGCCCCTCGCGGCGCCGGCTTCAGCCTCGAAGACTTTCCCGACAGCCGCGCCTGCGCCAGTTCCCACAGCCCGTCGATTCGCACCGGGACCACCGGCAAATTCAGCTTCGTCGCCAGCAATCCAATCCCTCCGCGAAACGCCGCCAGCTTCCCATCATTCGTCCGCGCGCCCTCGGGAAACACCAGCACGCTCCAGCCGCGGTCGGCCAATTCCCCCGCGAACGCAAAACTCTCTCGAAATCCCGATTGTTTCGGCAGCGGAAACACATTAAACAGCGCAATCACCAAAAAATAATCCATGCGGTTCACCATTCGCAGGAAAAAATTCATCTCCCTCGATGGATGCCGCATCCCATACAGTCTTTCCGCCTCCATCGCCGTCGCCAGCCGGTGACGGAAAAACGCTGGCAACGCCGCCAGCACGCACCCAATGTCCACGTACGTCACATGATTCGCCACCACCAATATCGGCCCGCGCACCCCGCGCAGATTTTCTCGCCCGCGCACCGTCGGCTTCGCCAGCAGCCACGTCGCCGGCCACACCAGCAAATAATAAATTCCCAGCCGAATCCACGTCACCGGCCACCGCTGCGCCCAGCGCGGAAAATGATACGTTTTCGGACGCGCCATCGGCTCGCGCAGCAATCGTTCCAGTTCGCCGACCGTTTTCGCCTCCGCAAATCTCGTCTCGCCCAAATCCACCTGATATTTTTCTTCCAGCGCGCTCATCAATTCCACGCGGTCCAGCGAACTCATCTGCAAATCGCGCTCCAGATCAGCCTCCTCTGACACTCGCGAATTCCCGCGCCGCATTACACTCGAAATCAAATCCGCAATCGCGCTCGACTTCTCTCCGCCGGCAGTTTTGCTCTCCGAGCCCAATTTTCCCGCGACGCTTTCTCGTATCCGCGGCAGCAGCGGCTTCTGCGTCGGCGTCCGCGGAAAATCCGGTTCCTCCCACACCATCCACCGGCGCATGCGCTGATATTCCGCGAGCGTTTGATTCGCCGCGTCCACGATCGCCGCCGCATCCGCATCCTTTTCAAGCAGCAATACTGCGCACGCTTCCGCATTTCCGTCGCGCTCGATTCCCACCACCACGCAATCCCGCACGCCCGCTTGCCGCCGCAGTGCCGCTTCCAAATCCTCGGGATAAACATTCATTCCTGCCGGCGTCACAATCACGTTCTTCCGCCGGCCCTTGAAAAAAAGATTCCCCTCTGCGTCCATCTCGCCCAAATCGCCCGTGCGAAACCATCCCTCCGCATCCGCCATCGCGTCGAGCTGTCGCCCTTGCCAATATCCCGACGCCACATTTTCGCCGCGTACCAGAATTTCCCCGTCCGCGCTCAACTTGATTTCCATCCCGGGCAGCGCCTTCCCAATCGATCCCTTGCCCGTGCGAAACGGATGATTTACGCTGACCAGCGAAGTCGTCTCCGTCAGCCCGTAGCCCTGAATCACCGCATAGCCCAGCCGCCGCCAAAAAGTCTCCACGCTCTCCGGCAGTGCCGCGCCGCCCGAAATCAGTGCCCAGAACTTCCAGCCTAATTGCCCGTGCACGCGCCGGAACCGCCAGCACCGTTTCAAAAAATGCTCGCCATCCGCGGCCGCGAAATTCTTGCGAAATTTCTCGATGCGCCCCCCCGCTTCTACTTCCCGTTCCACCTGCCCTTGCAACGATTCGATCAGTCGCGGCACGGACACCAGCGCCGTCACGTGTTCCCGCCGAATCGTACGCGCCACTTCCGCGGGACTCAGCGTGTCCATGAAAATCACCGTCCCGCCCAGCAGCGGCGGAATGAACATGCTCATCAATTGCCCGAACACGTGGCTCAACGGCAGCAAATTCAAAAATCGCAGCGGATGTACGAATTTCTCGTAGCGCAAATATTCCTGAATTTGCGCTTCCAGCGGCTCGATGTTCGCCAGGATGTTTCCGTGTGTCAGCACCACGCCGCGCGGCTCCGCCGTCGTCCCCGAAGTAAATACAATTTCGACTGTATCGTTTCGCTTTACGTTTTTCGCGGCAATGTCATTCGCGAAAACGCTCTGCGTCACCACGTGCCGCGCCGCGATTTCCTCCACATCCTCCAGCGTGATCTTCTGCACTGCCGCGCCACTCTGCAAACTAATCTCTGGCACATCGCGCGAGCCAATCAGCAGCTTCGTCTCCACGGTTTGCGCCACGCGCCCCGCGAACTCCACTGTCGCCACGCGGTCAATAGGCACAACCACCACGCCCCGCAGCACGCATCCAAAAAACGCCGTAACCCATTCCGCGCAGTTGTCTCCCCACAGCAGCACGCGCTCCCTCGGAGCGATTCCGCGCGCCGCCAACTCGCTCGCGAATCCGCGTGCCGTATCGGCAACGCGCCCGTATGACCATCGCTCCATGCGATAGCCGCGCCGGTGCGCCACCGCGACTTCCTTGCCGCGCCGTCCATACTCATCCAGAAATTCGATCAGGGATTGCCGCGCCATTCAGAGGGAAGTTTCTCTCATCCGAGCCTGCTTGCAAAGCGTCACGCGCGCAAAACGCCGCGCAAAAAAAAGGCCCGGCGGCGGTAATCACCGCGCCGGGCTTTTCGTGAACTTGCTTTTGCTTCTACTGAGGATTTTGCGGAATCTGGGGAGTCTGCTTCGCCAGGTCCGGCTTTGTTGGAGGGGCGGCCGTCGCATCTGACGAATTCTGAAACCGCGTCAGATACGGCATGAACGGCGTCAGTTCGATCGGCATTTTTTCCCGCGCCGAAAGCAATTGCACGGGCTTGGTCTTCACCAGGTCCACCGAGTCGTCCCATGAGTCGAGCACGATTCGCGATCCCAGCGGCAGCGCCGCAATCTGTTCCACTTTAATGGGCTGCAGTGCCGGCGCCGCCTGAACTAATTGCGACGCCATGAATACCCGGTTGCCCAGATTCGCGCTGATCAACGACGGCAACTGTTTCTGTTCCGCCGCCACCTGTTTCAGGAAAAGTCCCGCGGTGCCAAGCTGATTCTTGTACGGAGAATTTTTCAGCAACTCCACCGCTTTCTTCGCCGCTATCTCTTCATCGCCCTGCGTGTTTCGGAACGACATGCGCTTCATCGTCTCTGCCGTGGAAACCATCGTTGTGTCGTTGAACGAGAACGCGTCCGGAAGCTGCGACCCCGTCACCACCGCGCCAAGCTCGTGCGCCATGATGGCCGCCAAACTTGGTTCGTCGGGAAGCACGTCCAGCAAGCCCCTGCTCACCACGATTGTGTGCCCGATCGTAAACGCTTCCAAAGTCGACGTCAGCAGCACGCGGCAGCGTATCTCCGGCTCGATATCCAGATTGTTCGTCACTTCCAGGTTGTTCACCACCGTGCACAACACTTTGTCCACCGGTCCCGGAGGCGCCAGCAATCCGTTGCGTTGCAGCCTTTCAATCACATTGTCTTCGCCTTCGCGCTGCCACTCCCGTTCCGCCATCACCGGCGAAACGTCCTTCGACGCGTCCGCCTGGTCCTGAATCGGCTTGGCCGCTTCAATCTGCAAGTCGCTAAATTCCGTTTCCTTGTTCCCAAGTTTCAGGTCGTAGCCACACAGCCGCGTCTGCGAGCGGTAACGTACATGCCCAAACGGAAAATCCTTCAAATCCGATTCCGCGCTGTAGATATATGACGGAATCCACTGCCCCGGCGCCACGTTTGTCCGCCAGCTATCGAAGTGCAGGTTCCACCCAAACGTCCGCGATACGGGCACGAACACGCCGTTGAACCGCACGATGGAATAATCCTGATTTTCCACCCAAATGCGTCCCTGGAATCTCCCGTTTCCCGATTTCGGCAGCGGTGTCACGTCGAACACCAGGCACTTCACCGATCCTAGAAATTCGTTTCGCACATAGTCGAACCGGTAATGTTGTTTGTCGAAATAAACGGGATCCACGAAAATCATCTGGAGAAAACCCGATGGCACGTACGAATTTCCCAGCAGGTTGCCAACGGCTTTGATCGGATTCAGTTTGTGCTTCCATCCACTGTCGTCATAGGGAAGCATCGACCGGTCTACTACGCCTTTGCTTAACTCAGCCACTCCAAGGTAATAGTGATCCTTAGCCGGCACCGAGCCCAGTTGCGCGTCAGGACGCATGTCCTGAATGTAAGTTTCTACGATCGGGCTGTAATGCCGCAGCGTGGCAACTTCCTGATGCTCTCGCGCGATGATTCGGTCGATTACTTCGGCTTCCGTGTTCGGCTGGCTCGGTGTGATGACAAGATGCTCTGGCGTTTGCGCCGTTTGCGGCGGCTGAGTTTGCGCTGCTAAGCCCACCGCCAATATCAACCCTGCAGCCGCACCAAGCACGTACCTCAATCCGCTACCCATTGACTTCTCCCCCTCAATCGCAATCAGTACGCTAGCTCGAAGTCGATCCGCACATTGGCGGGAAAGTCGACCGGCTGCCCGTCTTCACGAGCTGGTTTAAACCGGATCTTCCGCGCGGCAGCCTCCGCGTTTTGATCCAGTCCGTGGCCCAGGCCCTGCAATACGCGCACTACTTGCACTTCCCCCGACGCCTTGAAAACCACTTGCAACAAAACATCGCCCTGTATCTTCGACTGTCTTCCTTCTGCTGTGTACTCCGGTTTCGGCTTGAACAAAATTACCGGCCCTTCCTGGTGTGGTACCGCATTGGAAGTTTTTTGCACGTGCGGTCCATTCGTCGCTCGATCGTCGGCAAAGACTCCCTGCTGTACTTTGCCGCCATTTCGCACTCCGCCCGCGATCGCCGTGCCGTTGCCAAATCCCGCGCTCGCAACAACGCCCTGAACGCCTTTCGCGCCCCCGGTTCCGTTTCCTTTTCCGGGTCCAACCGGCATGTCAAATCCGCCCGCCGGCGCGATGTTCACCGGCTGCGTCACCTTCGCCTTCGAAGGCAATCCATCCGGGTCGCCAAATCCGCCCGTCTGCACGGGAGCCTTCGGCCGCTTCAAGTCCGGTATCGCCGAACTTCCCAGTGATGTCGTCGGCTTGTCCGGCACCGCGCGCGCAAACCCGGTTATGTGCGGCGCCTTTGTCAGATTCTTGCGGATCACCGGCTTCGCCACAATCGGCTTGTCAAATACCGGCTCGATCATTTTCGGTTTCGGCGGTTCCGGCACCGGCACTGGTTCCAGCTTCGCCACTTCCACGCGCTTCACTGGCACAAGCTTTGGACGAACCTTCGGCTGCGGTTTCCATGCGCGGACCGGAGGTGCGGTAATTTCCGTGATCATGTATTGCTTCGCAACGTCCATTTGTTTCGGGAACAACAGCGGAACCCACAGTGCGCAGGCCAGCACCAAAAATTCCACCCCGAATCCGGCCGTAAAAGATCGCCAGCGCGGCTTCCCCGCTGTCAGCAGCGTGAAAGGCGCTTCGTAATCTGGATAACGTCCGTTCCCGTTTCCGCTCGACGACATTGATAACTTCCCCCGCGTCGGTACTTTTCCGGTTGATCTTACGACACTGATTGGCGCAAGCGACATTGTAGTACTGGGGCCAGCGGCTCGGTGAATAGTACGATTGTACCAGTCTCCGACTTGGTTGCCTTAAGCGATACTCCGAGCTGTGCCCTAGTATTCCCCCTGTGGTGGTTTTACCGCACCTTTTATACAAATCTATAGAACACGTAACTGCGCGCGCAGTTTCGTCCAGTTATCTCTCCTGCAAGAATTGCTCCATACCGCTCTCTTGCCGCACATTTCCCAATTCACCTTTGCCAACTCATCTGAATACGCTTCTACTTCGTTGTCAATAAGGCGGCGAGGGTATAGCTGCCCGAAAAACTCTGCATGACCCTTAGGGCACCGACGGTAATCCGGCCTCGAACCTACAGGTAAAGTTTTCATATCCCTGCCAATTCCTTCTGCCGCAACTACTTGGCTGAAAGAATTTACCTATTCTGAGCAAAAAAAGAGGAGGGCTGGAGTTAGGTACCGATTCTGCATTCCAACCCTCCTGATCTGAACCCGTTCTTACCGGGTCTCGTTATTGTTGAGGCTCAACCAGTATGTACGCTGTCACATTGCTCTGGGCCGCCGGCCTCACCAGCAACAGCACAGGCTGGTTACCCGTTCCCGCCATGGCCGCGCGGAAGTCTGCCATGTTATTGACAGTCTTATGGTTAACCTCGATTATCACGTCGCCTCTCTGCAGTCCAGCCTCCGCTGCCGCGCTCGACTGGTCCACCGAGTCAACCACCACTCCATGCGCCGCGCCAGACAGATTCAATTGTTGAGCAATCTGTGGCGTAAGATTCTCCACCTGCACGCCTTCCAGCGCTTTGCTGCTGTTTTCCCCGGAGCCACCCTCTCCTAATGCGGAAGTGGATGCTCCGCCCTGTTCCGGCAGTTCGCCCAGCATCACCGGCAACTCGAACGTCTTCCCGTCACGGAAGATCTTCAACTGAACTGGCGTGCCCGGGGCCGTGCTGGCAATGCGTGCCGTCAGGTCTCCCGAGGCATTGATCGATTCACCGTTCAAGCCTCGCTTTATTCCGGCTTTCGCCGCTGGGCTTCCCGCCGTCACATCGCCCACCAGCGCGCCTCCGCCTCCGCCGGTGTAGTTAAACTCCTTCGCCATTTCCGGCGTCAGCGGATTTATGTAAACGCCCATGTATCCGCGCTCCACCTTCCCGTGCTCAATTATCTGTTCCATGATGTTGCGCGCCATGTTGATCGGAATCGCAAATCCAATTCCTTCGTTTCCGCCTTGGCCACCCATCGACGAACCACTCGAGATAATCGCCGTATTGATTCCCACCAGGTCGCCGTGCAGATCGATCATCGCTCCGCCGGAATTTCCTGGATTGATCGCCGCATCCGTTTGGATGAAATCCTCATAAGCCTGCTTGCCCTGTTCCTGCGTTTCCAGTCCAATGCTGCGGCCAGTCGCGCTTACGATTCCCATCGTCGCCGTTTCCCCGATTCCAAATGGGTCGCCAATCGCGAACACCACATCGCCCACCTGCAACTTCGAGGAATCTCCGAGAGCAATCGTCGGCAGGCCCGTCGCGTCAATCTTCACCACCGCGATATCCGTCAGCGGATCCGTGCCCACAACTTTTCCTGTGTAATTCTTGTTATTCCACACCACCTTGATGTTCCCGCCGTGCGCCACCACGTGATTGTTCGTCAGTATGTAACCATCCGAATTGACGATCACGCCGGAACCCAGGCTCGTTTCCTTTTCCGTTTGCGGCCTCGCCGGTCCAAACTGGTTGCCGAAAAACTGCTGGAAAAACGGATCGTTGAAGAACCCTGGCATATTCTGTCGCACCTTGATCACTTTCGTCGTGGATATGTTCACCACCGCAGGCAGCGCCGGCCGCACCACCGAAGCAAATCCGTTGGTGAAGCTCCCCAGGCGAATCGGATCCACATTCCCCGCCAGCGTCAGCGGTACTTTCGGCGCGCCCAGCACTTTCTGCCCGGCCCACCGCACCGCCCATGTTCCCAAAAACGCTCCGGCGATCAGCGCAACAATCAGTAAACCTGCCCCCACCCATTTCCGAACCTGATACACTTCGTTACTCATGTGACTTCATCTCCTTTTTCACTTTGTCGCGGGCGCAAGGGCCCGATGAATTAGACGTCCCAAAAATGCAAAAGTGTTTCGATAAATTGCGGCTCAACAACAAGCCGAAAATCTCGATCTCGCTGCGCTTCCAGCTTGCAGGATAAATGTTGATTCGTTCCGGTTTTTATTTGCGGTGGCGTCATACAACACCAGCTTCAGGCCGTTTTTCAGCCCACAAGCCCATATTTTACTGCCGAATTCTTGCCCCTCAACTCAAAAATTGCCGGAAAGTTTCTGACCGGCAGCCCACCCAAAATTAGATGCACTTTCGCGCCTCCGCGTCAGCCGCTTGCGCCTCGCCTCGCGATTTGACAGAATGGCCGCCACTTAGACGCAATTAATGAAAGTCGAGGAGTTCGAAAAATGACTCGTAAAGCTTCCGCGCCCGTTCTCGTCGTCACTTTCTCTTTCATCGTCGGTGTCGCTTTCGCCGCCACCGCGAAGAATCGTCCCGCACCTCCGCCATCGGCAAACGACGCTTTGCTCCCGGCGCTTTCCTCCATCGCCGGCCACGGCATGTTGGACATTCATGCCTATCCCGAGCTCGAGGATTTGAGCGACGACGTCGGCGCGCGCGTCACCGGCTCCCCGCAGTGCAACGCCGCCATTCAGTGGGGCCTCGACACTATGAAGAAAATCGGCCTGCAAAATGTCCACGCCGAGCCCTGGCAGATTTTTCGCGGCTGGACGCGCATTTCCGCCGACGCCGAAATCATTTCGCCCGCTCCCCACAAACTCATGGTCGATTCCATGGGCTGGGTCGGTTCTACTCCCGCCGGTGGCGTTGACGCCGATCTTGTCACCGTCAACGTTTACAATCTCCAACAGGAGGAGGAGCAAAATTCCTCCAACTGGCGCGGCAAAGTCATCATGGCCGTGCAGCAGGGCCCGCGCCCGGAAAACGGCATGGCCGCCTTCGCCCAGTTCGGCCCCTTCCTGAAAAAAGCTCATGACGCAGGCGCTGTCGCCGTCATCGGTGGACAGGGCGGCGGAAAATCCCAGGGCATGCACCTCACGCATACCGGCGCGCTCGGCTTCAACACCTTTTACGACATTCCTGTCGTCAGCATCGCCGCGGAAGATCAGGAAATCCTAGAGCGTCTCATCGCTCACGGCAAAACCGTCCGCCTCCACATCAATGTCCAAAACAAAATCACCGACGGCCCCGTCGACACCGCCAACGTCGTCGGCGAAATTCCCGGCACCGAGCATCCCGAACAAATCATCGTCGTCGGCGGCCATCTCGATTCCTGGGATCTCGCCGAAGGTTCCACCGACGACGGCGTTGGCGTGGCCACCACTCTTGGTGCCGCCGAAGCCATTATCCGTTCCGGCTTCAAGCCGCTCCGCACCATTCGCTTCGTCCTCTTCACCGGAGAAGAGGAAGGTCTTCTCGGCTCCCTCGCTTATGTAAAAACGCATAAAGCCGACATGGCCAATCACGTCGCTGCGGTCATTCTCGACAACGGCCAGGGTCCCGTCACCGCGCTCAACATGGGCGGGCGCGACGACACCGTCGATGCCGCCTCCGAGTTCGCCGCCACGCTCAACGCCTTCGGCAAAATCACCGCCAACGACAACACTGAATTTGGCACCGACGCCGGCCCCTTCATTCTCGCCGGACTCCCCGGCATCAATCTCGATCAGGACTCGCCCGAATATCGCTACACCCATCATTCGCCCGTCGACACGTTCGACAAAGTCGATGAAGCCGTCCTCGATCGCGACGCCACAGTCCAGGCCCTCGTCGCTTTCTGGATCGCCGACCGCCCCGAGCGCCTCGCCTCCCCCTGGCCCCCACAAAAGTCCGCCGAAATGCTAATCCGCAAACACGACGCCGACTTCCTAAAGCTCTTCGGCCGCTGGCCCTACGGCAACCAAGGTCAACCTCCGCAGTAGTCCGTGCCCGGTTGCCAGGTTTCGTCATTCTTCGTAGGGGCAGGGCTTGTTTACCAATGTCGTTCGTAGGGGCGCTGCTTGCTTGTCCTGACGCAGGAAGGGCTGTGCCCGCGCCTGCCCGCCGTGGTTAATGTGTCATCCTGAGCGCAGCGAAGGATCTCGTTTTGACGCCGCTTTGCTTTCGCCAGCATGCGTTAGCGCCAACCTTGCCCGCTCACCGAGACGCGTCTCTGTCATTCCGAGGAGCCATGCGACGAGGAATCTGCTGGGCTTTTCCTCGCCGAAACCTGGACCTTTCTTTGTAGGTCTTCGTTGGCTCCTGTGCGGCTCACTCACGCGCTGCAATTGCGCCTGCTTGTAGCTCACGTCCCGCCAGCGCCGCCCTTGCGCTGGCTGACGTGAGGCCCTAACTCCGCCCTTGCGGGCGCCCCATCCTGTTTACCCTGACGAAGGAAGAGAGCGGGCTTTGCGAAGCGCGCCGTTTTGCG
>VFSW01014286.1_pt1 | contig 10983 bp, 4 predicted proteins | sample 5358111 | NCBI WGS metagenome assembly VFSW01 (sample SAMN11554181, study PRJNA540505) | mine drainage metagenome | isolation source: sediment from site ElyBrook_90M | place: USA: Ely Copper Mine, Vershire, VT | collected 2017
GCCTCACCCACCTGCGGAATGCCGAGTGCGTTGAGCAGGCGCGGCAGGGTCGTCGCCTTGCTCTTGGCAATCTGGTCCACCAGGTTCTGCGCGGACTTCCCGCCCATGCGCGCGAGCCCGGCAAGCGGTTCCCTCTCGAGACGATAAAGATCAGCCACGGTCCGCACCATGCCTTTCTCCACCAGTTGCCCGGCAAGCTTCTCGCCCAGACCCTCAATGTCCATGGCACGGCGCGAGGCGAAGTGTAGCAGCGCGCCCATACGCTGCGCCGGACAAAACAGACCCCCCATGCAACGGTGCGCGGCCTCGCCCTCCTCGCGCACAACTTCGCTGCCGCACTGCGGACATTTCTCCGGCATATGCCATGCCTGCGTGTGCCGAGGGCGCTTCTCTATGATCACACCGACGACTTCGGGGATGACATCGCCGGCGCGCCGTACAATCACAGTATCCCCGATGCGGACATCCTTGCGATCCATCTCGTCCTGGTTATGCAGTGTGGCATGCGTCACGGTAACGCCTCCGAGGTGCACCGGCCTGAGCACAGCCACTGGCGTGATCACACCAGTGCGACCGACCGAAGCCAAAATATCCTCGACCACCGTGGTCTCCTCATGCGCCGGGAACTTGTGGGCGAGCGCCCAGCGGGGAGCACGTGCGGTGAAACCGAGACGTTCGCGCGCCGCCAGGTCATCGACCTTGTAGACCACTCCGTCAATCTCGAACGGCAGGCGTTCGCGCATGGCACCGATCTGGGCGTAATACCGCAGACAGTCCCCGATCCCGCGTGCATTGCGGAAAAGGTCGGTGATGCGGAAACCCCATTCACGCAGCTTGTTGATAACCTCGGAATATCGGCCGGGAACTTCGCCACCCGACACCTCACCCAGACCCCAAGGGAAAAAACTCAGTGGCCGACTCGCCGTGACGCGAGGATCGAGCTGGCGCAGACTCCCGGCGGCAGCATTACGCGGGTTTGCAAATACCTTCCCGCCCTCTTTCATCTGCTCGGCATTGAGTTTCTCGAAATCCTTCCTCGGAATCACGATCTCGCCACGCACCTCCAGGACCCTCGGCCAGTCGTGGCCGTACAGGCGCAACGGCACAGTGCGGATGGTACGTACGTTCTGCGTCACGTCCTCCCCGAGCGTACCGTCTCCACGCGTGCCAGCGCGCACCAGCACCCCGCCTTCGTAGCGTAGGCTGATCGAAGTGCCGTCAAACTTCGGCTCGGCGCTGTAGTCGACCGGACCGCTAGCCGCCAGACCCTTGCGCACACGCTCATCCCAGTCGTGTGCCTCCTCCTCGTTCAGGGCGTTATCCATCGAGGTCATGGGCACCCGATGACGCATCTCGCCGAACTCGCTTGCCGGCGCTGCGCCAACGCGCTGGGTCGGTGAGTCCGGTGTAATGAACTGTGAATTTTTCTGCTCGAGCTCCTGCAGCTCACGCAGCAGGCGATCGTATTCAGCGTCGGAGACCAGCGGCGCGTCCAGTACGTAATAGCGGTAGTTGTGTTCGTTGATCTGTTCGCGCAAAGCTTCGATACGCGCTTTGGCTCTTGCGAGATCGCTCATGAAGGAAATCTTATCATGGACAGAGACCCTGGTGCGGTCGTGACAGGCAGCCATTTTGCTATCGCGCGGCAATGCGCGGCGGCGATCCGTGCGCATGAGAGTGGCCGGCTTTGAGTTCGCCGCAACGAACTTGACGTGGGCTGCGGACGAAGACGGCCCGCCAAAACGGGGCATATTTGTGCCACGGCCGAGACAAAGCGGTACTGCCGGAGCCAGCCTGGCATCCTTGCGCCTTTAGGCGGCTGAGTATCGACCGTGCATACTGGCTCGTCTGGGCATCGCTAAGGCCATGCCATAAGCGCGACGATTTCTGGAAATTCCCCGATATTTTTAAGCGGCCGTAGTACGCGGTGATCCTCTCGTTGCACCGCACTTCCGATACCCACGCCTACAGGCAGATTGCGAAATGCCTAACCAGGCTTGCCGCACAGCAGCCTGGGTTTCGCAGATTAAAGGTATACGCCGTTCAGATGGTTTCGGCATCACGGTTTCCTTCTGGGCCTCGTCAAAAGCGATCGCCAACCGGAAACGACATGCAGAACACATGGCCACCCGGAAGCTCGGGAAACACGCACGGCACGATCGCTGCTAGCGCATGTTGCTAAAGTTGAGCACGCCTATGCGCAGACAGTCTGCCCCGACAATGCGCCCTGACCCGTTCCGGCGGTCACAAAATTGATCTGGATGAAAAACTGGTGGTTCTGCCGCTTGCAATTCGACGACCGGCAATACAGGCGCCGAACAGCCGGATGCGCATTCTGGTAGTGGCTATGGATCATGGTTCACGTCCGAGCACGAGGCGTAGACGGTCGGGCGAAGATCTCGAATCGAAGGCCCGCTAGAAAAGCCGCATAGCGGCTTCGCTTCCAGGTACGATGCCGCGGTTCTGCATGTCCGTGGCAATCCGGTCGATCTGGGTGCGAATCACCTTGAGCCCCGCGTCGGTCAGCGGCTTGGAATCCTGGTCCACGAGCCGGCCGTCCAGCATCTGGCACAGGTTATGGGCGGTCTCGATCATTTTTTCGAACACCCCAGCCGGCTGATATGCACAGGGAACGTTCATGAACAACGTCAGGCCCGCCGTCCTCAGGGCATTGATTGTATTTAGATCGAATTCTCCGGGGTCGTACAGGTTGGCAAGACTGAAAAGATGGCGGCATCCGAGCGGATTGTCGTTCTTGAAATGAAAAATATTCATCATGCCGAACTGCATGCCAAACTGCGTCGCCGCCTGACTGACAGCACGGCCGCTGAAACCGTTCGGATTATTGGAAAGGATGTTGACGCTTGCCAGTACATCGTTGGCCTCGCAAAAGCGGTCTAGCTCTTGCGCCACTTCCATCGCCTTTTCCAGGGTTAACGAAAGCTTCGTGGGACGCTGCAGCACATCCGCAAGCTTCAGCGACATCTGCACAAACCTGTTTAACTCCGACTCGTTCGCCGGCCCATGACTGTCGGCGAGCTGGATCGCCATGGCTACGTCGCTGTATTGGGTATACTCGCGGTCGGATTCCAGATTGGACCACTGACCGGTCTGGTATCCCCGGCCGTAAATCTGGTGCGGCTTTTCCAGCAGATACTCGTTCTGCTTGTAGACTCCCAGCGCCTGGTCCCGATTCACCGGGCCCGTCCCGGGGAGCTCAATCACGAAATCGATCTCGTTGTCCGGCAGCTGCTGCCGACCGGGCGCGCCTGCGACCGCATTTTCGGAATGACCGAGGTTCAAGCTCAGGTTGAGCGGCATCAACGCGGCACTTTCGATGCCTTCAAGTTCTTCGTAATGCTCGATGTCCGGAGCATCGCTGTCGCTACGCGCCAGCGGCCCGTCCGGTTTGAGGAACTTCGCGTCGGAAACCGTCGGCGGTCCGGGATTGATGTCAAGACCGCTTGCAAGCACGGACTCGCGCCTTGCTTTAAGTACCGCCGCCTCGGGCTGGGGCTCGACAGGCGTCGGGGGAATAACGTCCTGCGACTCTTCCCGCCCAGCCCGGTCCCTGCGCCGCCGCAGCGGCAGGCGCAATCTTCCATACGAGCCAATCACCACGCCCCCGATGATCAGCAAACCGATCAAAAGCAGAGCGTATTGAAGATCCATCGGTCTCAACCTTTGAAACTCACTGTGCAACCATCTCCAGCGCCTCCTCCACGTCCACCGCAACGAGCCGGGACACCCCTGGCTCCGACATGGTGACGCCCACCAGCAACTCGGCTATCTCCATGCTGATCTTGTTGTGGGTAATGTAGATGAGCTGGGTCCTCTCCGACAAAGCCTTGAGCATCTCTGAGTAACGCACCACGTTGGCATCATCGAGCGGCGCGTCCACTTCATCGAGAAGGCAGAACGGTGCCGGATTGAGCTCGAACAGCGCAAACAGCAGGGAAACCGCGGTAAGAGCTTTTTCTCCGCCTGACAGCAGGTGAATCGTGCTATTGCGCTTGCCCGGAGGCCGCGCCATGACCCGTACGCCGCTCTCGAGCAGTTCCTCGCCGACGAGTTCCAGATAGGCCTGGCCGCCGCCGAACAAACGCGGAAACAGCACCTGAAATGCGCTGTTCACCTTGTCGAATGTCTCGCGGAAACGTGCACGTGTCTCGCGGTCGATCTTGCGGATGGCCTCCTCGAGGGTACCCAGGGCCTGGGAGAGATCGTCGTACTGCTTGTCCAGGTACCCCTTACGCTCCGACTGTTCCTGATATTCCTCCACCGCACCCATGTTGGGAGGGCCCAAACGTTCAATCTTCTTTGCCAGCTCATCGAGGCGCTGCTGCCACAGATCTTCGCCGGCTTCGCCCGGAAGATCGCGCAGGACCTCCTCGATGGCCAGTCCGGCGCCAGTCTCCCGCAACTGCTCCACAACGGTGTCACGCCTCACCGTCAGACCCTCGCGTGCCCTGCGTTCGACTTCCAGCGACTCGCGTGTCACATTGATCCGCTGTTCCTGCTGGCTGCGCATCTGGTGCTGTTCGCGCGTCGCCGCCTCCAGATCAACGACCGCTTGGCGCGCCTGGCTCAATCGGCCCTCTATCTTCACACGCTTGTCGAGCGCACGCTGCAGGCGTTCGCCCAACGCCTCCTCCGGTTGCTCGTCGCGGGACAGCATCTCCTCCAGGTTGCGCCGGCGATCCACCAAATGCCGAAGCTGGCTGTCCAGACGTTCTATGCTCTGGCGGATGGTCTCAAATTCGGTCTGCATCCGCTGACGGTCGATCTCGAGCTTGTGCAGTAGATCACTGGCCGACGCCGCACGCGTACGCACCTGATCGGACTGAACGCGGCAGATATCACGCTGTTCAGTGAGCTCGCGCCGGCGCGTTTCCAGCGTCTCGCTTCGCCCAGCAGCCTCCTGCAGCAGCTGTTGTGCAGTCTCAAGTTCCGTCTCACAGCGCTGCAGCTGCGGCTCCAGCTCACCCTGGTCGTCCGTGATCTGCCGGTGGCGCTGCTGCAGCTGAGCCATCCTTGCCTCCTTGTGCCCAAGACAGGAGTGGGCAGCGGCGCGCTCGCGATTATAGTCATTGAGGTCCCGCCGGTGCTGATGCTGCTGCTGCTCGAGATCCGAAAGCTGTCGCTGCATTTCGGCGAGGACCGCCTTCGATTCTTCCCATACGTTGCGCAGCTCGCCCAGCTCGGATTCGAGACCTTCAATCTCGCGTTCGCGCCCGAGCATCCCGGCGCGTACGCTGTCCTTGTCGGTAACCGCCATCCAGTTCCTGCCAAGCCATGCTCCGGAACGGGTTACAACGGACTCCTGAGGTAGCAGACGAGCGCGCAGCGTCAGCGCCTCGTCGAGGGTATCGGCGGCATAGATACCGGAAAGCAGCGCATTGATGTCGGTGTCTGCACGCACTTTCTGGAGCAGCAGTGGATGCGCCGCCGCCGATGTGGTGTCCGTCAACGGCGAAGCCGTTTCGAGCACCGTCAGCTCCGCTCCGCTGAGTCCAGCGAGATCAGCCGCCAGCCCGTCCAGGTGCGGCACGCATACCGCAGTGAGATCAGCGCCGAGAACGCGTTCCACAGCCGGCTCCCAGCCCGGTTCCACCTCAAGCATACTCGCAAGCCGCGGTGCCGCGGTGAGCGAGCGCCGCTCTAGCCATTCATTCAGCATCACGTCATGCTTGCCGAGCGCAGCTGCCTGCAGCTCACGCAGGCTTGCCAGGCGCGCCTCGGCGGTCTGGATCCGTCCGCGCACCTCTTCCAGGCACGCCGTGCGGCCATCGCTGTCGGCGCGCAACTGCCGGATGCGCACTTCGACATCCTCGATTTCGCGCTCGCGCCCCTCCTGCATGCGGTCGCGCTCGGCGACCTCATTACGCAGCTGGGCGACATCGTCGACACCGACCTCACGCTCTATGACATCAGATTCTTCCCGCAGGCGGGCCTGGCGCTGCCTGAGCTGGGCAATCTGCTGATTCAAGTTTCCGATGCGCGCACCCTGGATATCACGTACCCGCTCCTGCTCGGCGGTGGCCTGGCCGAACTGCTCCCACTCTCCCTGCCATTGCAGCATCGCCTGTTCTGCAGCCGCCAGAGCCTCGGCCGCTTCCGTACGCTCGCGTTGGCGTTCCACCAGCAGCGGCGCTACTCCGTCGAGTTCCTGCCGCAGCACCTCGAGGCGACTGCTACCATCCTGCAGATGGTTGCTCGCCTCCTCCCAGGATTGGATGAGCTGCTCCTGCTCGCGCAGCCGCTGCTGCCGCGTGTCGCGCGCATGCTGAATCGACTGCTCTATCGCATCGACCTCCGAACCGGCCGCGTAGCGCTCGGCCTGAACACTATTGAAGTGGTCTCCCGCCTCAGTCTGCTGCACCCGCAGCTGCTCCATCACCGCCTCGGCCGCACGCAGCTCCGCGATCATGCCCTCGAGGGCAGTTTCCTGAGCGGCACACGACGCATCGTGCTGGCGCAGATCTTCGTCGAGGTTGCGCCAGCGCAGGCCCAGCAACTGAGCGCGCAGCAGGCGCTCCTCCTGCTTCAGCTCCTTGTATTTCTGCGTAACACGTGCCTGCCGCTGAAGACGTTGCAGCTGGGTGTCGAGCTCCTTACGGATGTCTTCCACACGCGCGAGATTTTCGCGGGTATGCTTGATGCGGTTCTCGGTTTCGCGCCGTCGCTCCTTGTAGCGCGAAACCCCGGCCGCCTCTTCGAAGAAAGAGCGCAGATCTTCTGGTTTGGATTCAATAATGCGCGTAACAGCATTTTGCTCGAGAATCGAATACGAATGGGGGCCAAGGCCAGTACCGAGAAACAGGTCGGTGATGTCCTTGCGGCGACACCTGGTACGGTTCAGGAAATAGTCCGACTGGCCATCGCGCTCCGCTTCACGCCGAATCGAAATCTCCGCGTAGGACGCGTACTGCCCGGGTGCTCCACCGTCGCTGTTGTCGAAGACCAGTTCCACCGACGCCTTGCCGACTGGCTTGCGCGCCGTCGACCCACTAAAGATGACGTCGGCCATGGAGTCGCCACGCAGGTGCTTGGCAGAGCTTTCACCCATCACCCAGCGTACGGCATCGATGATATTTGACTTGCCGCATCCATTCGGGCCGACGATGCCAATAAGGTTACCCAATACCGGGATGGTAATAGGGTCCACGAAGGACTTGAATCCGGAAAGCTTGATTTTCTTGAGGCGCATTAAGTTTATGGATAGGTTACAATTTTTACCGGCTAAGGATGCACAACGCTAGCATATGGGATCCAAAATGCCTACCCAACCAAGCAAACAGCTGGAGACGTTCGGCAACCCCAATCCGGAACGGGATTATACCATCCAGATCCGGATCCCGGAGTTTACCTGTCTATGCCCGAAGACTGGACAGCCGGACTTTGCCACTCTGTACCTAGACTACATCCCCGACCGCAAGTGCATCGAACTGAAGTCTCTCAAGCTTTACATCTGGTCGTACCGCAATGAAGGTGCATTTCACGAGGCAGTGACCAACTCCATCCTAAACGACCTGGTCGCGGCAACCGCGCCACGCTACATGCAGCTACGCGCGGAATTCTACGTGCGCGGCGGCATTTACACGACAGTTGTCGTCGATCACCGCAAACCCGGCTGGGCGCCACTGCCCCCTCCGCCGCACCTGGAAAGTGATCCGGAACCGGATCCTCCGGCCGACCTGTCGCCCTCCGCCTCCGGTCATATTGCTGCTCCCGTGAGTACCCCGCCCGCCGCAGCACCGGCGACCCGCAACAAGTCCTCTGACGGTGCGGCTGGCCGATCGGGCAACGGACGGTTCCGTATGCTTCCGCGGGAACGCCGCACTCAGTCGAAGACCGCCAAGGAGCCCGGCGATCCGGAGCCTGCTCCCCCATCTGCCGCGGCCAGGGCCTCCAGCGAAGTTGTCGCAGTGGCCGAAGGGGGACGCAAAGCCGCCGCCCCGAAAACAGCTCGCGACTCCGTGGATAACGGCATCTATGTGGGTATCGACCTTGGCACTACCGGCTGCCGCGCGTTGGCGATTGATGCGCGTGGTAACTTGCTCGCTCAGGCCGATGCGCCCATCCCGATGCCGCTGAGGAGCGAAGGCGAGGTCACGCAGGATCCCGGAACCTGGTGGACAGCCGTGAGCGCGGCACTGCAATTGCTGGCAAAGCACATCGAGGCGGGACGTGTCCGTGCCATTGCGGTGGATGCGACCTCCGGCACGTTGCTGGTGTGCGACAGGGAGGGGATACCGGCAACTCCAGCGCTGATGTACAACGATGCCCGTGCTTTGGACGAGGCGGAAAGGATTCTGTCGCTTGCCGGAGCTGACAGTGGGGCCCAGGGAGCGACAAGCAGCCTGGCGAAATTACTGTGGCTTCATGAAAGAGGCTTGGAAAAAAAGGCGGTCCACGCATTGCACCAGGCCGACTGGATTGCCGGAAGACTCACAGGCGCATGGGGGCACAGCGATTACAACAATTGCCTGAAGCTCGGCTACGATGCCGAGCACGGCCGATGGCCGGATTGGATCAACCGTCTCGGGATCAACGCTGACCTGCTGCCCGAGGTGCATGCTCCCGGAGAGGCCATTTCACCTGTCAGCGCCGAGATCGCCAGCACATTCGGCTTCCCCGAAGATGCAGTGGTGGTCGCTGGAACCACCGACGGAGTCGCTGCGTTTCTCGCCGCCGGAGGCAATGACAGCGGCGACGCTGTGACGTCCTTGGGTTCGACACTGATCCTGAAAATGCTTTCCGACAAACCCGTTTTCTCCGCCGAGCACGGCGTATACAGCCATCGCCTCGGCGATCGCTGGCTGGTCGGGGGCGCTTCCAACAGCGGCGGGGCTACGCTGCTCCAGTACTTCAAGATCGAGCAGCTGCGCGAGATGACACCGCTTCTGGACCCTGAAAACCTGACAGGCTTGGATTACTACCCACTGCCCAACGTCGGCGAACGCTTTCCAGTCAATGATCCCACTATGTTCGCGAAACTCGAGCCCTTGCCCGCCGACAGCGTGACTTTCTTTCAGGCCATGCTCGAAGGCATTGCGCGCATCGAGGCACAAGGTTATCGACTCCTCCACACCCTCGGCGGCCCCAAAGTCCGCGTTATCCGTACTACTGGCAGCGGCAGCCACAACGCTGGTTGGCAACGGATCCGGGAGCGAATCCTCGACGTCCCATTGATCAAACCACGATCCGAACTCGCTGCCCTCGGCAGTGCGCTATTGGCGGCCGGGATCCCCTATTAATCAGCGTAAAATCAATGTACTAGGACACTGCAACGACGGAGTCACGCCGGTCTCCGAAGAACCACACATTTATTATCTGGAGATGGGGGATGCACAAGGATAGACATACGCACCGTCCGTTAGTGGCACACACGATTCAATCCTACGGACAGCCTGTAGTTCACACCGGCCATATCTTTGCTATCCTTCATAAAGATGCGCAGGGATGTTTCCGTATAATCATAACACTAGACGCTAACCGGCCATCCAATTAAATGAAAAGGCTGATCCCGGCTTTTGCTGGTACGAACGCCCGGCTCCCAGATCCATTGACTGGACTTAGGACACGCGCGGTATTCCGGGAGCTTATCGAATCCGAAATGTCGTCCAGTGGCAACCATCATCACCCGCTTGGGCTGATCATGCTCGATCTGGACCGCTTCAAGGTCATCAATTACGGCTACAGCGAGCGCTGTGGGGACCTCCTCCTCCAAGAGGTCAGCACACTCATTGCACAAACGCTGCGAGCGGGTGATCAGGTAGGGCGCTGGGGCGGGCAGGAGTTTCTATGCCTGCTTCCCGGTGCCGACTGCAAAATCACCGATAGCATTGCAGAGCAGCTGCGTCAGGCCATCGAGTCATTGACCCTGAATGCGGAGGGCTACGAAATCCATGTCACGGCGAGCCTCGGTGCCGCCTGTTTCCCGGAAGACGCCAGCAACACCGGGCAGTTGATCGCAGCCTGCGGCGCTGCGATGTATCAGGCCAAGAACACCGGGCGCAACCGCGTGACTCACGCCGATGCGCTCCATGGGCAGGTATTCGGCCTCGGCAAGCTGTTGGACTCGGCGTTGCGCGAGCACCGCGTGGTCCCTGCCTATCAACCCATTGTCGACCTGAATAGCGGCGCGATCGTGGCCGATGAAGCCCTGGCGCGCGTCGTCAATGCCGACCAGGCACCGCTCGCGGCCGAACACTTCATCGAAGCTGCGCGCCAACTCCAGGTGACCTACCAGATCGACCGCGCCATCATTATTAGCGTGATCAAACATTGCGTCCAGAATTTGCGCGCGGCCCCGAATATGGCGCACTTCGTCAACATCTCCGGAAATCTCCTGCGCCATCCCAAGGTCGTCAGTGAAATCCTCGACGCAGCGCGCATCCACTGCGCAGCCTGTAGCGATCTGACCGGACCCACCAAACCGCTGGTCATCGAGATCACAGAGCGCGAACTGCTCCACGATATCGACGCTACGCGCAACATGCTGCGACCATTCCTCGATTTCGGCATGCGGCTTGCGCTGGATGATTTCGGCAGCGGCTACTCATCGTTCAAGTACCTTGCTGACCTACCATTTTCGTTCGTCAAGATCGAGGGCACGCTCATCCAGCGGATCAGAGAGAAACGGGTACGCACAATCGTGCAAGGTATACAAAAGGCGGCATCGGACCTCGGCCTGGTCACCGTGGCTGAATTTGTCGAGAGCGAGGAAATAGCGGCGATCGTGCGCACCACCGGAGTGGACTGGGCCCAGGGCTATTACTACGGATTGCCGGAGATTCCTACCTGACCCGAAGTCCCGGCACAAGCAGATGCGGAAGCATGATCCGATCCGACTTGCACCTTCTACCGTCCGCGCCGTGGAACCCTGCCCGTCATCGCGAAAATGAGACAGCGCGACTGACGTGGCGCCGCCGTCGCACCGGCGGCGTCCACCTCATGGGCATGGGCTAGCTCACGACG
>VFSW01014287.1_pt1 | contig 10983 bp, 12 predicted proteins | sample 5358111 | NCBI WGS metagenome assembly VFSW01 (sample SAMN11554181, study PRJNA540505) | mine drainage metagenome | isolation source: sediment from site ElyBrook_90M | place: USA: Ely Copper Mine, Vershire, VT | collected 2017
GCCGCTCGCGGCCCCCCATCGCTTGACTATGCCAGGTTGCCTGAGCGCTGCTAGACGAGCGCCTCTTCCAGGCGCTTCTTGATGTCGCTCTTCGGGCGGAAGCCCACGATTGTGCCCTTCAGCTCCCCACCCTGGAAGATGAGCAGCGAGGGGATGCTGCGGATCCCGAACTTGCCCGGCACGGCCGGGTTCTCGTCCGTGTTCATCTTCACGAAATTGACCTTCCCGGCGAACTCTTCGCTCAATTCACCGACGATCGGGGCGACCATGCGGCAGGGGCCACACCAGGGCGCCCAAAAGTCCACTAGCGTCGGCAAGTCAGACTTGATCACATCGTTATCGAACGTGGCATCGGTAACTTCGCGAATCTCGGACATGTTTTGTGTTCCTTTCAGCCTGGCGCGACGGTTGACACTCGCCAGCTCTGTAGTAATCTACAAGAAAGATACCCCCAGAGGGTATCACTGTAAAGCCCCCCAGGGGTATGTGGCGGGGATGCTTGCAAGCGCTGCAAGAGCTCCGCACCCGGCCAGCCGCCGCCGCGATTTCGAAGGGGGCACGGAAGGCATTCATGGACGTCGCTGAAAACAAGAAACTGCTGGACCGGCTCGCCCGTATCGAAGGGCAGGTTCGCGGGCTGCGCAAGATGATGGAAGAACAGCGCTGTTGCGAGGACGTGCTCACGCAGCTCCTGGCCGCCCGCTCCGGCCTTGAACAGGCCAGCCTCCTCATCCTTGACCGCCATCTCGAAGACTGCGTGCTCAACGACGCAAACGTCGACCAAGCCACCCTGACGCAGCTTCGCGACACACTCAAGCTGTGGAGCCGTCACACGTCCCACGTCGGATGACGGGTCTCGCAGCCCGCTGCACGCCGCCGCCTGGAACAGCCGGAAACGCTTGCGAATTGCGTACCCAACTGCGCGGTTGCTAAGATTTCGGCAAGGTGGCAGGGCGAATGGATTCGGTGTCCGTTCTCGTGCTGAACCAGAACTATGAGCCGCTCAATGTGTGCAACGTGCGGCGAGCGCTCGTCCTTGTGCTCCGCGGCAAGGCGGAAGTCATTGAAACGGCCCAGAAAGCCTTCCGCACCACCCGCTCCAGCTTCGCCCTCCCGTCCGTCATCCGCCTGGTCTACCTGATCCGGCGCCCCCGCCCAAAGGTCCGCCTCACGCGCAAAGAGATCTTCGCCCGCGACGGTTGGGCGTGCGTCTATTGCGGCCGTGAAACGCGCGACCTCACACTGGATCACGTGATGCCCCGGCACCGCGGCGGCCCTCACACCTGGGACAACCTGGTGAGTGCCTGCAAGCCCTGCAATCACCGCAAAGCCGGTCGCACCCCATCTGAAGCCCATATGACCATGCAGCGTGCCCCCGCGGCGCCCCGCGTGTCCATCTATTACACCTTCTTCCAATATCTCGGCACGCAACACGAATGGCGAAAGTTTGTACCGGGCTACGAGCCTGCGTCTTCCGCCGCTGGATGATGCACTCCGTCCACCAGCATCCGGCACGGGTGTTGCACATGGCGCTCTTCTGTGTGCGCTCCAACCTCCCGCTTCGACGAGCACTTGAGGTTCCGCGGCCCCGGCTGCCATGGTATCGTCCGCGCCACGAGGAGGTGCCCCTATGTCCACTACCGACCCCGGCTGGCGTGATCGTCCTTCCGCCCTTCTCGGCACCGCTGCCGAGGCCGTGGCAATCGTCAGCGCCGGCAACGCGGTCTATGCGGGCGGCTGGACATCCGTGCCGGTCATGCTCTGTGGCGCGCTCGCGGCCCGCGCCGGGGAGCTCCGAGACGTCACCGTGGGCACCTACCTCACACCCTTTAACTGGGACAGGCCGGAGATCCTGGACGCCTTCCGTATTGTCACCTTCTATACCGGCCCCTATGAACGTGCCGCCGCTCGCGCCGGACGCTTCGACTACATCCCCGTTGCCCAGTGGCGCGAGGGCCGATTGCCTCCCGGCCTGGACCTCGGCTTCGATGTGGCGATGATCCCCATCTCCCCTCCCGACAGCGACGGCTGGTGCTCGTTCGGTGGCGGCGTTTGGTTCGGGCCGACCATCGCGAAACACGCGCGCACGCTTATTGGCGAGGTTCACCCGGAATTTATCCGCACCGCCGGGCAAAATCGCATCCATGTCTCCCGCTTCGAACGGCTTGCCGAATTCAATCTGCCGCCAGCTCCTCCACCAATCCCGCCCCGTTCCGAAGAGACAGAGTTCGCGGCCCAGGTCATCTGCACGCTCGTTGCGAACGAGATCGTGCGCGACGGCTGCACCCTCCAGTTCGGCGTTGGCGACGTCTCAGCCGCACTTCCCGTGTTTCTCGGCGAACGCCACGATCTCGGCGTGCACACCGAGATCCTCCCTGGTGGTGTTGTGGACCTCGTCCGGCGGGGCATCGTCAACAGCAAGCACTACACGCTCCACCCGGGCAAATTCATCGCCAGTGCCCTCGTGCAGATGCCGCAGGAAGAGCTCGACTACATCGCCTCCGACCCGCGTTTCGAGCTCTACGACTTCACCTATACCGACGACATCCGCAACCTTCTCCAGGTCGAGGACTTCATCGCCGTCAACAATGCCATGGCCGTGGATATCACCGGGAACGTCTCCGCGGAGAGCCAGGGCGCGGCCATCTTCAGCGGCACGGGCGGGCAGGCTGCCTTCGCGGTGGCCGCGTCCACTTCCTCTGGCGGGGCCGTGAGTGTGCTCCCCGCCTCACAGCTAGTCGCTGGTGAACGCCGTTCGCGCATCGTTGGCGGCCACCCGGAAGGGACGGTCGTTACTGTGCACCGTGGCTTCGTGGACTACGTCGTCACCGAACAGGGCATCGCGCACCTGCGCGGCAAATCCCTGCGTGATCGCATCTCCGAGATGATCAGCGTGGCCCACCCCGACTTCCGCGCCGAGCTAAAGCACGACGCGCTGCGCCTCTATGGTCTCGCCGTGTGACCCGGCGTGTCCGGAGCGGCGGCGTCCATCACTGGCCGTGTCCCGGTTGCTGGCAGCGACGCGATCTCCGGGGCGTCGAAGTCAATAGCCGGCATCGTGCGGTCAAAGCCGATGTTCTTGTGTGTCACGGAGATCGAGAGCGCAACGGCCACATCCGCCTCGATGAGACCGAGCTTCCGGGCTGCGACCGCGACACGCGTCTGACAGCGCGCATCGACACCCAACAGCGCCGCCGTCTTCGCCGCCGAACCCACCGCAATCCCGAGGTCGATGTCGCGCAGGTTGCATTGCGGACCGGCAAACTCCAGGTCGCGGCTACCGTCGCGGAGCGCCTTCGTTGCATTTAGAAATTCCGCGCAGGTCGCATAGCCGCAGGCGCCACAGTCATAGACGGGCGGGTACCAGCCCTTCAGACCGATGAACAGGATGGCATCTACCCGTTCGGCGACCTCCGCATCGCGAAACCAGATCGCCTCCCGCCGCTCGCGGCCGCGTGCCCGGAGCCACTGAGCCAGGGCCCGCCGGACTTCGCTGCTTGTCACCGCGACGGTCTCCATGAACGGTGGCGCCCCACGGCTTAAGAGCTGCCCGCCCGACTTCGGCGCGGTGACAGCCGTCGCCGCCAGCGTCGACAGAGCCTGTTCGATCGCCGCCCGGCGAAGCGACTCCCCTGTCTTGATGTTGGGATCCTCAGGCGAACTCATCAGTGCTCCCTCTGCTACGTTGGGTTCCCCATACCGGGTCTTCACCTGGCAGGGCGCCACCCGGATTGACAGCATATTGCTGGCGTTAGTAACGTACGTTACGACGTAACATACGTTACGTACATCGCGGCCGGCGGCCCGCGGCGTCCGCCGCTTCCCAGCCAGCCAGGAGGCGCCATGGTGTTCCTTTCACTCATCGGCAACATGGACCACAACTTCGCCGACATGATGGAACTCGTCTGGGTGTTCATCACGATCGGCATTTCGTTTGCCATCCTCATAGCGTTGGGACATTGGTGGCAACAGTAGCATCTCCACCGGCCGATCCGGTCCGCGCACTCCAACTCTGGCATGTCACCGGCGGACTGTCTGCGCTATCGTTCGCTCAGCCTTCTGGTGATGGAGCCGCCCCGATGCCCGATTGGGTCATGATCTCCTATAGCGTACCCACGCAGCCAAGCGCAGTGCGTGTTGCAAGCTGGCGGGCACTGCAGGGATTGGGAGCCCTCCGTCTCGGTGATGGGCTCTATGTCCTCCCGAACGAAGCCCACCACGTCGCGGGCCTCCAGAAGGTCGCGGCCCGGATCGAAGAAGGTGGCGGCGCCGTCCTCCTCTTCGCTGCCGATGCGCTCACTCCTGCCGTCGATGCCCGCCTTCGCGACCGCTTCTATGCCGAACGCACCGATGAATACTTGCAGTCGGCCCGCAGCGCGCGGCGCCTCGTCGAACACATCGGCCGCGAAGAGTCCTCCGACGACTATCGCTTCGCCGAAGTCGATAGCCTGGAAGAGGAGCTGGAGAAGGTCCGCCGGCAGTTCCAGCGCGCCGTCTCGCGGGACCATCTCGGCGCACCCGCGCGGGAAGAGGCGCAGGGCGCGCTCCTCGAAGCTGAAGCAGCTTTGCAAAGCTACCTGGAGAACGCCTATCGGAAGGTGGTGACGGGCGATCCGCCATCCTGAACCCACCTCGTCGTCCCCGGACGGCCCAGGTTCCCGTGCCGCTCGTGTTCGCCGGCACCGGCACTCGCAGAAGCGCAGAAAGAGGCCCCGCCGTGAAGTTTGTCACTCGCGCCCACGCCAAGGTCGATAGGGTTGCCTGTCCCTGGCTCCTCACCCGTTTCGTCGACCCCGTGGCGGAGTTCTTCTTCGTCGAACCGGGGGACGTCCTCGCGGTCGCCACTCGCGAAGGGGCGATACCGTTCGATGTCCCCGGTGTCGAACTGGGGCATCACGGCGACCTCTGTTCGTTTGACGCCGTGATCGCCCGGTACCAGGTGTCAGCGCCCGGTATGGAACGCATGGCGCGGATCGTCCGTGGCGCCGATACCGGCGCGAAAGGCCTCGAAAACGAGTCGTGGGGGCTCGAAGCGATCGCGGGCGGGTTTCGCGCCATCGCCTCCGATGACCAAGAGTTGATTCGCCTCGAGTTTCCGATGTACGACGCACTCTATGCCTACTGTCGCGGCCTCGAAGCAACAGCGGGCTGACCCGTTGGACAGTCGTCACAATCGTCTTTGCCGCCAGGGCTGCCCGTGCAGTTCAGCCTGAATCGGACGAAGGAAACCGCGGCGCGCGCTTCTCGATGATTGCCCGTGCGCCCTCGGCCGGGTCGGGGCCGAAGAAGCCCATGATTTCGAGCGCCGCCGAATAGTCGAAAGCCGTGATACCTCCCAGCTTGAGCCACTGGTTGAGCGCCCGCTTCGTAAATCGCTGGGCTGGCTGCGACCCCTCTGCCAATCTTCTCGCGATCGCCCGCGCCTCTCCCATCAGCTGCGCCCGCGGCACGGCCTTGCTCACGAGGCCGATGCGTTCTGCCTCGCGCCCGTCGATGAAATCCCCGGTGAGCAGGTAGTACTTCGCTTTCGCCATCCCGCACAGCAGCGGCCAGATCATTGCTGCGTGGTCGCCGGCAGCGACGCCGAGCCGGACGTGCCCGTCCGTGAGTCTTGCTTCCTCGGCGATGATGGAGATGTCGGCCATGAGTGCCACCGCCAGGCCCGCGCCCACCGCCACACCGTTGATCGCCGAAACGATGACCTTCTCGCAGCGGACCATCGAATAGACGACTTCCTCTGCCTCCTTCATCAGCGAAACCAGCGCGTCGAAGCGCTCCGCCTGGGGCAGGGCTGCGCGCGCCTCGATATCGCCAAGGTCGCCCCCGGCGCTGAAAGCCTGCTCGCCGGCGCCGGTAACGATCGCCACGCGCACGTCCGGATCGCGCTCGATATCTCCCCAGATCTGCGTCAACTCCCGGTGTAGAACGTTGTTCGTTGCGTTGAACACCTCCGGCCGGTTGATCGTCACCACGGCGATCCCGCCTTCAACTTCGACGACCAGGTGCCGGTAATTCCAGTATTCCATCGCTGCCAAACCTCGAACTCAATCTCCCGTCCGCCGCATCCTACTCCGCTCACTTCGCGTCGCTGGTCTCTCCCCTCCCGCACGCCTCTCGTCCTGTAGACTGCACCCACCAAACCGCTTCCTGGAGCCCCGTATGTCCGACGGCGCACTGTCTGACGTCGTAGTCCTCGAACTCGCCACTGGTGTCGCTGGCCCCTATTGTGGCAGGCTGCTTGCCGACCTCGGCGCCCAGGTGATCAAAGTTGAGCCACCCGAGGGCGACCCGGCCCGCGTCGAACCGCCGTTCTCCGGCTCGGAGTCCGCCTTCTTCAACTGGCTCAATGCCGGCAAGCTTGGCGTGCAGGCGGCCGTGGACGACCCACGCATTACCGCCCTCGCCGCCCACGCCGACATCGTCATCCACTGCGCCCGCGACGAAGCAGCCGATGCTCTCGATGAGCGTCTCCGGTCCGCCAAACCTGCCGCCGTCGTTATTTCCCTGACCCCCTACGGCCGCGTCGGGCCGCGCTCCGGCTGGGAGTCGACACCGCTGACGGAGTGGGCCACGGGCGGCTATCACTACTTCGCGGGCGACCCGGCGCGCGAGCCGCTAGCTCTCCCCGGCCACCAGGCCGAATACCATGCCGGGCTTCATGCCGGCGTTGCCGCGCTCGCCGGGTTGTGGCATGCGCGCAACATAGGTGCCGGCCAGGCCGTCGAAATTTCGCACCAGGAGGCTATCCTCAGCGACCAGGCCTGGGTGACCACTAGCTGGACGCACGCCGGTCAGGTGCAAAAGCGCACCGGCTCCCTCTATGCGAAATGCGCCGACGGTTACATCTATCTCTTCAACCTCGTGCCCTATCCGAACCTCTTCGTCCTCATGGAGCGCTTCGACCTGCTGGACGACGTCGAATTGCAGGCGCCCTTCACCTGGATGGCACGCTTTGGCGAAGTTTTCGCCGCTTTCAGTGTGTGGGCAGCCACGCGCACGAAGCAGGAGATCTACCACGCCGCCCAGGAACTGCGCATCGCCGCCTCACCCGTAAACACGATGGCCGACGTCGCTGCCAGCGCCCAGCTCGCCGCCCGCGACTGGTTCGGCACCGTGGAGGTGGGAGCGCACACCTTCCAGGCGCCCGGCTTCCCCTATCGGCTGACCGATACACCGTGCGCCACTGGTTCGCGCGCCCCGCATCCCGGCGAACACAACGAAGCCGTCTTTGCCGCGGACTTCCGCTGGGCCAATGCCGGCGTCATAGTCACACCGCCTCATTCGTCCCTCGTCACTCCTTCCTCGCCGGGCCCGCTTGCCGGCCTCCGCGTCCTCGAGGTCACGGCCAACTGGGCCGGGCCTATCGGCGGCCGCCACTTGGCCGACCTTGGCGCCGAGGTGGTGAAAATTGAACTCGCCACCAAACCCGCCACGCGCGCGCTGGTCTATGTCGGCGACGATATGACCTGGCCCGAGCACTACAATCGCAGCGCCTACTTCAACAAGCTCAACCGTAACAAGAAGGCCGTCTGCCTCGACCTCTCGAAGGCCGCCGGCCGCGATGTCTTTCTCAAGCTGGTTGCACGGGCCGATGTCGTCCTCGAAAACAACGCTGCGCGCGTCATGGGGCAGCTCGGTCTGAGCTATGCGGACCTCGAAAAGGCCAACCCCCGCATCATCATGTGCTCGATGTCGGGCTTTGGTGGCAGTGGCCCGGAACAACACTATTCCGCCTATGGCAGCAACATCGAGACAACCTCGGGACTCGCCAGCCTGCTTGGCTACGGGCCCGGCGAGTGCTACGGCACGGGCAGCTTCTATGCCGACCCCGTGACCGGCAACCACGGTGCCGTGGCCATGCTCGCTGCTCTCCACGCCCGGCGCCATACCGGCCGCGGACAGTGGATCGATATGGCCCTGCTCGAAGCGGTGGCGCCGTTCTTCGCCCAGCAGTTTCTCGAATTCACGGTGACCGGCAATGTCCCCACAGCCCAGGGCAACCGGTGGGGGCCATACACCCAGGGTGTCTATCCCACCGCCGGCCGCGATTGCTGGCTTGCGCTCTCCATTCGCGATGCCTCGGACTGGCAGGCACTCTGCAACGTCGCCGGTGCCCCGGAGTTGGCCCTCGATCCCTCTCTGGCGACGCCCGAAGGACGCGCCCGCCATCGCGACGGAATCGATGCTGCCATCGCCGCCTGGTCCGCGACACTCGACCACAACGCGGCGGCCGATCGTCTCCAGGCTGCTGGTGTCCCTGCTGCACCGATCATGGCCAACTGGGAGATCATCAGCGACAACCACCTGAACGACCGCGACTTCTTCGTCCGTGTCCGCCACGAGGCGGCCGGTACGTTCCCCTACCCCGGCTTCCCCTGGCGCTTCGAAGTCACCCCGGCAACGCTCCAGCGCGCCGCCCCGATGTTCGCCGAGCACAACGTCGAAGTGTTCCGCGACGACGCTGGCCTATCTGCGGCAGAGGTAGCGGCGCTCTACGATGCGGTCATCACCTCCGACGCACCCATCTACGCCACGGGACCGGGGATATGACCGCGGGATCGCCTGCGAAAGCGGCAACGCTTGTCGTCGTGCCGGCTTCATGCAGCCTCCCGGCGCCCCTGCCCGACGGGGTGACGGTGGTGCGCTACAAGAACGCGGTCGAAGTGGCAGCGGCGATCGCCGGCGGCTCCGGCCCCGCCGTCATCCTCAGCGATGCGCTGCACGACCCAGATGGGGTCGTCGCCTCCGCTGTCCGGAACAGCGGCCGCCCTTGCATCGAAGTGCGCAGCCAGCGCTGGGACGGCGAGACACCGTCGCCCCTCGCCGCCGCCTGTCGTGGTGTCGTCGCCGGTTTCGGCGTAGCGGGTGTGATCGCTGCGACGAAGCTCGACGCCTGACGCCTGACGCCTGGCGCCTGACGCGGGTTTTTCCGCCCCGGAGGCTAACGGCGGAGCCCAAACTGCCGAAGATCCCTACGTATCCTTTGACCTGGACGAGTACTTCTGTGGCCGATTCCCTCCGCGTCATGATCGTCGACGACGATGCCGAAATGCGTGGCAGTGTCGCCGGGATGTTGATAGCCGAGGAGCAGGAAGTGGTCGCCTGTTCGGACCACGGTTCAGCCGCCGCCGATCTTGCCCGTGCCGAGCAGCCGGCGCTCGTCTTCGTGGGCATCGAACAGCCCCTGCCGCGCCATCTGCAGACCATCGAGTTCCTCTCCGGACTGCTCGTCGATAGCTGGGTCATCGCCTATTCATCGCTCACGGAGATAACCGTATTCCAGCAGGTCGTGCGGGCCGGCGGCCGCATCCTCCTCGATCTCCCGCTCGATGCCGTGACCCTGCGTCGTGCTCTCGATGCCGCCTCCAGCCAGCTGAGATCGGGCTTGCAGACGCCGTCCGGCCATGCCGGGAGGATCATCTCCGTTATCGGCCAGAAGGGTGGGATCGGGAAGACAGCGCTCTCCATCAACCTCGCTGCGGCGCTTGCGCACGATACCAAAGGCTCCGTCCTCATCGTCGATTTCGATACCTCGTTCGGCGATGTTGGCCTCGCCCTGGACGTCGAGTCGCCGACAACCGTGGCACGTGCCGCTTCCGACATCAGCCGCATGGACGCCGCCGAGTTCCGGGCCTCAGTCACCGCTCACGAATCTGGTGCCTTTGTCCTCTCCGCCCCTGGCCACGTCGGAGAATGGCTGCACGTCCTCCCCGACGACCTCGAAGCACTGGTCACCACCGCTGCGACCCTGTTCGACTACGTCGTGGTGGATACGCCCGGCGCTTTCAACGACGCCGTCGCTTCCGCTGTGGCGGTGGCCGATAACCTCCTCGTGGTGACAAGCATGGAGCTCACGAGCGCGAAGAACACGTCGATGTTGCTGGGCATCCTGATCGCCGAAGGCTATCCAGCCGCAGGCTCCGTGGTCGTCGCGAACCACACCTGGGCGGATACCGGCTTGCGCATCACCGACCTCGCTCCCGTCCTCGATCGGGACTCCATCTGGGACGTGCCCTTCGATGCCGGGATGCGCATGGCCTCCCAGGTCGGCAAACCACTGGTGCTGTTGAACCCCGAGTCGTTGACCTCCCGGAGCATCCGCGCCCTCGCCCAACGGCTTGCCAACGATCCAGACCACATTGAGCGAAGGAAACTGCTGCGCGCCGAACTGCCCCCACGGCGCCCCAGCTTTCGCCAGCGCCTGCGGTCCGCACTGACACGGGCCAACCTCGCCCAGGCAGGCTAATCCACTTCCGGCGCCGCACCTGAGCCGAAAATGACCGTGGCAATTGCCACGGTCATTTTGGTCGATCCTGAAGCTGGCAAACTGGCAAACTGGCAAACCGGCGGCCCACTCTGGCTACAGCCGCTCCACCTGGAGGAAATCCAGCTCCACCGGGGTTTCCCGGCCGAACATGTTGACCACCACCTTCACCCGCCCCTTCTCCGTGTTTATCTCATCAACGGTGCCGACGAAGTCTTCGAACGGCCCATCGACGATGCGCACGTTCTGACCGGCAACGAAGCCGACGCGCACCCTTGGCTGCTCCATCCGCATCGCCCGCAGGATGTGGTTCACCTCTTCGACCGAAAGCGGCACAGGCCGCGTCCCCGAACTGACGAAGCCCGTCACGCCGGTGGTATTGCGGATCATGTGCCAGGCTTCGTCAGAATCTGGGTCGCCTTCCTTCAACTCGATCGTCTGCACCAGCACGTAGCCGGGATAGAGCTTGCGCTTCACCGTGCGCCGCTGGCCGTCCCGGATCTCGATCTCGTCCTCGGTCGGCACGACGACGTGGAACACCTTGTCTCGGGCATCCATCTGTTCGACGGTGCTCTTGATGGCGTGACGAACCTTGTTTTCGTGTCCGCTATAGGTGTGGAGAAAGTACCAGCGGCGGCCCCCCCCCCCCGAGACCAGAAGCCCGCGCGGGGCGTTGTTAGCGGGCGGCGCGGGGGGGGGGCGGGGGGGGGGCGCGGGTT
>VFSW01014288.1_pt1 | contig 10982 bp, 9 predicted proteins | sample 5358111 | NCBI WGS metagenome assembly VFSW01 (sample SAMN11554181, study PRJNA540505) | mine drainage metagenome | isolation source: sediment from site ElyBrook_90M | place: USA: Ely Copper Mine, Vershire, VT | collected 2017
GCCCCGACGACTCCGGCCCGGCAATCTCCGTGATCCCCCCGCGCGGAAACCCGCCCGTCAGCTCATCGAGCGCCGCCACCCCGCACTCGAGCCTCTCCCGCCAGTCCGCCGCCGTTCCGCGGCCCGGCACTATCTTTGAACAAACCTCGAGCTTTGAACAAACCTCGAGCGCGGTGGCTCGAACAGCGGTAGGGTTCATGCTAATTCGCCTTTTCTTCGCCTATGAAGATTGTGCCTCCACCTGCCCGGAAAGTCAATGCCTGAAGCCGGCGGGAATCCGCACCCACGCGTGTGCCGTTTTCAAATCCTGAATTGCCGGATGCGATTCCTGGGCCTTGGCCCGCATACCATGGGCTACAATCGGAAGGCGGGTGTGCGTGTTCGCCCAGCTTCAAAACTGCGTAGTAGAGGAGTGTGAAACGCATGTCAAGCCCCCAGCCGGCCAGCACCGCCGCGGAAGCGCAACTGGCCATCAATACGATCCGCACGCTGTCGATGGACGCCGTGCAACAGGCCAACTCGGGTCATCCAGGAACGCCTATGGCCATGGCGCCGGTGGTCTACACCTTGTGGCAGGAGTTCCTGAACTTCGACCCCGGCGATCCCATCTGGCCGAACCGCGACCGGTTTGTGCTCTCGGCCGGTCACGCCTCGATGCTGCTCTACTCGATGCTGCATCTGTGCCGTGTGAAGGCGGTCAATCCGAAGTACGAAACGCTCGGCGCGGTCAGCGTCACGCTCGACGACATCCGCCACTTTCGCCAGCTCGATAGCAAGTGCCCCGGCCATCCCGAGTACCGCTGGACCTCGGGCGTCGAGACCACCACCGGCCCGCTCGGCCAGGGCCTTGCCACCAGTGTGGGCATGGCCATCGCCGGCCGCTGGATGGCTAGCCACTTCAACCGCCCCGGCTTCGAGATGTTCGATTACCGCGTCTGGTCGCTGTGCGGGGACGGCTGCATGATGGAGGGCATCAGCAGCGAGGCCGCCTCGCTCGCCGGCCATCTGAATTTGTCGAATCTCTGCTGGATCTACGACAACAACCACATCACCATCGAAGGCAACACCAGCCTCGCCTTCAGCGACGACGTCGCCACGCGATTTCTCGCTTACGGCTGGAACGTCACGCGCGTCGGCGACGCCAACGACTGCGACATGCTGGCTCGCGCTTTCGGCGTGGCGAAGCATTCGGACCGCCCCACGCTGATCATTGTCGATAGCCACATCGCCTACGGCGCGCCGAACAAACAGGACACCAGCGGCGCGCACGGCGAGCCGCTGGGGGAAGAGGAGATTCGCCTCACCAAGCGCAACTACGGCTGGCCCGAGGACGCCAAGTTCCTCGTGCCCGACGGCGTGTACGAAACCTTCGACCGCGGCATCGGCCAGCGCGGCCGCGCCGCCCGCGAAGCCTGGATGGAGCGCTTTCGCGCCTATCAGGCCGCGCACCCGGACCTCGCCGATCAGCTCTACCGCATGCAGCACCGCCAGTTGCCCGAGGGCTGGGACAAGGGCCTGCCCGTGTTCCCCGCCGACGCGAAAGGCGTGGCGAGCCGCGATTCTTCGGCCAAGGTCGAGAATGCCGTGGCGAAGAACATCCCCTGGCTGATCGGCGGTTCGGCAGATCTCGCCCCTTCGACCAAGACGCGGCTGACCTTCGACGGCGCGGGCGATTTCAGCGCCAGTGACCCCGCGGGCCGCAATTTTCATTTCGGCATCCGCGAGCACGCCATGGCCGCGATCCTCAACGGCCTCTCGCTCAGCAAAATCCGCCCGTTCGGCTCCGGCTTCCTCATCTTCAGCGACTACGCGCGCCCCGCCATCCGCCTCGGCGCGCTCATGGAAATCCCGGTCATCCACGTCTTCACGCACGACTCGATCGGCGTCGGCGAAGATGGCCCCACGCATCAGCCGGTCGAACAGCTCGCCTCGCTGCGCGCCGTTCCCGGGCTGATCGTGCTGCGCCCGGCCGACGCGAACGAAGTCACCGAGGCGTGGCGGACCATCCTCCAGTTGCGTCACGAGCCCGTCGCGCTGATCCTGTCGCGGCAGGCTCTCCCAACCGTGGATCGCGCGAAATACGCTCCCGCCTCGGGCCTTGCCAAAGGCGCTTACGTGCTTGCCGACTCGCCCGGCGGCGCGCCGGAGGTCATTCTCATCGGCACGGGAAGCGAAGTCTCGCTCTGCGTCGCCGCCTATGAAGCGCTCGCGGCGGAAGGCGTCAAGGCGCGCGTAGTCAGCATGCCCTCCTGGGAGCTGTTCGAGAGCCAGGACCGCGCGTATCGCGATTCCGTCCTGCCGCCCGCCGTTCGCGCGCGCGTCTCGGTCGAGCAGGCCGCCACGCTCGGCTGGGACCGTTACGCGAGCCGCCACATCGGCATGACTTCGTTCGGCGCCTCGGCGCCGCTCAAGGAACTGCAGAAGAGATTTGGCTTCACCGCCGATGCCGTCGCGGCCGCGGCGCGCGAGGCGCTGCGCGAGGCGCACGAAGCATGAGGATCGCCGTCGGCAGCGACCACGCCGGGTTCGACATGAAGAACATCGTCGCCGAGGATCTCCGCAAGGCCGGCCACGAGGTGGTTGACGTCGGCACGTACTCGCTCGCCCCGGTCGATTATCCCGACTTCGCCGAGGCCGTCGGCGCCGCGGTGCTCGACGGGCGCGCCGAGCGCGGCGTGCTCATCTGCGGCAGCGGCGTCGGCGCTTCCGTCGCGGCAAACAAGATCAAGGGCATCCGCGCCGGCATCGCCCACGACACCTACTCGGCCCACCAGGGCGTCGAGCACGACGACATGAACGTGCTCGTCCTCGGCTCGCGCATCACCGGCATCGAGGTCGCGCGCGAGCTCGTCTCTGCCTACGTAAAGGCTCGGTTTAGCAACGAAGAGCGCCATGTGCGCCGTCTAATGAAGGTAAACGCTATCGAGGCCAGGTACTCGCCGTAGCGAATGCCAGCACCTGGGGAACCGCGCCCATCCGGGCGCTCCGAACAGTCCGGGAGGAGATTATGAGCATCACCAGCAGCACGATCGCGAACGCCCCGACGGTCGTCAGCCGTCTCAAGGAACTCAACAAATACGGGCAGTCGGCGTGGCTCGACTACATCCGCCGCAGCCTGCTGACCAGCGGCGAACTCACCGCGCTGATCGAAAACGACGGCCTCGGCGGCATGACGTCCAACCCGGCGATCTTCGAGAAGGCCATCACCGGCAGCACCGATTACACCGACATCATCGAGGAGCTCCAGAAGCAGGACATCCCGCCCATGGAGTTCTACGAGCGCATCGCCATCCGCGACATCCAGGATGCCGCGCAGGCGCTGCGGCCGGTCTACGATCGCACGAACCGCCGCGACGGCTACGTAAGCCTCGAGGTCTCGCCGTTCCTCGCCAACGAAACGCAGGCCACCATCGAGGAGGCGCGCCGGCTGTGGAAGGCCGTGAACCGCGAGAACCTCATGATCAAGGTGCCGGGCACCGAGGCCGGCCTCCCGGCCATCCGTACGCTGATCGGCGAGGGGATCAACGTCAACGTCACGCTGCTGTTCGCTATCGAGATGTACGAGCGCGTCGCCGAGGCCTACATCGCGGGCCTTGAAGCCTTCGCGAACGCGGGCGGCGACGTCAGCCGCGTGGCCAGCGTGGCCAGCTTCTTCATCAGCCGCATCGACTCGGCCGTCGACTCGATCGCCAAGGCGCGCCTCAAGACCGCCGCCGACGCGGGCGAGCGCGCAATGCTCCAAAGCGTCATCGGCAAAGTGGCCATCGCCAACGGCAAGATCACCTACCAGCGCTACAAGGAGCTGTTCTCCGGCCCGCGCTGGGCCGCTCTCGCCAAGCGCGGCGCCATGACCCAGCGTCTGCTCTGGGCCAGCACCGGCACCAAGGATCCCAGCTACTCGGACGTCATGTACGTCGAGGAACTCATCGGCCCGGACACCGTCAATACCATCCCGCCCGCCACCTTCGAGGCCTTTCGCGATCACGGCCACGCGCGCCCCAGCCTCGAAGACGACGTCATGGCCGCCCATGACACGATGGAGACGCTCGACCGCGCCGGCATCTCCATGCGGCAGGTGACCACGGACCTGGTCAAACAGGGCGTCAAGCTCTTCGCCGACGCCTTCGACAAGCTGCTCAATTCGGTGGACCGCAAATGCAAAGTGGCGATCGGTTCCGACGTCAACCGCATGACTTACTCGCTGCCCGCGGAGCTCGCCCGGCAAGTCGACGAAACGCTCGAAGACTGGCAGATCGGCGGGAAGGTGCGCCGCCTCTGGGGCCGCGACTCGAGGCTCTGGACCGGCTCGGACGAAGGCAACTGGCTCGGCTGGCTCGGCGTCACCGAGGATCAGCTCGCCCACCGCGATCACCTCGAAAGCCTCGCCGCCGATGTGCGCGACGCCGGCTTCGAAACCGTCCTGCTGCTTGGCATGGGCGGTTCCAGCCTCTGCCCCGAGGTGCTCGCCCTGTCGTTCGGCCGCATCGCCCCGTTTCCGAAGCTCTACGTGCTCGACTCGACCGACCCGGCGCAGGTCAAATCCTTCGAGGACAAAATCGACTTCGCCAAAACGCTGTTCATCGTGTCGAGCAAGTCCGGCTCGACGCTCGAGCCGAATATTTTCAAACAATACTTCCTCGATCGCGCCAAGGCCGTGCTCGGCCCGGACCGGGCCGGTTCGCATTTCATCGCCATCACGGACCCCGGCTCGAAGATGGAGCAGGTCGCGCGCGCCGACGGCTTCCGCCACATCTTCCACGGCGTCGCGAGCATCGGCGGGCGGTATTCGGCGCTATCTGACTTCGGCATGGCGCCCGCCGCGGTGATGGGCATCGACGCGCCGAAGTTCCTCGATCAGGCGGACGTGATGGCGATCTCCTGCTCGTCGTGCTTGCCGGTGGTGAAGAATCCCGGCGTCATACTCGGAGCGATTCTGGGCGTCGCCGGGCGGCATGGACGCGACAAGGTGACCCTCACCGCCTCGCCGGGCATTCACGATCTCGGCGCTTGGCTCGAACAGTTGCTCGCCGAATCGACCGGCAAGGAGGGCAAGGGTCTCATCCCGGTCGACCGCGAGGCGCTCGGCTCACCCGAGGTCTACGGTGTGGACCGCCTGTTCGTCTACCTCCGCCAGGAGTCGGCGCCGGTTCCCGCGCAGGACTCGGCCATCGACGCGATCGAGAAGGCCGGCCATCCCGTGGTGCGGATCGCCGTGACCGATCTCTACAACCTCGGCCAGGAATTCTTCCGCTGGGAGATCGCCACCGCCGTCGCCGGCTCGATCCTCGGTATCAACGCCTTCAACCAGCCTGACGTCGAGGCCAGCAAAATCGCCACGCGCAAGCTCACCTCGGAATACGAGCAAAAGGGCTCGCTTCCGGCCGAGACGCCATTCTTCGACGCCGACGGCGTGAAGCTGTTCGCCGACGCGGCCAACACCGATGCGTTGCGCCGGGCGGCGGGCGCCAAAGCGCCGCTTTCGGCTTATCTCAGGGCCCACCTCGCACGGCTCGGCGCCGGGGACTATTTCGGCCTGCTCGCCTACCTGCCCATGACCGCCAGCCACGAAAGCGCACTCCAGGCGATCCGTCATTCCGTCCGCGCCGCCAAACGCAACGCGACTTGCCTCGGCTTCGGCCCGCGATTCCTGCACTCGACCGGCCAGGCTTACAAGGGCGGCCCGAACACCGGGGTCTTTCTTCAGATCACCTGCGACGATGCGCATGACCTGCCCGTGCCCGGCCAGAAGTACACCTTCGGCGTCGTGAAGGCAGCGCAGGCTCGAGGCGATTTTCAGGTCCTCTCAGAGCGCGGCCGCCGCGCCCTCCGCGTCCATTTTGCATCGATCGGCGCCGGACTCGACGCGCTCACCAACGCCATTCGCGAGGCGATGGCCTAGCCCATGCCCACTCTCGACGGCAAGCCCGCCATCCCGGCCGCGGAGTCCATCAAGGCGCGGCCCGGCGACCCTTGCACAATGGTCATCTTCGGCGCCTCCGGCGACCTGACCAAGCGCAAGCTCATCCCGGCTCTCTACAACCTCGCCAAGGACCACCTGCTTAGCGAAAACTTCGCCATCATCGGATGCGCGCGCAACGACTTTACCTCCGAGCAGTTCCGCGATCTGCTGACTCAGGAGATCCCCCACTTCGCCACCACCGAGGTCGAAGCGGGCTTGTGGAAGTGGTTCACCGACCGTCTCTACTACGTTCAGGGCGATTTCGCCGACCCGGCGGCCTTCCAGAAGCTCAAGCCGGCCCTGGCCGGGATCGACAAGGACCACGGCGGCAAAGGCAATCACTTCTACTATCTTGCCACCGCGCCGCAGTTCTTCTCGACCATCATCCAGCAGCTCGGCGCCGCCGGGCTCACCGATGAGACCCAGGGCGGATGGAAGCGCGTCATCATCGAAAAGCCGTTCGGCCGCGATTACGACTCGGCGCGCGAGCTGAACCGCAAGATCCGCGAGGTCCTGCACGAGAAGCAGATCTACCGCATCGATCATTACCTCGGCAAGGAGACCGTGCAGAACATTTTGGTGTTCCGTTTCGCCAACGGCATCTTCGAACCGATCTGGAACCGCCGCTACGTCGATCACGTGCAGATCACCGTCGCCGAAACCGTCGGCGTCGAGCAGCGCGGCGGCTATTACGACCATGCCGGCACGCTGCGCGACATGCTCCCCAATCACATTTTCCAGTTGATTTGTTTGACGGCCATGGAGCCGCCGGTCTCCTTCGACGCCGACGTCGTGCGCGACGAGCAGGGGAAGATTCTCAAGGCCATCCAGCCCATGTCGCCCGAGGACGTCCTCAGCCGCACCGTGCGCGGCCAGTACGGCGAAGGCTCGCTCGACGGCGAGAAGGCTGCCGCCTATCGCTCCGAGCCCGACGTCGCGCCCAATTCGCGCACCGAAACCTACGTCGCGCTCAAGCTGTTCATCGACAACTGGCGCTGGGCCGACGTGCCGTTCTACGTGCGCACCGGCAAGCGAATGCCGAAGCGCGTCACCGAAATCGCCATCCAGTTCAAGCGCGCGCCGTTCGTGTTGTTCCGCAAGACCTCGGTCGAGTCGCTCCACCCGAACCGTCTCGTCCTGCACCTGCAGCCCGACGAAGGGATCTCGCTCAGCTTCGGCGCCAAGATTCCCGGCGCCATCGTGCGCATGGGCGACGTCGACATGGCCTTCCACTACGACGACTACTTCGGCGCCACGTCCAGCACCGGCTACGAGCGGCTGTTGTACGACTGCATGCTCGGCGACGCGACGCTGTTCCAACGATCCGACATGGTTGAATCGGCCTGGGGCGTCGTCGCCCCGATCCAGGATGTCTGGGAGGCCCTCCCGCCGCGCTCGTTCCCGAACTACGAGGCAGGCTCCTGGGGGCCGAAGGAAGCCGACGATCTGATCGAGCGCGACCATCGCCGCTGGAGCCCCAGCGGCCAGCCGGCGCAGAGCAAGTAAGCCGGTACGGCCTCAGCTCAGCTCCAGCCGCAAGCGGAAACCCGAACAACGCGAAAAGGCGCATCGAACCCACACCCGGGAATCGCGGATGCGGGACCACGCCCGCTGCCCGCGTGAACGCTCCCCGCTGGGTCCGATGCGCCCGCCCCCACTCAATTCACCGAGAGTCTCTGGCCCGCTTGCCAAACGTCGTACAGCACATAGCCAAGCAACACCAGACCGTAGACGATCCCAGCGATGGTCAATCCCTTACCCCATTGATCTATCCGCCGCAGCTTCTGCGCCAGCTCGCTCTGATGGGCCACGATCACGAGCTCCGAATCCCGAATGTGCAGCGAGTCATCCTCCCGGTTCGCTAACCGTCTCCGCACGCCCGCCAGCCCAAGCACCGCGGTAAATACAACAATCAGCACGATCCATGCAATCGGCATATGTGCTCCACCTCGCATCCGATTCTTGCAATCGCCGTTCCACGCCGTACCCACGCCGTCACCGCGGAATCCCGCCCCGGCGCCTCCCGCCCTGCGCCAGTTCGCCTACTTGTTGCGCCAAACAACCCACGCCAGCCGCCCGCCACCGCCCTCTCGTTCTGTGTCACGCCGCCGGTTCTAATCGCGCTCCTCAGTCACCGAGGCCGCCGTGCAGCACTCAGGCACCCTCCGCGATCCGGTATCATAATTTTCAAGGATGTCGCAATCATCGACCTCTGCGCTTCTCGACTATCTCGCCTCAGCGAAAGCACAAGGCGCCAGCGACCTGTTTCTCGTCGAGCTGCTCGAGCGGAACGGCTGGCATCGCCGCGAAATATACGAAGCCTTCGGCGCGCTGTATGGCCGGTTGACCGGATTCGAAACGCCGCGGCGAGGGTCGGCCTTCGCCGACTCGGCGCGCGATGCCTTTCTGTACATGTTGTCATTCGGCTCCTTGGCGGTCTGGACCATCGGCCTTACCTCGTTAATCCTCGCCCTCATCGACGCCTTCTTCGCCGACCGCGTCCTGAATCCCACATACCGCGACGTTCCAGATTCTCTCAGCGCATCGATGGCTTCGCTCATCGTCGGCTTCCCCATTTTACATGCTCACCATGCGCCTCATCGCCGGTGATCTCACGCGGAAGCCTGAGAAAGCCGAATCCGCGGTCCGCAAATGGCTCACCTATATGGCCCTCTTGATATCCGCGGCCATCGTCATCGGCGACCTCATCTGCTTCGTCGACTACCTGCTTCGTGGTCAGTCCACGTGGCCCTTTCTCCTCAAGATCTTGACCGTCTTCGTCACTGCCGGCGGCGTCTTCTCCTACTACCTTGCGCCGACGCAAAAAGCACGAGTGCTAACCAGAAGCCGGGACCGGTGGTTCGCCTCCGCCGCGGCCGTGGCCGTCTTGCTTGGACTCGCGCTCGGCTTCCATGGCGCGGGGACGCCGTCAGTCCAGCGACGTCTCACCGCGGACTCCGTCCGCCTAAGGGACCTTGCGACTCTTTTCGGGGAGATTAAAATCCAATACACAACTCTCGGACGGGCGCCGCAAAGCCTGAATGACATCCCCACTACGAATCCGGCCCTCAGACTGCGGGATCCCGAAACCGGCGCTCCGTACGAATATCGTCCCGTGAACGATCGCCAATTCGAGCTATGTGCGAACTTCGCGACCACCAACAGCTCGGCGAGCCCGGCCCCATACATCCCCGACACTCGTCCCCACGGCGCAGGCCGTCAGTGCTTCACTTATCCCTACTGAACGCCTGGCCGCAACTCGACGTCGTCGATTCTCCGAACCACCAACCGCGTGGCACGTCCCGCCCTGCCCCGGTTTGCCGATTTGTTGCTCCAGACTAACTTCGCCCCGTACCCGCTAACTCCTCATACAGCGTCCGCATCGCCTCCGCGAACTGCTCCGTACTGAACGACTTCTTCACCCGGCGCCGCCCCGCCGCGCCCATCCGCTCCGCCAGCGCCCGATCCCCCGCCAGCCGGGCGATCTGCTCCGCCAGTTGCTCATCGTCCTCGTGCCGGTGCAGTAACCCCGTCACACCGTCCTCGACCACTTCCGGCACTCCATCCAATCCCGTCGCGATCACCGGCTTCCCCAGCGCCATAGCCTCCAGGATCACTAACGGCAGCCCCTCAAGGTGTGTCGCCAAAGCGAAAATGTCCAGCGCACCCATTAGCCGCCTCACGTCCTCCCTGTGGCCGGTGAATACAAACCGGTCCTGCAATCCCGCCTCCTCAAGCTGTTTCCTCAGCCCCAAGTAGTAATCCGCCCTCTCCCGCGAGTCCTCATAATCGCCGATCAGCAGGAATCGCAGTTCCGGGCCCGCGGCCTTCAATCGCGCCGCTGCCCGGATCAGCGTTGCCTGATCCTTCTGCGGCGCAATCCGCGCCACCATGCCCACCAACCGCGCTTCGGCGGGAACGCTAAACTCCTCACGCACTCCGGCCGTGTCCCCGCCCAACTCCATCGGAACATCGATCCCGTCATAGATCACCCGCCCCCGCCGCTCCGGCCCCCGATGCGCGCATCGCCGCCCGGTGTCGCGCGCCCCCCACGCGACCCGCCCCACCGGGGCGCGCAAAGTCCTGTCCCCCCGCGAGATCCTCGCGAAACGGTTTCGCACGTGAGACAGCACGGGAATCCCGGCCAGCCGCCCGGCCCACGCCGCATAGTGCGCCGCCAGCACATCGGCGCAGTGCATCAGCGTAATGCCCCGCCGCCGCATGTCCTGCGCCAGCGCCCAACTTACCTTCCACCACGGCCCCGGACGCCGCCAGCTCGGCTCGACAGCCACAAACTCGCGCGTCTCGAACCCCTCGGCCTCGAACATCCGCCGGCATGCGTGATCGCCCGGCAGGCAGTACGCGATATGCTCGAACGCGTCCCCACCCACCAGCTTGGCCATCCGCGCCGTCGCAACCTCGCTCCCTCCGACCCCCGGCCACGGCAGGATGTGTCCCACGCGAATCCGCTCCCTCACCGTCCCTCCTCGCCCCACGCGATCGGCCCGGCGTCTTCGTCGAAGCTCCCGGCCACCACCCGCGCCGCTCCGCCCGCCGTCGCGACTGCGATCCAACTCCCATCCGGCGGCCACTTCGGACTTACTCTGCTCGTCGGCAAGTTAGTAAGCTTGTAACTTCTCCCGCTTCCCGTCCGACCAACCCGGATCTGTGTCGCGAACGCATCCGCCGTCCAATCCGCTTCGTCCGACGTGTAGGCCACATACTTCCCATCCGGCGACATCGACGCGCGCCCCGGCGTCCCCTGCGACAACGATTCTTCGAGCGCGGGCGTCCCGGCCGCCCCAGCTCGTACCGCAAGACACACCGCGCACACCACCACCCATTTAATCATGCAACCGATTATCCCCGAATCCGCCGCGCAGCCAGGCCCCGAAACGCAGTCACAAATTTCCCTCGCCTAAATCTCTTTCCCTTCAGCGCCCCCGCGCCGATCGTCCCCCGCCGTCTTTCACTTTCTCTAGCTCCCCCCTCGCCGAGCGCGGCGACAACCGAGAGCCCCTCC
>VFSW01014289.1_pt1 | contig 10982 bp, 7 predicted proteins | sample 5358111 | NCBI WGS metagenome assembly VFSW01 (sample SAMN11554181, study PRJNA540505) | mine drainage metagenome | isolation source: sediment from site ElyBrook_90M | place: USA: Ely Copper Mine, Vershire, VT | collected 2017
CAGGGCGCGTCTGCGCGGCCGGCGTGAGCGCCTGGCTGGTCCTGGAAGCGGCCAACCGAAGGCCCCAGCGACTGGACAAGCTCAAATGGAGGCTGAGCGAGTTTTCAAAAAAACGTGCCGCCAACTGTGAGCCCCAGAAACTCACGAAGCTCACCGGAGGAACGGAAAGCTTCACCCGAGTTGTACGCTATGGTGATCTTGACGTAAATGATCATGTGAACAGTGTCAGTTATATCGCCTGGCTGCTGGACTCCTATTCCATGGAGTTCCACCAGCAGCACAAGGTCAGCCTGCTGGAAATCAATTATGTTGGGGAAACCAGGGCGGCCGAATCAGTAACAGTTTCTTTGGCCGGCGAAACCGCAGGCACATTTTTACACAGCATCACGAAACAAGGGGGCGAGGAGGTGTGCCGCGCTCGAATCCAATGGGACGCCGAGGGTTAGCCTGGATATCGCCTGATCCAAAGACTTCGAAAGGTTTTCGCTGGATCGGACAGGAGTCGGTTTGAGACACCTTCAGGACTGAGTTTGCCGTCATCGCTTAGAATCTGGAACTCCCCGAAGCCTAGCTGCGGATAAATGATCAGCGCTTCCGCGTGGAAGCTCCCCAGAGAACCGGTTTTGAGCCGCTTCGGCGTGGCGCCTGGTCCGGACCAGAGATAAAGGTGGAACGGCCCGCCGCCATGATACGGTCCGCCGATGAGCAGGTACCTGCCCTCGAAATAAGCCATATCCCGGATCCCCAAGCCATCGAGGTCCAAAAGAATTGCTGGTCCGAACCGGCCCGGAGCACCGGCCATGACGTCATTTGGATTGAGCAATGGGATGAGAAGTGCTTTTCCTTGCGGATTCGGGCCGCGGAACCCGATCAAAAGACGCCCTTCGGGTGTGGCAGCAAGCCCTTCGATGTTGAGGGCGCCCGATTCTTTGGGCGCTAGCCGTGCCGCCTCGGCCAAATGGAATTGATCGAACCGGGGATCCGCAGCTAAATCCTGCACGAGCCTTCGGTAAGGGCTGCCCACAGGAGTCACGGTAACCTCTTCGCCGCTGATCGTGATGTCGGTAGCAAAAAGCCGACAGCGATTCTCTCGCTCTTTTCCGTTCCGATTGCGTCCGTGCGAACCAATCCAAAATGCGCGATTTCCGATGCGTGCCGCACCCTCCAGATCGGCTTCTTTGGATTTGCCCTGGACATCCAGAAAAGAATTCATGTCAAATTCCTTGAGAGGAGGCCCCGCGCGGTCTGTCCGGTAGAGGCGCAGAATGTTCTCCTCGTCATCCGCAACAAGGAAAAGGTTTGAACTGACCGGAACGGCCCCCGAGGCATCAGCCATGCCCGAATAAACCAAGGGGTTGACAAGCAGAGCACGCTCGCCGGCGTGTCCACAAGAGGCCGCCAACAGAAGCAGAACTGAAAGCTTTAGCCTCATGCCTCAGCAATCGCGAGGCGGGCCAGAACGTTGAGATCCTCCAGGGTCGTGGTATCGCCTTTGATTTCCGTTCCTGCGGCGATTTGTTTGAGGAGACGGCGCATGATTTTTCCAGAGCGCGTTTTGGGCAGCGCCTCAGAGAACCGAATGTCGTCGGGCTTGGCAACCGGGCCGATTTCCTTGGCGACGTGCTGCCGGAGCTCCTCCCGCAGGGAGTGGTCGGGCTGAAAGTTGCCTTTGAGTGTGACGAAGGCGACAAGCGCCTGCCCCTTGAGCGCGTCGGGTCGGCCCACCACAGCCGCCTCGGCCACCTTGGGGTGGCTGACCAAAGCGCTCTCAACCTCGGCTGTGCCGATGCGATGCCCCGCAACATTGAGGACGTCATCGATACGTCCGACGATCCAAAAATAACCATCCTTATCCTGGCGGCTGCCATCGCCGGTAAAATAGGAGCCTTTCACCTCGTCCCAGTAAACGGATTGGTACCGCTCCGGGTCGCCCCAGAGGCCGCGCAACATGCCGGGCCAAGGTTTGCGGATTACCAGCTTGCCGCCGGAGTTGCGTGGCACGGCCTTGCCATCGTCACCCACGACCTCCGGAACAATGCCGAAGAAGGGCAAGGTTGCGGAACCAGGCTTAGTGGGGGTAGCGCCCGGCAAGGGCGTGATGAGAATCCCACCGGTCTCCGTCTGCCACCAGGTATCGACGATCGGGCAACGCTTTCGACCGATGATTTCGTGATACCAAATCCAGGCTTCGGGATTGATCGGCTCCCCGACCGTCCCCAGCAAACGCAGGGAGCTAAGATCATGCTTCTGGGGCCACTCGACTCCCCACTTCATGAAAGCCCGGATGGCCGTTGGGGCCGTATAGAGAACGGTGACGCCGTACTTTTCGACAATGCTCCAGAAGCGATCCGGTTCGGGGAAATTCGGAGCTCCCTCATACATCAGGCTGGTGGCTCCGTTTGCTAAAGGTCCATACACGACATAACTGTGCCCGGTGACCCAGCCGACGTCAGCGGTGCACCAATAGACGTCTTCTTCGCGCAGATCGAACACGTACTTGGTCGTAAGCTTCGCGTACAGTAGATAGCCGGCTGTGGTGTGGAGGATCCCCTTGGGTTTGCCCGTGGAACCACTGGTGTATAGAATGAACAGAGGGCTCTCGCTATCCAGTTTCTCAGGAGCGCAGTGCGCATCAGCCGAAGCGATTTCTTCATGCCACCAGAAATCGCGCCCTGCCTGGATTTGGACTTCATTATTGGCGCGACGCAGCACGATGACCCCCTGGATGGTTCTGGCCAACAGCTCGCCCTGGGCATCTTTCAGGGCGAGCGCTTCGTCCACGCTTTGCTTGAGTGGCACCACCGTGCCCCGGCGGAAGCCTCCGTCGGCTGTGATCACCAGGCGGGCTTGCGAATCCTGGATGCGGTCGGCGACCGACTGCGCACTGAACCCGCCAAACACAACGGAATGTACCGCCCCGATACGCGCACAGGCCAACATCGCAATCGCCGCCTCGGGCACCATCGGCAAATAGATGAGCACCCGGTCGCCCTTCTTGAGGCCATGGCGCTTCAACACATTAGCGAAGCGGCAGACCTCATAATGGAGCTGTTTATAAGTCAGCGTGCGCTCTTCGCCCGGCTTGCCCGGGCCAGCCGGCTCCCCTTCCCAAATCAATGCCGCTTTGTTAGCAGTCGCCGTCCCCAGGTGCCGGTCAAGGCAGTTGAGGCTGACATTGAGCTGCCCGCCAACAAACCATTTGGCAAACGGTTCATGCCACTCCAGCACCTTCTTCCACGGCTTGAACCAAACCAACTCCTGCCTGGCCTGACGCCCCCAGAACTTCTCAGGCGAGGCGACCGATTCACGGTAGCTCTTGCGGTATTGTGCCAGGGAACGAATGTGTGCTTTTTTGGAAAATTGTTTCGGCGGAGGAAAAACGCGTTTTTCCCGAAGGACTGACTCGATACCGGTAGCAGTCTGAGCGTCAGGCATAATCATCGAAAGGTTAAGGTCGTCTGGGTATAAGCGACGGACCTGGCAGCGTCAACGCCGGAAAGGGGACCCGGAGACAACTCAAACGGACCGGGGGCACGCGTTTACGCGCGCTGGTGGGGGCGGTCGGCGGGTGAATCAGAACTCGGCCGAACGGGCAAGACGATATCATAGGATTGCTCTTCAAACTTGAGAACCAACTGCACCCCTCGGAGCTTGTTCAGAACGCAGAAATCGATGGCGGCGGTCGAACTGACAAAGTCCATCGCTTCGGCGCTCTGGCGGACCCAAGCGCCATCGTCTTTGAGATAGAGGCCGGTATCTTTTTGCTGGAGCATTATTCGCATACGTGCCGCGCATCGCGCTGCTCGCAGCCGGTTCGCCGGAGCTCCCGGCGTAAGGCCGTTCGGCGAGCAGACAGCGTGGATATTAAGTGACAGTAACATAGTGAAGGCAGAACGGGATTTCAACGACAAAGATGCTCGACCCGTTTCGACGAGTCGGTGCGAGTGATTCGATTCAGAAACCCCTCACAACCCGATGCCAATTCGCTCAATCTCCACGGCAACGATGCAAACGTCGTCCTGGAATTCCCGAGTCAACGAGAAACGTTGCACATCGTGCAAAATGGCGTCGAGCAGCCTGCCGGTGGGCAATTTCATGTGCCTCTGCATGGAGTCGAACAGGCGTTCCTGGCCAAATTCCTGCTGCTGGGAATTATCTATCTCGTAAAGACCGTCCGTGAAGAGCAGCAGCAAATCCCGCGCGACAATTGGGCAACGACAATTGGGGTAAGTGGGCCGCTCGAACAAACCCAGCGCCGGACCGTGGCGAGGGTCCCAGGCGCGCAGCAACTCAATTTTTCCAGTGTCGCGCCGCAAACGAACAGGGCTGGGGTGGCCGGCGCTGGAAAAACGCAGTTCGCCGCTCGCCACATCCGCCACCAGGTAGAAGGCGGTCGCCAAAAACGGCTCACGCGTCCGGCGCAGAATTGCGTGAAGACTTCTGTTGATTTCCGTGAGGAACTTCCCGGGATCCGCCGCAACCGGCATCAATTCCTCTACCAGGCCGCGCATGATGGCCGTGACCAGCGCGGCGCGCATGCCATGTCCCATGACGTCGCAGATGAACACGCCCGCGGTGGTGCCGGTAATCGCGAAAACATCGAAAAAGTCGCCGCCGACCGCCGCCGCAGGCAAGTAGCGATGAGAAAATTTTAATGCGCTCTGCTCCGGCGAGACCCCTTGCGGAAAAGTGGGATACTGGTGGGGGAGAAAGATTTCCTGGATTTCGCGCGCCATGTTAAAATCTGCTTCGAGCTGGGCGTTTTTAGAGCGCAACTCTTCGGCATAACCACTGAGCTGCTCCGCCATCCGCTTTCGCTCAATGGCATAGCGCATGGCACGGGTCAGGAGCTGGCCATCAACCTGGCCTTTGATTAAGAAGTCCTGAGCACCTTCGTGGACGGCCTGGACTGCGACGGTTGTATCGTTAAGCCCGCTCAGAACAATGATCGGCATCCAAGGGGCGCGTGCATGCAGTTGGATGAAGGTTGAAAGCCCCTGGCTGTCCGGGAGCGAAAGATCCAGCAGCACCACATTAATCCCCCCCTCGGCCAGGCGCTCCAGCCCCGCCTGTAGCCGGTCAACCACTTCGATCTCAAATAATTCCTCGCCCGCGCCTTCCAGCATCAGTTCTATCAGGCGAGCGTCACCCGGATTGTCCTCGATCAGCAAGACTTTGAGATGCTGCGATTCTCCACCAGCAGGTTGGGCCGGAGCAATGGCCCGCTCGGGCGCTTCCGGACTGATCACGTTTGGTCGGGTATCCATATGAGAGCGAACTGGACGCCAGCCCCTCGCAGCTAACATAGGCACGAGTGGGGCAGGCGCAAGGGGGGAGAACGGAACGGAGGCGCTCAGGGCGAAATGGCCTCTTCGGCGAGGACCGGGAGCGTGAAAAAGAAGGTGGAGCCTTGGCCGCGCTCCGACTCGACCCAAATACGCCCGCCGTGGCGTTCGACGATCTTTTTGCAGATAGCCAAGCCCATGCCGCTTCCGGCGTATTCCTGGCGAGTATGCAGCCGTTGAAAAATGACAAAGATGCGCTCGAAATCCCTGGGAGCGATGCCAATACCTTTGTCTCTGACGTGAACCAGCCAATCGTTTTCGCGCCGGAGGGCGCCGACTTCGATCCGGGGCGGCTGGTCGCCGTGGAACTTGATTCCATTGCCCAGCAGGTTCTGAAAAAGTTGCGTCATTTGGATGGGATCCCCGAGCACGCGCGGAAGCGCCTGGTGGGTAACGGTGGCGCGGGACTCCTCGATGGCGACCTTGAGGTTTGTGAGCGCAGACTCAAAGACCTGCTCGAGCGCCACCGGCTCAAAGGCCCGGCCCCTCAAGTCCACGCGAGAGTAGGCGAGGAGGTCGTGAATCAATCCGTTCATTCGCATGGCTCCATCGACAGCAAAGGCGATGAATTGCCGCGCTTCGTCGGGTAATTGGGGTTGGTACTTCTGGCTGAGCAGTTGGAGATAACTGGTGATCATCCGTAAAGGTTCAAACAGATCGTGGGAGGCAACATAGGCAAACTGTTGCAACTCGGTATTGGAGCGTTGCAGGTTTGTAGTAGCCTGGCGAAGTTGCTCCTCGGCTTCAGCGCGCTTGAGGAACAAGCCGAGTTGTGTACCCAGGCTCCCCAGCATTTAGAGCATGCTTGGCTCAGGGGGCCGCAGACCGCGGCTGAAAAGTTCCATCGTGCCAAACAAGTCCGAGCCGAGCCAAAGCGGAAAGCTGAAGGCGCTGCGCATGCCGGATTCGGCGATGGCGTGGAAACGGGGAGAGTCCATTTCCTGCTCCAACATATTGACCCAGAGTGGCCGGGCGCCTGCCCACGTCCTTCCCGGCAAACCGGCGCCTCGAGGAATCAAGGTATGGCGGCAAGCGCGCATGAACGGCGCTCCGTTGGCGCCGGCCTGACCCCATGTTTCAATGCAACGAAATGCATTGACCTGCGGGTCCATTTTCCAGACCGCCCCCATCTGGCAATCGAGTGCGTCGCCGAGTATCCCAAGGACCCTAGGCAGGGCTTGCGGCAACGTCGCGGATTCTGCCAAAACGCGAGTCGTCGCATGATGAACGGCCCTCCGGCGGGCTCCCTCGGATTGTTCGAGGTCCGAGCTGTACAGCAACTCGGCACTCCACCAAATCAGTCCCGTAAAAACTACGAGGCTCGAGGCGGCGAAGATGGCCAGGGTGAACTGCCACTCATAATATCCGGACTGCTCGCCCCGCAGAAGCAGCAGTCCCAATACCCAGGGAACGATTAAGGCCATCGGCAGCAAACGCCGGGCGACGGCCCCGCCAGTCGTGCGACTGGTCAACACCATGGTTACGCCCCGCCCCGGCCACGCCGCCAGCGAGGCCAGAGCAGAAACAAAGGAACACAGCGCGCCAACCAGTGACATCGGAGGCATCTGTCCCCACCAGTACAGCACCATGACGCGATAACTATATCCCAGCAAGCCGAGCACACCCGCCAGGCCGGCCCACAAAAAGCACGCTTGGGCGGGAACCAAGCCGCGCGGAGTTTCCACCTCGAAGAGCACCAACCCTAAGCCTTCAACACAAAGCACCAATGCTGTATTCGGAGGTAACGCGGTCGGAAGCGGGCGGCCATAGCTCCCCAGGTGTTGAGCGAAAAGGAGTTCATCAATATGAAAACTCAATCCGAACAGATAATCAGCCAATTTTGCTGCGCCAATAAGCATGACCAGCGTTGCCAGTCCAACGCCGCACAGCCTGCGTCTGACTGAAGGAGATTGTGGTTTGCAGCTCAGACAGCACAGAGACAGGCTGGCCAAGGCAAAACCGAATGCCGCCACAGGGCTCATGGCCGCCCAGCGTGGCAGCGCCAAGATGATGGGCGGTTTACCGATGGCCCAACCCAAAAGGGTCACCACCCCGGCGCTGGTTATGATTGCGGCGGCGCCCCTCGAAAGCAAAAGAGCCCGTCGGACCAGAACATTGTCAAGTTCACGCGGTTTCACATCGGTTTCAGGGCGCCCCCCTTTCTTTTCATACTATATTCCCAACGACGGCTGCTGTCTCGGGTTTGCTAAACTTCATTGTCAATCCGACAACTAAGCTCTGGTTTGAGGCGAGGCGCATCTTTCAGCGACTCTTGACACATGCAGGCCCTGCTGATAGCCCGCGGTATGGCAGAGCCAAGCCTGGGCATGAAGCGGAGCTGAAGACGTATGAACCACGTTGAACGATTTCGCGCCGTCATGAACTTTCAGCCAGTGGATCGTCTGCCTCGGTGGGAGTGGGCAATGTGGTGGGACGAGACCATCCGCCGCTGGCATGATGAGGGGCTGCCGCGGAGGTTCGCCCCATCCAAGGTGTTCGAGATTGCTCAATATTTCGGTCTGGATCCGTACCAACAATATTGGTTCAGCACCACCGACCGCACGATCGAGGCGACACAGCACCACGTCGAGGGCGTCGTCGCGAACCTGGACGATTACCGCAGAATTCGCCCAAAGCTGTTCCCGGACCACGGGCAGGCGATCACGGGCATGCAGCGCTGGGCCGAGCTGCAGAACAAAGGCGAGGCTGTCGTTTGGTGCACGGTTGAAGGTTTCTTTTGGTTTCCACGCACGTTGATGGGTTTTGAGAAGCTTATGTACGCCTTTGGCGACCAGCCTGAGCTCCTGCATGAAATCAATCAGGATCTGCTGAGGTTTAATCTCCGGTTGCTCGATCAGATTTTCGAGGTCTGTGTGCCGACTTTTATGACGATCGCGGAGGACATGTCGTATAACCATGGGCCGATGATCTCGGAAGGGACATTTGCCCGGTTCATGGCGCCGTACTACCGCCAACTGGTGCCTCGCCTGCTCGAGCGCGGCGTCATCCCCTTCATCGACACCGATGGAGATGTGACGCTGCTGGCACCATGGTTCGCCCAACTGGGAGTGAATGGTCTTTTGCCGCTCGAACGCCAGGCAGGCGTGGACGGGATGAATCTGCGGAGGCAGTACCCGCACCTGCTGATGGTCGGGCATTTTGATAAAATGACCATGCCCCGTGGCGAAGAGGCAATGCGCGCCGAGTTCGAGCGCCTGCTCCCGTTGGCGCGTACCGGCGGCTTCGTTCCGAGTGTTGACCACCAGACTCCGCCCGGAGTTTCTCTAGAACACTACCGCATTTACCTGCGCTTGCTGAACGAGTACACCAGAAGCCGATGAGACAAACTCTGCAACGAAAGCGGTTCCTATCTGCGTTTGGGCACGCTTTTAATCTTTTCGTACTACTGGGCGGCGTGAGCCTGGCGAGCGGCGCCGCACCACCCATTTCCAGCGGCACGATCGTGTCTGACCCTTCCGGCAGGCTTGTCACACTTCGGGACGAGCAGAACGACCTCGTCTTGAGACTGAACGTGGAGCAGGGCTGCAAGCTCGATAGCGTCATCGTGCGTGGGCGCGAGGTCATCTCGCACGGCTCGGGCGTCTATAGCGGAGTCCAGGTTTCCAACCGGTGGTTCACGACCGCCGTTACGCTGTCGCCTCCCAAGGTCAGGATCGATAACCGAACCATAATCGTCAGCGGCATTCGTTACGGAGGCGATGGCATGGAAGTGAACGAAAGGTGGGAGTTTAGGGGCGGCCGCGACCGGGTCGAATGGCGGATAACGCGCCACTATTTATCCGGTGGCCATCTCGATGGCTCCGAGATGCCAGCCTGGGAGTTTGCAGATATGAATACCTGGACCGGCGGAATCCTCAACAACGGCGGCGTCGCGTGGAACCGCTATTTGGAAACTCCCAACGCTACGCTGGGAATGCATGCGGAGGAGGTGACGTTTTGGAACCCCGATTCGAACGATGCGTTGCGAATCTCCGCCCGTCCGGGCACCGCTCAAACTGCTCTGCGCTTTTCGCACCAGCCAACGGGAACGGAATTAGCTGTTTTCTCAGTCACGGATAAGCCCTTGGCCCCCAAACACGACCTGCGCCGGTTTCTGGGCGATCGCCAGGACGTTTGGGCCGGGTTTGCGGTGGCACCTGGGGAAATCAGCGTCACCTACTCACTCCAGGCGCTGGATTATGCCCAGGCTTACGACCGCGGACGTTTTGCAGGTCTGGACAGCAGAAGCATTCGCGAACTGCTCAACACCATCGGTCGCTACGGGGTGCTTGATCGGCGGATGGTCGGCGCGAATGGCTGGCGAACCGGCTATGCCTGCCTCCACGAGCAGTGGTTTTCGCAAATCGGCCTCGCGCTGGCGGATCCCGATTACATCGCCAACTGCGGCGCCACCTATGATTTCGAGCGGCAGCATGCCATCCAATCGGATGGCCGCGTCAAGTCCCGCTGGTGTTACGGTCCCTGGGATGCCATGCCCGGCTCCTTTGACCGGTTCGGCTTTTACGAGGCGCAGTGGGGATACCTCATGGACTCACAACCCGATTTTGCGATCTGCGTCGCCGAGCAATTTGACCTCACGGGAGACCAGACCTGGCTGCGCGGACAGAAGGCCGCATGCGAACGTGCCCTGGATTACCTGCTGCGCCGCGACTTCGACCATGACGGTCTGCTAGAAATGATGAACCACTCCCACGCGGAGAACAGAGGCAGCGATTGGATCGATATCATCTGGGCTGCGCACAAAAACGCGCTGGTGAACGCGGAAATGTACTACGCCCTTACCCGCTGGGCCGGGCTTGAGTCACTGCTGGGCGACTCCGCCCAGGCCGAAACCTTCCGAAACGCCGCCACCAGGCTCAAACGGAGCTTCAATAAAAGTGTCGGCGAAGGCGGCTTTTGGGATCCGGAGAAACATTGGTACGCCTACTGGCGGGATCAGGACGGGTCAGTCCACGGCGACAATCTCGTGATTCCGGTCAACTTTGCCGCCGTTGGATACGGCCTCTGCGACGAGCCCGCCCGGCGAGCAGAACTGTTGCAGCGCATCGAATCTGAAATGCAAAAGGAGCACCTGTTCTTTTGGCCGCTGAATTTTTTCCCCTATGCGCGGGATGAAGGCCACGCCAATAATTTCCCTTACCCGCGTTACGAAAACGGCGACATTTTTCTTTCGTGGGGGGAACTGGGCGTGCGTGCCTACGCCCAGAGCGAGCCGAGGATAGCGGTGAAGTATATTGAAAATGTGCTGGCCAACTACAACGCCGATGGCCTCTCGTTCCAACGCTATTTGCGTGGCTCGCAGAGCGGCGCCGGTGAAGACATCCTGGCCGGCAACTGCATGACCATCGTAGGACTTTACCGCGACATCTACGGCGTCCAACCGCAATACAACCGCCTTTACCTGGAGCCCCATCTCACGCCGGAACTCAACGGCACTCAACTGAAGTATCCTCTGCGTGGAAACACTTACCGGATCGACCTGTCCACTTCAGCCTATGAGATCACCTGCGGAAAGTTTTCGCTCCGCAGCCTCGTCGCATTCGGCGTCAATGTCGCAGGCGATTCGTTGGAATTCTTTCCTGGAAACGCCGAGCGAGCACAACTCAAAATCCTTCG
>VFSW01014290.1_pt1 | contig 10982 bp, 9 predicted proteins | sample 5358111 | NCBI WGS metagenome assembly VFSW01 (sample SAMN11554181, study PRJNA540505) | mine drainage metagenome | isolation source: sediment from site ElyBrook_90M | place: USA: Ely Copper Mine, Vershire, VT | collected 2017
GGCACTTCGTGAAACTGTCGTGGCGGGCGAAACATGTTCACTCATAGCCGAGCCTCTCCAGCAAAGATGACCTGATTGACAGGTGCTCGCCGGGACTTTGTTTCCCGGTGGATTGGTGGTGGCGTTGCGCACTCTGAAATGGCCTTGGCCAATGAAGCCTCACCGGTCGCGGCCGCTGCGGCAATGAGTGGTCCGGGTTGTTCGTCGTGCTTGTCGAGATGGGTGACGGCGATGTGGACGCCCGCGTCCTCTAACAGTGTCACGATATTTTCGAGGTGCTCGGCACAGTTACCACTGGGTGCCGCCTGGTCGACCACGGCAATACCTCCGTCGGTAATTGCGATCAAGACGAGGTCGTCGTTGAACCAACTTTCTATTCCGTTGGCGTACTCTCCACGCGCAACCGTTACGACAGCATCAGATGTCTCGAGCGCATCGGTGAGTAAGTTGGTCATGGCTTCGCGCTCTCGAGCGCCGAGATCAACGGCGACGCTGCGTACAAGCTCCAGTCGCTGGAGTTGCGAGACTCTCGCGTCCGAAGTATTGAAGCCAATGTGTTGTGCGTACTCCAGAAGACGGTCATCCTCAATAATCTCTACATCAAGAAGAGTGAGGGGTTGATTGGCTTCGATTGTTCGGACGATTCTCATAAGGTCATCTGAACAGCACAATGTATCGACTGGTGTTGACAACACCTCCTGTACTTGGGCGAGTAGTCGCATTGTGGCTTGTAGCCGTACATTTCTAGACATCGTTGCTCCTTTCGTGAGTCAATTGATATTCCCTAAATGTTCCAAGCTCCGTCGGTGGGAGTCGGTGTTTGCGGAAGGATGGCGTCGAGGTTCAGCCGTGCACCACTTTGGCGAGGGGGAGGTGTCTTTGTTGGTTCTTCACTGAAGACGATCCCCGAAGGACGCACCTGGTCAATTCGTAGATTGTCGTTGACCTGCTCAGCTGCATCGGGCGTTGGAGTAGACGGGTCCGATGGTGTCGGTGTAGGCCATGAATTGAAGGACTGCAGGTTGGTGGCATCCTCCGGCGTCGCCGATACTGCCCGCTCTATGTCGGTTACTCCTATGGCGAGGAGATCGGCAACCACTTGGGAGTGGAGGGCAAGTTTTTGTCGCGTCTCGACCTCCTCACATTCTCGCAGGTGGTCCTGCGCATTCGCCAAAAGGTTTGCCCTCTGACGCCGCCGCCGACTCAAGAGAATGAGGTCCATACCTTCTATCGCCATCCCGGAAGAGACCAGTTCACCGAGCGGGAGAAGGATGCTTTGAGCCACGTCAGAGTTTTGGGCCCGGGCGCGTGACGCGATCAACTGCTTGATCGCATTCTTTTCGTTCGAGGTGGCTATTGATCGTGCCGTTGGGTTCGATATCAACTTCGCGCTCTGCAGCGCGTTCTGCTCAGTCTGCAACTGCGACTGAAAGGCAAAGTTGGACCGTTCGGGTGCGTAGGACGCGACGAGGGTCATGGTGATGACAAGGACGGCGCAGGCGAACGCGCCGTTAAGTTTCCACGTGTCGCCGGACTCGCGCCGGTGGATGAGGTCCCAGCCAATGACCAGGGTTGAAATGAGCTCGATGCAGGTGACGGCGAGACCCTTGGCGATGGAGGTGACGTTGAGATTTCCGTCCGCGAGGGCCGCGAAGACCTGCACGTTGAGGACTGAGCTTGTTGCCACGATGATCACGAAGAGGACTGCGAAAAATAGACGAATGCCGAAGGCCGTGCCGAGAACTGACGAAGGTCGTAGCTCCTGGAACCGAGACTCCTCACGATCGACGGCGGATCGTGCGGCGATAGTGTTCTGCGTGAAGGGTCGGATTGCCGTCGAGATCTGGGTCCGATAGATATATAGATGGTCTCCGAGGTGCTCTCGGACCCGAACGTTGTGCTCCTCGCGAGCCTTGTCCAGAGCGACTTGCAGGGCCTCGTCGGCCTTTTGGCGCGCCAACGCACGTGCCTGTCGCGATCGCGGGAAGTGGAGGGCGCTGAAGCCCGCAACCGTTAGCGCGATCTCCGCTGCAATCGTTTCTAGTAGAGAGAGGTGCATATCAGTTGACTCCCAGGAGAGAATGGACGATTTGCTGAACGTTCTCGGGTCGTACTACTGAAACCCGACCCGCATTCATCCGATGGAGCGTTTTCACGAAAGCCGTTGCCAGCGTCGAGCATCCATACTCGGTGGCTGGCGGACAGCTTTGGATGATGGTGACTGACGACTTGTCGAGGTTTGTGAGGATTGGCGGCTCATTATTCTCGAGATCGCTGGCCAGAAGTATTGGTGAGCCGGGAGAGATATTCGAAAGCGCCGAGACGCAACCGTAGATGGCGGAGTTCACGTTAGCCGGTTCAGCGACATTGAAATTGAGGACCGTCGCGTCGGCCGCGAGTGCGGCGGCATGCGCGGCGGCAAGTGCCGCCGCCCACTTTCCCTCGTCGGTAGTCCAAGTGACGAAATCTTGTGCATACGTGGGATCGGTCGCTGAAGGCGGGGCGCTAAGCGGTGAGACTGAAGGAATGGTCAGATCGAGATAGGGGGAACTTGTTGCGAAACTCGTCGTGGTAACGGGTCGAACCAGCAGCCGAAGACCCGAAAAGCCTGGCTGAGCCGAGTTCGGGAGAGTCTTTGATGGTATCGCGATAATTTGGGCAAGTTGAGCGCCCAGTGCGGAGGTGATGTTTTTGACGAACGTGGGCTGCGTGCTCGCCGTGCCGTCGAGGCAGACTCCAAGGGTGGTTGGCGCATGACCGGTGGATAGTGTGAGGGCACTCGTTTTCACCGGTGTGGTGCCGGGGTGATGCGACCACGGGTAGAAGCTGGCGATGGCGACTAAGACAATGATCGCGATCAACGGTCCCGCGATGGCGAGTGGCGAAACACCGCGACGCCTGAGCCGACGCTGGGGTGGAGGAGCCGCACCCTGCATGTCCAGGGTCAACCAGTGGACGGGAGTCGGAGTCGATGCCTTGCGAGCCACGATGGGCCTCCTTGATCGATGTTCTCCACGTAAACGACCAACGGTTGAGAGTCTGAGGCGACGCCGACGCACCGCAACTATTCATGGGAAAAATCGATGATCTCCCTAAGGCGAGATGCGTTCGAGTACACGTCGGGAAGGTGCCATGGTGCCAATGTCGTGCGCTTTGAGAACACGTTGGGAGTCACGTGGTCGAAAACACGTCGGGTCGGCGGCAGAAAGTCACTTATCACGTCAATTCGAGACGCGGTCGGAATGCCTTCAACTTCGGTGCCGTGGGGAACGTATCGATATGATCGTATGGAATTGAGCAACTCCGTGTTGTGCCGAGTGAAGAATCGATCTCCGAGGGCAACGAGGTGCTCCAATTGAATCCAATCAAACTTCATTATTGCTGTGGAAAGATTATCCCCATCTATCGTTGTAACCGCGAAACCCGTGTTCGCATTCTCTCCCTCGACGACATGGTGCAGGGATTGTGGGAACGCACTCTTTGGCCACTCCTCGGCCCAGTGACGGCCGATCAATCTGGAATCAGTTCGCACTCGTCCGAACGCAGAAAGTGGCTCGATATAGGGGTGCTCCCAACCGACCGCGAAAACAACTAATCGTCCGCCTGGGGATTTAGAAAGCCTGGCCTTTACGAGACGTAGCGACAATGGAACCCCCATTTTTTCACTCAACTGCTTCATTGTCGAGAACTCGTGGGAGACTATGACAATGTTCTCGCAAAGGCGATCAAGGGCCTGAGCACGCCGACGGGCCGAGTCAATGGATTCGCTCAAGAATTCGTTAGGCGATCCGAACCCTTTCACGTAACAATGAAGTGGCGTTCTCAGGGCATTGCTACTGAGGCGGCAGCGGACGCTGGGTCCGAAGGGGTCCTCAGGTTCCTCACTCAGAATCTCGATCACCGCGGCATTCGCTCCCGAACGACGTCGGGGTGCCAGTAGAGGCATTCGAGTATCTTCCCTCGTTGGAGCTGGAATCGATCTCGAGTCTCGGGCGCCCGGGACCATACGAATTTTTCCGCTTCACCGGCTTCGTGGAACGCCAACGCCGCCCGGTCCAGGTACCCCGCGGCCAGCCACGCGTGCGCGGACTGAATCCAGCGGTCGTGGCTCCCCACTTCTTCAAAGCGGGCAGCCACGACCGATAGGTTGAGGGCCCTCTGCGCGCATGATTGTGGCGACTGAATTATGTCGAGCGAGTCCCTATTGGGATATCTATAGGGATTCACCCACAATTCCATTTCGTCGACCGACGGGAAATCCCTCCCAAACCAGTGGAATGTCGCGCCCTCTCTGAGTTGGTCTGGCGGTAGAGGTCCCCCCGCGACTAATTGTCCGTCTGAAAATAGCCGAATCCAAAGTGGCCCGAGGCTAGGGATGCAATTTGAGGTGATTGCGAGTTCGGTGAGCAGGACACGGTACTGGCGGCCCTCACTCATATTTTGAATAATCCTGCCCTGGGCTCGTTCGATAATGGGCCAACCGTGAATCGAAAATTGTCCATCGCGGACTTCGGACCGATTGATGGTCGGCTCAATGCCCTGCACGGTATCTCTCAGTGCGCCCAACGCCATTGGCGGCTCCCACGAGCTTTCGTGATAATTTCGAGATTCCTCGATTCCGACAGCGGCTCTGGAGAATCTCGAGATGGCTTCTCGTTGAGGCGACCATTCCGGAAAGACTTCAGCCACGTTCAGCACCAGCCTTTGAAATCGGCGCTCCCCATCGCGATCAAGGATTGGCACCAAGAGATCCCACGCTTCGTCGGCGAAGCGTGATGAATCGATGACGTGTATTGCGCGCTCAATGTAAGCGTGCGCCATGAGGTCGACGCGGTGGTCCATTTCAAATCGTCGAACAATGCGCGCCAATTCGAGGTAACCGGCAATGCGGAACGCATCGCCAGCCGCAGACCCGTCGAGTGCATCGTCGATCTCGCGCAACTCAGCGTGGATTCGAGCGATTGGGCCGAGCGGAGCCACTAACTGTTGGACGCCGGGTGAGATTTGAAGACCTTCGCCAATCTCGGTGTCGTTTCGTTCCGGTGATCTCCGAAGCCACTCGGGCACGTGTTCGAGTTCGTCAACCCCGAACTCCAACACGCGGTGAGGGCGGACCCGGTCAAACTCTAGGGTCAAATCCTCCACAGAGACCTCTACCGTTCCCGCCGGCCCGATGAGTCCATCGCCGATTTCTTCGTGCCACCGACCATCGAGTTCACTAAATTTTAACAATCACGTCACCACTTTCATTTTGGACACCACTTCGCCGTCAATTTATGTATTTCATCCTTGATTTCGCGGAGCAGACCGTCAACGTTTTTCATGTTCTCTCTCTGAAGCGCCAACCCGCTCCACCTCAGAAGTGCGATTTTGACCTCAAGTCGTGCCGTTTTTTCAATCTCGTCGCCGTCAACGTCTTCAATCCGTTCTCGGTGGTTCATCGCTTTTTGGAGCAGTTCTGACGCCTGGCGAATGTGGTGGGAGGCACCACGCCGATCGCGCGTTTGGGTCCGCGATGTATCTACGGCACGGAGATATTCGACAAGTGCCATGCCGGCATAGCAGGAAGCTATGTGGGGGGTGGGGGCCTGAGGGCGCATCGTTTCTCGCGCTTCGCCAACAATCTGGTAATTCTTGTACGCGCTTGCAAACAGTTCACTTCGAAGAGAGGGATCAATTTCGAATTGTCCAAGGTTCACCTCGATATTGGCAATGTTGAACTGCCCACGGAGGATGTCTTCATCCAGAGGATCTTGAAGAATAACTTGTCGAGCTTTGAGTGATTCTTGAACTCGAAGCCGACCAGTGCTGACGAAGGACTCCGCTTCAGCAATTCTCGAGGCAGACTCGTCGCCACGATCTCGAAGGATTCTCGCGCCAATAGCAACCTCAATCAAACCTTGAAGGGCAACGCTTCTCCATCGGTAGACCTCCAGTTCTCGAGTCGTTGGGCCTGAAGCACCCTTTTGCTCTTCAGGCGCCGAGATCACCTCATCTCGCAGGGACAGGCACCCAAGAATCATTTTGAGACCCTCTCGGAGGTCAGCCTCGGACTTCTTGCTCTGGAATCGATGTCTAGCTTCAGAGTGCAAGCACTCCGCTCTCCAGAAGATGTCCTTCTCCGAAAGAGCGGGTAGCGCACGCTGAAAAAGTGCGTTGGACGGTTTGGCGCCAAGAAACTTCTCGATTCTCGTTGCGAGAAGGCACAACGCTCGAGCGGCCTGGTAGGAAATTGGCGGAGCCAACTCAAGGAGTTGAGAGATCCGACTCTCAACGAGCGGTTCTGTTTCTGAATCCACTTCGATTGGTGATTGCGCGAGTCGTTCCATGCTCTCAGCCTGCGTAGCGGGATGATCGTCTCGCTGCGCTGACCGAATTGCCGAGCCGATGAGCCGGTGCATTCGTGCTTCGTTCGCACTCACGGGCTGGAGAATTCCCGCTGAACAGAGAATTTCGAACAGTTCCTTCGGTTCGGGAATGGTTTCGCGCAGCGCTTCAGCGCGGATGCGGTCGGGCGGTGCCCACGCTGCGAACTTCGCCATTTGAACAGCTAGGGATGAGTCGCCGAAGATATCGCGAAACAGCCACCACAAAACGTGTTCTGCACTTTTGCCCGCTACTTCAGGCGGTAAGCGTGCAACGAGATCCTCAGGGGATTGCCCCACGGCGGTGCAGAGTTTCTCGAAAGCCACTACGAACAGCGGTCGGCCTTGGACGCCAAGTTCGGGCGGGAAGTCATGGACGCCCTGAGGGACAGGTTCCAAATAGATTGGCCTGCAATAGTCCCTCCAAGCTTCGTTGGTCGACGTGATGATGATTCGATGGTCGAGGGCTATTTGTAAGGGCGGCAACTGCAACAGCAAAGCTGCGATGTCGTGATATGGATCTTCACCGAGGTTGGCGTTGTCGAGGACTAGAAACCACGGAAGGTTCGAATCTCGGAGGCGTAGGCGAGCTTGGCTGGCCAATTCATCCAATTGAGCCATGCTCAGATTCTCGTCGCTGCCGTATCTTTCTCGTGCCTCAGCTCGGCCAAGAGATTCGATCAGCGCTGCGGTACTCGAGGCTTGTAGGAACCATCCAAATCCAGGGTCAGTGGTGGCGGCCGCCTGCAAGGCGAGCGTCGACTTTCCGCTGGCCTGCTCTCCGAGGATTCCGATCATTCCTCGATGGCGGTGGAGATCATTGAGTACTTTTTGACGCTTGTCCCCAAAGGAGCGAAAGTTGGTCATATTGGGAATTTGTCGGCTGATAGCGGGTCGCTCGTGCGGGCCTGGCAGAAGATACGGAGGCGAGACTTCGGTGTGGAATCGAGCAACGTCAATGAGGGCGACCCGTGAATCTTGAGGGCCACTGAGAAGGGACCTTTGTGTGGCTGACGAGAAGGTTTTGGATTGAAGCCCGGTGTTGGATGCGAGTGACGGGTCTACAAGGAGGAAACGAGGTTGCACTCTCAAACGGTCCGCCAGCGCTGATGCCGACGTCCAAGTTAAGACGCCTGTTAGGAAGTCGCTGGGGAGGGGCTTGTCGAGGTCACCAGTGCGCTCCAGGTCGAGCAGAACCATGACGTGACTTGCTTGTTGGTCAATTCTGACCACGAGTATGGGGGCGACTTCTTCAGTGAGGCACAGAGACGCATAGAGGACGGCGAAGTCGACGCATGTTCCGGCGAACTGATCGAGTTCAGCCGGCGGGCGAATCCATTGGAATCGCTTATCGAACGAAACGGGCTCACGCGCATAGGGATACCGACGCAACCGTACTGCGTCGAAGAGCTGGCGGGCAGTTTCTTGGTTTTCTTGGGCAATACCCGTAACACCGTCTTCGCCGTGACGAGTTCGTCGCATGAAGCTGTCCCCGAGGCCGAGTCCCAATTGGCGGACCGAGGCTGACGATACGTAGCGGGCGAGGTTCGGTAATTCGTCTACGGTGCGAGGGAATAACGGCCAGACTTCGTCGCTGATGGGCTCTGTAGTTTGCACGGTGACATCATGCCAAATTGTGGAGTCGTTTGCACTACGCCCTTACCAGTCGGTGCCGAAGTCATACGGCCAACGCTTGGGCCCGCGTCGACTCTGGCTGAGCTTGATCGCAGCCCTCACGAGGTGGCGGCCGTTCCCGCCTCCGGCGTCAATCGCGAGGTACACGAGGTGAGAGAGACAAATTACTTGGCGCTGCATGTAGCGCCAACCTTCTTTCGTCTGGACGTTCATGATGTTCTCGGACAATCCACACGCCACTGAAGTCTGACGGAGTGTCCGCTCATTAATCTCCCCATACGATGTGCCATCAACCCCGAGTCCTACGAGGAAGGTGCGCGAGACCTGCAGGAGCCAGTCAATCTCGGGGCAGTCTTGTTCGTCTGCCCCGCACATTGGGCATCGAGTCTGCGTGATGCCAGCGAGAAAGTTGAGAGCATTCTGCTGGAAGGCATCAAACTTTTTATCGGCCTCGCGAGCTGCATTGGGGTTCACGTCATCACGCTGGTAATTGATGTAAGAGAGTCGGTCCGTGAGCCACTCGGCATTATCGATCTCAAACCAATTTTCGGCAACTGTCTCTCGCCGGCCTCGCCGGAGTGCATCAATAGCGCCATGGTCACCGCTCCCGTACGCGATGGGCAGAAGTTCGTCAAGCGTAAAGTTGGCGTAGTCAGGGTTTACTATCATGCGCTCGAGGACTCCCTGGGCAATGTCTTCTGCACCGAGGCCACAGACGGTCCTATTTTGAAGGCGTCGGGCTGCACCCGAGTTCGCTCGATTCCAAATCAAGCGGAGAGAGGCGTCACTTGCACGCCAATTGTTTGCGGGAAAATTAACTACGGACATCATCGAATCCTTCCGAAGGAGGGCGACGTCCGAAGACATGCAAAACCTATATCGCCTGTTGAGAAAAGTCAAGGCAATATTCTTTTGAGTATCAAGAGGTTGGTGTCACCGTAGATACCATTTGCAACTTCTCTGAATTTCGGCACCACAGTTGTGAGTGGCTTGAGGTCAGCTCCAGATCAAGATTCGTTGCCCTAACTTGTAGCAAATCCAATTTCTATCGACTAGCCCAATCTCTCAATTTTGGCAGGGCGTCAACCGTTGCTTTAATTTCCTGGAGATAGTGCTGAGCTTTAAAGTTCTTCACCGGACCAGGTGCCAATTTCATGTCGTAACCGCAAGTAGTTACTTCGACTCCTGTTGGGAGAGCGATCCTGGCAGATATCTGGTTGGCAATCCAATAGATAGACGTTGTGACAAGCATGGCGCTAGTTCGATGTGTTGGCTCCATTTGTTCGAGAGCCCAGCGCAATCCTTCTTCGGTAGTGGCACGCCGACCTGATTTCCCTGGCGGCGCGATGGCCAACTCAATTGGCGTGTCGCCGAAGTACTGGCGGGCCAGCACTCTCTCGTCTGTCTCCCAATTATTTGGGTCCAATGAGAAAGCAATTTCAAGCCCAAATCGGAGTGAATCCTGTTCGGTAGCAGACGGGATTCCGAGTTGTTTTGCGAGCTCAGCCTCGCGCGGTGACGACTTTCGATCGCTAGCCAAAGCCAGAACTGAGTCTGCTTCCATCCCTTCCCTCATCCATCTGGCTACTGACGCAGGGCGCCCAATATTCGCTTGCACCAGTCCGCCGATAGGAATGATGAGGTCATACTCTTTCTCAATTGGCGTAGAATCGAACATTCCCCAATTTCTGGCAATACGTTGGACAATATCCTGGAGCGATGTGGGGAGAAGATCGGTACGGTTAGGGATGGCATCTCGCTCGAGGCCTAATCGGAAATCCCAATTCGTGGCATCTCTGGTCAATTCCTCGAGAACGGGTCCTCCACTTTGAATGATTGGTCGGTCAACCAACGACACCCATCTTGATCTGAGTCGCTCGATCTGTTCGATTTCGACTTGAGATGAGGCGGTGATAAAGGGGGCCGACCTTATCGCGCTTAAGCATGATGTCAACTGTCCGATAGCGGACTCGACATTGTCCTTTGACATGAACCAATGGCGTAAGAGTCTCAAGTCTTCGTCAAGTGACACCTCTCGAAGAAGATCAAGTGCCTCGTGACGATTTCTAATAAGGGGGAGTGACAAGTTGAGTCTCCATCGAGGAGTATTGGCAATTAAGAATACTTCTTGGAGTGGGGTGAATCCGGTGATCCAATCGACCAACAGGATCGGCCATACCTTCATCGCTGGAAGTACGGCAGGCAATTGTCGCGATCATGGACTTGGCTGAGTCGGCGTACCCCACTGAGATCCGAGGATGAATCGTGCCGGGAAAGCTGGAGAGTATTCCTCTGAGAGGATGTCTCCATGTCAGCATCAACCAGTTACTCACCCGACCTGCGTGAACGAGCCGTGAGGATGGTGATCGATAACCGCGAGGACTACCCGTCCGAGTGGGCCGCGATGACTGCAATCTCGAGGGGAACGAATCTGGAGAAGTCCCTAAATTCGCCAACGAACACTCTCAGAGAAGAAAACAATTTCCTGGCAGACCCGTCTGGGCTCGCGAGCCTCACTGGCGACACCAACTCAGGGAACGGAAGTTAGACCTTGATGATCTGAACTTCAGAGTCCAACTTCACCAACTCCGTCTCCACCGAGCGCATGTAGGGCTTGATAAATCGACCGTCATTCACGAATCCGAATCTGCTTCCGTGCTCGGTCAGCCACATCGAGCAGTAGGTGTATTGCTCGTCCTCCCCGTCCATCTCGAACTGAACCTTGGAGTCGACAGCTCCAGCCTGTTCCGACGCAGCCGTCTGTGAGAGCGCAGCCCCAATCGCGCCCAAGCCTTTCCGGCCTTCGTAGTTTGCAACTGCGCCACCTGATGATCGCTGGAGGTTCCATCCGGCTCTGAGTATCAGTCCACCCCCAGATCCAAAGGCCTTTTCAAATGCGTCGATGCAGGCCCCGGGCGTGGCTGCGACCTTGTAATAGAACGTCTTACGATGGTCGAGGATACCGCCAGTACTGATTAGAGA
>VFSW01014291.1_pt1 | contig 10981 bp, 10 predicted proteins | sample 5358111 | NCBI WGS metagenome assembly VFSW01 (sample SAMN11554181, study PRJNA540505) | mine drainage metagenome | isolation source: sediment from site ElyBrook_90M | place: USA: Ely Copper Mine, Vershire, VT | collected 2017
ACCGCCGCTCACGCCCCCTCGGGCGCGAGCACCCACCGGTCGATCTCCCGCGCGTACCCGACGAGCTCCTCGGGACGGAACCAGAGATCGAGCTCGAACTGTGCCGTTTCGGGGCTGTCGGAGGCGTGCACCAGGTTCTGCGAGGTCACCAGCGCGAGGTCGCCGCGGATGGTCCCGGGGTCGGCCTGGTTGGGACGGGTCGCCCCGTTCATCGTCCTGACCACCGCGACCGCGTCGGGCCCCTCGAGCGCCAGGGCCACCAGCGGGGCGGACGTGATGAACTCGACCAGCCCCGCGAAGAAGGGCTTCTCGCGGTGCACGGCGTAGTGGCGCTCCGCGAGGTCGCGGTCGACCTGGACCAGCTTCAGCCCGACGATCCTGAGCCCGCGCTCCTCGTAACGGGCGAGGATGCGGCCGACCAGCAGGCGCTGGACACCGTCGGGCTTGACCAGTACGAGCGTGCGTTCAGTCACCGTGTCTCCTCTGGTTCCCGGACACCCTGAAGGGCCCGGCTCGCTTGCTGGAACGCCTCCGCCGCGAGCGTCTCGCGGCCCATGAGGCGGTACGCGTCGCCGCGCACCATGTGGATCGATGCCGCCTCGGCGCCGGGACTGACCATCCGCAGCGCCTCGTCGGCCATGGACAGGACTGCCGGGGCCAGCGCCGGCCGGCTGCGAAGCAGCAGGGCCAGACGCGTGGCCGTCCCGGCCAGGTCACCTCGCGCGAGACGCGCCTCGACGTCCGCCAGGTCGCCGGAGGCGTGCAACGTGGCGGCGGGAGCCCCTGCGGGAGGGGGCGCGACCCCGCCGGTCGCTCCGGGGCGGCCGAGCGGGAGGCCTCCCGGACGCAGCTCCGCCGGCCAGATGTTGCTCTGCGGCTGGCCGGCGAAGAGTTCGTCCAGGCGATCACGGCCGCGCGCCAGCACGCGGGCGGCCAGGTTGCGGGCATCCGCCATGCGCCCCGCCGCTGCCGCGGCTTCGGCAGCCACGCACATGGCCACGAGCTCCTCGCCGCCCGCCTCCAGGTAGGCGTCGGCGGCCTCGCCGGCACCGACCAGGTCGCCGGTTCGCCAGCGCACCTCGGCGAGATCGGCCAGCGCCGGCACGTCCAGGGCGCCCCGCGCGGCGAGTGTCTCGAGCTCCGCACGGGCGAGTCCGAACATCCCGACCCGGAGGTGGACGTGGGCCAGGCGGGCCTCGGTCAGGCTGGCCGACGACGAGGTGGCGGGCGCCGGCGCGGGCGGGACAGGCCGGCCGGGGCCGACCGGCACGGGCTGCACGGTGGACGATGCCGGCTCGGGGCCCCCCGGCATGTCGAGGGCCGAGGGGGATCCTCCAGGCGTCGCTTCGTCGCGCGCAGGCTGGTCGGGAGCAGGCTCGTCCGGCGCCACACCCTCGGCCGCAGGCTCGTCGTCGGCCCCCGCCTCGTCGGGCGGGAGCACCCCGGCCGCAGCCTCGTCGGCCGCTGGCTCGGCGTCGGCTCCGGCGTCGTCGGGCGTCGCCTCGCCCGGCGCATCCTCCTCGGCCGCCGGCTCATCGGCCCCATCCTCGTCGGGCGCAGGCTCACCGGCCGGAGCCTCGTCCCACGGCAGTCGCGGATCCACGTCGGTCCGTTCCATGCGCCCGTCCTCCCCGGTCACGGCAGCCGCAACCGCTGCGCGAGCCCGCGGCCCCGCCGACCCGGCGCGATGACCGCCAGCGACAGCGCCTCGTCGAGGAACAGCCGGCCGGCCAGCGATCGCAGCTCGTCGGCACTCACCGCCTGGATGGCCTCCACCGCCTCCTCGAGCGTCAGCGTCCGCTCGTGCAGCGCCTCCTGCGCGCCCAGCCACGAGGCGAGGTTCCTGCCCTCCTCCAGGCGCAGCTCGAGCCGTCCGCACGCGTACGCCTTGGCGCGGTCCAGCTCGTCGTCGGGGACGGTCCGGTCCCGCAGGTCGGCCAGTTCGGCAAGGATCGCGTCGAGCGCGCGGCCCAGGACGTGCGGATCGACCCCCGCGTAGATCCCCAGCATCCCGCAGTCGGCGTAGTCGGTGAGGAACGAGTGCACGTCGTAGGCCAGCCCGGCCTCCTCCCGCAGGTGCAGGAAGAGGCGGCTGCTCATCCCCTCCCCGAGGATCGTGTCGAGCAGCTCGAGCGCCCACTGCTCCGGGTCGTCCCGCCGCAGGCCCGGGACCGCGATCGACAGGTGCGCCTGGGAGCCGGGCCGGTTCACGACACGGGCGCGCTCCGCCGACGGCAGCCGGGGCGCGGCTGCGAACCGGGGATCCCCCGGCCGGCGGCCGTCCTCCGGCAGCGCCCCATCCGTCCCGAACGCGTCGGCCGTCATGGCGCAGATCGTCTCGTGGTCCAGGTCGCCGGCCGCCGCGACCACCACGTTCGACGGCCGGTACCAGCGCTCCCAGAACCCGCGCAGCGCCGGCGCCGTCAGCCCAGCCACGCTCTGCTCGTCGCCGGCAATCTCCCAGCCCAGCGGGGTGTCCCCGAACACGGCCTGGTCGAGCAGGTTGAACACGTACTCGCCCGGGTCGTCGCGGTAGGAGCGGATCTCCTCGATCACCACCGTGCGCTCGTGAGCGACGTCCTCCTCGCGCAGCAGGGGCCGCGTGACGAGCTCGCCGAGCATCCGCATGGCCAGCGCGGCGTCACGGGAGGGAACCCGTGCCCAGTACGTGGTGGACTCGCGATCGGTGGCGGCGTTGCTGGTCCCGCCGATCCCCTCGATCGCCTCCGAGACCGCTCGGGTGGACGGCCAGCTGGCGGTCCCCTTGAAGGTGAGGTGCTCCATGAAGTGGGCGGTGCCGGACTCGGCGCGGGACTCCATGCGCGAGCCGGCGCGAATGTACGCGACGGCGGAAAAGGACCGGGCGCCCGGCAGGCGCACCGTGATCACGCGCGGCCCGCCGGGCAGCGCGGTTCGTTCGAACATCCCGGGGATGGTACACGGGCGGGACGCCCGGCGAGCGGAGCCGGGCGGTGCGGTGCGGTGCGGTGCGCTGCTCGCGGCCGGCGTCGAGGCGCGGGCGGGCCTGCGCGCTACTCGCGGCCGTCGCGGCCCGGATCTCCTCCCGGGCCGGGGGCCCCGAGGCCGCCCAGCTCCATCTGCACGTACTCGTCACGGACCAGGCCCAGCGTGGGCTGGCCCACCGCCGGATCGTCCGGATCGGCACCCGCCGGCAGGTACGTGAGCGCGACCCGCTCGTCGCCCTGCACCAGCGCGTACGCGACCATCCCGTCCGGCCGGGTCTCGAACTCCAGGTACTCGAAGGAGTCGACGTTCAGGCAGACCGAGAGCGGCGTGAAGTAGCTGGATACGTCGGGGCGGTCGATGACGATGCGCTCGACCGGTCCGCTCCCGTGGGCCACCACCTCGTGCCCGCGGAGATAGGTGTACGCGATCGTCTGTTTCAGGAGGGGGCGGAGGAGGTGGTAGAGGTCCGGCGGACTGGCGACGATGCCATGGTTGACGAAGAACTTCGCGGGCGGAAGGGCGGCCACATGCTCCTCCAGCGTGGGCCCCGTGCGCCGGGGACCTGTCGATGGTAGCAAGGCCCGGAAGCCCGCGGGAGACCGGGGCGTATCATCGCCGCGATGCTGCTCGCGGTCGACGTCGGGAACTCGAACATCACGCTCGGGCTGGTGCGCGACGGCCGCGTCACCGGGACACGCCGCGCGGTCACGCCGGCGCGGGTGACCATCGACGAGGCCGAGTCGCTGCTCGACCGCCTGCTCGGTCTCGACGGTCTCGGCCTGACGGACGTGGACCGGGTGGTGCTCGCGACGGTGGTGCCCCAGGTCGGGCGGGCGCTGGCGGGCGCGGTTTCCCGTCGCGGGCTCCCGCTGCTGGAGGCGACCGCCGCCAACGTCCCGATCCCGGTCCGCGTCGATCAGCCCGCCGAGGTGGGGGCCGACCGGCTCGTCAACGCGCTCGCGGCGGGCAGGCTGTACGGGACGCCGGCGATGGTGCTCGACTTCGGCACGGCGACCACGATCGACGCGGTGGCGGCCGACGGGGCGTTCGTGGGCGGGGCGATCGCGCCGGGGCTCGAGGTCGGGCTGGAGGCGCTGGCCGCGCGCACCGCGCGCCTGCCCCGGGTCGAGCCGCTGCGGCCGGAGCACGCCATCGGGCGGGACACGGTGAGCGCGATTCGCAGCGGCGCCGTGTACGGGTACCTCGGGCTCGCCGCCGGGCTGCTCGCCCGGATCCGTGCCGAACTGCTCGCGGGCACAAGCGGGACCACGGTCAAGGTCATCCTCACCGGCGGCGTGAGCCAGCTTCCCTGGATCGACGAGCTGGCAGGCGTGGACGCCATCGATCCCGACCTGACGCTGGCCGGGCTGGCGATCCTGGCGGCCGAAGCCGACGCCGGGGCCTGGACGTCCCCCGCGCATCCTGCCCGTCCGGACGCTGCCCGCACCGCGGGCGCGTCGTCCGCACGCCCGGGCGTGACGGCGACCGGGAGCCGCTCGTGAACGCCGGGGCGCCGGCGGGGCGCCTCCACGGCCGCGTCGTGCTGCTGGGCGTTACCGGGTCGATCGCCGCCTACAAGGCGGTGGAGCTCCTGCGGCGTCTCGCCGCGGAGGGCGCCTCCGTCCAGGTCCTGATGACGCACTCGGCCGCCGCCTTCGTGGGCCCCCTGACGTTCGAGGCGCTCAGCAACCATCCCGTGCTGCGCGACCCGCTGGAGCTCCTCCCCGACGGGCGGATCGCGCACGTGGTCGCGGCGCGGGCGGCCGACGCGATCGTGGTGGCACCGGCGACGGCGCACTGGATGGCAGCCATGGCGAACGGGCTGGCCGGCGACGCCATCACCGCGACGTGCCTGGCCACCGGGGCGCCGGTGGTCGTGGCGCCGGCCATGGATGCCGGCATGTACGCGCACCCCGCGACGGCGGCCAACGTTGCGCGGCTGCGCGCGTTCGGGTACAGGGTCGTGGAGCCCACGACCGGGGCGCTCGCGTCGGGGTTGATCGGGCACGGGCGGCTCGCCGAGCCCGAGATCATCGTGGAGGCCGTGATCGCGGCCCTCGGCGCGACGGTCCAGCATCGCCGGGATCTCGCCGGGCGGCGCATCGTGGTGACCGCCGGCGGCACCGCGGAGCCCATCGACCCCGTCCGGTACATCGGCAACCGCTCGTCCGGGCGCATGGGCGCCTCGATCGCGGAGGCGGCCCTGGACCGGGGCGCCACGGTCACGCTGATCGTGGGCCAGACGTCGGTCCCGCTCCCGCCGGGCGCGTCGATCGTCTCCGCGCCCACGACGGCGGAAATGCGCGCCGCCGTGCTGGAGGCGCTCCCGGGCGCGGACGTCCTGCTGATGGCGGCCGCCGTTGCCGACTTCCGCCCCAGCCACCGGGCGCCGACCAAGCTCACCCGCGACCAGGCGCCCAGCCTCGAGCTCGAGCCGACCGAGGACATCCTGGCGGAGGCCGCCCGGGTCGCGCGGCAGCAGCACCCCCGGCCCGTGCTGGTCGGCTTCGCCGCCGAGACCGGATCGCTGGAGCGTGCCGAGGAGAAGGCACGGCGCAAGGGCGTGGACCTGCTGGTCGCCAACGACGTGCTGGAGCCCGGGGCCGGCTTCGCGGTCGACACCAACCGGGTCACCATCGTGACCCCGGGGCAGGTCCCCGAACCATGGCCGCTCATGTCCAAGCGGGACGTCGCCGACCGGCTGCTCGACCGGGTGGCGGCGCTGCTCGCGGCCGGCCGACCGGCAGATCGCGGGGATGTGGCAGCATCGGCGTCAGCCACGGAGGTGCCGCAATGAGTGCAACCGGCAGCAGCGCACGGCTGACCATCCAGGACATCGGCAAGCTGTACGCCGACGGCCAGCGGATCCCGATGCTGACCGCCTACGACTACCCCACCGCGCAAATCCTCGACGAGGCGGGCGTGCCGATGCTGCTCGTCGGCGACTCGGTGGCCGAGGTGATGCTCGGCTACGAGTCCACGCTGCGCGTCTCGATGGAGGAGATGCTGCACCATACCAAGGCCGTGGTCCGGGGCTCGGAGCGCGCGCTGGTGGTGGCGGACCTGCCGTTCCTCTCGTACGAGACGCCCGACCAGGCCCGCGAGAACGCCGGGCGGTTCCTCCGCGAGGGTGGAGCGCAGGCGGTCAAGGCCGAGGGCGGAGTCCGCTCGGCCCGGAACATGGAGGCCATCATCCGCGCCGGCATCCCCGTGATGGGGCACATCGGCTGGACGCCGCAGGCCAAGCTGGGGATGGGGGGCAAGGTCCGGGTCCAGGGCAAGACGCGAGAGGCGGCGCAGCGGCTGCTCTCCGACGCGCTCGCGGTGCAGGAGGCGGGCGCGTTCGCGATCGTGCTGGAGCTCGTGCCGGCGCCCCTCGCGGCCGCGATCACGGAGCGCCTCCGCATCCCGACCATCGGCATCGGCGCGGGCCCCGGCTGCAGCGGCCAGGTCCAGGTGGTGACCGACCTGCTCGGGCTCGGGTCGTTCGTGCCGCGGCACGCCCGGCCGTACGCGCACCTGCGGGAGACGATCCTCGAGGCGGCACGGGCATACTCGGCCGACGTGGCGGCCGGGACGTTCCCGGGCCCGGCGGAATCGAGCACGATGGACGCGGCGATCCTGGACGAGGCGCTCGGCCGCGGGGAGCTGGATCGCGCGCCGGCAGCGCCGTTCGGGATCCCGCTCGACCGCGACCTGTAGACGCGCGGTCCCGAGCGTGGAGGCCGTCCCTCATCCCGGTGGCACGCTCCGGAGCGTACGCGTCGCCTCCGACCGTGCCTCCCTCGCCGCCGCGCGCGCCACCCTGGCGTCCCCCGTCGGGCTGGTGCCCACCATGGGCGCCCTGCACGCCGGGCATCTCGCGCTGATCGAGCGGGCCCGGCGCGAGTGCGCCTCGGTGGTGGTGAGCATCTTCGTGAACCCGACGCAGTTCGGCCCCGGCGAGGACTACGAGCGCTATCCCCGCACGCTCGAGGCGGACCTCCGTGCGTGCGAGGCCAGCGGGGTGGACCTGGTCTTCGCGCCCGACGTCGCGTCGATGTATCCGCCGGGGCACACCACCTCGGTGGACCCGGGGGCGCCGGGCACGGTGCTCGAGGGCGCCGCACGCCCGGGGCACTTCCGCGGCGTTGCGACGGTGGTCTCGATCCTGTTCGACCTGGTCCGGCCCGACCTCGCGTACTTCGGGCAGAAGGACGGGCAGCAGGCGATCGTGGTCGACCGGCTCGTGCGCGACCTGGGGATGCCGGTGGGCCTGGTGGTGGTTCCAACGGTCCGCGACCCCGACGGGCTCGCCCTCTCCTCGCGGAACGCGTACCTCGCCCCCGCGGAGCGGGCTTCCGCGCCCGTGCTGCACCGGGCGCTGCGGGCGGCGGCAGGAGCCTTCGAGCGGGGGGAACGCGACGCCGGGCGGCTGCGATCGCTGATGCGCGACGTGCTGGCGGGGGAGCCGCTGGCGCGCCCGGACTACGTGAGCGTCGCGGACCGCGCCACGCTGGAGGAGCTCGCGACGGTCGACCGGCCCGCCCTGCTCAGCCTGGCGGTCCGCTTTCCGTCGGTCCGGCTGATCGACTGCTGGCCGATCGGCTGACCCGGGGCACGCGGCGCTCCGGCATGCCCCCGGTGGCCCGGCGGCGGTCGCCCTGCCCCGCGGGTGCCGCCAGCTCCAGGATCCGGTCGACGTCGAGATGCTCGGCCACGAGCGACTGGATCAGCTCGATCTTCTCGTGATCCTCCGGGTGCGTCTTGACCAGCAGGTCGTGCACCTCGGACGCGACGCGGTACGTGTCCTCGGCGACCCGGAACGCGAACAGGTCGGCGGACCGGATCGCCGCGACGACCCGTGGCGGCGGGGCGTGCTCGCCGGTCAGCACGAGCCCCGCCACGTCGGGCCGCGCGGGCGGGCCGGCGGATCGGCCGGCAGGATCGGCGCGCCGGGCGGCGGCGTCGGCGGACCGGGGCAGACCCACGGTGCTCCGCGCCCCTCCCCCGGGCCGCCCCATCAGGGTGACGGTGACGAGCGCCTGGACGAGGTCCTCCCGATCACCGGGCACGATCAGCAGGCTCCCCGGGCCCAGGCGATCGAGCAGGTGGCCCGCCTGCATCGCGCCGATGTCGATGCGCTGGATGGGCCGATCCAGGTCCGGGCCGGCGTGCAGCAGCTCCCCTTCCAGCTGCTGGCACAGCATCGAGAGCGTCGGGTTCGACAGCAGCGGGCGGAAGGGCAGCACGCCCAGCAGCGGGATCCCGTGCCGCGCGAGCCCGGCCTCGAGCACCGCCGGCAGCGACGGCTGCGCCTCGACGTCCACCTTGTTCACGATCGCCCCGACCACCTCCACGCCGTGCCGGGCGAACAGCGCGCGGTTGAGCACGATCTCGTCGATGGGCCGGCCCACGCCACCCTCGCTGACGATGACCGCGGGTGCTCCCAGCATCCGCGCCACCTCGGCGTTGGAGAGGCCGATGACGGCGCCGACGCCCGCGTGGCCGGTCCCCTCGACCAGCACGATGTCCCGGCCGGCCTGCACCACCTCGAACGCGTCGAGGATCCGCGCGCCCAGGTCCTCGACCACCTCGCCGCGGATGTAGGAGCGCGTGAAGCCGCGCGGGATATGCACCGGGCTCATGACGGAGAGCGAGTCGGGGAGCCCGTAGACGGCACGCACCAGGATCGCGTCCTCGTCCGCCGGGATGCCGTCGACGATGGCATACCGCTGGCCCACCGGCTTGGTGAACCCGGTGGCCAGCCCGCGGCCGATGAGGGCGGCGAGCAGGCCGAGCGACGTGGTCGTCTTGCCCCTGTTCATGCCGGTGGCGGCGAGGTAGATGCGGCGGACGCCCGCGCCGGCGGGGCCGTTCACGTGGATGGCACCTTCCGCGGCGATGGGCCGGGCCGGTCTGCCGCGCCGGCGTCCGGGCAGCGCCGCACGGTACGGGTCAGGCGCGTTCGCGCGGGACTGCCCGCCGCTCAACCAGCGCGACCGCGTCCTTGAGCCTGGTCACCGTGTCGGGATCCACGGTGTCGACCTCGCTGTGGGGTCCGAGCCGCTCGAGCACGTCGGCGACCAGGCTGTAGAGCACGCTCGCGTCGGCCACGAAGAACTGCGGCTCGTTGTTGTAGCGCACCAGAGTCAGCCGGCCCTGCAGCACGCGGCGGTCATCGACGTGCACGATCTGGGTGCTGAAGTTGTGGCCCTGGATCCCGTCCGGGTTGTTCAGGAAGTTGAGCGCGTTGTCGATGGCGAGGCCGAACCGGGCCCGCCAGGCCACCAGTCGCTCCTGCACCTCGGGCGAGATCCGGACCTCCGCCACCTCGTCGAAGACCTCCGGCGCGACGGTCAGGAGCCCCACCAGGGTGGCGCCGGCGCGGGGGCCGAGCATCACCTGCAGCGAGCGCTCGAGGGTGAACACCTCGGAGTCGAACCGGGGGCTGGTGATCACGTCGGTGAGCAGGTCCTCGACGTTGTCCAGCGCGCCGGGCTCCGCCAGGGCGTTCGAGAGCTGGAGGATCTCCTCCTTGAACAGGAATTTCTCTTCGTGGTCGAGCATCGTGGCGGATGGTAGCACCCGCGCGGACGCCGCCCGAGGGGGCGCCATTCCGGCGCGGACGAGCGACCGCGCCGCCCGGGTCGGGGGCGCCGGTCCCGCCCGGACGAGCGACCGCCGCCGGGCTGGCCGGCGGCGGTCGGTGTGGTCGGTCGTCAGGCGACCCGGAGGGCCGCCCCGCGATCAGGGATAGAGCCCGCGCAGGGCGGTCGCCTGCGCGACGCGGTCGACGGCGAGCAGGTACGCGCCGGTCCGCATGTTGACCTCGTGCCGTTCCGCGAGCGCGAGCGTCTCGTCGAACGCCTTGGTCATGATCTCCTTGAGCTTGTGGTTGACCTGATCCTCGCTCCAGTGGTCCCGGTTGAGGTCCTGGACCCACTCGAAGTAGCTGACGGTCACGCCGCCCGCGTTGCAGAGGATGTCCGGGATCAGGAAGATCCCGCGCTCGTACAGGGTCGCGTCGGCCTCCGGCGTGGTGGGGCCGTTGGCGGCCTCGGCCACGATCTTGGCCTGGATGCGGCCGGCGTTCTTGGCGGTGATCTGGTTCTCGAGCGCGGCCGGGATCAGCACGTCGCAGGGGATCTCCAGGATCTCCTGGTTGGTGACGGCCTTCGCGCCGGGGAACCCGACCACGGTGCCGTGCTCCTGCTTCCAGCCGATCACGCGCTCGATGTCGAGGCCCTGCTCGTTGTGGATGCCGCCCTGCGAGTCGGAGACGGCGATCACGGTGGAGCCCTCGAGGACCATCAGCTGCGCCGCGATGGAGCCGGCGTTGCCGAAGCCCTGGACGACGACCTTCGCGCCGTGCAGGTCGAGCTTGAGGTGCTTCGCCGCCTCGGCGACGCAGTAGACCGCGCCGCGCGCCGTGGCCTCGTTGCGGCCCTCGGAGCCGCCGAGGCTGATCGGCTTGCCCGTGACGACGGCCGGCACGGTGTACCCGACGTGCATCGAGTACGTGTCCATGATCCAGGCCATCGTCTGGGCGTTCGTGTTCACGTCAGGCGCGGGGATGTCGCGCTCCGGGCCGATGATGATGCTGATCTCGGTGGCGAACCGCCGGGTCAGCCCCTCGAGCTCGCGCCGGGAGAGCTTCTTCGGGTCGACGATGACGCCGCCCTTGCCGCCGCCGTAGGGGATGCCCACCACGGCGCACTTCCAGGTCATCCACATCGCGAGGGCCTTGACCTCGTCGAGCGAGACGTCCTGGTGGTACCGGATGCCGCCCTTGGCGGGTCCCCGGCCCAGGTTGTGCTGAACGCGGTAGCCGGTGAACACCCGCACGGTCCCGTCGTCCATCTTGACGGGGAAGTGCACGGTGAGCTCACGCCGGGGCTCCCGGAGCACCTTGCGCAGTCCCGGGTCCAGCCCCAGCTTCTCGGCGGCGAGATCGAACTGCTGCTGGGCGACCGCCCAGGCATTGATCACGCCGATCTGCTCTGTCGCCATCTGGCGAACGTCCTCCATGACC
>VFSW01014292.1_pt1 | contig 10981 bp, 10 predicted proteins | sample 5358111 | NCBI WGS metagenome assembly VFSW01 (sample SAMN11554181, study PRJNA540505) | mine drainage metagenome | isolation source: sediment from site ElyBrook_90M | place: USA: Ely Copper Mine, Vershire, VT | collected 2017
CCGGCGGCGCGCGCACGCGCGGGCGGCAGACCGTCCACGGCGACGCTGCGGCACTCGGTCTCGAGCCCGACGAGCTTCAAGGCCGCCGCCGCCTGTTCGGCGAGCGTGCGGGCGCTGCGCGCCTCCGATTCCGCGGCCGCGAGCTCCGCGGAGGCGAGATCGAGCTCGGCGGCCGAGGCGTCGCCGGCGGCGGCGCGCTGATCGACCAGATGGTGCAGCTGGCGTGCGTCTTCGTCGGCGCTCGCGGCGGCGGCGGCCCGGTGATCGGCGGCGACGCAGGTGAACCAGGACTCCAGCACGTCGACGCGCACGTCGCGCTCGGACTCCTCCACGCGCGCCTGCCCGAGCTGCCGCTCCACCTGTCCGAGATCGCGGTCGAGCCGGCGCTTGTCCGGCCAGCGCATGCCGCGCTCGATGCCCGCGTACCACTCCGGGTAGCGCTGATCATGGAGCACGTCGCGGGTCTGTCCGGTCGCCTGCACGGTCCACTCGTGCGGACCCGCCGCGAGCGCGGTGGCGGTTGCGGAGGATTCGTCCACGCCGGCGCGCGCGGCACGGACCATCGGCGAGGAGTGAATCGCGGCGTCCACGGCGGCTGGCGGGGGGGGGGGCGCCGGCGGGCGCGGGGGGGCGCGCGCGCGGGGGGGGCGCGCGCGGGGGCCGCCGTCAGCGTCCCGGCACGCCGCGGCCGGGCGCTCATGCGAGCCTCCCGAAGGTCTGCACGGGCGTGATCCAGTAGGCGACATCCGGGGTGGGCAGCGCCTGTGAGAGCGCCGCGAGCAGCGCGCGCAGGCGTTCGGCGGGCGCGACCACCACCAGGATCTTCACGGCGGCGCGGCCGAGCACGATTTCCCGGGTGGAGCGCAGCTTGACCGCGCTGCCGATGCCGACGCCCGAGAAGATGCTGAATCCCGGGATGTCGGGCACCGCGTGGCACAGGTCCACGATCTCCTCCAGGAGCGCCTCCGGGAAGGCGAGATTCAGGCATTGCAGCGAGTCGCTTGCGGCATTCATCGGCGCGCCACTCCGAATCGGCGATACAACAGGGGTAGGACGATCAAGGTCAGCCCGGTGGAGCTCAGCAGCCCGCCGATCACCACGATGGCGAGCGGCCGCTGGATCTCGGAGCCCGGTCCGCTCGCGAGCAGCACCGGGATCAGGCCGAGCGCGGTGATCGACGCGGTCATCAGCACGGGGCGCAGGCGGCGCATGGCGCCCTGCTCGACCACCTCGGCGACCGCCATGCCGCGCGCCGCCAGCTCGTTGAAATGGCCCACCAGCACCAGGCCGTTCAGCACCGCGATGCCCATCAGGGCGATGAAGCCGACCGAAGCCGGAACGGACAGGTATTCGCCGGTCGCCGCCAGGGCGAGCACGCCGCCGACCAGCGCGAACGGGATGTTCATGAACACGAGCGCGGCCTGGCGCAGCAAGCCCAGGGTGCTGTACAGAAGGAAGAACACGAGCGCGAGCGCGAGCGGCACCACCACCGCCAGCCGGGCGCTGGCGCGCTGCTGGTTCTCGAACTGTCCGCCCCAGGCCAGCCGATACGCGGCCGGCAGCTTGACCTCGTTCGCCACGCGTTGCTTGGCCTCGGCCACGAAGCCCACCAGATCCCGTCCCGTCACGTTCACCTGAACCACGGCGAAGCGGGACGCATTCTCACGGCCGATGCGCACCGGACCATTGGAGGTGTGAATCGCCGCGATCGCGCCGAGCGGCGTGCGGCCGGCCTGGCCCACCGGCGCGCCCGGCAGCATGCCGGGGTCACGGCGCCACTCGGAGGCGCCGCGCATCACCAGCGGATCGCGCCGGCCTGCAAGCGGCACCATCGCCACCTGGGTGCCCTCGATCAGGCCGCGCAGCGTCTCCTGGGTGGCGACCGCGGTGGCGCCGGCGACGCCCGCCGCCGTCCGATCGAGCCGCACCTCCACGTATTGCACGCCGTCGTTCGGCGTGTAGAGCACGTCCTGGGCGCCGGGGGTCTTCGCGAGCGTTGCCCGGATGGCGCGCGCGGCCGCGTCGATAGCGCCGAGCTCCGATCCGAAGATCTTCACGGCCACGTCGCCGCGCGTGCCGGTGAGCATCTCCGCCACGCGCATCTCGATGGGCTGGGTGAAGCTCACCTCGACTCCGGGGAAATCCGTGCCGATGCGCCGCAGATCCTCGACGATGCGCTCCTTGGAGCCGCGCCAGGCGTCGCGGGGCTTCAATTTCAGGAACACGTCCGTCTCGTTGAAGCCCATCGGATCGAGGCCGAGCTCGTCCGATCCGGTGCGTGCGATCACGGACTCGACCTCGGGAACCTCGGCGCGCACGCGCCGTTCGAGCGCCTCGTCGATGCGCAGCGACTCCTCGAGCGAGATCGACGGCAGTTTGATCAGCTGCATGATCACGTCGCCCTCGTCCATGGTCGGCAGGAACGACTTGCCGACGAACGGGAAGGCGACGACCGCCATCGCGATGCTGGCGGCGGCGGCGGCCAGGGTGATGCGCTCGTGCGCCAGGCAGGCGCGCAGGATCTTGCGGAAGCGCGGCGCGATCCAGCGCATGAGCGGCGGGTCGCGGTGCGCGCCGCCGCGAATCGCCCATGAAGCCAGCACCGGGATCACGGTCAGCGACAGCAGCAGGGAGGCCGCGAGCGCCGCCACGATGGTGATCGCGACCGGCCGGAACAGCTTGCCCTCGAGGCCCTGCAGGGTGAGCAGCGGCAGGAACACCACCGCGATGATCACCACGCCGCCGGTCACCGGCACCGCGACCTCCATGACGGCGCGATAGACGAGGTGCAGGCGGGGCAGCGGCACGCCCGCGGCGGGCGCCGACAGCCGTTCGAGCACGTTCTCCACCACGACCACGCCGGCATCCACCAGCAGGCCGATGGCGATGGCGAGACCGCCGAGCGACATGAGATTCGCAGACAGCCCGAGAGCGCTCATGGCGAGGAAGGTCGCGAGCACCGCGAGCGGCAGCAGCAGGGTGACCACGATCGCCGAGCGCACGTCGCCGAGGAACAGCAGCAGCAGCACGATCACCAGCACGGACGCCTCGGCCAGCGCCTTCGTGACCGAGCCGACCGCCCGGTCGACCAGACTGCCGCGATCGTAGAACGTCTTCACCGACACGCCGGGCGGCAGCGATCGGCCGATCTCGGCCAGCTCCGCCTTGACCCGCGCCACCACCTCGCGGGCGTTCGCGCCCTTGAGCGCCAGCACCAGGCCCTCGGCCGCCTCGCCCGTGCCGTCCTTGGTCACGGCGCCCAGGCGCGTGAGCGTGCCGATGCGCACCTCGGCGACGTCCGTGACGCGCACCTGCCGCGTCGCATCCGCCCTGACCGTGATCGAGCCGATCTCCTCGGTGCTGCGCACGGATGCGTCGATGCGCACCGGGAGGGATTCCTCGCCGCTCACCACCCGGCCGGCGCCGTCGCTCGCGATGTTCTCGCGCAGCGCCGCGCTCAGGTCGGCGAGGGTCAGCCCGCGCGCGCTGAGCGCCACCGGATCAGGCACCACTTCGAAGGTGCGCACGTAGCCGCCGAGCGCATTCACGTCGGCGACGCCCGGAACGACGCGCAGCCGCGGACGGATCGTCCAGTCGATCAGCGTGCGCTTCTCGGCGAGCGTGAGCGGGCCTTCGACCGTGAACATGAGCACGTCGCCGAGCGGGGTGGTGATCGGCGCCAGTCCCCCGGTGGCCGCCGGCGGCAGACTGGCCGCGGCCGTGGCGAGCCGCTCGCCCACCTGCTGGCGCGCCCAGTAGATGTCCGTGCCCTCGCTGAAGTCGAGCGTCACGTCGGCGATGCCGTACTTCGCGGTGGAGCGCAGCATGGTCTGGCGAGCGATGCCGAGCAATTCCTGCTCGAGCGGGGCGATCACCCGCGCCTCGACCTCTTCGGGCGTCATGCCGGGCACCTTGATGATCATCTTCACCTGCGTGGGCGAGACGTCCGGGTAGGCGTCGATCGGCAGCCGCGACAGGGCGAGCGCGCCGCCGGCCGCCAGCGCGGCGGCGGCGAGCAGGGTCAGCACCCGCTGCGTGAGCGAGAACGAGACCAGCCGGGACAGCATCAATCGACGCTCCGCTTCTGCCATTCGGCCTTGAGCACGGCCGCGCCGCGGATCACGACGCGGCGGCCGGCCGCGAGCCCCTTGCCCACGGCGTAGCCGGCGCGCATGCCGGCCGCATCGACCTCGACGGGCTCGAAGCCGGCCGGGCCGGCGAGAAACACGTAGGCGTGCTTGCCCACGGTCACGAAGGCGGTCGCCGGCACCGCGAAGCCGTCGCGCGCCGCGGGACGGGTCGCCATGCGCGCCGACACGGTCTCGCCCGGCGCGAGGCAGCTGGGCTCGTCGATCGAGACGTGTACCGCCGCCGCCTGGGTGTCCATGTCGATGTCGCCGCCGATGGCGTGCAGACTCCCCGTCGCCTCGCAGCCCGGGGTGCTGATGAACACCGCATCGCCGGTGTGCAGGGTGCGCGCGATGGCCACCGGCACGGCGAGCGCCACGTGGATGGCCGGCGACTCGGCCACGTAGCCGAGCATTTGACCCATGTGCACCGCGTCGCCGGGGGCAAGCGCCGGACCCATGACGAGGCCCGCCGTGGTGGCGCGCATCCGCAAGGTGCCGGAGGCTTCGAAGTCCCCGCCGCCCAGCACCGCGCGCGCCGCCGCGAGCGTGGCCGCGGCCGAGCGCTCCTGCGCTTGCGTGGCTTCGAGCCGGCTGCGGGCGACGGCGCCGGCCGAGTACAGCCGGGTGTCGCGGTCGAGGCGCTGGCGGGGGGCCGCCCCCCCCCCCCCCCCCCCCAACCAAAAAAAACCCGCCAAAATTAAACAAACCCCCCCCCCCCCCCACACCCCGGCCCCCGCCCCCCCCCGCGCCCCCCGGGGGGCCGCGGGCGCGGCGCGGCGGGGCGCCCGCCGCGCCCCCCGCCGCCGATTCCAAGGTGAGGCGCGCATTGATGACCTCGGGCCCGGCGAGCGACAGCACCGGGTCGCCGCGCCGCACGCGTTCGCCCGGATGGGCGTAGACCGCGGTCACCTGGGCGGCGGTCGGCGCGATGATGGCGGCGGGGCCGCGTTCGGCGAACTCCACGCGGCCGCCGAAGGTCAGCCGCCCGGTGCCCAGGGACGGCGGGGCATCGAGCGGCGCGGTCTCGATCCCGATGCTGGCCTGCTGCGAGGCGGACAGCACGATGGGCGCATCCCGGCCCGCCGGCGCGCCGAGCGCCGCTCCGGCGGCCAGCGCCGCGAGCATCCCCGTGAACATCCGCTTGGCCTGCATCGAGCACACCTCCTGCACCGCGCCTATCATGGCGATGGGCGCTTAAGCGGGACTTAACGGTACCCTGGGCACAATCCCCCGGACACCCGGGATCACCGCAAGGACATGACGGATTCGCGATGAGACTGCTGCTGGTCGAGGACGATCGGATGCTCGGCGAGGCGACGGCCGCGGGCCTGCGCCAGGACGGCCACGCGGTCGACTGGGTCACGGACGGCGACTCGGCCAAGGGCGCGCTGCAGGCGGTCGAGTACGATGCGGTGCTGCTCGACTTGGGCCTGCCGCGCCTGTCGGGTCTCGACGTGCTGCGCTGGCTGCGCGCACGCGGCGCCGCCGCCGTGGTGATCATCATCACGGCGCGCGACCAGGTGCGTGACCGGGTCGAAGGCCTGGACGCGGGCGCCGACGACTATCTGACCAAGCCCTTCGATCTGGACGAGCTGGCCGCGCGGCTGCGCGCAGTGCAGCGCCGCGCCCGCGCGCGCACGGGCGACGTGGTCCGCCTCGGCGACGTGAGCGTCGATCTCGCGCGCCGGCAGGTGTCCCGCGGGGGCGCGGCGGTGGACCTGACCGCCCGGGAGTTCGCACTGCTCGAGGTGCTGGTGGACGTCCCGGGCCGCATCGTGACGCGCGCCGCTCTCGAGGACCGGCTGTACGGCTTCGGCGAGGAGGTGTCCAGCAATACCGTGGAGGTGTTCATTCATCATCTGCGGCGCAAGCTCGGCGAGTCCCTGATCGTCACCCTGCGCGGACGCGGCTACCGAGTGGCCGATGCCTGAGCCGGGCGCCTACTCGCTCAGGCGCCGCGTGGTGGCCGCGGTGCTGGTGGCGGCCTGCGTGGTCTGGGCGGCGCTTGCGTTCACCGTTCACCGGGCGGTGCTGCGCGACAGCGCCGTCGAGTTCGACGAACGCCTCGCGCAGCAGGCGCGCGCCATCCTGCTGTACGCCGATCACGAGTACGCCGAGACGAACGTCGTGGTCGGCGACGCGCGCGCGCACGAGGCGGCCGCGCAGCCGCGCTCGGTCTACCAAATCTGGACGAGTGACGGCCGGCTGATCTACCGCTCCGGCGGCGCCCCGGCGGCGCCGCTCGCCGACCTGCGCACGGCGGGCTTCCGCGACGTGCAGCTCGCCTCGGGCGCCTGGCGCGTATACGCCGAATCCTCCGCGGCCCACCCCATCATCGTGCAGATCGCCGAACCGGCGGCGCACCGCACCGCGATCGCCGCACGGGTTCGCGCGACCGTCATGGTGCCGCTGCTGCTCGCGCTGCCGGTGCTCGCGGCGCTGACTTATTGGATCACGCATTGGGCGCTGCGGCCGATCACGCGGCTGGCCGCCGGCATCGCGGCGCGCGAGCCGGGGGACATGCGCCCGCTCGAGGTCCTCGGCCTGCCCGCGGAGATCGCCGTGCTCGGCCGCGCCCTGAACGATCTGCTGGCGCGCCACGCCGAGGCGCTGCAGCGCGAGGCGCGCTTCACGGGCGACGCCGCGCACGAGCTGCGTACGCCGCTGGCCGCGGTGCGCGCGCAGGCCCAGGTGGCGATGCGCGCCCGCACCCCCGAGGAGGCGGCCCAAGCGCTTGCGCGGCTGATCGCCGGCGTGGACCGCGCCAACCGCCTGGTGACCCAGCTGTTGAGCCTTGCGCGGCTGGAGAATGCGCAGGGCGGCACGGCTGCGCGGCACGCGAGCCTGCGCGCGCTGGCCGCCGGCCTCATGCAGGACCTCGCCGACCTGGCGCGCGCGCACGGCGTCCGTATCGACGCCGGTGATGCCCCGGATCTCACCGTGCCGGAGGAGGCGATCTACCTGATGCTCAGGAACCTGGTGGACAACGCCATTCGCCACAGCCCGCGGGGCGGCGTGGTGCGGATCGATTTTCGAGCGGCCGGGGGGCGGCTCGCGGTCACGGTTCGGGATCAGGGGCCCGGCATTCCCGCGGGATCGCGCGAGCGCGTCTTCGAACGCTTCCACCGGGACACGCGCGAGTACGAGGGCAGCGGCCTCGGCTTGTCGATCGTGGCGCGCGTGCTCGAGATGCAGGGCGGCGCCGTCGAGCTCGCCGATGCGCCGGGCGGCGGCCTGCAGGTGAGCGTCGATCTGCCGCTCACCGCCGCCGCGTGAGCGGTGCCGTCACACCGCGATGCGCAGGTAGTGGTCGACGATCAATGCCGCGAACAGCAGCATGAGGTAGTTGATCGAGTAGCGGAACAGCTTGATGGGCAGCTCGGGGCGCCGCCCGCGATACAGTTCGATCGCGAGCTGCAGGAAGCGCACGTCGAGTGCGAGCGCCGCCACCAGATAGATCGCGCCGCTCATCCCCGAGAGCACGGGCAGCACGGTGGTGAGCACCATCAGGATGGAGTACAGCACGATCTGCAGGCGCGTGTGCTCTATGCCGTGGGTCACCGGCAGCATCGGGATGCCGGCCCGCGCATAGTCGTCGCGCCGGGCGATCGCGAGCGCCCAGAAATGCGGCGGCGTCCAGGTGAAGATGATCACGAACAGCAGCAAGGCGTGCGGGTCGATGCTGTTGGTCACCGCGGCCCAGCCGAGCACGGGCGGCGCGGCGCCCGCGGCTCCGCCGATCACGATGTTCTGCGGCGTCGCGCGCTTCAGCCAGAGCGTGTACACGATGGCGTAGCCGATCAGCGAACAGAACGTGAGCACCGCCGTGAGCGCGCCCACGCCGGCCCACAGGATGGCCATGGAGGCGACGGCGAGCAGGCTCGCGAAGACCACCGCCTGGGTGTGCTGCAGGTGTCCGGTGGGCAGCGGCCGGCGCCGGGTGCGCGCCATGTGCTCGTCGATGCGCCGGTCGAGCACGTGGTTGAAGGCCGCCGCGGACCCCGAGGCGAGCGCGATGCCGAGCGTGCCGAACACCAGCGCGGGCAGCGGCACCATGCCGGGCGCGGCGAGCACCATGCCGACCACGGCCGTGAACACGATGAGCAGGCTGACCTTGGGCTTGGTGAGCTCCAGGTAGTCGCGCCAGCGGCTGACACGCAGGGCGGCGATGGCGGGATTATTGGGCAGGCTGGCCACGGCGCAAGGGTACCATGCCGAGGGCCGGCTCCGGCCACAGCGCGCGCAGCAGCGTCACCGTGCTCACGACCAGCAGCGCCGCGCCCGCGTTGTGGGCCGTGGCCAGGGCGAGCGGTACGCCCCAATGCACCGTGGCGATGCCGATCGAGATCTGCAGCAGCACGGCGCCGGCGAGCAGTCCGCCGGCGAAACGCACCTGCCGCGCCCGGGCGCGGCTCAGGGCCAGCAGGCCGAGCGCGAGCAGCACCGTCCCGGCCAGCACCGCGCCCATGCGGTGGGTGAGATGGATGGCGACGCGGGCCGGGTTGGCGAGCACGCCGCCCTCGTAGTTGATGTCGAGGCCGCGCCACAGCACGAAGGCGTCGCGGTAATCCACCGCCGGCCACCAAGCGCGCTGGCAGGTGGGAAAATCCGGGCAGGCGACCGCGGCATAATTCGTGCTGGTCCACCCGCCGAGCGCAATCTGCAGCACCAGGCAGGCGAAGCCCAGCAACGCGAGCGGCCGCAGCCGGGACTCCGCGGGGCTGAGATTGCGCCGGTCGGGCTCGAGCGATATCCACCACAGCAATCCCAAGGTGGTCAGCCCGCCGAGCAGGTGGGAGGTGACGATCAGCGGCTTGAGCAACAGCGTCACGGTCAGGGCGCCGAGAGCGCCCTGCAGGCACACCACCAGGAAGAGCAATCCCACGGGGATCAGCGGCTGGCCGCGGTCGTGGCGGCGCAGGACCGCCCAGACCAGCAGGCCCGTGATGACCAGGCCGAGGCTGCCGGCGACGTAGCGGTGGATCATTTCGTGCCATGCCTTGGCGGCGCCGTGGCCGGCGCCCGGGTACAGGTGGCCGTAGCATCCCGGCCAGTCCGGGCAGCCGAGGCCCGCGTCGGTGAGCCGCACCCAGGCGCCCAGCACCACCACGCCGGCGGCCAGCAGGGCGCCCGTGAGCGCCAGCCGCCGAAACCAGATTACGCGTCGTTCCGGATGCATGGCTTCAGCCCACGTGCGAGAGCCGCAGCAGCCGTTTGAGGTCCTCGAGAATCCCCTTCGGATTCGCGTCGGGAGCGTACGACATCATGAGATTCCCCAGCGGGTCGATCAGGTAGATGCGGTCGTCCGCCCCCAGCAGCGCGAGCAGCGGCTGCGCCTCGGGCGTGGCGCGCACCGCGATCAGATCCGGGTGCTCCTGATTCAGGAACGCCAGGTCGCAGCAGGCGCCGTCGGCGATGAACACCCGCTGCACGCGATCCATGTCGCGGTCGAGGGCGATGCGGACCTGCCGCGTCTCGTACAGATCGTGGCGGCAGCGCTCGGCGCACCCGCCCGCCCCGACGGTCAGCCGGGCCCAGCGGCCGCGCCGCCAGTTCGCACCCGTGCCCCCGCCCGCGACCCGGGGCCGGCCCACCGCCGGCAGCGGGCGCGCCGGCTCGACGAGCTCGCCGTGATTCACGCGCCCGACCGGCCGCCAGTCGTGATGCCCGTAGTACAGGTAGAACGCGACCAGCACCGGCGCAAAGAACAGCACGGCGAGGCCGACGAGCGCCCGGCGCCGGCGCCGATCCCGCTCGCGGTCAGGGGCGTGCACGTGGGTCTGCCGCGCCGCTCGAGGGGCGCAGGTTGGCGATCAAGTACAAGACGGCGAGCGCCGCGGCCAGCGCGAACCACTGCACGGCGTAGCCGACGTGACGCAGCGGCGGGAATCCGGGCGGCGCCCACTGCCGCAGATAGCCGCCGGGCTCGCGCGCGTCGAGCAGCAGGAGCGGCGCCGCCGCAGCCCAGTCATGCTCGCCGAGCAGGGCTTCGATGTCGGCATGGGTCGGAAAATTCGCGACCACCGGGAAGGGTCCGGCGAGTTTGCGCGGCCCGCCCATGCGAATGCCGGGGCGGGGCAATTCGTCGGTGCGGCCATGCACCACCCGGTCGTCGCCGGGCACGGCGATGGGCGGCAGGACCGCGCGGCTCGAACCCATGGGCACCCAGCCGCGGTTCACCAGCAGCCAGCCGCCGCCCGCGAGCGCGAACGGGGTGATCACCTGGTAGCCGGCCCGGCCTGCGGCATTGCTCATGTTGTCCAGCAGGATCTGCCGCGTTGCATCGTAGCGGCCGCGCGCCTCGACTTCCCGGTAACGGGGCAGCGCCGGCGTGTGTGCGTCGATCGGCCGGCTGGCGGCGGCGCCGGCATCGAAGGCGTCGAACAGCGCGCGCTTCTCCTCGGCCCGATGCAGCTGCCAGCGGCCGAGCGACACGAGCAGCGCCAGGAGCGCGGCCGTCAGCAGCGTCGTGAACGGTCGCGGCGCGAAGATGCGGGAACCTAGGCGGATGGGCACGATATACTCGGGGCTTCTATCTCAAGCGGCGACCCACGGGCGTGGAATTCAAATACCTGGTTGTCTTCATCCTGATCCTGATCTTGATCAGCTTGGGCAAGGCCTTGTTCCACCTGTCGAGCACCAAGAGCGATGACGGCCAAAAGATGGTGAAGGCGCTGTCCTGGCGAATCGGACTGTCGGTGCTGCTGTTCGTGCTGCTGCTGCTGGCCTACTCCCAGGGTTGGATCCAGCCGACGCGCACGTTCTAGAGAAGGCGCCGGGCGCCCCCCGGCCGGGGGGGGGGGGGGCGGGGCGGGCGGGGCCGACGAGCGACGAGGAGCCCGGCGGCGACC
>VFSW01014293.1_pt1 | contig 10980 bp, 10 predicted proteins | sample 5358111 | NCBI WGS metagenome assembly VFSW01 (sample SAMN11554181, study PRJNA540505) | mine drainage metagenome | isolation source: sediment from site ElyBrook_90M | place: USA: Ely Copper Mine, Vershire, VT | collected 2017
TGCTTTGGGAAGCTTGCCGAAAACGCCGGGAAGTTTCTCGTGAAGGGCCGGCAATTCTACGTCGAGGGTCGGCGTCAGACCAAGAAGTACAAAGACAAGGACGGCAACGAGCGCACCAGTACGGACGTGGTGGCAGACACCGTGCAATTCCTGGGCACTGGCGGCGGCCACAGCGAAGCACCATCTAAGCCAGCGGGCAGGCAAAAGCCCACTGGCGGCATGCCCGCGCCGGGCGTGCCGGGTGAACCAGCGGATGGATTCATCAACGACGACTTGCCGTTTCAAGCAAATAAAAAAGCACCTCTCACGAGGTGCTTAGTGTGTTTAAGGCCCACGCGGCGCATAACTCACTTGGGGTTTTCACCCGCTCGGAGTTTGGGGCAGTGACTGGATTTTCACCAGCATCTCCCGAGCGTCCTCGGGCGTTTTGTTTAAACTACCTACGCCATATTGCATGCAGGCAACGAGGGGGCGCCACCTGCATGCATGTTGGGTTTAATGTACTTTTGGCAGCTTGTCAAACACGGTGTAACCTTCATCCGTTAACACCTTAGCAGCTGGCACTTCTGCAGTTTTATATACAGCAATCCCAAACTCTTCGATGATTTTGCTGTGGTTCTCAAGCGCTAATTTTTCTGCAGTCTCGGCGTCAAGCGCCGCAATGTGCGCGCATGTTATTAGCTCAACACGATATACTTTCATTGCTGCAACGCTCCTGGCAATGGTACTTGAATGCCTGGGTGCGGCTGGTTGCTTTCGTTGATGGTGAGTGTTTGCTTGCGGTTATAAAGCGAATGCGAGACGTGCACCCATCCGCTGAACGGCACGTTGGGATCGCAGTGCTCGAGAATGAGTTGATCAAATGGCAACTCAAGTTCAGTGATGACGGCGACAAGTTCATCATTCTGCAGAAAGTCGCATTCGATGTCGGCCGCTTCGCCCTTCATGTGCTGGCTGTCCTTTGCACCACCGATGGCCTTGTTCACTTTGGGCGAACGAAAACCCGAGTTGATGCGCAAGGGCTTGCCGATGTGTTGGCGCAGTGGTTCAAGTATGTTCTTGCACAGCGCTTCCATTGCTTGCATTTGTTGCGGCGTCGTTGGGTTGTTTGTGAGGCCAAGCCGCGTTGCCGTGTTGCTTCTGCAGAACTCTGACAGTGTAAAGTGTTCGCTTAGTTTTCTGCCGAATTTATATCTTGCGCCGATTGCTTCATCGTTCATGGAAACTCCCGTTTGTTTTTGGTATCGTGTTGAAGCTTCAACGTGGGTGCACAATGTTTGATTTAGCTACACTAAAAGAACATCATAACATCATTAAACGTGAAGGTGGTTTTCAAGCACGCCCTGCTTTTTATAAACATGTTACAGTCACAAGTGGAAGCAAGTTTGTTTGGGGCACATCGATCGAGGCACCCAACACAGGCGAAGTGTTTCATTACGTCGTCGAGCGAGTGACATCCACGGGCATCGCCAGACTGGTTTGCTACACCGAACAGTTCCGGGAAATTGCAGAGCAAACCCTGGGCCCATGCCCGATCGATGCCGTTGTGACCTGTGCGCTGTCAGACCGGCAACTGCTCTTTAACAGCCCCCAGTGGCCCGCCGCTGTGTACGGGCTGGTTGGCGGAGGCCTTCGCCTGGCCCAGGCCGTTGCAAGCGTGAACCCAGACACCACAGCGATTGCGGTGCCAACTGGTTTAGTGTGCGAGTTTAGCGGCCGCTTTGTTGTGGCCCAAGGCACCACGGTTTTCTTCTCCGATGCCGGCGTGACAGCAAAAGAAACCTTCGTTGCGGAGAACGCGCTTGCGTTGCCGGCAACCATCTTTGACATGTTCGTTGGGCCAATGGGCATGCTTGTGATGGCGACGGCTGACGGCGTTTACGCGCTTGCTTCTGACAGCGTTGCCGGCGGGCAAATTGCATTCGGGTTGCTGCAGAAACTTTCGCCGTATCAGTGCCGCTCATGGCGCAACGTGTGCTTTGCGCAAGGCCGCATGATTGCCTTAGCGGCGGGCGGCTTCACCGAAATAACCGAGACACTGACGACGTTGCCGCTGGTTACCTATCCGCACAAGCGCAACTATTCAAAGGCCGTGGGCGTGGGCAGTGCGGGTGATTATCGCTTCGGGCAAGTGTGGGCGACACAAGACCTTGGCGCCGTTGTCTCGCTGAACGGAAACCTTTGCAGCATCCTCACAGATCAAGGCTTGCGTGTTGCATGGATGACGACACAAAACCCGATTGCGCTGCGTGGTGTGTTGCGCACGCGCGACGGCAAAGACTTGTTCTTGATTGATGATGCGGTGCTCGAGCTGTGGGGCAACACAGAGTTTGACTCGCAGACGTTTGTTGCTGTGGCGTGCGGTTCACCCAACGTGAAGATTGAGCAAAGCACGCTAGTGCGTCATGTGCACAGCAGCGCCGACAATGTGGCACATTTACAGCAGGTTTATTGCGGAGGTCGAGCAAGTGAAAAGACAACGCCGGCGGCAAGTCGCGCCGCAAACATTGTCGGAACATCCACATGGGATGTTGACTCAAAATATACGCAAGCGGAGTTGCGTTCACGTCGTCATGACTTTGCGTTTCGGACGGATGAAGTCAGTCTTGAAATTGCCGTTGACGAACCAACTGCAAACATCGGCGGTTTCCAGATTGAAACCAAAGACGTTAGCATTAACAGACCAACAAACTAAGGATTTATGGCGATCTCTAATGGTAGCGTAATCCTCGCCAGCGACGTGAACACGTTTGCAGACAGCGCGTTGTCAGACCTTGAAGGCGACAACGGAACGTTTCCATGCGTGCATTGGCTCAACCTGAAGTTTGACAACATTGTCAGCGGAACGTTGCCGCCATGGACCGTGCGCAATGTTGTCATTCCCGATGACGCCGTCATCGCTGAAGTTGTTATATCCGGGGGTGAACACAATGGTGTTGTGACTGTGTCTATTGACAATGGTGCAATGATCACGCCCATCAACATCACAGCAACGCTTGGCGCAAACTATGTGAAGGCGTCACGCTACTACAGCACCGCAACAAACCCGCTGCAGATTCTCATGAAAGGCAGCACCCTAACCGTGACAGTGACGACGACAAACGCCGTAACACCGTCGAGGCTTCAGATTGCAATCGGGCTTAAAAGCGAAAGGCGGCGCGCATGAAAATAGCAGCTTCAGTGCCTCACCAGTTTGGTGATGGCGAGTTGCTTGACCCCGAAAAGGTGAACAACAACTTTCAATATATTGCAGATGTCATCAATGACTGCGCACAAAAACGATATGCACACAGCGTCGTCAGTTTGCCGTTTTATCTTGGCATCACCGCCATGTCGAACGCAGACAACCAAGCCACGCGTTCATATTTGATTTACGCACCCGTAGAACTCACCATTGAACGGATGTTTCTCGATGGTGCGCTTGCATCTGGCGCCGCAACTGTCGTCATTTACAATGCATCAACAGGCACAACGGCACCTACGGGTGTTGCTAATCCTATCTTCACGCCAACGACGACAAGCGCAACGCTAACGTTCACGCAAAGCATCGTCATCCCTGCAGGCAGCACATATCGCATCGAAATAACAGGCGCTGCATTCACGACGAGCAAGCTTGATTTAGTTCTGCATTTTCGCACAGACCGTTACAAGACGAGCACAAGCGACACCGTTTCAGTGCCAACATTTGAACTTGTGGTTGAGGGAAGCGACCTCGACGCCGCAGTGTTTGCAGCGAACTCATTGGCGCTGAATACAGCAAGCAACGCAAACGTTGCAGCGCAAACCGCGTTGCGTGTTTCCGCTTACGTGTTTCCGACGTTTTCGTCAGCAACAGACCCAGACTTGTTGAGGCAAGAAGTGCCATTGGCCGACGCTGCAGACAGCGTGTGCACGGCATATGGCATCTATGCACATACAGCCTATGCGGCCGCCGGCGCCGTGGGCAACAACGTCACATCGACGTTGGCGAACGCTGCAGGTGCAAGCACAGGGTTGACCGTGACAAACTCGATGAATGGCGTGACAGAAGCCGCAGCTTTCGATGGCACGCCCACAGTTTCGTTAACGTCGGGCACAGCAGACGCACCATCGAACACGGCGCTTGATTATAGAATCACAACATCAAATAGCGTCGTGGCGTCGTGCACAAAAAATGTCATTTGGCTTTACACAACCTAGGAGAAACAATGGCAACACGCAGAATCCCATGGCTGAACAAGATGAACAACGAGGGCAAAGAAGTGGTGCCCGGGCAAGTCACACCGCCCAAAGCACCCATGCCCGCACCACAGCAAGCGCCGCGCACGATGACGGCAAAGCCCGCACCCGTGCTTGCGCCCTCGACGCCGCCAGCACCAGACCGCACATACACCGCGATGGGCGACACAGAGAAGGCGCAGCTTGCAGAAGCGAAGCAGAAGCAACAGCGCTCGCAGGGCCTGGCCGACACGCTTGCACAACAGCAAGGCCGACAACGCTTGCTCGAGCGGCAAGGCCCGCAGCAATCGCCCGTGACAAGCCGCACGACACAGCCGCCGCCAGCCACCACCAACAGCGTGCAAGATGCAGCACTTGCAGCGCTGCAGGAAATTCTAGGGCAAGGTGTGCGCGACACCAGCGCAGAACAAGCCCAGGCGTCCGCTGTTAGCGAAGCGGCCATCGGCAAGGCATTGGCCGACCAGCGCGCACGTCAAGGCTTTGCGGGCTTTGGGCTTAGCGGGGCGAGTGCGGCGCAAGATGCCGATGTGCGTCGCGTGGGTGCCCGCGACCTCACCAGCACACAGCAGGCGATCGACGCCCAGGCCCGCAACGAATACTTGCAACGCGTGCAACTGGCTAGCGGCGCGGCTTCAGAATTTCAAGGCAACGAAATCGAACGGCAAGCATGGGAACTTGCTCGACAACAGATTGAAAAGGAACTCACCGGACAAACTTCCCCAAAAACACCAGATGAACTGCGTTCAGTTGGTGCAGCTTACGCCGGACAACCTTTAAACCGTACAAAGAAAAAAGACCTAGAAAGTCAAGGTTTAGTGTTTCATCTTGGCAATAAAGACGACATGTTTAAAACGCCTGTTTATGTCGATCAGTTTGGTAATGAATCTGAAATCCCATCAACGGACGCAGATTCAAAGCCATCAGATGAAGGGTTGGGTGATTAAATCATGGCAAACATTAGTGGGTTATTTCGCTCGATTTATGGGGGAAGCCTCGGCAACACCGCAGGTGCAATCGACGCGGCGCGAGGTCAACAAGCGCTCGAACGCGACCGACTGCAAGCGCAACTGCAGGCAGAGTCCATGCAAAGCGCGCGCACTGCAGCGCTCAACGAGTTGCTGATGCGCGGCATCGACACAGGCTTGGGCGTTTGGCAGAAGGGAGCCGAGCTGCAGCAGCAGAAAGAGCAGCAAGCCGCACAGCGCGCATTGCAAGAGCGCGAGCTCACCCTGCATGAGAACACGCAAAAGCGCATTGCCGCAGATAGCGCATACGAAAAAGAGCTGAAGGCATACGAGCAAGCCGCAAAGGCAGCAGCAGCTACCATGGTGGGCCCATCCATGAAACCACAGGCGGCCGCGCAACCGCGTCCAACTACGCCGCTGCTACCCCCAGCACCCCCACCCATGGTTGAAAAGGCTCCATCGATGGGACCGGATGCAGAGACGATGGCAGCAATCGGCGGCAAGCCGATCGACCAAGCCGAACTGCAGGCGACGCTTGACCGCATGGAAAAACCCACGGCCGCAATGCGCACAGCACCGCGCGAGGCGGGCGCCGACATGGTCGACGAGATGGCATCGGCTCGCCTGGCCCAGCTTGGCGCCACACCACCAGGTGCACCAGCAATGCCCGAAGCGCCCACGTCGTCACGCCAACAGCCCAGTGATTTGAGTGTGTCAGCAGATGAAGTGCAAGCATACGTTGACCGCTTCGCTAAAGAGCACCCAGATGCTGCAGCGAATCGCAAAACAATGGATTATGTGCGCGGGTTTTTTGCAACGGCACTCGTCGAGGAACGCCGCAATCTTGCAGCGAAATCACTCGAGAATGTTGCCAATAAACAAACGGTTGAAAAAGGTGCACGCGACCTCGACAATGCAGCTATTGTTACAACCATCAAAGGCAACCTTGGATTGCTAATCAATGATATTAAAGACATTGGCGGAGAACAATGGAATCAAGTGTATTCCGGCATTGATGACCGCTTAAAAGACCACAACGACACATGGGCCAGCATGACGGCGAGCGAGCGCGAGGCGCTTGCCAAAACGCTTTCGATTGAAGCCATGATGGCCCGCAAGAAAGCGCAGTCCGAACTCGCCAATGATGCCACACAGCGTGCACGTTTGGCGCAGCAAATGGAAGCCGACAAAAAGCAAGCCGATGCAATCGGTTCAAGCGAATTCAAGCAGTGGGAAATATATCTCAAAGGCAGGAAAGACGCGGCTACATTTTCACAACGTGCCGTCAATCAAATCCGTGGTCAATTGTACGATCCGACAACTGGCATGACGCGCGTTGGCATCACAGAAGAACAACGCAAAGAGTTAAACAGCCAGCTTGAACGCGCAATTATTAAAGCTTCAGAAGATGCTGCAGAGCATGATAGACAATACAATGCGTTTGCCACGGCTGTAAATGTTGCGCAAACAACGGGCATTCCATTGGCGCCACCACAAGCAAGCGACGGCGCAGCAAGTGAAAAACCGGCACAAGACTCGATGGCCCAAGAGGCAAAAATCAAAGCGCGTGCGGCTGAAATTGTTCGCAATTCCAGAGCAGAAGGCAAACCCGTGTCGACGTTAGACGCCCTTAAACAGGCTGAACAGGAAATGGAGTAAGCCCATGGGATTAACCGACGAGCAACGCAAGCGACTTGCCCGCGAATTGATGGCTGAAGAACTTGATGCTGAACCAACGTTGACACCCAAAACAGATTGGGAGCGTGCGCTTGGCGGTGACCGGTTGCGCGAGAAGATCGTCGAGCGTGGGCTTGATGCGTCGTGGGCACTTGGGCCGCCCACGACGTGGCTTAAAAGTGCGGGGCAAGATCTTGTCGACACCGCTTCAGCACTTGGCAGCGCAGTGTTCAACCTTCCTGGCAAGTCGATTGAAAGCTTAGAACAAGGCACATTTCTGAAGGATGCGGCCGACGTCGCAACCAACATCGTTAAGGGCAGCGTTGAGTCGCTGGCAGAAACATCGCTCAACCTTCCCGAGAAGATACTTGCCGATCCCATTGGCTTGGTTGCCGATGTGAGCACACTGCTTGGTGTTGGCGCTGGTCTTCAGGGCGGTGTTCGTGCGGCGGCTCGAGCTGCAACGCCTCTGGCAAAAGCAACCCAGCGTGCAAAGACGGCCGCCACAGTTGCCGGCGAAGTGACTGGTTTGCCGCTTGGCTTATCGACGTCGGCCGCAGAACTTGCGGCACAGAAGGCACGCGATGTTATTCGCCCAACGAAGATGGCCGAGCGTTTCTTAAACAAGACGCTTGGCACGCAAGCCGCACATGCTGGATGGCGCGGCGCGAGAGACACTGCAGCACAATACCTCATTGAGCCAAAAGCCGTATTGCCTGGCGACGCGGCAAACATGATTGATAAAGCATACATTAATGAAAGCGCATCCATTCCACAGCTAATGGAGCAAGCAAAAGCATATGCAAGCAAGCCATTGTCTGATGAAGACGTCGGCCGCGTTCTTTCACGTAACGGTCAAGGCCCGCTGAAGATTGACAACCCAACGCCTACGCAACGCAGTGTTGCGCAGAAGTTGGCAGAAGGCACAGAATTTCGCTCGCTTGCTGCAACGCAGGCACTTGAGACGCGACGCAACCTCATTGCTGACCTCGTTGAAAAGTACGGTTCACCGACGGAACAGCCCGGCATGGTGAAGCTTCCTTACCAAGAACTTACAGCCAACACACACACGCTGGAAGCCATTGATACCATGGGCCTTAAGACGGCAAAGTTTGGCGAGATGACAAACAAGTACCTTGACACAAGAGTGCTAAGATACTTGCAACATGTTGATGATTTTTTTGATATTAACCCACCTAAGCAACTGACGCGCACACTTACAAATGTGCGAAAAATGTTTGGTACATCAAAGGTGTTGTGGAATGTGAGTTCATGGATCAATGCAACGCTTGGAAATTTATTGCACAACGTTGTTGATGGTGGGCTTGTGGGTGGAAGTGTTGGGTTTAGCAAGCAACTTGGCAAAGAGTTTGCGCGGGTTGTTTTGAATCGACCACGCAACAGCCAATTATTTCAAACAGCGACGAAGGCAGGTTTCATCAAAGGCAGCGACTTGATGGAGAATTCCGCGCTGCACAAGTTGCTTGCCGATGGGCAACGTGAAGGTTTGAAAGAAGCTTTTACGAAATCAATCTTGCGTGTTCCGCACGACACCTTGGGTGCAGGGCTTGGCGTCATTGATGGCATGGTTGACCTCGCCACGAAAGGGCTCACCGGCGAACTCAAGGGCAAGATTTTTGAACTCCCGAGACGCTGGCAAGACATCTTTGGCGGGCTTGACGACGCATCACGCCTCGCCACCTTTGACCGATGGATCTCACGCAAGATGCAATTCATCGGCATTCCGTCGAGCAAGCGCAGCCAATTCATCAAAGCCGTGGGCGATTCGCCCGAGTTGCTCGCCGAGGCTAAAGCCAACATCGAACGCTTCCATCCGAACTATGAAACCGTACCGCTTATGTGGCGCTCATTCGACAAGTTGGGTTTGATGCCGTTTGGTTCCTATGCGTGGAAAGCTGCGGGCCAGCTTGTCGACTTGGCAGTGACCAAGCCTGCGGTTGTTCGTGGGGCTCGAGCTGCACAAAATGAAATCGAGAAACGCCGCAGTGAAGACGAGCGCATGATTATGGCGTCGGCACCACCTTACGCACAGGGCCGTGTTGTGCCCCTGAGTGATGGCAAAGCGTTCAATTTTGCGGCCGCAATTCCTTATGGTGACCCACGTGATGTTGGGATCTTGGCGCGCAAACTGTCGCCCGAGCTAGGCAGCAAAGGGCAAACCGGCGGCGTTGTGGGCAGCGCAATGGATATCTTGCAAGGCCGTGACCCGCAGACTGATCGCCCGTTCAGCGACCTTCTGCCAGCGTTTGAGAAGGGCACGATGAGCAATGCCGTCGCCGAAACAGTGCTTCCCGTGCTTCCATATCAGCTTGCTCGCATTGCCGCCGGCAAGCACGACACACGCAACAAAGAAGAAACTTTATATGGATTCCTGAAGCGTTCAATTGGAAAGCAAATTGACATAAAGGTTGATGATCAAGATCGCACAGAATACAAACAGTTTACACAGCGTCGTCATGAAATCTTACGGCAAATGAAGCACGAGGTGCAACAGCTTGGCGAATCTGCAACAGCGGATCAATTAAATGCGCTTAGTCAAAAGTATAAAGATGCAGTTAAGATTCTAGAAGCAGAATACAAAGCTAACATGGCCCGCAAATAAGAATGGCGGTAGGTTAACCACAACCTACCGCCCAGGTGAAACAATACGGAGAGCAATGTTTCAGTCTTAGTGTGCACATGCGTCACGACGTTGGCAAGAGCGCACCCCAAAAAAATGCAGCACTCGCACAAAACGTGTTGACAACTAGCACAAACGGGGTTTATTGTAACCGTGTGGCAACCACGCCACAGGAGAGCACACATGACAGACTGGCACCGCGAGGTCACGGTTATTGCCGCAGCCATCCAAGGTGAAGTGGATGGCAAGCAAGTGCGTGCGCAGTTGCTGCGCATTCGCCGTTTTCACCAGGTTTGGTGTTCGCGTAAGCGCGCGCTTACAATGAAGCCCTTTGGCACGTTCTGGTGCGTTGCATGGGGAATCATTGACGGCACACCAACCACAAGCATGCAGTTCTTGACCAAGCGCGGCGCAGAGTCTGTCTGGCGCAATCTCAACCTACCACTCTAACGGAGAGCAACATGACAACCGATATTGCAAAACAACCATCACAACCAGCCCCAGCCTTTGGCACAACAGGATTGATCATCCGTGACTTCGGCGAGATGCAACGAATCGCAAAAACCTTCGTTGCTTCAGGATACTTCAAAGACATTAAAGACGTTGCGCAAGCCGTCGTCAAAATGCAGCTTGGCGCCGAGCTGGGCTTGCCCCCTGTATCGGCATTGCAAGCGATCCACGTCATCGAAGGCAAGCCCTGCATGTCGTCGTCGCTTGTGGCAGCACGCATCAAAAGCAGCGGCCGCTACCGCTACGTTGCCAAGCAATGGGATGACATGCAGTGTGTGCTTGCGTTCTTTGAGAAGCAAGACGGTGAATGGCTCGAGTGCGGCGAAGCATCATTCACTATTAAAGATGCAGCCAAAGCAGGCGTTGCAACACGCGCCCAATGGCAGAAGTACCCAAAAGCAATGTTGTTTGCACGGGCCATCACACAAGGCGCGCGGGCATATTGCGCCGACGTATTCCACGGCGCACCAGTTTACACAGAAGACGAACTGAAGCGCGATGCACCAACACCGCAAGTGCTGCCCCCACGTCGACAAGATGCCGAACGCCCTGATGTTGAATACGATGAAAGCGAAGAAGGGCAACGGCCAACACGTAATCGTTGGCCTCGGGCACAAAGCATCAACGAACAAGAAGAATCAAAAGCCTGATGATTCCGCTACACTTAAGACCGTTTGGCCACGTGCTTGCTTTAATGCAGGCCGTGGTTCCTTACCACCAAACAATACAAGTGCAAGGTGTTGAGTTAGCCACAATACCACTATTTAGAAATAAACATTTGAGCGGTTTAGTTGCAAGGCAATACGTTGAATTGATTGCATCGTTTTGCGGTTTTGAGATTAAGAATGAAAAGCAATACAACACTGTGAGCGTTTTGCTTGCTAATGTATTCCTGACGCAGTTCGTCGATTTAGGGTTTTATAATACTGCTATTGCTGTTTCATTTAAAACACAAGACTGGATTAATGC
>VFSW01014294.1_pt1 | contig 10979 bp, 12 predicted proteins | sample 5358111 | NCBI WGS metagenome assembly VFSW01 (sample SAMN11554181, study PRJNA540505) | mine drainage metagenome | isolation source: sediment from site ElyBrook_90M | place: USA: Ely Copper Mine, Vershire, VT | collected 2017
GGGCGTGGGCACGTCGTTCTTGCCGATCACGAAACGGTTCTTGGGAGGAATCCACAGCTTGAAATCGGTGCCGTCGCTGACCATGTCGAAGGCTGTGGTACGGACGATCGGCAGCAGCCCGATCATGTGCAGTTCGCCCGGTTTGCGGGCCAGCACATAGCCGCGAATCTCCTTGTAATCGGTGACGTGGCCCTTCTTCATGCCGCCAACCGAGCTGTCGATATCCACCGTAGCCTTCAGCGAGTGGATGGCCTGCGCCTGCTGGTTGATGATGTCGATCAGGCCCTGCTGCGAAGACTCTTTGAGAGGAACTTTGGAATATTGGTCTTCGACCGGACGGGTGCGCGAAAAAATTCCGCAGCCCGCCGTAGAGATCATGGCCAGAAACACGGTTGCGGCCCCAAAGGGCGAGCTACGTCTCATGAAGTACTTACGCGATCCTCCAGACATTTGAGTATATCGCGCCCGAAAGGTTGCAATAAGAATGCCGTGCCCCCGTGCTTGGATACCGTTGCTATCCCAAGGGAATCAGGAACTTACTAAAGTAAAGGCGCGGGCGGGGTTCAGGCCCTGCACCAGCTCAGTGATGGTCTAAACTGGAATCGGCCTAGAGTAAACTCGCGGTTGCCATAGAGAACGCGTTGCGCAAGCTCATCTCGATCATCTTCGTCGCGGTCATCGCCGGCGCAAGCTGGTTCGCCTGGGCGGTACTGACGCCGGTCGAGCCTTCGCAGCAGACCTTCGTGATGCTCCATCCCGGCTACTCCACGCGGCGCATCGCCGCCGAACTGAAGGGCGCCGGGCTGATTCGCAGCGCAGACGCCTTTGTTTTGTTGCATTACATTCATGATCGGCGCTCCCTCAAAGCTGGAGAATATCTTTTCGACAAGCCGGCGAACGCGCTCGACATACAAAAGCGGTTGCAGCGCGGCGATGTCTACTTTCATACCGTGGTCGTGCCCGAGGGTTACACCATGTTCGACATTGCCCGCGCGGTCGAGGCCGCGGGCCTCGGTCCCGCCGACAACTTCCTCAAAATAGCGCACTCCGAAACCGCTCTGATCGCCGACCTCGCTCCCGGAGCCCGCTCGCTGGAGGGATTTCTTTTTCCCGACACCTACGAATTCAGCCGCATGCAGAGCATGGAAGAAATCGCCGCCGAAATGGTGTGCCAATTCCGCATCACGGCCCGTCAAATCGGATTGATTGAGCCTGCGCCGGGGGAACCGGCAGCTAGCGGCCCGCGGGAAGCGCCCCGATCGCCTCATCGGTGCGGCATGGTCATGATCCAGGCGCCCGATCAAAACGAAACTCCGAACCAGCCGCAGACCAATCATCCACTGACCAGTCCGCCGCAGACCGATGTCGAGCGCACCGTCACCCTGGCGTCGATTGTCGAAAAAGAAACCGCGGTTCCCGATGAGCGCCCTCTGGTCGCCAGCGTCTACTACAACCGTCTGGCTAAGCGGATCGCGCTCGACGCCGACCCCAGCATCATCTATGCCGAACTTCTGGCCGGGAAGTACCAAGGCGCTCTGCACCACGCCGACATGTCGTTCCCCTCGCCCTACAACACCTACCGCAACCAAGGGCTGCCGCCAGGCCCTATCGGCAATCCCGGACGCAGCGCCCTGGAAGCCGCCAGGCACCCCGCCCAGACCGACTACTTCTATTTCGTCGCCGATGCGCAGGGTCACCACCGCTTTGCCCGCACGATTGAAGAACACGACAAGAACGTCGAGGCGTATCGGAAGGCGATGCGTGGACGGTAGAGCCGGAAGATAGCCGCGGACGGTACCGGCGGGTGCATCCCGCGGGACTCCGATATAGTCCGGCGTTTCAACGGCAGAGTTCAGTCAATGCCGCAGGCTGCGGAACTCCATCCAACCCTGCAGAATCAGAATGGCGGCCATGCGATCGACCGCCTTCCCCCGCTTTTCGATGGAAAGATCGGTCTCGCGGCAGGCGGTTCGCCTCGGCGGAGGTGAGACGTTCATCCCAGAGATGGACGGGCAGGCGAAAGCGCTTGCGCAATTCCTCTGCAAAGACGTTCATCTTGTCGGACTGAATCCCTTCCGCGCCGCTCATGCGCAGGGGCAACCCGACCACGATTTCCTTGACTTCATACCGGCGGATCACCCGCTTCAGGTGATCGAAATCGTGCTTTTTGTTACGCCGCTGCAGCGTTTCCAGGCCTTGCGCGGTGATTCCAAGCGCGTCCGACACGGCTACCCCAATGCGCCGCGCCCCCACGTCAAGACCGAGAACCCGGCCCAGAGGGCGTGCGCCGCTGCCGGCGTGTTCCGGGTCTGTAGGTTCTGAGCCCGTGTCTTCGGGATCTGCGTCGGCGGGACCGAAATCCATAGCCCGATTATATGCGTCCCAAGCATAGCTAAGGAGTTCGCCGGTTCCCCGAAACCATCAAGAGCAGCCCTCCCTGGCGTCTTAAGTAGCTTTTAGTCAATGATTTACGCATGAGTCACCAGAGCGGTTCCCGCTCCTCCGCCATCCTTGCTTTCGGCCTGCCTGAGGCGTAACATAAAGTGCCAGAACGGTCTGGCTTCTCCCCGCAATCCCTTTCCCAGGGTGCCCTACATGAGTACAGATTTGAATTTCCACATCGGCGATAAGGTGGTCTATCCCAATCACGGCGTGGGTGTGATTGAGCAGATCGGCAGCCGCACAGTGGGGGCGTCGGTCGAACGGTTCTACCTCCTGCACATCAAAGCCAGCAGCCTCAAGGTCATGGTGCCCTGCCAGAATGCCGGCAACGTGGGCATGCGGCGGGTGGTGCGCAACGGCGAAGTCCAGAAAGTGCTGGATTTTCTTTCGATTACCGAAAACGGCGGCAATGGCGACTGGAAAGACCGTTTCAAGGAAAACTCCGAGCGCCTGCGCACCGGTTCCCTGCTCGAAGTTGCCGTAGTGCTGAAGAGCCTGATCGCCCTGCATCAGGCCAAGCCGCTTTCGTTCCGCGAGAAGAAGATGCTGGAGCGCGCCCGCTACCTTTTAGTGAGCGAACTGGCCATGGCGCGCAACTGCGAAGAATCCAAGGTCGAGGAACTGCTCACCGACGCCCTGGCCAAGATCAATCTGCGCTTCCCGGAAGCCTCCGAATTCCAGGCCTAGCGGCTCCGCGATGCGGCGGCGCGGCACCGCCCCCGCGAACCGGGTTATAATCGATTGAGCGGTTCGAATCGGCGTGAGTCTTGTTGAGTTGAGTCAGCAGACTGTCCCGGCCCGCGCACTTCCCCTGAAGCACGGGGCTTTCGACCGCACACGGAGGGTCTCTGACACGCGACGAATCCACATTCTCCTACGCCATCATCCGGCACAACGTCCGGACTTATGAGTCCGGCGGAGTCGTTCAAGTCATCCGCGGCAAGAGCAACGCTGAGATCACGGTGAAGCAATTCGAAGACAGCCAGAGTCCGGAAGACCGCCACGCGGGCTGGCGTTATTTCCCGGAGAAGACCGAGATCAAGCCCGGCACCAACGCCGTGGAAGCCACCCACCGCCGCCAAGCCGACCTGGAAACCCGCGAGCGCAAAGCACAGGAAGACATCGACGCTGCCGCCGCTCCCAAGCCGCACTAAAAGTTTCTTTCCCGGATTCAGTACCGCGAACGAACCTCGCGGACACCTTCCCGGAGGATCGCCGGAGTTATAATTCGACAAGTTCCGCTCCGTCTCCGGCAGGATGGCCGTCAAATCCATGAGCATGACCGACCAGATCAAGCGCAAATTGCAGGACGAAATTGATGCGCTCGAACACGAACTGATCCACGAACTTCCCAAAGAAATCAAGAAGGCCGCGGCCCTGGGCGACCTCAGCGAAAACGCCGAGTACCACATGGCCAAACAGCGCCAGGAGTTTGTGAAGGCGCGGGTGCGGCAGATCGGCAAGCGCCTGGCCGACCTCTCCATGGTCAATGTGGACAATATCCCCCGCGACCGCGTCGGCCTGGGCTCTACGGTCAAGATTTTCGACAACACCAAGAACGAAGAGATGGAATACAAGCTGGTGACCAGCGAAGAGTCCGACGTAGCCGCCGGAAAAATCTCGACTACGTCGCCCATCGGCCGCGCCCTGCTCAACAAAAAGGTCGGCGACGAAGTGATCGTGGTCAGCCCCAACGGCAAGCGCGAACTCGAGATCCTGAAGCTCAGCACCATCCACGACGAAATCGATGGAGCCGCCCCCAAGGAGGCTGGCGCGTAATGGCCGCGTCCGCGTCGATAAGTTGGACCAGCGCCTTCGGCCGTGCCTGCGGAGTCCTGCTCGACACCATCGTCCGCTGGCTGGCCCTCTCCCGCATCAATCCCAACGTCCTCACCTTCATGGGACTGGTGGTCAACACCTGGGCCGCGATCTTATTCGGCTCCGCCAATGCCGAGAACCAACGCCGCATGTTTTTCTACGCCGGCCTGGTCATCATCTTCTCCGGCTTCTTCGACCTGGTCGACGGTCAAGTCGCCCGCGCCACCAACCGCGTCACCCGCTTCGGAGCCTTCTTCGATTCGGTGGTCGACCGCTACAGAGACGCCAGCCATTTCCTCGGACTCCTCGTCTTCTACGCCCGCGGCGGACGCTTCTTCTTCGTAGTCCTCGCCGCCTTCGTCATGGTCAGCGCCATCATGGTCAGCTACACCCGCGCCCGCGCCGAAAGCCTGATCGGATCCTGCCGCGTCGGCTTCATGGAACGCCCCGAACGCCTGGTCTTAGTCATCCTCGGAGCGTTATTCAACCGCATGGCGCCCGTGCTGTGGGTAATCGCAGTCCTCAGCACCATCACCGTAATCCACCGCATGCGCTATACCTGGACCAGGACGCAAGACCCGCCGGTGAGCGCAGCGAACCCCGGCCAAGCCGCATGAGTGATATGGGAAGGGCACGACTTCCGTCGTGCCGATAGTCCCCCCAAAAAATGTCATCCCGAGCGAAGGGATGGAACGAGCGAAGCGAGTTCCATCACGCAGTCGAGGGATCTTGGGTCCGTCCTTGACCCCTCGCAGCAAGCCCGTTGGTCACTTCTAATCCTCACTCGATTCCCTCCGAGTTATCCTAAAGATGTTTCGCAGGCCGCGTTCAGTATCACCACCATAAAGCCCCGGCCGATAACCGGGGCTTTCGTGTTTTCGCACAGACGCCGCGACCGGGAGGGGCACGACTTCAGTCGTACCGAAAGTACCCCCAAGAATTGTCATCCTGAGCAAAGCACGTCGGCGAGCGAAGCGAGCCGGCATGCGCAGTCGAAGGACCCCTTACTCGCATGCTCCCTGCCGCCTCAGGCTACCTCCAACAGTAATATATTCGTCTTGTATTCGCCTATGCTACCTTCGCACTCATACATTAGTTTTCAACAGCTCTTACGCGGAGCAACGAATGCTAGAATCCGAATTCGAAAACGGGTGCCAAGGAGTGCAATTGGGGGAATCGCGGTTTCTTCCCGTAGTGAGTCTTTTTTCCGGCTCAGGCGGGCTTGACGAGGGATTTGTCCAAGCAGGTTTTTCATCGGTGCTTGCCTTGGAGATAGACCGAGCTGCCTGCGAAACATTCGATTTCAATCATCCGAAGGTGCGTGTACTCAGGAAAGACTTGTCCCAGGCTGTAAACGGCTACGTTGTCGAGCGCCTGTCGGAACTGCCCTCTCCCGTCCAGCCGGTTGGGGTCATCGGCGGTCCGCCTTGCCAAGCATTCTCCTTTAGTAATGTGCACACACGGTTCGATGATCCGCGCCTGAACCTGCCGGAAAACTACGCGCATATTCTCGCCGAGCTCAACAAGTATTACGGTTTAGATTTCTTCGTTTTTGAAAATGTGCTCGGACTCAAACACAAGGCACACTCCGAACTCTTCAGCTATTTCAAGGGACTCTTTGCTTCGGCCGGCTTCACCACCTTTGAGGATGAACTGGACGCGCAGGATTTCGGAGTCAACTAAGGGCGCAGACTTCCGGGCTTCGAGCCTGACTCAATTTTCGCCATGATCTCGCGGAGGTGGGCAGCCCACCGAAAAGTCTCTGAGCCCAGCCGACTGATTTCCCCGGGTTCATCATCGAGTTTCCCAAACTCGATTTCTGCCGCCTTGCGCTCGAGGGCATAGTAAATCTCCCCCCAATCACTGTCAGTCAGATCCTCCGCGACCATGACCCTCCTTTTGCGCCGCCGCTGAAGAAAAAACTCCACCACCCGAGCGAAGTCAGTGACGCGTCGCCGATGTTCTAGTTTAGAACATTCTCGAACCAAACGGAAGGTACTCTCTCCGTGTGGCTAGGAAGCCTGCGCGAAAAAATATCGTCGGTAGGCGCGTCGCCCAGGCGCGTCAACGTTGTAATCCCGCGCTGACGCAAGATGCGCTATCCGGCAGACTCGCTCGGCTCGGCATTCAGCTTGACCGGGCCGCAGTTGCCAAGATCGAAAACGATCATCGACATGTTCTTGATTACGAACTTAAGGCGCTCGCAGACGTGCTGGGCGTGGATACCAATTGGCTGCTTGGGGATAGGAAGGGATGAAAGACCCGACATCCCAATTACGCTCCGCTACGCGACGGGCCAAGTCTGACGTCGCGAACAAGCTTGTCAGTATGTTTCTTCACGAACTGAGCCGAAGTATCAGCCAAGGCTGGCCCCTCAAAGTCGATGACGAAGTGTATGAACAACTTGTTCGCGAACGATTCAACAGCCAGTGCCCATATTGTTGCTGCGATCTGGCGAATACCGTTTGTGTAATCGAGCATCTGGACGGCATGAATCGCTGTCGCGCAGGGCTTCACGTCGCCGGTAACGTTCTGGTTGCGTGCAAAAGATGCAACAACGAGAAGCGCCGGGATGACTCACTGCCGAGCCTCTCTCTCGCGGACTCGGGTTGGGAGTCATTCTTATCCCACGACGGCACCCGCTGTCCCGCGTCATGCCTCACTTGCCGCTATTGGAGGAGCATCTGGTCGGACGAAATAGAACGGAGAGAGCGTCTGGGCCAAAACCTACGGAGAATACAGTCCTTTCGCAGCTCATTTCCGGAGTTTCAGCAGATCCTCCCCGCGGTCAGGAGGATGTTACCGGCGCTGCTCACGAAACTCTATTCCGACTGTCAGGCCTTCGCCGAAAAGGAGATCAAGTCTTTGCTAGACGGGCTTGGGTCCATGTTGGCAACCCGAACCTAAAGCGAGCATCCCCTTCGCGCCGCGGCGAGATCATGAGCCGGATTAGGAGCTCCGACACCCAACCGGAGATGCGGGTCCGCCGCCTGCTCCACGGGCTCGGGTATCGCTACGCATTGCACAGGCGGGACCTGCCAGGAGTCCCTGACCTCGTGTTTCCGACGCGGCGAAAGATCGTCTTCGTGCAAGGCTGCTTCTGGCACCAGCACAGCGGATGCGCTGACGGCAGGATTCCAAAATCGCGAATCCTTTACTGGGAGCCGAAACTGCAGCGCAATGTCGAAAGGGACCGGCGTAACGTTTCAACGCTTCGACGTGCCGGATGGAGAGTCATGTTGGTGTGGGAATGCGACACTGAAAAACTGGATACTCTTCGCAAGCGCATTACTCGATTTCTAGGCGAGCCTCGCACTCAGATCTACAAAGCACTCTGATTCCGCAGCCTGGGGAGAAGGCTTTCATCCGCACTCTTCCAAACAAGCCCCCCGCGAAATGCTTCTAACTCCCCCCCAGGCTCATACCACGCTCCAACGCACAGGCTCGCTGTACATCCAACCTTGACTTTTCCTCTCTCCGGAGGGGGCTCTTTTCTAGCTCCCACCCACGCCGAATTTTGTGTCAATTCCCCCACTTTTTTCGCTGGTTTGACCACGCTCCGCCAACCTGCACCGCTCACAGCACTTGCGGCCGCGCACTCGAGGTTTTCCACCGTTCCTTGAGTTTTCCACAGTGTTCCCGCAGGAACATTCCGGCAGTTTAGGCCAGTGGATTGCCCACGGGATCACTCCGCCTCACACCTGCTAGACTATCCCGTTATTTTTTCTTGCACTTTTCTTACGAGGAGCTCTTGCCGACTCATCCAGTTCTGGTAGTTCATGGTGGGGCGTGGGCCATGCCGGATGACATGGTCGAGGCGCACCTCCGTGGCGTGACCAACGCGCTGGCTGCGGGATGGCGCGTGCTTGAACGAGGTGGCGCCGCACTCGATGCCGTCGAGGAAGCCGTCGTCGTCATGGAAGACGACGAGACCTTCGACGCAGGACGCGGCAGCTTTCTCAACCGCGACGGCAAGGTGCAACTCGACGCCCTCATTATGGACGGAGCCACGCTCCGCGCCGGCGGCGTGGGATGCGTCGAGCGCCTGCGCAATCCCGTGCGCGCCGCCCGCAAGATTCTCAGCGAGAGTCCGCACGTTTATTTCGTGGCTGAAGGCGCGGAGAAGTTCGCGGCCGAACACGGCATTGCTCTGTGCAAGAATGAGGACCTGATTATCCCGCGCGAAGTCGCGCGCCTGCGCGCGTATCAGGCCGCGCAGTCCGATTCGAAACAAGATGGCAACGATCTGTTCGCGCCGAGCCCGCACGATGCAACCATCTCGCACGACACCGTAGGCGCGGTTGCGCTCGACCGCGAGGGCAATATCGCCGCCGCGACCTCGACGGGAGGCACGCTGAACAAGGCCCCCGGACGCCTCGGCGACTCGTCCCTGATCGGCTGCGGCTGCTACGCCGACAATCTGAGCGCCGCCTGCTCGACCACGGGATGGGGCGAGCCCATCATGAAGCTGGTGCTGGCCAAGTGGACGGTCGACCGGATTCAGGCCGGCAACCTGCCGGAGTGGGCCGCGCAGGAGGCCATGAACTATCTGCAGCAACGCGTCAACGGACACGGCGGCATCATCGTGCTCGATCCCGCCGGCCACTTCGGCATCGCCCATAACACTCCGCGCATGGCCTGGGCCTATAAGACCATGAAGAAGGAAGACTCCGGAGTCGAGCGGCGCCCCTGAGCGCGCGCCAGAAAAATGCCCGCACTGCGGCGACCCTCGGCAACCCGGCAACCAAAAATCCAACTCTAAGCAGACAGGCAGTTGAAGTCGCGGCACGGTCTGGGGCACGGCTCCGGCTTCATGTGCCAGGCTTCATGTTCCTTCCACTCAATAAGGAGTACTTCGCGTGAAACCAAGCGCTTATCAACGCCCCCTTGCGCGCGTGGCCCGGCACGGAGCGAGGTCTGCGGCAAAGATCACCCCGACATTCCCTGCGGCACTGCCGACGGTTCTGCTGACGGCCCTGCTGATGATCCTGATGATGATGACGATTGCGCTGCCCGCTTTTGCCGGGCTGGGCGAAGATGCGGCTTCGATTGCCGGCGACCAGGCGCGCTTGCACGGTACTCTCCGAACCACGCAAAACGAAGGCTACACGGTGCATGAGATCGACTCGGCCTCCGGGACTGCGGTGCGGGAGTACGTTTCGGCGTCGGGCAAAGTCTTTGCCGTGGCCTGGCAAGGCCCGTGGCCGCCCGACATGCGCCAAATATTGGCGGCCTATTTCGATCCCTACAAGCAAGCGTTACAGGTGCAGGCGAATTCCCGCGCGGGGCGCAGACCTTTGCTGATTCAGCAGCCGGGACTGGTGGTGCAGGCGGGCGGACACATGCGGTCCTTCGCCGGCCGGGCCTATGTTCCCACGATGTTGCCGCAGGGAGTCAGCGTGGAGGAGATCCGATGAGCCCCACGAATGCGGGTCGCCTGCGTGCGTTGATGGCTGTGGCTGCCCTGCTCTTTGGGCTGGGATGCGGCGGCGGCAGTTCGCCACACACCACCATCACGACCACTGGTTCGAACGTTCAACCCATCACGGTAAACGCAGGGCCGGACGGAAACTACGCCAACGGTGCGTTTACCAGCGTGACGGTTTGCGTGCCGGGGACTTCCACATGCCAGACCATCGATAACGTGCTGGTGGATACGGGATCGTCGGGGCTGCGGATTCTTTCTTCCGCGCTGACTGTAGCGTTGCTCCAGCAGAAAGCCTCCGACGGGAATCCGGTTGTCGAATGTCTTCCCTTCGTGAGCGGATATACCTGGGGACCGGTGCAGACGGCAGACGTCAAGATTTCCGGAGAGAGCGCCAGCGCGGTGCCGGTGCAGGTGTTGAGCGATACGGATTTCCCGGTGCCCAGCGCCTGCTCCGACCAGGGCGCATCGGAAGACACATTGGGCGCGCTGGGGGCGAACGCCCTGTTAGGTGTAGGAAACTTTGCCCAGGATTGCGGCGGAGCGTGTGTGTCGACCGGAGCCGGGAATCCGGCACTCTACTACGAATGCCCATCTTCTGGCTGCGTGGTGACTGCGGAGAGTCTGGCGCAGCAGGTGCCGAACCCGGTGGCTCTTTTCGCCACCGACAACAATGGAATCATCCTTGAATTGCCCGCCGTCACCGCGCCTGAGGCGAGCGTAAGCGGTTCGATGATTTTTGGCATTGGAACGCAATCCAACAACGGGCTGAACGGAGCGGGCGTTTACACCATCGACAATTTCGGAAACTTCACTACTACTTACAACAATCAGTCGTATAACCAGAGCTTCCTCGACAGCGGCTCGAACGGGCTGTATTTCCTGACTTCGGGCGCGACGGGAATCCCGGTGTGTTCCGATGCCAACTTCTTCTATTGCCCCTTGAGCACGCAGAATCTTTCTGCGACCAACGTAGGCGTGAACGGAACCAGCGGCGCGGTCCCCTTCAGCGTGGCCAACGCCGATGACCTGTTCAACTCCAACCCAACCGCGACCGCATTTGTGAACCTCGCCGGACCGAACTCTCTCGCCGGATTCGACTGGGGCTTGCCGTTTTTCTACGGGAAGAATGTTTATACAGCGATTGAAGGCAAGAGCACTCCGGGGGGGACCGGGCCGTATTGGGCCTACTAGGGGAAGGGCGACCAACCTGAAGGCGGCGTTTGCCGCTTCGCTGCCGCGGGGCGGGGCGCGCCGCGCGCCCCCCGGGTTTGGTTACGGGGTTCGGCAAGGG
>VFSW01014295.1_pt1 | contig 10978 bp, 9 predicted proteins | sample 5358111 | NCBI WGS metagenome assembly VFSW01 (sample SAMN11554181, study PRJNA540505) | mine drainage metagenome | isolation source: sediment from site ElyBrook_90M | place: USA: Ely Copper Mine, Vershire, VT | collected 2017
GACCAGGACGGTGCGCGGTGCCGGCCGCGCCGACGCCGCGCACCGTCCTGGTCGTCGACGACGAGAAGAACATCCGGCGTACCCTGCAGCTGGTGCTCGAGGGCGAGGGCTACCGGGTGCTCGGGGCCGAGACGGCCGAGCAGGCGCTCGAGCTGCTGGCCAGCCCGGACACCCCCGTCGATCTGGCCATCTTCGACGTGAAGCTGCCCGACATGAGCGGCCTCGATGCGCTGGCGAAGATCCGGCAGGACGAGGCCATCAAGGATCTACCGATCATCGTGATCAGCGGTCACGCGACGGTGCACGACGCCGTCAGCGCCATCAAGCTCGGGGCGAGCGACTTCTTCGAGAAGCCGCTGGCTCGCGAGCGCGTGCTCGTGAGCGTGCGCAACGTGCTCGATGCGGCCAAGGCGCATCGCGAGCTGGCGCGCGTGACCGAGCAACAGCTGCAGCGCTTCGAGATGATCGGGCAGAGCGCGCCGATGCAGCGCCTGTTCCACGACATCGACAAGGTCGCGCCGACCAAGGCGTCGGTGCTCATCACGGGCGAGAGCGGAACGGGCAAGGAGCTCATCGCGCGCGCGATCCACCGCCTGTCGCCGCGCGGCGACAGTCCCTTCGTGAAGGTCAACTGCGCCGCCATCCCCCGCGAGCTCATCGAGAGCGAGCTGTTCGGCCACGAGCGCGGCGCCTTCACCGGCGCCCAGGCCAAGCGGCGCGGCTTCTTCGAGCAGGCCCACGGCGGCACGCTCTTCCTGGACGAGATCGGCGACATGGACATGGTGGCCCAGGCCAAGGTGCTGCGCGCCGTGCAGTCGGGCGAGATCTCGCGCGTCGGCAGCGAGCACGTCATCCACGTCGACGTCCGCGTCCTCACGGCGACCAACAAGGACCTGTCGCGCGGCGTGGAGAGCGGCACCTTCCGCGAGGATCTGTTCTTCCGCCTCAACGTGTTCCCCATCCGCAGCCCCGCGCTCCGGGAGCGGGTCGAGGACATCCCCAGCCTGGCCCTGGCCTTCATGGCGCAGTTCGCGCGCGAGAACGGCATCCTGCCCAAGCCCATCGACGACGCGGTCACCGCGGCGCTGGTCTCGCGCAAGTGGCCCGGCAACGTGCGCGAGCTCAAGAACGTGGTCGAGCGCGCCGCCATCCTGTCGGGCGACCGCGTGACCATCGCCGATCTGCCCGAAGACCCGCACGAGAGCCCCTTCGGCGAGGACCCCGAGGGCTCGACCCCCGAGGGCACGTCGGCCGTGTTCGCCGAGGAGGAGGCGGGGGCGGCCTCCGCCGCACCGCTCGTCACCGACGGCAAGCCGCTCACGCTGCGCGAGTTCCGCGAAAAGAGCGAGCGGCAGTACATCGTCGACACGCTGCGCATGACGGGCTGGAACATCTCGCGCACGGCGATCCTGCTCGGCGTGGAGCGCACGAACCTGCACAAGAAGATCCGCGCGTACGACATCAAGCGCGGCGAGGGATGAGGGCGGAGCTACTATCGGCCCCGTGAGCTGCTTTCACGGGTACGAGCCGGTCGAGGGAAACGAGTCGGCTTTCTCCATCGACGCGTCGGCGATCACCTTCGGGCCCGGCGTGCTGGCGGAGGTCGGGCCGCTGCTCGCGGGTCACGGGTGCAAGAGGGTGGCGCTCTTCACCGACGCACGCGTGGTCGCGCTGCCGCCGGTCGACGCCGCCCTGCGCTCCGCACGCGCGGCGGGCCTCGACGTCGCGGTCTACGACCGGGTGCACGTCGAGCCGACGGACGTGTCGTTCCGGCAGGCCGCCGAGTTCGCGCGTGACGGGCGCTTCGACGGGTACCTCTCCGTCGGGGGCGGCTCGGTGATGGACACGTGCAAGGCTGCCCTCCTCTACGCGACCTACCCGGCCGAGCTGCGCACGTACGTGAACCCTCCCGTCGGTGACGGCAAGCCGGTCCCCGGTCCCCTGCCCCCTCACGTCGCCTGTCCGACGACGTGCGGTACAGGCAGCGAGTGCACGGGCATCGCCGTGTTCGACGACCTGACCCTGAAGGCGAAGACCGGCATCGCGTCGCGGCGACTACGGCCCACACGCGCGCTCGTGGACCCGACCGCCACCCACTCGCTGCAGGCCATGGTCGTCGCAGCCAGCGGCTTCGACGTCCTCTGCCATGCGCTCGAGTCGTACACGGCGCGGCCGTACACCGGACGGCAGTCCCCGGCGTCGCCCGGCGCCCGCCCCATGAGCCAGGGCCGCAACCCGTGGAGCGACGTCGGCGCCCTGGAGGCACTGCGCGTCGGCGGCCGGGCTCTGACGCGTGCCGTCGCGGATCCCACGGACCACGCGGCGCGCGAGGCGCTCGCCTGGGCGGCCACCCTGGCCGGGATCGCCTTCGGCAACGCAGGCGTCCACCTGCCCCACGCGATGAGCTACTCGGTCGCGGGCCTCGTGCGCGACTACCGCTGCCCCGGGTATCCGACCGGCGAGGCGCTGGTACCCCACGGAGTGAGCGTGGTCGTCAGCGCCCCCAGCGTGTTCCGCGTGACCGCCGCCACCTCGCCCGAGCGGCATCTCGCCGCGGCCACCGCGCTGGGCGCCGATCCCATCGAGGTACGCGACACCTCCCCCGACGAGGTGGGTGAGCTGCTCGCCCGTCGCCTCGTCCAGAAGATGCGCGCGACCGGCGTGCCCCTGGGCGTTGCGCGGCTCGGATACGGCGAGGGCGACCTCGACGCGCTCGCGCGCGGCGCGTTCATCCAGAAGCGCCTGGTCGACAACGCCCCCATGCCCGTGACGGAGGAGGCGATGCGCGCTCTGTTCCGGGGAGCGATGGCCTATGCCTGACGCCGCCGCCCGCGCGAGCTACCGCCACTTCGACCCCATCGGCACCCGCTGGATGGACAACGACGTCTACGGGCACGTCAACAACGTCGTCTACTACTCGTACTTCGACACGGCGATAAACCGCTTCCTCGTCGAGCACGGCGGCCTCGACATCGCCGCCGGGCCGGTCATCGGCCTGTGCGTCGAGTCGCACTGCAAGTACGCCCGCCCCGTCGCCTTCCCGGATGCCCTCGAGGCCGGCATCCGCGTCGAGCACCTGGGGCGGTCGAGCGTGCGCTACGGCATCGGGATCTTCGTCCCGGGGCAAGAGGCCCCCGTGGCCGAGGGATGGTTCGTCCACGTCTTCGTCGACCGTGCGGCGCGCAAGGCCACGCCCATCCCCGACGGGATCCGCGCGGCGCTGGCCCGGCTCGTCTGAGGACAGCGGCGTCTTCACCGCGTCTCCGGCCCTGTCTATGCGGGTGCACCATGTCGTCCGGTGGCGTAGAACGGCTGACCGACATGGATCATCGCGTCCTTCTCGCTTTCCTCCTACCCGTCGCCCTGACGTCCCCGGCTTGCTCGTCATCCTCGTCGGGCAACAACAACACGACGCCCGCGCCCAACCCGCAGAGCCCCCCCCTGCTCGGCGAGGACTGCGACCCGATCGATCCGTCCGAGTGCGGCTTCCCGTACCCGTCGAACGTGTGGCGCATCGCCGACAAGACGACGGCGACGGGCTACCACCAGTACTACGGGGCCACGACGCTGCCCGAGTGGGCGCCCGGCAAGCACATCGACCCCAAGCCCTGGGCGAGCAAGGACGGCTTCTCGCCCGGCGCCTCGATGCTCGTGTTCTGGCCCGACGTCTCGACCACCGGCCTGTCCGACGTCGAGCACATCGAGGCGTCCACGTCGAAGACCTCGCCGACCATCCTCATGGAGTACGACACGGGCGCGCTCGTGCCGCACTGGGACGAGCTCGACGATCTGAACACGACGCCCAAGGGCTCGCAGGCGTTCTTCATCCGCCCCGCCCAGCGCCTCAAGGACGCGACGCGCTACGTCGTGGCCATCCGGCACGTCCAGACCAGCGAGGGGCAGCCCATCGCCCCCTCTCCCGCCTTCCAGGCCCTGCGCGACAACTCGCCCAGCAACGACGTCTCGGTCGGCCTGCGGCGTCAGCTCTACTCCGACATCATCGGCAAGCTGCAGGCCCAGGGCATCACCACCAGCGATCTGCAGATGGCCTGGGACTTCACCACCGCCAGCGAGCAGAGCACCACGGCCGACATGGTCTCGATGCGCGACCAGGCGCTCGCGGTCGTGGGCAACGACGGGCCCGGCTACACCATCGACATGGTGACCGAGAACCCGAACCCGTACATCCGGCGTCGCCTCAACGGCACCATGACCGTGCCGCTGTACATGACCAACCCGTCGATCTGCAGCCAGGGCAACCCGCCCCCCGGTCCCGGCTGCCCCGGCTCGTCGATCAACCGCGACGCCAGCGGCAAGCCCAAGCAGAACGGAACGGCGAAGTACCAGTTCCTGGTGCAGATCCCCAACTCGATCGTCAACCAGGGCACGACGGGCGCCATCATCCAGAACGCGCACGGCCTGCTCGGCGACATGACCGAGGGCCAGGACGGGTACATGGCCGAGATCTGCGATCGGCTTCACTACGTCGAGATCGCGGTCAACCTCGAGGGCTTCGCCGGGGACGACGCCGACTACGTCACCAACGTCATCGCGGGCGACCTGGGGCAGTTCCAGCACGTCGTCGACCGCATTCACCAGGGGTACATCAACGAGCTTCTGGCGATGCGCATGATGATGGGCAAGATGTCGACCGACCCGCAGACCATCTTCAACGGCATGCCGACGATCGACACGACGCACCGCTACTACCGCGGCGACAGCCAGGGCGGCATCGGCGGCGGCGTGTACATGGCCATCAGCACCGACGTGACGCGCGGGCTGCTCGACAACACCGGCGCGCCGTACGACCTCCTGCTCTCGCGCAGCGTGGACTTCTCACCGTTCTTCCTCGTGCTCAAGGGCATCTACACCGACCCCGCGCAGCTGCAGCTGGGCATCAACCTCATCCAGCAGCTCTGGGACAACGCCGAGCCCGACGGGTACATCTCGTACATCACGGACACCACGCTGCCGTGCGCGGGGTGCTCGGGCGGCAAGACGCCCAGCCACAACGTGCTCATTCACGATGGCCTGGGCGACCAGCAGGTCACGCCGTGGGGAGCGCACTTCGAGGCGCGGACTGTGGGTGCGAAGAACCTGGCGACGTCCAACCGCACGCTGTTCGGCCTGCCCGACACGCCCGGCGGCTTCACCGGCAACGGCATCTGCGAGTTCAACTTCTGGCTGCCCGCGTCGCAGAACGCCGTCCTGCAGCAGCCCCCGTCGGCCGCCTACCCCGACCCGCACGACGCCCTGAGGCAGCTCGACTCGGCGCAGGACATGGCCGACCAGTTCTTCCGCACGGGCGCGATCAACCAGACCTGCGCCAACGGCGGCCCGTGCGCGGCCCCGGGCTCGACCGGCAACCCCACGTGGTCGAAGACGCCCCTGCTCGATCCGGCCAGCACCATCGACGCCGGGTCCGCGCCCGACGCGGGCGACGGCGGCAGCTGATCAGCGCTCCTTGGCGTACCGGGCCTTGATGCTGGGGACCAGGTAGTCGTCGAAGGCCTTCTCCCAGTCGTACGAGGCGTGCCAGCCCCAGTCCTTGCGGGCGCGCTCGTCGTTCACGTCCTCGGGCCAGGAGCCGACGATCTTCGCGCGCACGGGATCGGGCTCGTAGGTGACGACGGAGGCGGGGAAGGCCTTGCGCACGTGATCGGCGATGTCGCCGGCGGAGACGCTGAAGGCGGCGATGTTGTAGACGCTCGTGGACAGCTGCTCGCGTTCGGCGCGGGCCAGATCCATCATCGCGCGCACCGCGTCGGGCATGGCCATGAACGGGATCCTGGCCTCGGGCTCGACGAAGCACGGGTAGGGGGCGCCCTTGGCGGCGGCGTGGATCATCTCGGGCCCGAAGTCGCTGGTGCCGCCGGTGGGCACCGTCTCGGCGGAGATGAGGCCGGGGAAGCGCAGGGCCCGGAAGTCGAGGCGGGCGGCGGCCGAGAGCGCGCCCATCTGGCGGGCGTGGAAGGTGAAGTAGCGGCCGAGGTGCTCGCAGTACAGCTTGTTGCAGCCGTACATCGTGATGGGCACGTTCCACTGCTCCTCGCGCACGCGGCCGACGGCGTGCTTCTCCTCGAGGCTGGGCAGGCCGTAGACGGCGATGGAGCTGGGGAAGATGAAGCGCACCGGCCGGCCGAGGCGCGACGACTGGTTCTGCGCCATGCGAAGGGCGTTGAGCGTGCCCTCGACGTTGACCTGGTGGGCGAGCTCGGGATCGCGCTCGCCGCGCGTGGAGAGCAGCGCGGCGAGGTGGAACACCATGTCGACCTCGTGGTGCGCGGCCAGCTGGTCGAGCAGGTACCGGTCCATGATGTTGCCGGCGTAGCTGGCGGTGACCAGCGGGCGCATCGCCTCCGGAAGCGGCGTGAGGTCGAGCGTCACGGCGTCGTAGCCGCCGCTGCGGGCCAGCGTCTGCAGCAGCGAGCGCCCGATCTCGCCGTTGGCTCCCGTCACCAGAACGACCGTCTTGGCCATGGGCGGGCCTTTTAGCACCCGGGCCGACCTTCGGGAGGCCGTGTCGTGTGATTCACACGACCTAGGCCGGGTCGAACCCCAGACGCTTCGCCTCGGACAGCAGGAACTCGCGGAACAGCTTCACGCGCCGCGGCTCGTGGCGGGCGCTGGGCGCCAGGAGCGACAGCGAGGGGCCGTGCAACGTCCAGGCGGGCAGCACGCGGGTGAGGCCCGCGCGCTCCAGTTTCGTGGAGCAGGCGACGAAGAAGAGCGGCAAGAGGCCCACGCCCGCGCCCAGCTCCACGAGGCGGCGCACGAAGAGCAGGTCGTCGGCCTCGATGGCGCCCTGCAACGTGACGGGCTCCTTCTCCCCCTCCCTCTCGAGCACGAGCGGACCGCGCGAGGAGCGGAAGCGGATGAACTCGTGCGAGGCCAGATCGGCCACGGTCTTCGGCGTGCCTCTGCGCTTCAGGTACGCGGGCGACGCGAACAGGCCCATGCCCGTGTTGCCGATGCGACGCGCGACGAGCGACGAGTCGCGCAGCTCGGAGGCGCGAAGGGCGAGGTCGAAGCCCTCGGCCACGAGGTCGACGAGGCGCGAGGTCAGCGTCACCTCGAAGTGCACCTGCGGGTAGCGCTGGACGAAGCCCGCGACGACCTCCGCCAGGAGCACCTGCCCGACGTCGACCGGCGCGGTCACCCGGATGCTTCCGCGCGGCTCGGTGCCCAGGTCCACCACGTCGGCCGTCGCCTCGGCCACGCCCAGGACGGCGCCGCGGACGCGGTCATAGTAGGCGCGGCCGGCCTCGGTCAGCGCGAGGGCGCGCGTCGTCCGGTGCACGAGGCGCACGCCGAGCACGCGCTCGAGGCGCGCGAGCGAGCGGCTGACGGTGGACTTGGGCACGCCGAGCGCGTTGGCCGCGGCCGTGAAGCCACCCCCGTCGGCGACGCGGACGAAGGTGGCGACGTCGTTGAGATCGATTCCGTCCATGCGCGGGGCTTCCGCGCGCGGACGATACCTCAGCTCGCGCGACCGCGTACGAGCGCCAGCAGCGCGTCGCGCCGGCCCCAGGCCACGAAGGCGACCCCGAGCAGCAGGACCAGCGGCATCGCCGGGCTGTTGTGGAGCACGACGAAGTGCGTGAGGATCGCGCCCGCCATCACCGGCGCGAGCAGCGCGGCGCCGTAGGCCGGGGTGCGGGGGACGAGCAGCAGCACGGCGCCGGCCACCTCGAGCAGGCCCGTGAGGTAGCGGAACCACTGGCCGATGCCGATGGCGTCGAACAGGCCGACCATCTGGGGGTTGCCTGCGAGCTTGTTGCCGCCGGCCATGAAGAACATGGCGGCGAGCAGGATCTGGACGACCCAGAGGGCGATGTTGAGGCTCTTGCTGGGCCTGGTGGAGGAGGGAGAAAACGGGGAGGTTGCAGCGGTCATACCCGATGCGATGAGGGCGCGGGGCGCTGCGTTGTCGCGCAGGAGCGGGACGGACCGTTGCAGAAACGCTCAGGCGGGCGTGCAGCGAGCACGCCGGCACGCCGCGCTCGGCGCTCAGATCAGCCCGAACCTCTTGCCCACCTGCGTGAACACGTCGATCGCGCGGCCTACCATCTCCGGTGTGTGCGCGGCCGAGAGCTGGACGCGGATGCGCGACTGGCCCTTCGGGACCACCGGGAAGGAGAAGCCGATGACGTAGATCCCCTCCTCCAGCATGGCCGCCGCCACCTGGCCCGCGAGGCGCGCGTCGCCGCCGTCGGCCGCGCCGGGGCCGCTCATCATGATGGGGACGATGGGGTGGATGCCGGGCTTGAGCTGGAAGCCGGCCCTGGTCATCCCCTCGCGGAAGCGCTTCGCGTTGTCCATGACGCGGTCGCGGAGCTCGGTGCTGGAGGCGAGCAGGTCGAGGACCGAGAGGCTCGCGCCGACGATGGCGGGCGCGACGGTGTTGGAGAAGAGATACGGACGGGAGCGCTGGCGCAGCAGCTCGACGATCTCCAGCCGCCCCGTCGTGAAGCCGCCCGCCGCACCCCCCAGCGCCTTGCCCAGGGTGGAGGTCACGACGTCGACGCGCTTCATCACGCCGCAGTGCTCGATCGAGCCTCGCCCCGTGGGCCCGACGAAGCCGGTGGCGTGGCTGTCGTCGACCATCACGAGCGCCGTGTACTTCTCCGCGAGGTCGCAGATCTTCTCGAGGGGAGCGATGGTGCCGTCCATCGAGAAGACGCCGTCGGTGGCGATCATGCGGATGCGCTTGCCCTGCGTCTTCTTCAGGGCGTCCTCGAGCTCGCCCATGTCCGCGTTGGCGTAGCGGTGGCGCTCGGCCTTGCAGAGGCGGATGCCGTCGATGATCGAGGCGTGGTTGAGGGCGTCGCTGATGATGGCGTCGTCCTCGCCGAGCAGCGTCTCGAACAGGCCCCCGTTCGCGTCGAAGCACGACGAGTAGAGGATGGCGTCGTCGGTGCCGAGAAACTCGCTGATCCGGGCCTCGAGCTTCTTGTGCGCGTCCTGCGTGCCGCAGATGAAGCGCACGCTCGACAGGCCGAAGCCGTACTCGTCGAGCGCCTTGCGCGCGGCCTCGAGCACGCGAGGATGGGAGCTCAGGCCCAGGTAGTTGTTCGCGCAGAAGTTGAGGACGGGCGCGTCGCTCTCGCGCACGCGGATGGTGGCGCCTTGCGGGCCGAGCAGCTGGCGCTCGCGCTTCTCGAGGCCGGCGGCGCGGATCTCGTCGATGGTTCTGGCGTAGTGGGACTGGGCGGGGCCGTACATGGGCGCCAGGTTAGCTCACCCGCCGCCGCCTGAATCCATCGGCAAGCCGGTGCCCCCGTCGGACGGCTGGGCGATGAGGCCGGCCCACAGGTGGTAGTCGTTCGACGGCAGCTGCGCCTCGACGAGGAAAGGCTCGGTCCCGCGCCGGCCCGCGGCCAGCACGGTGATCTTGGCGTGCAGCTTGTCGCCGTTGACGCCCCCGCAGGTGGGCTGGTCGTTGCACTCCACGAACTGCGCCTGCAGGTACCCGCGGCCCGTGCTGCTCGTGTCCGAGATGGCCAGCGTGATCGTCTGCGTGGGCGCCGAGCTCGCGAGGTCGAACTCGACGACCGCGCTGCCCCCGACGGGGATCTCCACGCCCTTCGCCGTCACCGGTCCGCCGCGGGAGGACAGCGTGACCGTGTCGGTCATCTGCGGGTAGCCGCTGAAGTACACGCCACCCGCGGGCGCCGGTACGCACGGGTCGGTCCCTGCCTTCGCCGCCGCGTTCGACCAGATGCGCTGGACGGTGTACGGCATGCCCGGCAGCGTCTTGGTGAACGAGCTGTCGGTCTGCGCGCACATGTCGCCGATCTCGCCCCCGCCGAGGAGCGTCCTCCAGTAGCCGTGCGGCGCGTCGACGTTGACATAGGCCGGCGCGGAGAACGGGAACGGATCGCTCGCTGCCTCGGCGATCTCGTGGCTCGCCGGGCCCGTGATGGCGTCGATGCCCGAGAGCGAGTGGCCGATGAGGCCGTAGGGGAACGACGCGCAGCGCGGCACGACGGCGTACGACACGTTCATGTTGTTCGAGAGCGTGACGTTCTCGTGGTAGCCGCCGAAGCCCTCGCAGCCCACCTCGTTCGGGTTGGGAACGGCCGCGTCGGCGCCGCCGTCGCCCAGCGGCATGCCCGTGGTCGTGATGGTCACGCCCGGCGGGAAGAAGAAGGCGTAGATGGTGTTCGCGTCGGGCGCGGGCCACGCGGGATCGTTCGCCTCGAGCTTGGCGGTCAGGTACGCCCGGATCTGCGAGTCGTCCCAGTACGCGGTCAGCGAGTCGGTCAGCATGACGGGCGTCAGGGCCGTGAGGTCGCCCACGCCGTACTCGGGGGCGAAGGCATGCCAGTAGGACGAGCCGGGCAGCTTGGTGACGAAGTCCGAGACCGACGCGACCGTCATGGGGTCGTCGCTCGCGTAGAAGATGGGGACCACCTTCGGCGCGCTCATGACGGGGCCGCCGCCGTCGGCGACCTGCGGCACGTCGTCGGGGAGGAACGCCGGAAAGCCGGCCTCGCCCGCCTGGCCCGCGTCACCCTGCGCGTCGCCGCTCGGGCCCGTGCCCGAGTCGACGGGCGTGCCGGTGTCCTCGAGCATCGAGGTGTCCGCCGTCTGCCCGGCGTCGTTGCCCGGCGCTGCCGGCGAGCCGTTCGAGCCACACGCCGCCGCCAGCCCGCAGGCCGCGAGGGCGCACGCCACCCATGTCATCGAAGCAAGCCGCATGACGCACTCCCTCGTCCGAGCCGCAACCGTCCCGGCCCGCGCGCGTGGTGTAGCCCGCGCGCCGAGCGGCAGGCAACGGAAGCGACGTCGCGAGGACGTAGCCGCAGCGGCCATTTGCGCTGTCCCTGCGCATCGAACGAAGAAATCGACCGCTGCGGCGCGTCGTGAGTCCCGTCAGGCGCGACCGACGCACCGAGTACGGGCCGTAGTGGCCGGTGACGTGCACCTCGTCGCCGTCGTCGCGCGTCTTGACCTGCCCGCCGATGGCGGGGGC
>VFSW01014296.1_pt1 | contig 10978 bp, 7 predicted proteins | sample 5358111 | NCBI WGS metagenome assembly VFSW01 (sample SAMN11554181, study PRJNA540505) | mine drainage metagenome | isolation source: sediment from site ElyBrook_90M | place: USA: Ely Copper Mine, Vershire, VT | collected 2017
CACCCCGAGCCTGGCCTCGGCGGTGCTGCGCATCGGATCGGAGAGCGTCGCCCTGAATTCCCTGCCGGCCTCGCCGCAGATCGTGCCGCAGCCCGCCTCGGCCACCACCACCGGCTTGCCGCCGGCGTTCGCGCCCCTGTTTGCGGTCGGCAATCCGGTCACCGCGGTCAATTGCTTCGGCACCTTCAGCAGCTACGTGCAGACGCTGAATCTCGCGTTCGTCGCGAACGGCGCCGTGCAGTTCGAGGCGAGCGGCCTGTACGACCGGTCCACCAATACTTTCAACGCTAGCAGCATCAACGTCGTGCTCTAGACTATCGCCCCAGATGGGGACGCACGGGACACGACGGGGGTGGGCGGCGGCGCTGGCCGCCCTGGTGCCGTGGTGGGCGGTTTCCGGCGTGGCGTCGGCCGACACGCCCCCGTCCGCGCCCGCTCCCCCCGCGAGCGGACACCCGCGGGTCTGCCTGGTGCTCTCCGGCGGCGGCGCGCGCGGCATGGCGCACATCGGGGTGCTCAAGGTGCTCGAGGAGCTGCGCATCCCGATCGACTGTATCGCCGGCACCAGCATGGGCGCGGTGGTGGGCGGCCTGTATGCGAGCGGCATGTCGGTGCGCGAGATCGACTCCGCCATGCGCTCGGTGGATTGGCAGGACGCCTTTCAGGACGCTCCCCAGCGGCGCGAGCTCGCGTTTCGGCGCAAGCAGGACGATCGCAACTTTCTGGTGCGCCTGCCGCTCGGATTGAAGCACGGCAAGCTGCTGCTGCCCAAGGGCCTGCTGCAGGGCGAGAAACTGCAGGAGACGCTGCGGCGGCTGACCCTGCCCTACGGGGCCGGCGTCGATTTCGATCAGTTGCCGACTCCCTATCGTGCCGTCGCGACCGACCTGGTGACCGGTTCGGTCGTACTGCTCGCCCGCGGCGATCTGTCGGTGGCGATGCGCGCGAGCATCTCCACCCCCGGGTTGTTCGCGCCTGTCGAATACGACGGACGGCTCCTGGTCGACGGCGGAGTCGCCGAGAACCTGCCGATCGATGCGGCGCGGGCGATGCATCCGGACGTGCTCATCGTCTCGGACGTGAGCTTTCCGCTGCTGCCGCTCGCAGAGCTCGATTCGGCGCTGTCGATCTCCAACCAGATGCTCGCGATCATGGTGCGCAAGGACGCCGATCGCCAGCGCGCCACGCTCGGTCCGGCCGACGTGCTGATCGAGCCGCAGATCGGCAGCCTGTCATCCAGCGACTTCGCCGCCGCGGCATCGACCATCGACCGTGGCGAGGCGGCGGCCCGCGAGGCGCTCGAGAAGCTCATGCCTCTGCGCGCCGACGAGGCGACCTACGCGGCCTACCGGGCGCGCCGCGCGGGGCATCAGGCGCCGCCGCCGGTGATCCGCTTCGTGCGGGTCGATCCGCCGTCCAAGCCCTACGAGGAGACCATTCTCGCGGAGATGCAGCCGTTGATCGGCCTGCCGCTCGATGCCGAGCAGGTCGCGGCGCGGATCACGGAATTGTACGGACTTGGCAACTTCGAGACCCTCGATTACCGCGTGGTCGAGCAGGGGAGCGGGGCCGACCGGCAGTCGGGTCTCGAGGTGCGGGCGCGGCGCAAATCCTGGGGTCCGACCTACCTGCGCTTCGGCCTGAATTTGCTGGACGATTTCCAGGGCAACGGCCGGTACAACGCGGCCGCGCGCTTCCTGCGCAGGGAGATCAACCAGCTAGGCGCCGAATAGCTCACCGACGTGCAGATCGGCGATGATTCCAAGATCTTCAGCGAGTTCTATCAGCCCCTGGATCCGCTGCGCAACTGGTTCGTGGCGCCGAGCGCGCGCATCGAGGCGCGCGCCCTGCCGATCTATACCAAGGACGTGGAGACGGCGGATTTTCGCGATCGCGAAGCGGAGGCCGATCTCGATTTCGGCAGAAATCTCTCGAACTGGGGCGAGATCCGCATCGGAGTGCATCGCATCAACGGCGCCACTCACGACAACTACGGCTCGCCGTCCCTGGTCGAGCCGCAGTACAACGAGGGCCAGTTGTTCGCGAGGTTCAGCTACGATCAGCTCGACAATATCTATTTCCCGCGCGAGGGCGCCACCTTCACCCTGCAATGGACCGGTGACCGCACCGATCTAGGCGCGGACGTGCCGGCCGATCGCGTGCAGGCGGATTGGCTGCTCGCCAATTCCATAGGCCGCAACACGCTGCTCTGGTGGACCTCGGCGGGCGCGACCATCGACGGCCGGTTCTCGCCCATGGCGATACCCGAATTTTATTCGCTCGGCGGATTCTTCAATCTCTCGGGGTACGCACCGGGCGCGCTCATCGGCCAGAATTACGCGATCACGCGCGCCATCTATTTTCGCAAGATCGGCCACGGCGGCCAGGGATTTTTCGAGTTCCCCGCCTACCTCGGCATGTCGCTCGAGCTCGGCAACACCTGGAATCAGCGCGGCCAGATGAGCGTCGGATCGGCGCACAAGGACGGTTCGGTGTTCGTCGCCTTCGACACCCTGCTCGGTCCGCTGTATCTCGGCAGCGGCTACGACGAGTCCGGCCGGGCGGCGTACTATCTGTTCCTGGGGCGCACCTTCTGACGCCGAGCGCGGGCGCGCCTACAGGCCGCGGCTCTCGGCGAGATTCTCAACCTTCTCGAACACCATCGCCGGCTGATCGCCGATGCGCGAGTACTCGTGTTTGCGGGACATATCGGCGAGCGTCGCGTCGCGCTCCTCGGCGGTGAAGAACCAATGGGTTCGCTGCCAGTCGGCGCCGAGCAGCTTCGCGAACGGGTCCCCCGGCTTGAGGCGCACGCGCACGCCGTACGGGCGCGAGCGGACCGGGATCGGGTGTGCGAGGTTTTGTGCGTTGGCGATTCCCACGGCGCCAAAGACTAGCCGAATCGGCGCCCTCCCGCCAGCCGAAACACGGTCCGGGCACGCATGCTAGACTGCGCGCCCTCGCGAAGAGGTTACCCCTCGCGAAGAGGTTACCCATGGCATCGTCTTACACCGCCTCCGATATCGAGGTGCTCAGCGGCTTGGACCCGGTGCGCCGGCGTCCCGGCATGTACACCGATACGACCCGGCCGAACCATCTCGCCCACGAGGTGATCGACAACAGCGTCGATGAGGCGCTCGCCGGGCATTGCGAGAACATCCACGTCACGGTGTTCAAAGACGGCTCGCTGCAGGTCGAGGACGACGGCCGCGGGATGCCGGTGGACATCCATCCGAAGGAGAAGGTGAGCGGCGTCGAGCTCATCCTCACGCGCTTGCATGCCGGCGGCAAATTCAACGATCGAACCTATCAGCAATCGGGCGGCCTGCACGGGGTGGGTGTCTCGGTGGTCAACGCGCTGTCGAAGCACCTGGAAGTGTGGGTGCGCCGCGCCGGCCGGGAATACAACCAGAGTTTCGCGGACGGCCGCCCGCGATCGACGCTGCAGGCGGTGGGCGAGGTGGCCAAGAATCGCACCGGGACGACCCTGCGGTTCTGGCCGAACCCGAAGTACTTCGATTCGGACAAGTTCGCGGTCGCCAGCCTGAAGCAACTGCTGCGCGCCAAGGCCGTGCTCTGTCCGAAGCTCAAGGTGACGCTCGTCAACGAGTTCACCGGCGAGCGCGACGAGTGGTTCTACACCGGCGGACTGCATCAGTACCTCGCCGAGCAGCTCGGCGCGGGCGAATGGCTCCCGGCGGAGACCTTCTACGGCACTCGCGAGATCGAGGGCGGTTCGCTCGGGTGGGCGTTCGCGTGGGTGCTCGACGGGGAGCGCAAGGTCACCGAGAGCTACGTCAACCTGATTCCCACCGTCGAGGGCGGAACGCACGTCAACGGATTGCGCACGGGCGCGGCCGACGCGGTGCGCGAATTCTGCGAATTCCGCACCCTGGTGCCGCGCGGCCTGAAACTCTCGCCCGAGGACGTGTGGGACGGCGTGAGCTTCGTGCTTTCGCTGCGAATGCGCGAGCCGCAATTCGCGGGACAGACGAAGGAGAAGCTCTCCTCGCGCGAGTCGGCGGGCGTGGTGCAGGGCGTGATCAAGGACGCGTTCGCGCTGTGGCTGAATCAGCATCCGGACCAGGGCGAGCGGGTCGCGATGCTCGCCATCGCGAACGCGCAGCAGCGGGCCAGGGACGCGCAGAAGGTGTCGCGCAAGCGCATCGTGGCCGGACCCGCGCTGCCCGGGAAGCTCGCGGATTGCGTGAGCCAGGACCCGGGGCGCAGCGAGTTGTTTCTCGTGGAGGGCGACTCGGCCGGCGGCTCGGCCAAGCAGGCGCGCGACCGGGTCACGCAGGCGATCATGCCGCTGCGCGGCAAGATTCTGAACACCTGGGAGGCGGATTCGCGCGAGGTGCTGCAATCGCAGGAGGTGCACAACATCAGCGTCGCGATTGGCGTCGATCCGGCGGCGACCGACCTGTCTGGCCTGCGCTACCACAAGGTCTGCATACTCGCCGACGCCGACAGCGACGGCCAGCACATCGCGACCCTGCTGTGCGCGCTGTTTCTGCGCCATTACCGGCCGCTGGTGCAGGCGGGCCACGTGCACGTTTGCATGCCGCCGCTGTTTCGCATCGACGCGGGCAAGGAGGTCGTGTATGCGCTCGACGAGGGGGAGCGCGAACGGGCGCTCGCGCGGATTGCCGCGGAGAGTCCGAGGGTCAAGCCGGTGGTCACGCGGTTCAAGGGTTTGGGCGAGATGAGCCCGGGCCAGTTGCGCGAGACCACCATGGCGCCGCAGACCCGCAGGCTGGTGCAATTGATCATCGACCCGCACGATGGTCCCGATCAGCTGCTCGATATGCTGCTCGCGAAGAAGCGCGCGGGCGACCGGCGTGAATGGCTCGAGAGCAAGGGGAATCTCGCACGGCTATGAAAGAGCAGGAATTGAATTTCGAAGGCGTTGAACGGCTTCCGCTCAAGACCTTCGCCGAGCGCGCCTACCTCGACTATTCGATGTACGTGATCCTCGACCGCGCGCTGCCGCACCTCGGCGACGGGCTCAAGCCGGTGCAGCGGCGCATCGTCTACGCGATGAGCGAGCTCGGACTCGCGGCCGGCGCCAAGCACAAGAAATCGGCGCGCACCGTCGGCGACGTGATCGGCAAGTTCCATCCGCACGGCGACTCGGCCTGCTACGAGGCGATGGTGCACATGGCCCAGGAGTTCGCCTATCGGTATCCGCTGGTCGACGGCCAGGGTAATTGGGGATCGACCGACGACCCGAAATCCTTTGCCGCGATGCGCTATACCGAATCGCGACTCACCCGCTACGCGGCCTTGCTGCTCAAGGAACTCGACGCGAGCACCGTCGACTGGGTGCCGAACTTCGACGGTTCGCTCGAGGAGCCGACGATGCTGCCGGCGCGGGTGCCGAACCTGCTGCTGAACGGCGGCTCCGGCATCGCCGTGGGCATGGCGACCGACATCCCGCCGCACAACCTGCGCGAGGTGGTCAGGGCCTGCGTGGCGCTGCTCGAGGATCCGACGCTGAGCACGCGCAAGATCATGACGCAGATCAAGGGCCCGGATCTGCCCACGGGCGCGGAGATCGTCTCGCCGCGCGAGGAGCTCGTGCAGATGTACGAGACCTGGGCCGGCGGCTTCAAGGCGCGCGCCACTTACTCGCTCGCGGACGGGGAGATCGTCATCGAAGCGCTGCCGTTCCAGGTGTCCGGCGCCAAGGTGCTCGAGCAGATCGGCGCGCAGATGCAGCAGAAGAAGCTGCCGATGGTCGAGGACATCCGCGACGAGTCCGATCACGAGAACCCGATCCGGCTGGTGATCGTGCCGAAGTCGAACCGGATCGACGCGGTGGCGTTGATGGCGCATCTGTTCGCGACCACCGACCTCGAGCGCAATTACCGGGTCAACCTGAACGTGATCGGGCTCGACGGCCGCCCGCGCGTGATGGGACTCAAGGATCTGCTGCTCGAGTGGCTCGAATTCCGCAAGTCGACCGTCACTCGCCGGCTCGAACACCGGCTCGGCAAGCTGCGCGCCCGCTTGCACATCCTCGACGGGCTGCTGATCGCCTACCTCAATCTGGACGAGGTGATCCGCATCGTGCGCAGCGAGGATCAGCCGAAGCCGAAGCTGATCGCGCGCTTCAAGCTCTCCGATGAGCAGGCCGAGGCCATCCTCGAGACGAAGCTGCGCCACCTCGCCCGTCTCGAGGAGATGAAGATCCGCGAAGAGCAGAAGGAGCTTGCCACGGAACGCGACGAAATCCAGACCATCCTCAAGAGCAAGGGCAGGCTGACCAAGCTGGTGCGCGAGGAGCTGCTCGCCGACGCCGAGGAGTACGGTGACGAGCGGCGCACGCGGCTGGTCGAGCGCGAGGCGGCGCAGGCGATTTCCCAGTCGGAGCTGTTGAGCAGCGAGCCGGCGACGGTGGTGCTCTCGCGCCTCGGCTGGGTACGCGCCGCCAAGGGTCACGACATCGAGGCGCGCGCCCTGAGCTACAAGTCCGGGGACGAGTTCCAGGCGGCGGCGCGCGGGCGCAATCTGCAGCAGGCGGTGTTCATCGATTCGACCGGCCGCGCCTACAGCCTCGACACGCACGAGCTGCCGGCGGCACGCGGCTATGGCGAGCCGCTGTCCGGCCGGCTCGACCCGCCGGACGGGGCGACCTTCGCGGCGGTGCTGCTCGGGGAGCCCGCGGATCGATGGCTGCTCGCGAGCGACGCCGGCTACGGCTTCGCGGTGCGGCTCGAGGAGCTGTACGCGCGCAACAAGAAGGGCAAGCAGGTGCTGAAAGTGCCCGAGAACTCGCAGGTCCTGCCCGCGCAGCCGATCTCGAGTCCCGAGGCGCTCGCGGTGCTGGTGAACAACGAGGGCGAGGTGCTCGCGCTCCCGGTCGGACAAATCGAGGCGATGAGCGCCGGCAAGGGCCAGAACCTTTTCGGCATCGCCGGCCGCAAGTCCGCCGAGCGCGAGGAATACCTGGTCGCGATGGCCGTGGTCGGCCCCGGAGAGACGCTCACCGTGTACAGCGGCGGCAGCGCGCCGATGAAGCTGCGGTACGCGGAGCTCGAGCAGTTCCAGGACCGCAAGGGCCGGCGCCGGCAGCGCTTCTCGCGCGCCTACAAGCAGGTCGACCGTCTCGAGGTGAGCCCGCCCTGACGGGCGCTCAGCGGTCTCCGGACATGGTCACGTCTTCCGGAGCGTTCACGAAGTAGCCCTGGATGAATTCGACGCCGAGCTGCCAGAGCACCGCCATGGTGTTGGCGTCCTCGACCCGCTCGGCGATCGTTTCGACGCCCTTGCGCTTGGCCGCTTCCACCAGGCCTTTCACCCGCTGTTGCTGCGGCTGGTTGGTCGACAGCCCCTGCATCAGCGAGCCGTCGACCTTGATGAAATGCACGCCGATGTCGGCGAGCAGTCGCAGCGGATCGCGGCCGGTGCCGAAGTGCTCCAGCGCGAAGCGGAACCCGAGCTTGTCGAGGCTCGCCGCGAGTTCCTGGGTCTGCCGCAGATACTGCGTGGCGAGTTCCTCGGTCACCTGGATGCACAGCCGCTTCGGCTCGAATTTGAGGGAGCGCAGCTGCGTCTCGAGCCAGGTGATCAGGCTCTTGTCGAGGATGGTGTCCTTGGAGACGCGCACGAAGATGCCGGTCGCCTTGCGGTTGGCGGCGAAGGACATGGAGGCGCCGATCACCCAGCGGTCGATGTTCTTCATCAGGTCGTTGCGCTCGGCCGCCGCGATGAATTCGGCGGGCAGGACCTCGTTGCCCTGCTCGTCGAGCATGCGCACCAGCACGTCGAACATGCCCTTGTCCTCGCCGAGCAGGCTCGCGATCGGCTGCTGCACCAGGCGGAAGCGGTTCTCCATCAAGGCGCTCTTGATGTGCTTGACCCAGATGGTGTCGTAGGCCTGGACGCGGGTGTCGGCATCTGCCTTGATCACCGCGTGCATCTGGTTGCCACCGAGCTCGCGTCCGCGGCGCGCGGCGTTCACCGCATCGGTGACCGCGGCGCCGAGGTCCGCCTTGCCGGGGGCCAGCAGGCCGAGGCCCACGGTGATGGTGGCGGAGATGGTTTTGTCGTCGATCGCGAAGACGTGCTGGCCGACGCGCTTGATCAAGTTCTCCGCCCAGATTTCCGCGTCGCGTGCCGTGCCCCGCTCGAGCATCACCAGGAAGCCGTTGCCGGCGAAACGTCCGCACAGATCGCTCGCGGCGAGCTGCGGGCGCAGCAGGTCGGCGAGTTGCGCCAGGAAGTCCTCGCAGGCGAGCACGCCGATCGCGTCGCGGATGCCGGCGAAGCGGTCGGGTTTGACGTGCGCGAACAGCCGCACGCCGCCCTTGACCGGGTGCGAGCAGCGTTCGCGCAGCAGCGCGGTCAGGTGCCGTTGCTGCAGGAACTTGGTCGAGGCGTCGTTCTTGACCGCCTCGGCGAGCTGCGTCTCGAGATCGAAATTCTTGCGCTGTCGCGCCGGGATGCTGATGCGCACCGCCGGCTCGCTTTCGTAGTCGGCTTTGGCGAGCACCAGCTCGAGCGCCAGGGCCGAGCCGTCGGTGAGCAGGGCCTGCACCTTCAAGGCGTGGTCGGTCCACTTGCCCTGCAGGCAGGCGACCAGGGCGCCCTTCAGGGCCGGATGTGTCTCCTGCTCGAACAGATCCATGAGCGGGGTGCCGGTGAGCGCGTCCTCGCCCGCGTAGCCGAACAGCTCGAGCCAGGCGCGGTTGGCATCGACGATGATGCCTTCCTGGACGTGCGTGATGGCGTCGGCCGAGCCGTCGAGGAAGTTCTGCAGCTGCTCGCGGTATTCGCGCGCGGAGGACAGCGTCGCCGACAGCGCGCGCTCCAGGCGGTGGGCGCGCAGCTCGCGCGAGGCGACCGACTGCAGGCGCGCGCGGTTGCCGAGGGAGACCAGGTCCTGCGCCCCGAGTCTCATCGCCTCGGCGATCGCCGCCTCGTCGACTTTCTCGCGCACGATCAACACCGGCATCTCGGGCGCGAACTGCCGCTTGACCTTGATCAGCGCGCCGACCTCGATGCCGAGCTCTTCGGCGAACACCACCAGCATCTCGGGGTTCAGCTGCGTGAGCGCGTCGCCGAGATCCCGGGCGTCTGGCAGCCATGTGCAGTGCCCCGGGTGACCGGCCTTGCGCAGAGTGCTGTTGATCGCTTCCACGTGGTCCTGCGACCGCGTCATGACGATCATCGGCACCGCCCGGTTGTCGTTCACTACAGCGCACCCTTTAAGTCGATGGAAAGCGGTCGAAGTGTAGCACCTGGTTTTCGTTGAAATTGCGAACGGCGTCGAGGGGCTCGCGGATTCATCCGGAGCCTTAAATTGGCGTCCGGGGGAGGTATGCGGCTATCATACGCGCCCGCAAAAGCACCCCCGAGAGCCCTTCGCGATGGCCAACTACAGCACCAATGAATTCAAATCCGGCCTCAAAATCCTCATCGACGGCGATCCGTACGTGATCGTCGAGAACGAGATGGTCAAGCCGGGCAAGGGCCAGGCCTTCAATCGCGTGCGGGTGCGCAACCTTAAGACCGGACGCACCATCGAGCGAACCTGGAAGTCGGGGGACACCGTGGAGGCCGCGGACGTGGTCGATACCGACATGCAGTACCTGTACGGCGACGGCGACTTCTTCCACTTCATGGTGCCGGAGAACTTCGAACAGGTCGCCGCGTCCAAGGCGGCGGTGGGCGACACCGCGCAGTGGCTCAAGGACGGCACGATGTGCATCGTCACGCTGTGGAACGGCGTGCCCCTGCAGGTGACCGCGCCGGCGCACCTCGAGTTGAAGATCGTCGAGACCGACCCGGGGGTGCGCGGGGACACCGCCACCGGCGGCTCGAAGCCCGCGAAGCTCGAGACCGGTGCGATGGTGCGCGTGCCTCTGTTCATCAACGAGGGCGAGATCGTGCGCGTCGATACGCGCACGGGCGAGTATCTGTCGCGCGGCAAGGGCTGACTGCCGCGGCCGTCCCGCCGCTCAGGCCTCATCGATGCTGAAGGACATGGCCTCGGCGAGGCGGGTCGCGCCGAGGGCGATGGCGGCCAACCGGTCGAAGCCAAGTGCGACGCCGGCGCAGTCGGGCATGCCGGCCGCGAGCGCCGCGAGCAGCCGCTCGTCGAGCGGCGGCTGCGGCTGTCCGCGCGCGGCGCGGGTGGCGAGATCCTCGCGGAACCGGGCGCGCTGTTCCCGGGGGTCGGCGAGCTCGTGGAATCCATTGGCGAGTTCGATGCCGTCGATGTACAGCTCGAAGCGCGCCGCGACCCGCGGCTCGCCCGGCTTCAGGCGCGCGAGCGAGGCCTGCGACGCCGGATAGTCGCAGACGAAGCAGGGCCGGCCCAGCCCGAGTCGCGGGCCGACCACGAGCCCCATCAGCAGGTCGAGTTTCGCGTCGCGATCGAGCGGCGAGTCGCAGGCGATGCCTGCGCGGCGCGCCGCCTCGTCGAGCTGCGCCGCGCTCGATTCGTGCGCATCCACGCCCGCGTGGCGGCGCAGTGCCTCGGCGTAGCTCAACCGTTCGGCCGGCGGGAGAATGCGCAGCGGGGCGAACAGGCGGGCGGCCAGAGCCTCGACCTCGCTCATGAGCGCCACGTCGTCGAATCCCAGCCGGTACCATTCGATCATGGTGAATTCCGGGTTGTGCCAGCGGCCGCGCTCGGCGTCGCGAAACACCTTGCAGATCTGGTAGATGTCGCCGCTGCCGGCGGCGAGCAAGCGCTTCATGGCGAATTCCGGCGAGCTGCCGAGGTAGCGCCGGCCGGGCAAACCGGCGAGCTCGGTGGCGAGCGACTCGATCTGCGGATCGCTCACCGCGGCGGCGCCGAGGATGGGGGTCTCCACTTCGAGCACGCCGCGCTGCGCGAAGAATTCGCGGGCGAGCGCCAGCATGGCGGCGCGGCGGCGCAGCGCCTCGATGGTCGCACTCGGCCGCCAGCCGACCGGCGTCCCCGGATGCGCCGCGCTCACGCCGGCCCTCCCGGTGCGAGCGTGCC
>VFSW01014297.1_pt1 | contig 10977 bp, 6 predicted proteins | sample 5358111 | NCBI WGS metagenome assembly VFSW01 (sample SAMN11554181, study PRJNA540505) | mine drainage metagenome | isolation source: sediment from site ElyBrook_90M | place: USA: Ely Copper Mine, Vershire, VT | collected 2017
CCCCGTACGGCCCTCGCCCGCCGTCCGCACACCGCCTGAATCACCCCCGATCCCCGCCATTATTTTCATCATCGCGCCTCGAGAGACACCACTCTAAGTTATTTCATTGCATAGACATGCAGGCAGGGTACCCCCTTCGCTCCTATGGAGAAACTATTTGTGTTGACAAGTGGCATGGCCCATCCATATATTTCACGCCGCATTGGTCAGGCCACTTTATGCGTTCTGTAATCTGGTCCACCTAATTCACCCGATCCAAACACCGCGAGGAATTCAAGAATGTACGTAAAAAAAATAGGCGGATTGCTCACTTCTCTACTTTCCCGGAGCGCCATCGTAGCCGTAGCACTTTTTTGCTTTACCCTTAGCTTCGCTCATGCCCAGACCGCTGGTACGGCCAGCGTTCAGGGAACCGTGACCGACCCAACCGGCGCCTCTGTTCCCAACGCCACCGTCACCCTCACCAGCACCGAAACCGGCGTAGCCCGTTCCACCACCACCGACAACTCCGGTCTCTACAGCTTGCCCAACGTCCCGGTCGGACCCTACAGCATCGCCTTCTCCGCCAAGGGCTTCAAGGGATACACCCAGCGCGGCATTCTCGAAGTCGGTAACAACATCCAGATCAATGCGCCGCTCACCCTCGGCAGCACCTCCGAGCAGGTCACCGTGGACGCCACCGGCGTTGCGCTCGAAACCGAGAGCAGCTCCTTCAAGCAGGTCGTAGACCAGCAGAGCATCACCGAGCTTCCCCTCAACGGTCGTCAGGCCACCCAGCTCATCCTCATCTCCGGTGGTGCCGTCAACGCACCCGGCAACGACATGATCGGCTCCAAGAACTACGCCAGCTCCACCGCCATCGCGGTCGCCGGCAGCCAGGGCAATTACAACAACTACGTCCTCGACGGCGGTACCAACGTTGACACCTTCACCAACGTCAACCTCCCCTACCCCTTCCCCGACGCTCTCCGCGAGTTCTCCGTCGAATCCAACTCGCTTCCTGCCCGCAACGGTGTCCACCCCGGTGCTCTCGTCAACGTCGTCACCAACTCCGGCACCAACCAGTGGCATGGAACCGCATTTGAGTTCCTCCGCAACAACTACCTCAACGCCACCAACTTCTTCTCCACCAAGAAGGACACCCTTCACCGTAACCAGTTCGGTGGAACCCTCGGTGGCAAGATCCTGACCGATAAGCTCTTCTTCTTCGGCGGTTATCAGGGCACTCGCGAGAGCCAGGCGACCAACGCAGCCTCTGCCTGCTTGCCCACCCTCGCGGAGATCTCGGGCGACTTCAGCCAGGAACCCACCACCGGCAGTTGCGCTCAGTCCAAGATCAGCACCGGCATCAACCCCTCCACCGGCCTGCCATACGCCCTCACTGACCCGGCATCCGGCGCCAACATCACCGCCACCCGCAAGGTTGCTCCCAGCAGCATCAGCCAGCAGGCGGTCAACCTCACCAAGCTGCTCCCCATTGCCCAGGCTGATCCCGTCTCCGGTCTCACCCAGGTCGCTCTGCCTGCCATCAACAGCGAAAACCAGTTCGTCGGTCGCGTTGATTACACCATGAACGCCAAGCAGTCGATCTTCTTCCGTGCGTTCGTCACCAACTACAAGCAGCCTGCGTTCTACGATCCTACTAACCTGCTCGTCACCACCACAGCCGGTAACGACGAGCGCGTCATGAACTACACCCTCGGCCACACCTACATCGTGTCGCCCAGAATCGTAAACACCTTCCACGGCACCTATGCACGTCGCCGCGACAATCGTGGACCCACCGCTGGCGGCATCAACGCCACCGCAGTCGGTGTCAACTTCTACCCTTACGTCGCGGCTGACTTCCGCCTCACCGTCAGCAACGGCTTCAACATCGGTTGCGGAACCTGCTCGCCAGGCTACTTCAACACCAATACCGAAGACTTCTCCGACGACGTCGACTACCTCCGCGGCAAGCACCAGATCGCCGCCGGTGTCGAGTTCATCCGCACCGGGGACAACACCAACGCCGGATACCTCCAGAACGGTTCGTTCTCCTTCAGCGGTGGTCTCAGCGGTATCAACAACAAGAACGTCGGCGAGCCACTCCTCGACTTCATCACCGGTCAGCAGAACGCCTTCAGCCAGAGCCGCGCTCAGGTCACCAACTACCGCCAGAACATCTTCAGCGTCTACGCTCAGGACACCTGGCACGCCACCCAGCGGCTCACCGTCAGCGCTGGCCTCCGTTACGAACCCTACTTCGTCCCAATTGACCAGAAGGGCCGTGGCAGCATCTTCAATCAGGCAGCCTTCGACGCAGGGCAGAAGAGCACCACCTTCCCCAACGCGCCTGCTGGCTCCTTCTTCTACGGCGATCCCGGCGTCTCCAAGGCCTTCGCCAACAATAGCCCCCGCAACTTCTCGCCCCGCCTCGGTATCACCTACGATCCCTTCGGCACCGGCAAAACCGTCATTCGCTTCGGTGGAGCCATCATGTATGACACCCCGGGCCTCTTCGCCATCCAGCGCATCACCTCCAACCCGCCCGTCGTCAACGAAATCGACCAGACTGGCCAGATCAGCTTCGCTAACCCTTACAGCAACTACCCTGGTGGCAACCCCTTCCCAGGCGTCTTCCCACCCAACGCAACCTCGCCCTTTCCGCTGGGTTCGCTCTACATCATCATCCCCCAGAACCTCCATGCTCCAACCGTCAACCAGTGGACCGCCAGTGTCCAGCAGGACCTCGGCAGCGGCTGGAACTTCTCTCTCAACTACCTCGGCAACAAGAACTCCCACCTCTGGGTAGGCACTTCGTTCAATCCGGCCGTCTACATCCCCGGCATCTCCACCGGAGCGACCGGCTCCTGCGGAGTCCTCACCCCAACCACCGGCCTGCCTGCGAATGGCTCGCCTTGCTCTTCCCCCAAGAACACCGCTGCGCGTACCCGTCTGGTTCTCGAGAACCCCACTCAGGGTGCGTACTACAACTACCAGATGACCCTGCTCGACGATGGCGCCAACTCCACCTATCACGGTGTCATCGCTGCCGTGCAGCATCGCATGTCGCACAACTTCAGCTTCCTCGCCAACTACACCTGGTCGCATTGCATCAGCCCTGCCGATGCCAACGGCGACGTCACCAATGGTGTATACGAGAACCCCTACAACAAGCGCGCCGATCGTGCTAATTGCGGGTATGACATCCGTCATATCTTCAACACCACCTTCGTCGCTCAGAGCCACTTCACCAGCCTGCCTGGGTATGCACGCGCCATCGTCAACGATTGGCAGCTTGCTCCCCTCGTTCGTATCCTCAGCGGCGCGCCTCTCAACGTCACCACCGGCGCGGACAACTCCCTCAACGGTGTTGGTCTCGACCGTCCCAACCTGGTCAATCCCACGGCGGTTTACTCCCACCAGAAGATCACCCAGCTCGCCACCGGAAACCGCCAGTATCTCTCGGCAAAATCCGCCGGTGCCTTCGCCTCCAACCCCACCGGTACCTTCGGAAATCTGGGCCGCAACGCCTTCCGTCAGCCGGCCTACTACGACGTCGATGCAGCCGTTACCCGCACCTTCCCGGTATACGATCGCATCGACTTCAACATCCGCCTGGAGGCCTTCAACGTCTTCAACCACCCCAGCTTCAACGGCTTTACCACCAACCTCAACTCCAGCCAATTCGGTTACGCGACCTCAGCCCAGCCAGCTCGTATCTTCCAGCTTGCCGGCAAGGTAACGTTCTAACCCATCCACCAGCTCCACTCAAACCAATGGCTGCCCCTTGCACAAGGGGCAGCCATTTTTACCTCATCTGGAAGATAATGTTCCTATGACATCTGCCGAGCTGCAGGAATATCTTTATGCTCTCGAAGAACGGCTCCTCCACCCCGACCGCGAGCCCGACCGCTCCGTGCTCGCACCCCTCTTTGCCGACAACTACCGCGAGTTCTGCTGCTCCGGCCGCATCCTCGACCGCCAGCAAACCATCGAACTCCTCCTCAACAGCTCAGCCCGTCCAGCCACCATCACGTTCTTCAATATCACTCTGCTCGCCCCCGACGTAGCCCTCGCCACCTACCACGCCGCTACCAACGCCGCCCGCTCCCATCGCTCGTCCTTGTGGATCTATCGCGATCAGCGTTGGCAGATTCAGTTCCATCAGGGAACCATGGCAGACTAGCCTCAGCGCCGATGCAACTCCACCCGTACCGGCGCACCCGCTCCATCATCAAACGACACATACGCACTCGTCATCACCACATCCGGCTCGTACCCCTTGCCCGCCAGCGGTAACACCGGGGCATAGTCCCGCTCCGTCAGACAGGCCAGCCCACGCAGGCAGCCCAGGTGCAACGGCACCCCCGGCACCCCTGGTACCCCATGGACCGACTGCACCAGATAGCGCCGGTCCGCCTCCGGATACTCCACCAGAATGTCGTTGTACGAGTTCACATACACGCGAACGTCGCTCTCCTGTATCCCATTCCGCTCCACCCGAGCCACCGGATCGCGCACAAACAACCGCTCGCGATACACCGTCAGCACCACCACCACCACCACAAACCCGCCCAGCAAGGCCTTCTTCAACGGCGATTCCATAACGTTCCCCCGCCAGTCAACAGCAGTGCACAGTACCGCGCAAGCCTACCGCGATTCACACTCCATTGACTACGCTCTTGCCCGCACCCGGGGTAATCCTCATGGTTCCTCTGCCCCCAGGCTACTTCTTCACCTCGTGGTACTCCTGCTCCGTATTGATCCCCCACACCGCGGCCTTATCCACCCGTCCAGCCACTATCCCATCCACCACCGTCATCGCGGTCAACATGCTGTGGTCCTGGTTGTTGTACTTGTGCATCCCATTCCGCCCCACCAGAAACAGGTTCTCAAATCCATCCGTAAACGCTCTCAGCTCCTCGAACCGGTCATACGTTCCAAAGTACGCCGGATACGTCTTCGGCACTCGCACCACATGCCCATCCCGCACATCCTCCGGCTTCACAATCCCGATCTTCGCCAGCTCCGCAATCGCAAACTGCTGTAACTCATCGTCCGCCATCTTCCACAAATCGTCCGTGTCATAGCAGAAATACTCCAGCCCAATCCACACCTTCGCCGGGTCAGCCACCAGGTAAGGACTCCAGTTATTGAAGATCTGTAACCGTCCCAGTAACACATCCGGCTCCTGCACATAGATCCACGTATCGCGCAGCAATCCACCATCCGGCTCCTGTACCTTCAGCCGGTCCACCAGCAGTCCCACCGTAATAAAGTCCCGATACTGCAGCCCTGCGCTCACCTCGCGAACCTGCTCCGGCACCGGCGCATCCATCGCCTCCACCAACTCCCGCATCGGCATCGTGGAGACAAAATACTCCCCCGCAAACGTCTGTCTCTCCCCTGCGACGTTGACCGCATCGATCGACACCACCCGCTGTCCGTCGCAATGAATCCTGTCCACCTTCCAGCCCATGTGGATCGCGCCGCCACCTGCCGTCACCAACTCCGCAACATGCTCCCACAGTTGTCCCGGCCCAAACTTCGGATACAGAAACCGCTCAATCAGACTCGTGTCCGTACCCTTCTGCGCCACATCCTGCCCGCTTCCACGCCGCAGTCGCAGAGCCTTCCTCACAAAGTGCTTCACCGCCGTCGTCAGGCTTAACCCCTTGATGCGCTGCGCCCCCCACTCCGCCGCGCTCTCCTCGCCCGGCGTCCCCCACACCATCTCCGTGTAGCGCGTGGAGAACGGCAGATACAACTGGCGCCCACACCGGGTAATGAGAAAATCTTCCAGGCTCTTCTCCGGCGCAATCTGCTTCACCCGCGACACCAGATAACTCGTCCCCACCTTCACCGTCCGCACCACGCCCAGGTTCCCCAGCGTAGTCGCCGTCAGCGTAATCGGATAATCGAAAAACTTCCGCAGGTAATAAATCCGGCTCTTGCGCGGACGAATCAACATCACCAGATCAGGATCGGCAGGCAAGGCCGTCACCACCACCTCCGCAGCAACCGTCTCCTCCCCAACCACCTGCTCTTCGTCCTCATCCGTGTCTCCCGCAACCGGCACGATAGGACCCACCCCTCGCAGCACGGGCTCTTCCTGCAGATGCGCCGGTACCGCCACCACGCGCGTCCTCCCCTGGTAGCTGATCTCCGCCATCGCACCCAGGCCATCAACCTCAGGTGGCATCAGGTCCGCCCACCACTGCATCACGCGGTCGCTCTTGGAGAAAAAACGGTGCCCCCCAATATCCATCCGGTTGCCCTTGTACTTGATCGTCCGCGAGATACCACCAATCTCTTCGCTCGCCTCCAGCACAATCGGCACTACATCCGTCCGCCTCACCAGCTCCAGCGCCGCAGTCAACCCCGCCGGTCCAGCCCCTATGATGATCGCTCGTCGTGACATCCCTGCATGAGTATACGGTCAGCAAATGTCATCCCTCCGCGACCCCACCCATCCCACGCAAAAATACCCATGCGCTTGCAATCGTCCGCAAACGCATGGGTATCGTCGCAACTCCGCACGCAGTAGAGTGCATTTACACCGCTGCCTCCACCACCGGACTCCGTTCCGTCACCTCGAACGTCAGTCCGCCGCCCTTGGCCGCTGTGACCACCACATGGTCACCATGCAGTATCGACCCGTCCAGTATCTTCACCGCCAGCTTATCCTGCACCATCCGCTGGATCGCCCGCTTCAACGGCCGCGCGCCATACGCCCGGTCATAGCCTGCCGTAAAGATCGCCTTCCGCGCCCCTTCCGTCAGCTCCAGCGTAATCTTCCGGTCCGCCAGCAGATTCTCCAGATCCTTCAACCGCAGATCGATAATGTGCGTCAACTGCACTTCGCTCAGCGCATGGAACACCACGATGTCATCCACGCGGTTCAAAAACTCCGGACGAAATTGCTGCCGCAACTGCTCCATCACGCGACCCTTGGCCTCTTCGAATCCATCCTCGCCTTCCGCCCACGCCGTCGACAACTGCGCAGCGCCAACGTTCGACGTCATAATCAGCACGGCATTCTTGAAGTCCACCGTCCGGCCCTTCGAGTCCGTCAGCCGTCCATCGTCCAGCACCTGCAGCAGCACATTGAACACATCCGGATGCGCCTTCTCAATCTCGTCGAACAGCACCACCGCATACGGTCGCCGCCGCACTGCCTCCGTCAACTGCCCGCCTTCGTCATACCCCACATAGCCCGGAGGCGCGCCAATCAGCCGCGCCACCGAGTGCTTCTCCATGTACTCGCTCATGTCGATCCGCACCATGGCCTGCTCATCGTCGAACAGAAACTCCGCCAGCGCCCGTGCCGTCTCCGTCTTGCCTACGCCCGTCGGTCCCAGAAAGATAAACGAGCCAATCGGCCGCTTCGGATCGCTCAACCCGGCACGCGAACGCCGAATCGCATTCGCCACCGCCAGCAGCGCCTCATCCTGGCCCACCACCCGCTCACGCAGCCGCTCTTCCATATGGATCAGCTTCTGCATCTCGCCTTCCAGCATCTTGTTCACCGGAATCCCGGTCCACTTCGACACCACCTTCGCAATATCCTCTTCGTCCACCTCTTCCTTCAGCATCCGCTGCGGACCTTCGCCGCCACTCGCATCCTGCAGCGCCGTCAGCTCCTTCAACTCCGCTTCCATCTTCGGAATCTCGCCGTACTGCAACTCCGCCGCGCGCTGCAGATTCCCCTTGCGCGTCTCCTCCTGCGCCTGGAATCGCAACGCCTCCAGCTTCTCCTTCAGCTCGGCAATCCGGCCAATCGCGCCGCGCTCCTTCTGCCACCGCGCCCGCAGACCGCTCGACTTCTCCTGAACCTCCGCCAACTCACGCTCCACGATCTCAAGCCGCTCCCGCGAAGCAGCATCCTTCTCTCGCTTCAGCGCAGCCCGCTCAATCTCCAGCGAAGTCGCCCGTCGCTCCAGATCATCAATCTCCACCGGCACCGAGCCAATCTGGATCGCCAGCGCCGCCGCCGCCTCATCCACCAGGTCAATCGCCTTGTCCGGCAAAAATCTGTCCGAGATATACCGGTGGCTCAACGTCGCCGCCGCCACAATCGCCGAGTCCTTGATCCGAACCTTGTGGTGCGCCTCGTACTTCTCCTTCAGCCCACGCAGAATCGCAACCGTGTCCTCCACGTTCGGCTCACCCACATACACCACCTGGAATCGCCGCTCCAGCGCCGCATCTTTCTCGATGTACTTGCGATACTCATTCAGCGTCGTCGCGCCAATCGCACGCAGCCCGCCCCGCGCCAGCGCCGGCTTCAGCATGTTGCTCGCATCCATCGCGCCCTCAGCCGCACCCGCGCCCACCAGAGTATGTAACTCATCAATGAACAAAATAATCTCGCCGTTTGAGTCCTCAATCTCCTTCAGCACCGCCTTCAGCCGCTCTTCAAACTCCCCGCGAAACTTCGCCCCAGCCACCATCGACGCCAGGTCCAGCGCGCACACCCGCTTGCCCTTCAGAATCTCCGGTACATCGCCCAGAAAAATCCTCCGCGCCAACCCCTCCACGATCGCCGTCTTACCCACACCCGGCTCGCCAATCAGCACCGGATTGTTCTTCGTCCGTCGGCTCAGCACCTGCACCACCCGGCGTATCTCCTCATCCCGCCCAATCACCGGGTCCAGCTTGCCCCGCCGCGCCAACTCCGTCAGATCCTTCGCATACTTCTCCAGCGCCTGGAACTTGCCCTCCGGAGTCTGGTCCGTCACCCGCTGCGATCCCCGCACCGCGCTCAACGCCTTCAAAATCGCATCATGCGTCGCCCCAAACGACTGCAACGCCATCTGCACCGGATCATTCTTCGCCTTCGTCAACGCCAGCAGAAAATGCTCCGTCGAGCAGTACTCGTCCTTGAAGTTTTCCGCTTCCTTGAACGCCTGCTCCAACACCTTCTGCAGCACCTGGCTCAGCCCCGGCTGCGCCGCTCCGCCCGACACCTTCGGCAGCTTCTCAATCGCACTATTCACCCCCGCCAGCAACTCCTGCACCGGCACCCCTACCTTCTCCAGCACCGGAATCACCACACCCTCGCGGTCCTCCAGCAACGCCGCCATCAAGTGCAGCGGCAGCACCTCAGGATTCCCATGCTCCCCCGCCAACCCACTCGCAGCCTGTACCGCCTCCTGCGACTTCACCGTCAACTTCTCCCACTTGATCGCCATCGCTCGTCCTCCCATTCCATCCACAACATGTCCAGCCAGAAACTCGACCCCGCACCACCCTCAACCAAAAAAGCGGAGGCCCACCGTGTAACGATGTTCCCCCGCCAAAACTTCATCCAACCGTGCAACGCTTATGAGGCAGTCGCTTCTACCTGCCGCGGACTTCCAGCAACACCCGCGCTGCCCACTTCGATCTTCACCTGCTTCGGCTTGGCTTCCGCCTTCTTGCCCAGCGAAATGCGCAACACGCCAGCATCGTACGCCGCGCCGATCGCCTCCGGATCAATCGTCGGCGGCAACGTAAAGCTCCGCGCAAAGCTGCCAAAACGCCGCTCAATCCGGTGGAAGTTCTCCGCCTTCTCCTCGGCCTCAAACCGGCGCTCGCCCTTCACCGTCAGCCGCTGGTTCTCCAGCCGAATGTCCAGGTCTTCCAGCTTCACACCCGGAACCTCCAGCTTCAACACCACCTGCTGCGCATCTTCGTACACATCCACAGGCGGCACAAAGCTCGCCTGCGAGGAGCCGCTCGCCCCACTCTGTTCATCGGCCGTAATCGCAGGCCGCACAAATTCATTGAAGATCGAGTTCAAACGGTTCTGCAAACCAACCACATCCTCAAACGAGGAACGCAACGGTACAAATCGAGTCATCGTCGTCATCACACATCTCCTTGATTCTTCAGGAAATCTGCAGGACGGAATTCGCTTTCCGACCCGCGTTACTACATCTGACGTAAATATAGCACAAAAAGATGCATATTATGTGATGGAAAGTCACTCATGTTTACGCCCGGACTCCTCACCCGTCCGTGGTACTGCCTTCCTACACCCACTCCAATACCCTCAATCATGAGAAAACTCTCATTCCGGGCCGCCCTAGCCCAGCGGCACCAGACCCAGCACCGCGGAGTTCACAGCACCACCCCCGGAGAAAGCGATTCCACTGCATGGCCCCCGTCAAGCAACATCTCGGCCCGCTCGCCTTCCTCCTCAGCCTCTCCGCTCTGCTTGCAGGCTGTGGCACTAACCCCGCCCAGTTAGCCCACTCCATCCCCACCACCGGACAAGCCCTCCACGGCCACCTCCACGGCGGCCAGCAGCCCATCTCCGGTGCCCACGTCTATCTCTTCGCCTCCAGTACCTCGGGCTACGGCTCCCCCAGCCTCTCGCTCATCCAGCCCGGCTCGGCCGGTGTCTTTACCGATCAGGTCGGCTCCTACGTCCTCACCGACGCCTCCGGCAGCTTCGCCCTCGGCAGCGTCTTTACCTGCACTCAGGATCAGCAACTCTACCTTCTCGCTCTGGGCGGCAACCCCGGCCTAGCTCCCGGAACCGATAACCCCGCGCTGGCCCTCATGGCGCCCGTCGGCCCCTGCCCCGGCCTTAGCAACGCGCCGCAGCCAGAGCCCTACATCTTCATCAACGAGGTCTCCACCGTCGCCACCGCCTACGCCCTCGCCGGCTACATGGCCGATGCCACCCACCTCGCCTCCTCCGGCACCGCACTCGCCAAAACCGGTCTCGCCAATGCCTTCAGCGCCATCCCCAACCTCGAAGACATCAGCACCGGCCTCGCCCGCACCCAGTCCCTCGCCGGCAACGGCATGTCTCCCCAGGCCACCCTCAACACCCTCGCCGATCTCATCGCTCCCTGCATCAACTCCACCGGCTCCACCGCCGCCTGCGCCACCCTCTTCGCCAACGCCAAAAGCCTCTCCGGCAACACCCCGGTCGACACCGTTACCGCCGCCCTCAACATCGCTCACGCCCCCGCCGCCAGTGTCGCCGCGCTCTATTCC
>VFSW01014298.1_pt1 | contig 10977 bp, 6 predicted proteins | sample 5358111 | NCBI WGS metagenome assembly VFSW01 (sample SAMN11554181, study PRJNA540505) | mine drainage metagenome | isolation source: sediment from site ElyBrook_90M | place: USA: Ely Copper Mine, Vershire, VT | collected 2017
TCATAAGATGACCCTCAATGCGTAAATGATTCTATTAATGAGACACTACACTAGCTTCGCTGCACTCAAACGTCTATTGCCACCCCGGCAAAGCCGGGGGCTCTCCCAATCAAAATAGTCTTGCCGATCACGAATACCTGCCGCCAAACCAGTCCCCGTGAGAAGTCCGGGTTAAAATCCTGCCTTGCTCAGCAGTGCTCGATATTTCCATATCTTGCTTGTCTTTATGTCGTCACAGCAATCGACCCGACGAGGCGGACTGTAGGGGCTACCCGCTTTCACCCGCCTTTTTTTAAGCACGTTCCCTACAAAAGTCCCCGCAGTGTTTTGAGCAATTTTCTACCAGCGAGATCATGCCTTGGAAAGCCCGAAGGAAGCTAACCTGCCGCTGCCAGCTTTCGCGACGGACGCCGCGCGCCTGCCGTGGCTTGGGTAGTCACGCGGCGGTTCCGCCCGTCGATGGGCCGTAAAGCGATGATCGTCTGCAAATGCAGCCGGTCGGCGTAGCGCAACAGCTTCTCGATGCTCACTTGGGAGATTCGACCCTTGAGCAGGTTGCTTACTGACGGCTGGAACTCGTCCAGGATTTCCACAAGCTGCGCCTGCGTGTAGCCCTTGACCCGCACATGCTCAAGGATCGCGGAGAGAATCTCCGCCTTGATTTTCAGCGCGCTGGCTTCCGACGCAGAGAAGCTCAAGGCGTCGAAGATGTTTCCCTTTACGAAATGGGTCGGCTTATTTCCCGCTGCGCTTTTCATGTGCCCTCTGCTGCTGCAATCGTTGTCTGACTAGTTTGAGGCGCTGCCCGGCAACATCAATGTCTCTCCGGTCAGTCTTGCGGCTCTCCTTCTCAAAGCCGTGCAGCACGTAAATCGTGTTCCCCACCTTCGACAGGTAGATCGCCCGGTACCACCCGCACTCATCGGCCTCTTTCAATTCGTTGACCCCTGAGCCGATGGAACTCAATGCTGCGCGTCTGCTATTTCGGCTCTCTGCCGATCTGAAGCTGCCGCAGCGAGAACCCGAGCGCCCGTATGACCTCATCGGGAAAGCTCGATAGCATCTCCAGCGAATCTCCTTCAAAGTGAAGTTCGGCGGCTGATGGGGCTTCTTCTCTAGTTGGGGTAATTTCGATGGTAGCGCAATGGACGCGATCATACAAGATCTACTATAACCTCCCTCCCGCTACTCAGAAGATCGTGAACGGGCTCCAAGAAAAGGATTCACTCCGGCGTGCAACCATCGCATTGGCCTGTCTCCTGTGTTTGGTCTTGTAAGACACTTATCCTAGGCCAGCAGCATTTCCATGGATCGGGATCACGGTTAAATCTCCGGTCATGATTTCCTGAAATGGGAAGATTCTGAAAGGGCAACTTCCTGGTTGGTCCTTTTTGCGGAATTCGGGAACTTTCCTTCTCTTGGGAAAGATCGTGCGCTCCCGACGAGCCCGCCTAAGCGGGAGATTATGCGGCGCCGGCCGGGCATGGGGCAAGATGCATGGGCCTCCGTTGAAGAGGCTTCCGATGACCGTCTATCGGATTCAACGGATGCGCGCCGTCTGATTCCGCTTCAGTGCGCAGCCACCGCCCCTGCGTGATCCGCCACTACGAATTGAGCTTCCTGGTCGGCCAGCGAACTGCCGCCAATCCAGACCGTGTAGTGGGTTGCCTCCATCGTGGGAGAACCTGCCGCGGTATAGAAGGAGAGCTCCTTGAACCCAAGCGGAAAGCTGACCTGTTTCGATTCTCCCGCAGCCAGCGTCACGCGCTGAAATCCCTTCAGACTGCGCACCGGCTGTTCCAGGCTTGCTCCCAGGTTGCGCACATAACACTGAACCACCTCGGTGGCCGCGCGGCTTCCGGTGTTGGTCACGGTTGCCGTGGCTTCCACAAGAGCAGTGTTGCGCGTAGTGAGGGCCTGCGCCAGCGGAATGCTGTCCTTCGACACCTTGACGTCCCGGTAGGAGAAGCTTGCGTACGAGAGCCCATAGCCAAACGGGAACAGTGCGCTGTTGGGTATATCGAGGTAGCGCGAACGGAACCGCTCGTCGCCCTGCGGCGGCTTGGAGAGATCGATGCCGGTGGCCGGACGTCCGGTGGGGAACTGGTTGTAGTAAAGCGGCTCCTGACCAACGGCCCGCGGGAAGCTCATGGGCAGCTTGCCGCTGGGCGAGACATCTCCGTAGAGAACGTCGGTGAAGGCGTTGCCTGCCTCGGTGCCGGGAAACCATGCCTCAAGAATGGCGGAGACATGGTCAGCGGCCCAGTCGAGGACCAGAGGGCGGCCGGAGAAGACTAGCAACACAACCGGCCTGCCGGCAACGGCTACTGCTTCAAGAAGCTGCTCCTGATTGCCGGGCAGGTCCAGGTGCGCGCGGCTGCCTCCTTCGCCGCTCATGCCGTTCGATTCTCCCAGCGCCAGCACCACCACGTCGGCGTCGCTGGCGGCCTTCACGGCCTCAGCAAAACCAGCCGTGGATGTACCATCGATCTCCGCTCCCTTGGCGTAGAGCACGGCGCCGCCATTCTTCCGGGCGTGCTCGTCCAGAGCTTGCCTAAGCGTAACGATGTCGGGATCCCTGCCCGCGCCGCCCCACGCGCCCACCATCTCCGCGGCTTCATCGGCGAGCGGCCCGATGAGAGCCACCCTTTTGCGGGAGGCCGAGAGCGGCAGCAGCGGCATGCCGTCCGCAAGTTTTTCGTTCTTGAGCAAAACGAACGACTCCTCCGCCGCCTGCCGAACCAGCGGGCGGTGCACGACGACGGCACCCGTGACCTCCGTCCCTTCGGCGTAAGGATGCTCAAACAAGCCGGTGGCGAACTTGACGCGGAGAACGCGCCGCACGGCCTCGTCGACCACCGCCATGGGCACCTGGCCGGAGCGGATCAGGTCAGGAAGCTGCGTGTCGTAGAAGTGCGACATCATGTCCACATCGACGCCGGCGGTGATGGCCTTGCGCGTTGCCGTCGCGGGATCGAGCGCGATGCCGTGGTTGATCAGCTCCATTACGGCGGTATAGTCGCTGACAACGAAGCCGTTGAAGCCCCACTCTCCGCGCAGCACCTTGCCCAGAAGAAATGGGTTGGCGCTCGACGGCACGCCGTTGAGGGAGTTGAAGGCGCTCATCATGGTGGCCGCGCCCTGTTGTACAGCGGCCTGGTAAGGGGGGAGATAAACCTGGCGGAGCGTGATCTCCGACATGTCGGTGGTGTTGTATTCCCGTCCGGCCTCAGCCGCGCCATAGGCTGCGTAATGCTTTACAGATGCGGCTACGCGGCCCGGCTTGGAGAGGTCATCGCCCTGGTAACCGCGGATGTAGGCACGCGCCATGGCAGCTCCCAGGTAGGCGTCTTCGCCAGCGCCCTCAGCGGTGCGGCCCCAGCGGGGATCGCGGCTGATGTCGACCATGGGCGAATAGAACCAGCGCACACCCGCGGTAGTAGCCTCTTCCGCGGACATGCGGGCCAGGCTGGATACGAGCTCCGGATCGAAGCTCGCGGCCAGCCCCAGCGGGATAGGATAGATGGTGCGAAAGCCGTGAATGACGTCCGCGCCGAACAACAGCGGGATGTGCAGGCGGCTCTTTTCCACCGCAAGCCGCTGGTAGGTATTGGTGCGCTCGGCGCCAATGGTGTTCAGCATGGAGCCCATCCGGCCCGTCGCGGCCAGTTGCTTGCTGTCCAGATGATTGGCAATCACCGGGTTGATGGCAAGCTTCAGTCCTGCACGGTCCGCGGCCGGTTGCGCATCCGCGGTCTGTCCGGCGGGTGAGTCGCCGGTATCGTTGTACTGCACCAGTTGCCCGATCTTTTCTTCCAGCGTCATCTGGCGAAGCAGACCCTCAACGCGGGCCTCGATCTTTGGATCGGCCAGTTGCGCGTTCGATGGATGCTGGGCCGGACCAGACCGGTGCGGCACGGGCGGCGCAGGCGCCTGTGCCACGGCATGGCGCGTGCCGGCAGCTGCCGGAATGCCGATGACGAAACAGGCAACAAGCGCGCGGAGGAGAGGGTTCATCCACCACCTGGGAGAAAGCGTATTCATAAGGGTGTCAGCGTTCAATGGTTTCACGGGTGAATCCCTCCGAGACAGCGTCTGTGGAGCGGGCGCCTGTTGCCGGCGTACCGAGCTTGCCGGGAAAATGCGCCTGGCAAAACGTGTGCAGGGTCAGGTATAGTACCCTTCGATGGCTGGAAGGGCATAGTTCGAGACCGATGCGCAATCGTTTGCGCTAACGAGAATCTTGTATCACTTGCAAATCCTATGAGTCAAATGGGCAAGTCGCGCCCGTGGCTTTGGGCGCCTCAAACGGCCAATCGCTCATCGGGAACTCCAGGGCACGGACAGCTCAATGCCGAAGCAACTGCCCGTGAAGCTCGTTCTGCTGTTGCAGCCACTGAAGCGGCGCTTCCGCCCGCTCGATTGCGGAAAAGGGGGATCCAGTGATCGGTACAATCGGGTTGGATGCAAAAGCTCCGCGCTTGTCTCTCGGCCCGCCGAGATTGTTCATCCTGGCACTTTTGTGCCTGCTTCCTTCCCCAGCCCGGGCATCTTCCACCTACTACCGCCATGTCATCTTCGACAACAGCCTTACCTCGGACAACTATTTCTACAGCCGCGGGCAGGCATCCGGCAAAAGCTTTGTCGCAGAACAACAAGGCCGCCTGCCGGTGGAGACAAAGATCTTTCTCACGCCGCCAAATGCCATTCGTCTCGAGTGGCAGTCCGCGCCGGAAGGTGGCTGGACGGCCCAGATTGCGGCCGCCGACCTGCGCAATCGCCGGCCCGGCCTGGACGGCCGCAATCTGTTCTTCTGGATCTTCTCTCCGCGGCCGATCGCCGCCCCGGATCTGCCCCGGATTGTGCTTTCCAACGCGGTTGAGGGCCTGCAGGTGGCCGAATTTCCCGCCAGCTTCACCGAGCCTCTCGATCTTGGCAAATACACGGGCGACGTGCCTGCCGGCCGTTGGCTCCAGGTGCGCATCCCCCTCTCCGACTGCCGCACCGCGTCCATTTATCCCTTCCGGCCCGAGTACCTGCACAGCATCACCTTCCATCAAGGCCGTTCGGACGACCTGCGCCACACGCTGATTATCGATGAGATGCGCGTCGACGACGATGCCGCCGGCGCGGCCCCACTGCCTGCTCCCACCAACGTCCGCGCCACCGGCTACGACCGCCACGTCGAGCTCGAATGGGACGCAATTGAACCCCAGGCGCTGGCGCGGTACGTCGTTTACCGCTCGCTCGACGGCATCGATTTCACTCCAGTGGGGATTCAGCTACCCGGCATTCATCGCTACGAGGATTTCCTCGGTAAGCCGGACGTGCATGCGTACTACAAGGTCGCTGCCGAGAACTGGCAGTATAAGCAATCCGCACTTTCGGGCGCCGCCAGCGCCTCCACCCGCGAGCTGAGCGACGACCAGTTGCTCACCATGCTGCAGAAGGCCTGCTTCCACTACTACTGGGAGGGCGCCGACCCCCACTCCGGCATGGCGCGCGAAAACATTCCCGGTGACGACCGCATCGTGGCCACCGGCGCCAGTGGCTTTGGCATCATGGCGCTGATGGTCGGCGTCGATCGCGGCTTCATTACCCGCGAACAAGGTGTCCGCCGGCTGACCCGAATCGTCGATTTCCTGACCCACGCCCAGCGCTATCACGGCGTCTGGTCGCACTATATGGACGGAAGCACCGGCCGCACCATGCCTGTCTTCGGCATGTACGACAACGGCGGAGACCTGGTGGAAACCTCATTTCTCATGCAGGGTTTGCTTGCGGCGCGCCAGTATTTCCATGGGCCCGGCGCCAGCGAGAAAGCCCTTTACAGTGCAATCACAAACCTCTGGGAGACGATCGAGTGGGACTGGTACCGCGAGACACCGGCCAGCGGCTTCCTCTACTGGCATTGGTCGCCCGAGTGGGCATTCCAGATTCATCATCCGCTGATCGGGTTCAACGAAGTCATGATTACCTACCTCCTCGGCATCGCTTCGCCCACGCACTCCGTGCCGGCAAGCCTCTACTACTCCGGGTGGGCTGGGCAATCGGCGCGAAACATCAGCTACCGCGAGGGATGGTCCGGAACCACCGATGGAAACCACTACGGAAACGGAAACACCTACTACGGCATCAAGCTCGATGTCGGCGTCGGCCGCGGCGGTCCCCTCTTCTTCACCCAATATTCCTTCATGGGCTTCGATCCGCACAGCCTGCACGACCGCTTCACCGGCTCCTACTTCGAGAACAACCGCAACATCGCGCTCATTAACCGCGCCTATTCGATTGCCAACCCGAAGCATTTCGCGGGCTACGGCCCCGACGCCTGGGGACTCACCGCCAGCGACGGCCCAGACGGCTACGTGGCGCACGCGCCGGACGAAGCGGACGATCGCGGAACCCTCACGCCGACTGGCGCACTGGCTTCGTTTCCCTATACGCCTGAAGCTTCCATGGCCGCGTTCAAGCACTACTATCGCGACCTCGGCGGCCAGATGTGGGATATCTACGGCCCGCGCGATGCCTTCAATCCCAGCGAAAACTGGATCTCGCCCATCTACATGGGGCTCAACCAGGCGCCGATCGTGGTGATGATTGAAAACTACCGGACTGGGCTGGCGTGGAAGAACTTCATGGCCAATCCGGAAGTCGGCGTCATGCTCAGGAAACTCGACCAGACGACAGCGAAATAGGGCTTCCTTGAGAAGAAGGCTTGACAGCGGCTAGTGCGCGTGGCAACAATTACCAGTGCACAATCGTTTGCGCTTTGCGATTCCATGCTCGCCTACCGGGCCATGGGTAGCCGCGTTAGCCAACTCAGGCGCAGATTGAAGCCATGAACAGAGCATCGACTTTGCCAGCGCCGCTGCAGAAGAAGCTGAACAAAGACGTTCTCGAACTGATGTTACCGGTCAACGGACTGGCAGTGATTGAGGTTCACACCCCATGACACAAACGAATGGAGGCCCTTCGATCAGATCGGGGAGCAGAGTGTGGGCCATGAGCCGTCGCCAGATGATGAAAGCCATGGCGGCGGCAACCGGCGGCGCGATGGCGGTGACGGTGGGATGCAGCGGAGGCGGAGGCGTGCAAGCGCCTGCCCAGCCCACGCCGTCCAGCCCGCCTTCCCTGCCAGTCGGCGTCTTTAACCCATCCGCGGCCGACCTGAGTTTTCTGGACACCCTGGAGCAGCAGAGCTGCCTCTATTTCTGGGAGCAGGCCAGTCCGGTGACCGGGCAGGTGCTGGACCACGCGGCCGGCAATTTGAGCGGGCAGATCGATCCCACCACCACGCAGTCCAGCATCGCCGCCACCGGATTTGGACTGACCGCGCTGTGCATCGCCGACCAGCGCGGCTACCTGACAAGCGCGTATGGTTACGCGGCCAACGTGACCCATGCGCAGATTGTCGCGCGCGTCCAGGCTGCGCTGAGTTTTCATCTGAACAACATGCCGAGTGAAAATGGCTTCTTCTACCACTTCAACGATGTCAACACCGGACAGCCGCTGACGGGCGTGGAGGTCTCTGCCATCGACACGGTGTGGTTGATGTGCGGAGTGCTCTCGGTCCGCGCCTATTTCAACGACGCGACAATCACCTCGCTGGCCACCGAGCTCTATCAGCGCGTGAACTGGCCGTGGATGCTCAATGGCGACCAGACTTTCGCCATGGCCTGGTATCCGGCCACATCTGCCACTCCCGGCTTTACCTCTTACCGCTACGATACCTATTGCGAGTTGATGGCGCTCTATCTGCTCGCCCTCGGCTCGCCCACTTATCCCATTCCTGCGTCTTGCTGGGCCGCCATTGCGCGCCCCATTCTCACCTACGAGGGCTATAGCTACATCAGCAACAACGCCGATCCCCTTTTCACCCACCAGTGGTCTCATGCCTGGTTCGACTTCCGCTCCAAGGCCGATGCCTATGCCAATTACTTTTCCAACTCCATCTCCGCGACACAGGCCCACGAGACCTTCTGCCTCATGACCTATCCGAACTGGTACAGCGAAAATTACTGGGGCATCACCGCCTCCATGTCCGTGAACGGCTACGAAGCCTGGGGCGGACCGCCTGCGCAGGGGCCGATCGATGGGACGGTGGTTCCCTGCGCCGCCGCCGGGTCGCTGGTTTTTTTGCCCAATGAGTGCCTTCAGGTTCTGGAAGCCTTGCACACCAATTGGGAATCCTCCCCGGCCTGGGGACGCTATGGCTTCGTCGATGCCTTGAATGGCAATGCATCTCCACACTGGTATAACCCGACTTGTCTGGGAATCAACCTGGGCATTACCGTCCTGATGATTGAGAATCTTCGCAGCGGGCTGGTATGGAATACGTTCATGAGCAATCCCGAGCCTGTCAACGCGATGAACTTAGCCGGTTTTCATTAGGTCCCGCGTCCGCAGCCAGGAAATGGGAGGTTTCGATGAACACGCAGAACAGTACATGGACGATGAGCCGCCGCCAGATTCTCAAAGCGGCTGCGGCTACAGCAGGATGCGCCTTGCTTCATGACGGCGCCGCCTTCGCTAGTGAGCCGTGGACGGCCAGCAGAGCGGATGAAGCGTTCCTCGACGACCTGCAGCGGCAGGGGTGCCTCTTCTTCTGGGAACAGGCCAGCCCGGACACAGGCCAGGTCCTCGATCGGGCTCGCAACGATCTGAAGGGGGCGCGCGATCCGCGGCGCATGGCCAGCATCGCCGCCACGGGCTTTGGCCTTACCGCACTCTGCATCGCCGATAAGCGCGCCTATCTGCCCCATGCGCAGATCGTGGAGCGGGTCAGGACAACGCTCCATTGGCACCTCAACACTTTTCCCGAGGTGCGCGGCTTCTTCTACCACTTCAGCGATATCGAAACCGGCCAGCGCGTCTCCGGCGTTGAGCTTTCGTCCATTGACACGTCGCTTCTGCTGTGCGGCGTCCTCACGGCGAAAGCCTACTTTGACGACCCGCAGATTCAGTCCCTGGCACAGCAGATCTATGAGCGTGTGGACTGGCCGTGGATGCTCAATGGCGGCAAAACCTTCTCCATGGGCTGGCATCCGGACAAGGGATTTCTGGATGCGCGCTGGGAACACTATTGCGAGCTGATGATGATTTATCTGCTCGCCATCGGCTCTCCCACGCATCCCATTGCGCCCGGATACTGGAATAATTTCACGCGCCCGCTCATTCATTACAAGGGCTATAACTACATCGGCGGCAACGACCCCCTCTTTACGCATCAATACTCGCAGGCTTGGTATGACTTTCGTGGCAAGCACGATGCCTATGCGGACTACTTCGAAAACTCCGTGACCGCTACCCACGCGCACAAGGCCTTCTGCCTCTCGTACCCCAAGTGGTACAGCGAGGACTACTGGGGGATTTCCGCATCCGACTACCAGGGCGGCTACACAGCCTGGGGCGGCCCGCCTGCACAAGGGCCCCTGGATGGCACTGTTGTTCCTTGCGCGGCAGCAGGCTCGCTGGCATTCCTGCCGGCACAGTGCATTTCCGTCCTCCGCGCCATGCGCTCGAAATGGGGAAAACTGGCATGGGGGCGCTATGGCTTTGCGGATGCATTTCACCCCGCGGCCAACTGGTATGACCCCGACGTGCTGGGAATCGATCAGGGGATCTCGGTTCTGATGGCTGAAAACCTGCGCACCGGGCTGGTATGGAACACCTTCATGCGCAACCGCGAGTGCGTCAATGCCATGCAGGGAGCCGGATTTCACGGCACGGCCCTCTAAGCAGGAACCGGCGTGCGCCTGATTCCGTATCGCCGGCAAGCCGGTCCCGCCTGCCCAAGGGCACACCGGCGCAGTATCATTGGAGAAACCTAGCGTGACCAACGCTCCACTCAAACCGATCACACTGAAGGAGCTCGCAGCCGTCCTCGAGCTTTCTCAGTCCACCGTCTCCCGCATCGTCAACGGCGCGGGGGCGGCGCATCGCATTGCCAAGGACACTCAGGAACGCGTGCTTCATGCGGCGGCGCTCTACGGTTACTCCGCCAACACCGTGGCTAGAAGCCTGCGCCAGAAGCGGACCTTCACCATCGGCGTGATTGTGCCGGAGATCAGCGAGGGCTATTCCACCGCCGTATTGAGCGGCATCGAGGATGAGCTCCTGAAAGATGGCTATTTCTATTTCGTGGTGAGCCACCGTCATCGCCCAGAGCTCCTGGAGGGCTATCCGCGCATGATGCTCTCACGATCTGTCGAGGGCATCATCGCCATCGATACGCCCATCGAAGAGGAGTTGTCCGTACCGCTGGTTGCGGTCTCCGGACACCAGCGGCGCGCCGGGGTCATCAATATCGAACTGCACCACGAGAAGGCCGCATACCTGGCGCTCGAGCATTTGCAGAGCCTGGGACACAAGCGCATCGCCTTCATCAAGGGGCAGGCCTTCAGTTCAGATACCAATCAGCGCTGGCAGGCAATCGTGGATGTCGCCAGAACTTTGAAGATTACCGTCGATCCGAAGCTCGTGGTACAGCTTCAAAGTCCCGAGCCAGGGCTAGGCCCCGGCCTTGAAGTCACCCGTGCGCTGCTGCAGAGCAAGCACCTGTTTACTGCGATCTTCGCCTTTAACGATGTAACGGCGATCGGGGCGATCCTTGCGCTGCGCGAAGCGGGGCTGCGCGTTCCTCGCGACATCTCCGTTCTCGGATTTGACGATGTGCTGATCGCTGCAACCAACAACCCGCCGCTCACCACCATCCATCAGCCGTTGCGCGGCATGGGGCAGGCAGCCGCAGCCACGTTGCTGGCACTCATTCGCGATGAGATTCCACATCCGCGCCCGCCCGTCATCACGGTGTTTCCCAAGCTGGTGGTTCGCAAGTCTACTGGGCATGTGTCCACGCGAGCATCGGCTGCTCCAGTGGATGCCGATGACTAAGCAGCGTTCGCCTCATCGGGCCGGATTCGTAGTTAGTCGATCCTGAAAAAGCCGATTTCAGGCATTCGCTGGATGGTCTTGGAT
>VFSW01014299.1_pt1 | contig 10976 bp, 12 predicted proteins | sample 5358111 | NCBI WGS metagenome assembly VFSW01 (sample SAMN11554181, study PRJNA540505) | mine drainage metagenome | isolation source: sediment from site ElyBrook_90M | place: USA: Ely Copper Mine, Vershire, VT | collected 2017
ATCCGCCGGCTGGAACACGCCTTCCAGCAGCAGGACAGGTTTGGTGATGCCCGCCTCGCGCAGGCGCACCGCCTCGTTCAGATCCAGCAGCGCATAGCCGTCGGCATCGGCCAGGGCGTGCGCCGCGCGCAGGAGGCCATGGCCGTAAGCGTCGGCCTTCACTACCGCCCAGATCCGGGATTTGGGCGCGCAGCGGCGCGCGACGCCGAGGTTGTGTCTCAGGGCGGACAGCCTGAATCTGGCGCGGATCGGACGCGGCATCTATTTCGCCGGACGGACTGGAAGGCTCAGCCGCTCACCCCTTGACCGAGTTCTTCAGCTTGCCCTTGGAAAACTCGACAAAGCTGATTACCAGGCGCGAGCGGAATCGCTCCTTCGGATAGACCAGCGAGAGCGTACGCGTGAGCCTGGGCGCGAGCGGCATCGCCACCAGCACGCCGAGCTGTTTTTCCTTGGCCACGATCACCTTGGACATGATGGCAAAGCCCAAGCCGGTTTCGACCACGCCCTTGATCGCGTCCGGGCTGCCCAATTCCATTACCGTGTTCAAGTCTTCCGTGGAAAATCCGGCGCGACGGAAATAGCTGTCCGTCACTTCGCGCGTACCCGAGCCCAGTTCCCGATTGATATACGGATACTGCATGAGTTGCTTCGGCGTCACCACCTTGAGTTTGGCCAGCGGATGCGCCGGCGAGCACACCACCTGCAGTTCGTCCTCGCAACAGTCCTCAGTGGAAAGGCCGGGAAGATGCGACGGCGCTTCGATCAGGCCGATATCGAGGCTATGCGCCGCGACGCCGTGCTCGACCGTCTCGGAGTTCGCCACCGTCAGCCGCGCCTTGACGCCGGGATAGGCGACTTTGAACTCCCCCAGTATCCGCGGCAACATGAACTCGGCGATGGTCATGCTCGCGCCGATCAGCAGCAGGCCCTGGATCTCGCCCGTGAGCTCGCTGACGCGGGTATCGAGTTCGGCCGAAAGCGAGAGAATTTTCTCCGCATACTCCAGCACCACTTCGCCTGCCGCGGTGAGCGAAATCTTGCCGTGTCCGCGGTCGAACAGACGCGTGTTGAAATGCTCCTCCAACTGCTTGATCTGAAATGTCACCGCCGGTTGCGTCATAAACAGCGTCTCGGCCGCCTTGGTGAAGCTGCTCTGCTTGGCCACCGCATGAAACACCTGCAATCGTCTGTCTGCCATATCTCCGCCCTGGCTGCTGTATTATCCTGTCTTATTGAACCATAAATTACCTTCCAAGAACAGCTAATGGCCATTTTTCGCGATTCCAGGCGACGTCATGGTATAAGACGCCCTGTTTCCGCTTCTGACAACCGATTCAACCATTTCCCCTAGATGAAACGCGGTTTCTACACCGTCATGGCGGCGCAGTTTTTCTCGTCGCTGGCGGACAATGCCCTGCTCATCGCGGCGATTGCGCTGCTGGTGCAACTGCAGGGCCCGGCGTGGATGACGCCGCTGCTGAAATTCTTCTTCACCGTGTCCTACGTGGTACTCGCGGCGTTCGTCGGCGCCTTCGCCGACTCCATGCCCAAGGGCAAGGTGATGTTCATCACCAACGCCGTCAAGATCGGCGGCTGCGCGCTCATGTTCTTTTTCGACTCTTTTGTGCCGCTCGGAATCAGCGCCCATGCGGTCATTCTTACTTCCTACGCGGTGGTCGGTCTGGGCGCTGCAGCGTACTCGCCGGCCAAGTACGGCATTCTCACCGAGATGCTGCCGCCGCAGCAGCTGGTGATCGCCAACGGCTGGATCGAGGGCCTGACGGTCGCCTCCATCATTATCGGCACCATGCTCGGCGGCGCCCTCATCAATCCCACCGTCTCCGCCTTGTTGCTGTCCATCGATCTGCCGCGCATCGACACCGGAATAGATACCGCGCCCGAGGCCGCGATCCTGGTGATTTCACTGTTCTACCTGATCGCCGCGGCATTCAACCTGCGCATTCCAGACACCGGCGCGCGCTATGACCACCAGTCGCGCAACCCGGTCCTCATGGTCAAGAATTTCGTGGATTGCTTCACCATCCTGTGGCGCGATAAACTGGGGCAGATCTCGCTCGCCGTCACCACCCTGTTCTGGGGCGCAGGCGCGACGCTGCAATTCATCGTGCTCAGATGGGCCGAACGCAGCCTGGGCATGCCGCTGAGCCAGGGTGCAATCCTGCAAGGTATCGTCGCCCTGGGCGTCGCCCTCGGAGCGGTGCTCGCAGGACGCCTGGTACCGTTGAAGGAGTCCTTGCGCGTTCTGCCGGTCGGCGTGGCCATGGGCTTCACCGTCATGTCCCTGATGTTCGTCACCTGGATGCCGATGGTCTATTTCCTGCTTATCCTGGTGGGGGCTCTGGCCGGTTTTTTCGTCGTTCCGATGAACGCGCTGTTGCAGCATCGCGGCCACGTACTGCTCTCCTCAGGGCATTCGATCGCAGTACAGAATTTCAATGAAAATCTGAATATCCTGCTGATGCTGGCACTGTATGCGCTGATGATCCGTGCCAATTTCGCCATCAATACCATCATTGTGCTATTCGGCGTGTTCGTATGCCTCACCATGATGCTGGTGATCAGGCTGCACAAACTCAACCAGAGCCGGGAAGACTCGCTGCATCTTATAGGTATTGAAAAGCACTAGGGCATCGAGGAAGGCCCGAACCGGGACGCCTCGCGCTGTGGCGCGGACTAGAAACCGTCCGCGCGGATCGTCCTCAGGCGGAAGATCTCACCGGATCTCCTTCGCGATTTCGACGCGCATGCCCTTGGTGCCGGGATGTACCGGCTTGCTTACCCCCTCGAGGTCACCCGGTTGGGGCATCACGTTGCCCGATTTTGACACGCGCGCGTCCACCACTACTTCGGAAAAATCGGAAAGTTTCGCCGCCGGACTCATCGCCATCGAATCATCGAACGAGAACGCCAGCGGCAAATCCTTCACCTTGACGCGCACCGCCGCAAGCGGCATGCGCGAACCCTGCGCCGGCCGCGCCAGCACGAACACCGTGTCGTCCGGCGCAGCGCGCGCGGCAAGCGCCGGCGCAAGCGTGATGGTTCCGCTGAGGCGCTCTTTCCCGGCGGCCGCCGTCGCAGTTGCAGGCTTCGTCGCGGCAGCTTGCCCCGCCGCCGCGGTCTCCTTCGATAATTTGGGTGCGCCACCCTGCTTGTCCTCGGCCTCCTTGATGCTGGCGCGGATCGAATTCTCCATTTCGGAACCCGCCGGCAGCAACGGCAATATCTGCCTCCAGTATTCGGCCGCTTTGGCGAAGTGCTGCTTTTCAAATTCCACCGTTCCGGCCAGGGCCAGGGCTTTGAGGTTGTTGCCGTCCGCCTTCAGCGCGCGCTGGATCAGCGCCTCGGGTTTGCCCAGCAAACTCTCCCCCTGGGACATGGCGAGACTGTCGGCGTAATCGGCCAGCGTCTGCGCATTCAGCGTAAACCTGGCGTCGGCCTGGCCGTAGGCGCCTGCCGCGTCGCCGAAGCGCCCCAGAGCGCTGTAGCTGCGCGCCAGCATGACCCAGCCTTCGGCATCGTCCGGGTTCGACTTCAGCCTTTGCGCCAGGCTTGCGACCATGGATTCGATCTGCGCCTGCGTCACCCCGTGCGGCGCTCCCCCGCTCACCTTGCTCGGATCCAGCCCCTGCGGACTGCCCACCGCCAGATAGGCTGATACCGCAATGACCGGCAGAGCGACCGCCAGGACGATAGCCACCGCCGTGGAGCGTTTGACCGGCGCGGCTGTGACATTCACGGGAGCGCCAGCGTCCTCGAGCAATCCGCGTTGAAGGTCGCCGCGGGCCGCCTCCCACTGTTCGCGATCAATAGTGCCGGCCGCCAGATCCTCGTCGAGGTCGGCAAGCTGATCGCGAAATATCGTCAAGTTGGAAGCCGCGCGCGATAGCGCAGCGACGCCTTTGCCGCGACCGCGCAGCAGCGGCGTGACCAGGAACGCGAGCGCTACTGCAGTTAGCAGCGCCGCATACGCCCAGAACAGCATCATGGGCGCTCCTCGGAGGAATCGAGCAACGCCTGAACCCGCGCCTGTTCCGCCTCGCTCAGGGGCTGCGCAGCTGCCAATCGCCGCCGCCGCAGGATGTAATAGAACAACCCCGCCACCACCGCGAGCAACAGTGCGAACGGGCCGAACCAGAGCGGAACCGTGGTCGCCATGACTGGGGGCTTGTACAGCACGAAATCGCCGTAGCGCGCGACCAGGAATTGAGTAATCTGTTTCTCGCTCATGCCTGCCTTCAGCTTCTCGCGGATCTCTTTCTTCAAGTCCATCGCAAGCTCGGCTTGCGAATCGGCAATGGTCTGGTTTTGGCACACGAGGCAGCGCAACTGCTCCTCCAGCGCCACCGCACGTTTTTCCAGCGCCGGATTGGGATCGGCCGGCACTGCTTCCTTGGCCAGCACGGAACCGGCGAGGACAAGCCCTAACAGCAGCGCGAACAGCTTACGCATTTCCATTCAACTCCTTCACCAGCGGCAGGATTTTGTCACGCACGACCTCCGGGGTAACTGGACCGATGCGCTTGTAGCGGATCACGCCGGACTTATCGATGACATACGTTTCGGGAACACCATAAACACCGAAATCGATGCCGACACGGCCGTTATGGTCATACCCGATTGCCCCGTACGGATTGCCGAGGCGCGTCAGATAGCCGATACCGTCGGCCCGCTCGTCCTTGTAGTTGAGCCCGATCACCGGCACCACACCGCTGCGCGCGAGTGCCAGGACCGTGCTGTGCTCTTCGCGGCAGGAAACGCACCAGGAGGCCCACACATTGAGCAACCACACCTTGCCCAGCATGTCCTGTTTCGAAATCGTCTTGTCCGGATGCTCCAGTTCCGGCAGTTTGAACGACGGCGCAGGTTTGTCGATCAGCGGCGACGGCACCTTGCGCGGATCCAGAGTCAGACCAACGCCGAGTAACGCGACGATCGCGGCAAACACGACGAACGCGGCGAGCGGAATCAGAACGCGGGCGCGCAGCATGGTCAGCGCACCGCGGCAGCGTTGAGGCCCGCAGCGGCGACCGCTTGCGCCGCCCCCAGGCGCGCCCTCACGCGATAGCGCCGGTCGAAGGCTGCGAGCAGGCCCCCCATGCCCATCAGCAGGCAACCGCCCCAGATCCAGCTGATGAATGGCTTGTGGTAGATGCGCACGACCCAGGACGTCGGGGTAATCGAGTCGCCCAGCGCGACATACAGGTGGCGCATTAAGCCCGCGTCGATCGCCGCTTCGGTCATCGGCATGTTCTGCACGGTGTACAGGCGCTTTTCCGGATGCAGCGTCGCCACCGGATTGCCACTTCGTGTCACTACGAAGGTGCCGCGATCCGCGCTGTAATTCGGCCCCTGCACCGCGTTGATAGCGGCGAAGCGGAAGGTGTAGCCATGCAGGTGCGCGGTATCACCGACATCCATGCGCACGTCGGTTTCGGCCTCGTAACCTTTCACCAGCGTTACGCCGACGATGAACACGGCTACACCGAGGTGGGCGAGCAACATGCCGTAATAGCTGCGCGGCAACTGCGCCAGCCGTGCGCCAACTTGCCCTTTGGGCACGTGCGCGAACTGCGCCTTGAAGCTGACGACGCAAGACGCGGCGATCCAGGTCGCAAGCAGTATGCCGAAGCCGACCATGGTGCTCCAGTGCCCCATGACCAGCGGCACGACGATCGCAGCGGCGAAACTCACGGCCAGGGCCCAGCGCAGGCGCACCGCCAGTTCGGGCAGGCTCGCCTGCTTCCAGCGCGCAAGCGGCCCGATACCCATCAGAAACAGCGCCGGAGCCATCAATGGCACGAATACGGCCTCGAAATAAGGCGGTCCGACCGAAATCTTGCCCAAACCGAGCGCATCGAGCACGAGCGGGTAGAGCGTGCCCAGCAGCACCGCGCCTGCGGCGACCAGCAGCAGCGCATTATTCGTGAGCAGCATCGATTCGCGCGACACCAGCGCGAAGCGCCCACCCAGCCCGACTTTGCCGGCGCGCCAGGCGAACAACCCGAACGATGAGCCCACTACCACCGTGAGAAAAGCGAGGATGAATACGCCGCGCTTGGGATCGGTGGCAAAGGCATGCACCGAGGTGAGCACGCCGGAGCGTACCAGGAACGTCCCGAGCAAACTGAGCGAGAACGCGAGGATCGCGAGAAATACGGTCCAGCTTCTGAACGCCCCGCGCTTTTCGGTCACGGCCAGCGAATGGACCAGGGCCGTTCCAACCAACCAGGGCATGAATGAGGCATTCTCCACCGGATCCCAGAACCACCACCCGCCCCAGCCGAGCACGTAGTAGGACCAGCCGCTGCCAAGCGCAATGCCCAGCGTAAGGATGGACCATGCAATGGTGGTCCAGGGACGCGACCAGCGCGCCCAGGTGGCGTCGAGCCGGCCGTCGATCAGTGCAGCCATGGAAAAAGCAAACGCCACGGAAAAGCCGACGTAGCCCATGTACAGCATGGGCGGGTGAAACACCATGCCCGGATCCTGCAGCAGCGGGTTGAGGTCGCGGCCGTTCGCCGCCGCGGGCAGCAGCCGCACGAACGGATTGGAGGTTAGCAGCATGAACAGCAGGAATCCGATGGAGATCATCCCCATCACGCTGAGCACCCGCGCCACCATTTCCTCGGGCAAGCTGCGGCTGAAAATGCTCACCGCGAACATCCACACGCCCAACATCAGCGTCCACAACAGCAGCGAGCCTTCGTGGCCGCCCCACACGGCGGCAACGCGATAAGCGAGCGGCAACTCCGTATTGGAATTCTCGGCCACATACACCACCGAAAAGTCGTTGGACACGAAGGCATAGGTGAGGCAGCCGAAGGCGAGTGCGATGAACAGGCACTGCGCCTGCGCCGCCGGCCGTGCGACCGCCATCCACGCGTAATTTCCGCGTGCCGCGCCGACCAGCGGCAGGACGCTCTGCACCAGTGCGATGCAAAGCGCGAGAATCAGAGCGAATTGTCCAAGCTCGGGAACCATTATTTTCCTTTCGGCGGCATCACCAGCGACTGCGCCGCGGTGTTGGCTTTTGCCTCGTTGATCGCTTCCTGCGCCGCCGGCGGCATGTAGTTTTCATCGTGTTTGGCCAGCACCTCGTCGGCGTGGAACGTGCCGTCGGGGGCGAGTCTGCCCTCGGTCACCACGCCTTTTCCCTCTTTGAACAGGTCCGGCAGTATGCCGCGGTAGTACACTGGAATGCTCTTGGCGGTATCGGTCACCACGAACTGCACGGTCACGCCATCGGCCTCGCGCTTGAGGCTGCCGTTTTCCACCAAGCCGCCGATGCGAAAGCTTTTTCCCACCGGCGCCTCCTTGGCGAAGACCTGGCTCGGCGTGTAAAAGAACACCAGATTTTTCTGGAAAGCGGAAAGCACCAGGGTGGCGGAGAGCGCCAGCCCGGCGATGCCTACCCCGACCAGAACAAAACGCTTATGTCTCGGTTTCATGATTTCTCCTGCGCGCCGCGTAATACTTGGCCAGGCGCTCGATCACGCCGCGCCGGCGCATGGTGAGCGACACAATTTCGGCAACAAGCACGACCAGGGTGACAATATAGGAGCCCCAAACGTAGAGCCCATAGCCGCCCATGGCAACAAAGTTCTGCCAGCTTCCCCAGTTCATGCTAACCCGTCTATTTCCGCCGCCACCCAGTCGGTATGGCGTTCGCGTTCGAGAATCACACAGCGCACGCGCGCCAGCGTGGCGGCGATACTATACATCCAAAAACCGAGCGCCATGATCAGCATCCCGAGCAACATTGTCTTGGCCATCGTCGGCGCGCTGGTCAGACTCACCGAAGCGCCCTGGTGCAGGGTGCTCCACCACTTCACCGAGAAATAGATGATCGGCACGTTGATCACGCCGACCAGCGCCAGCACGGCACCGGCCTTGTCCGCCCGGCGCTGATCGTCGATCGCGCCCTGCAGCGCCATGAAGCCGATATACAGGAACAGCAGGATCAATTCGGAGGTCAGGCGCGCGTCCCAGACCCACCAGGTGCCCCAGGTCGGCTTGCCCCACAGCGCGCCGGTCCACAGCGCAATGAAGGTGAACAGCGCGCCGGTCGGCGCGAGCGCGGTCGCCACCATCGACGACAAGCGCGTATTGAGCACCAATCCCACCCCGGACCAGAAGCCCATCACCAGGTAGAGAAACATAGACATCCAGGCCGCCGCAACATGAATGAAAATAATGCGGTAGGCCTCGCCCTGCGTCGCGTCGGTGGGCGCGACGAAAAAGCTGATATACAGGCCAACGCCGCAAAACAAAACGGCCAGCGCCGCGAACCAGGGCTGCAGCGCGCCTGCCAGCGGATAGAAACTCTGCGGCGAGGAAAAATAGTACCAGCTGAACCGTTTCCTTGTGCTCATTGCCAACTCACTCCATCGCGATGCGCAGCGCCGCGGCGCTCGCCCAAGGCGCCAGCACCAGCGCCAGCGCCAAAAATCCCCCGAGCAGCAGCAGATGCGCGTCCGCCCCCGTGCCCGCGACTATCGCGCCGACGGAGCCGGCACCGAAAATCAGCACCGGCACGAACAGCGGCAGTACCAGCAGCGCGACCAACACGCCGCTGCCGCGCACGCCCAACGTTAGCGCAGCGCCGACCGCGCCGATCAGGCTCAACACTGGCGTGCCGAGCAGCAGCGACACGGACAGCACGGCGAGCGCGTTGCCGGGAAGGTCGAATTGCAGACCCAGCAGCGGTGCGATCAGCACCAGCGGCAATCCCGATACCAGCCAGTGCGATATCACCTTGCCCATCACCAATACGACCAGCGGTTCGCCCGCGAGCAGCATCTGCTCCAGCGTTCCGTCCTGGTGGTCGGGCGCGAACAGCCGCGCCAGCGACAGCATGCAGGCGAGCAGCGCCGCCACCCACAGCACGCCCGGCGCCATGTTGCGCAGCTGATTCGCTTCGGGGCCTACCCCGAGTGGAAACAGGCTCACCACGATGACAAAAAACACCAGCGCATTGGCAACGTCGCCGCGGCGCCGGAATGCCAGCAGCAGATCGCGTCGCAGTACCCAGGCGAGCGCCCTGATCATGCGGCCAACAGCGCCGCAGTATGCAAATCGAGGTCGACGCGCAGCACCGCCTGCGCAACCACCTGCACTTCCTGGTGCGTGGTCAGTACCACCATGCCGCCGGCGGCGAGATGGGCGGCGAGCAGGTGCTCCAGTTCCGCCACTGCTGCGACATCGAGCGCGGAAAATGGTTCATCGAGAATCCACAAAGGCACCGCCGGCGAAAGCGCCAGCCGCGCCAATGCCGCGCGGCGCCGCTGTCCCTGCGACAGCACTTTGGCCGGCAACTCGGCGCAATGAGCGACGCCAAAGCGGTCGAGCGCCGCGAGCATGCGTCCGGATTCAGCGGACATCCCTGCGAGGGCCGCCGCGACCTGCAGGTTTTCCAGTGCCGTGAGATCGTCCTTCAGCGCATTGAGATGGCCGATGAAGACGAGATTGCGCGAATACTCCTCGCGTTCGGCGCGAATCGGCCGCCCCAGCCAGCGCAGTTCCCCCGCGCTCGGCGCAACCAAGCCGCACACGATGCGCAGCAAGCTGGTCTTGCCGCTGCCGTTGGCGCCGGCCACGCGCAGCAACTCGCCGCGGCCGAGCCTGAAGCTCAGGTCGCTGAACAGCAGCCGATCGCCTCGCATGCACTCGAGTTGTCGCGCTTCAAGCATTGCCGCATTGTCCTTTCAAGCTGCCCGCCCCAAAATTCGCGATGTCGCACGCCAGTGTAGCCGTATGCGTGCGCCTCGATTTTGCGCTGCATCAAAAGTAGGCCCGACTGCGCCGCAATTGCGCGTTGTACCGATGGAATTCGCGTCGTACGGCGAAAATCCGTCGGACGCCATGGATCGCGAGGGCCGGGGGGCGGACGCAGACCGCAATTATAGTGGGTCTGGCATAGCAAGGAAATGGTGAGAATAGCTGCTTTAAAGCTCTTTTTCTTGCAAGAGCTCGCGCTAGATCGTTTGCCGGAGATGTACCGGGCGGGAAACCAGTTCCAAGGAGCGCCGCTCGCCTATGAATTTTCTCCCCTGTCAGGCGCCGGAACGGTGGTCGTGGCCTGATCCGGGTTATCTACGGTTGCGACAGCGCTTTTTTCCAGCTTGCGCAGCCGCTTTTCTTCCTGTTTTTTCTTTTTCGCCAGATCTTTCTGACGCTTTTCATATTGGTAATTAGGCTTTGCCAATTTGTCGTCCCTCCAGCCGCTAGGCTTGGTCGTTGAAGTTCGAAGTCAGTTTTCCGCCAGAGCGCGGCCGCGTAAGCGCACATTCTGCGCCCAGTATGAAAGGGCATCAAGCGAATCGGCGTCTCAGGGGCAAGAAATATCGTGTGCGAGCGGCCAAACCTTGGCCCCGCGCCCCGCGCCGACACTGGGATCAACCACTGGCGCGGCAGCTTTTCACAGGATGACCGGCTCGTTTGTCAACTCGTTGATATCGCCTTCGACCCGCGGAAAATGCGTAGCCAGCAAATCGCCGATCGCTGCAACGCCGAGGCTCACGCCCTGTTCAAATCGCCCGGCCGCGAATGCCCGCTGCATTTCACCGCAAATGGCCTCCCAGGCGGCGGCGCCCACTTTGTCATGGATGCCGCGATCGGCGATGATTTCGACGCGCCGGTCGGCCAGCAGCAAATAGACCAGCACCCCGTTATTACGCTCCGTGTCCCAGACGCGCAACTGACCGAATAGCTCCACTGCCCGGCTGCGCGCATCCTGCCGATGCCACAGGTGGAGGAAAGGCAGCGATGCCTCGACCGCAAAGCGCAATTCGCCGCCGTGCCGTTTTTCCTGTTCGCCGATCTGGTCGCGAATCGCGCGCATCGCCGCCGGCGGAAACGCGCGCCGTACCGACCAATGATCGGTAAGTAAATGCCGGATAGCGCGTTTCCAATGCATCAGTTGCCTCACCAGCTACCCGAGGCGCCGCCGCCGC
>VFSW01014300.1_pt1 | contig 10976 bp, 9 predicted proteins | sample 5358111 | NCBI WGS metagenome assembly VFSW01 (sample SAMN11554181, study PRJNA540505) | mine drainage metagenome | isolation source: sediment from site ElyBrook_90M | place: USA: Ely Copper Mine, Vershire, VT | collected 2017
TTGGCCTCAAAGGCAATGGCCGTCGCGTATTGACCTATGCTGATCTTCGCGCTCTTTATCGCGGCGTAGATGGAAGACCACCGACGCGCGAGATTGAACTCCACCTGACGGGCAATATGGAACGCTTTATCTGGGGATTTAATGGACAGAAATTTTCCAACGCACAGCCCATCGAATTGAAATTGGGTGAGCGTGTTCGCTTTGTGCTCATCAACAACACCATGATGGAACACCCGATTCATCTGCATGGCATGTGGAGCGAACTGGAAAACGGGCATGGGGATTTCAATCCCTATAAACACACCATCAATGTGAAACCGGCAGAGCGCGTAAGTTATCTGGTCAGCGCCGATACGCCAGGTAAGTGGGCCTATCATTGCCATCTGCTGTACCACATGGAGGCGGGCATGTTCAGAACGGTGGTGGTGTCATGAGCAGCTATATGAATGGATTCACAGGCACAGGCAGAAAGAAGCAGTTCAATGTATGTGTGGGCGTCTTTGGACTTGGGCTTCTTGCTGGCAGCTTTATAGTGCAGGCGAGTGCTCAGATGACAAGTGCAACGCCAGACAAGATGCCAAACATGGGGATGGGAAACCAGATTTTCTATCACGCGTTACTTGAGCAATCTGAAGCTCGCACCAATGGCCCTGATAACGAGATGCGTTGGGATGGTGAAGCGTGGATGGGAACAGATATGAATCGACTTTGGTTGAAGTCGGAGGGTTTTGCTTCGAGCAGCACGGTGAACGATGGCGACCATGAAGCCTTATATGACCGCCCAATTCCACACACGCGCTATTTTGATGGTCAAGTTGGTGTGCGTGCTGATCTGGATTCGCGTCCAGCACGGGCATGGGCTGCCGTCGGGATAGAAGGACTTTTGCCATATTATTTCCAGTTTGCGCCGACACTCTATTTCCGCGATGGCGGTAATGTCGCATCTCGCATAACTGGCTCCTACGATCTGTTGCTGACACAGCGATGGATTGCGCAGCCACAAGCGGAGCTTAACTTCTATAACAAGGACGATGCCGCTCGTGGAGTGGGATCGGGGCTTTCAGACTTAGATACTGGCATGCGCCTGCGGTATGAGATCAGTCGGAAATTTGCGCCCTACATCGGATTCGCCTACACAGGAAGATTTGGCAACACAGCAAGATATTCGCGTCTGGTTGGAGAAACAACCAGTGATCCTCGCTTTATCTTCGGGCTGCGTCTTTGGTACTAGATCGCTAGCTAACTTGATGCAATTGACGGGTGGGTTTCGCTTCTACCAAAAAAATAACGGAGAATGCTATGCAAAGGTTTTTTCTCGGATTTATCACAGCTATTGCCGCAATTGTCGTAGTGGGGTTCCTATGTATGCGGTTTGGATTGATGGACCCACGCGCAGATATCCCCATCAATGGAATGGAACGCAGCATGGCAATGCCTGCTCTGGATGCGTCCGTTGATCGTAGAGCTCCTGAAATCAAAAATCCTATTCAGGCTACCGATACCAATCTAATCGCGGGAATGAACATCTACCAAACAAATTGCGCTAGCTGTCATGGCGATATTCATCGCCCTCACGGAATGCTTGCTGATTCTCTTTATCCACGCGCTCCTCAGTTTGTTGAAGACGCGCCGGACATGCCCGAGAATCAGAACTTCTACATTGTCCAGCATGGCATCCGTCTAAGCGGAATGCCCGCCTGGGGACATGTCCTCAATGAGCAGGAGATGTGGCAAGTGACGAGCTTCCTGAGTCACATGGATAAGCTATCTCCACAGGTCTCCGATGCCTGGAAAGTTGCTGCAGGTGGTTCGTCGGCTGTGAACTCCTCGCCGGATACCCCGAAAATGCAAATGTCGAACAAGGGGATGAAGATGTCGATGCATTGATGCAACCAAGCCTTACACAATACGGATTGTCAGGATGGAGGAAAATATGCTGACGGCGGCTGTTCGCGCATTAACGATGGCAGGCATCATGGCCTGGGAAATTCTCTGGGCTCTGATTCTGGGGTTTGGTCTATCAGCGATCATTCAAGCGGTTGTATCCAAAGAGGAAATGTCCAAATTGTTGCCGGACGATTCGCCTCGGACAATTGCCTTGTCCTCCGGACTGGGGGCTGCAAGTTCTTCATGCTCCTACGCGGCAGTAGCGCTGGCTCGCTCAATGTTTCGTAAGGGTGCCAATTTCACAGCGGCAATGGCTTTCCAGTTCGCGTCGACGAATCTTGTACTGGAACTAGGTATTTTACTGGCAGTATTGATGGGCTGGCAGTTTACGCTTGCAGAATTCACCGGCGGACCATTGATGATTGTTATTCTGGTGATGCTGTTCAAGCTATTTCTTTCACCCACGCTGGTCGAAGCCGCCCGTATCCAAGCCGAGAAGGGCGTTGCTGGGCGAATGGAAGGCCATGCCGGTATGGATATGAGCGTACATGAAGGTACTCTTTGGCAACGAATGCTCTCGAAGAAAGGCCGCACTGCCATCAGCCATTTCTTTGTAATGGATTGGGCTTCGCTCTGGGTCGACATTACGTTCGGCTTGCTTATCGCCGGTGCGCTAAGTGCCTGGGTACCAAAGCACTTTTGGCAGGGGTTCTTTCTTGAAGGTCATCCTATACTGGCCAGATTCTGGGGGCCGTTTGTTGGCCCAGTAGTAGCGATCATTTCCTTTGTGTGTTCCGTTGGCAATGTACCGCTTGCAGCTGTGCTTTGGGATGGTGGGATCAGTTTTGGGGGCGTGGTAGCTTTCCTATTCGCAGACCTTATCGTGCTGCCGATTCTGAATATCTACCGCAAATATTATGGGTGGAAGATGACGGCGTTCTTGACCATATGCTTCTACTTTTCAATGTCCCTGGCGGCTTTAGCAGTCGAGTTCTTGTTTGGCTGGCTCAACCTTATTCCCCAACAGCACTCCCTGCACTTCGCAGATGAAGGCATTCGTTGGAATTACACGACGTGGCTCAATCTCATCTTTTTGGCAATGGCTGCGTTGCTAAGCTGGCGTTTTCTTCGTACAGGAGGACCAGAAATGTTCCGCATGATGGGCACAAAGCCTGGACATTCGAATGATCCGAGTCCTCCTCATACGCATCTTACCTAATAGAAGTTTTGTTACCGCACACGCTAGTAACGGAACGCACAAACACGTAGCCAGGCGATTCCAATGTGATTGATAAACGAAAGGGGAATTCTCAAAATGACAAGTACAACTGCAGTGAAAGACCCAGTTTGCGGAATGGATGTCGAAGCATCAACAGCGGCAGGGGAAAGTACCTATAAGGATCACCAATACCTTTTCTGCAGCTCCCGATGCAAGCAAACATTCGATAAAGCCCCAGAAAAGTATGTGAGTGGATCATCTGGAACAGAGACGAAAAGCTCCAGTTGTTGCGGGTAAACCATTTCTGGGTTAAACGATTATGGCCGCCGGTCAAAACCGCAGTGAGCGGCCAAACCTGCGGTCATTGATCGATCTCCTACAGAATTCCATCAAGGAGCTTTGCCGGTTTTACGGAAAGCGCACGCGCAAGCTCGATAAGATTGAGCAAACCCAGATTTCTTTCGCCGCGTTCAATTCCCCCAATGTAATTGCGGTGGAGATTGGCTTTCTCTGCCAATTCTTCCTGCGAAAGTCCCAGCGATAGCCTTAGCTTGCGAACATTATTGCCAAAATGAGTTTTAGGATCTTCGGGATGCACTCCCTCATCATCCAAACATGACCACTATGAGTCTACACACTATCCGTGTGATACTAATGACACTGATAGTGGTCACATGCTCGCGCCCTCCCCAATGCCGTATCCGGGAACCGAACATGGAGGGAATGTACTCCTGCTTATTTGCGCGCTCGCCTGGAGCGCAATTATTTGTCGCATGGTAATGCAGAGTATCAATAAGTGGGAAAAGCGAATATGTCGCAGCGCCATTCTATGCTTGGAGCGAAAGGCTAAAGATATCGCGGAAATTCTAAAGAGAAAGAGCCGCGATATTTTTCGAAAAGCTCAGTAGGTATCGTCTCTAACTTGAATTGAAAAAGATTGATTTTATTGGTACTTCCCGGACTTCATTCAAAAAATGATGGAGAGATTCCGCCGCCACTGCACTATTGAGAGAGCGGTTAATTCAATGATGAATTGGCCATATCGAGCACCAAAATACTCAGAAAACCCACAAAGAAAACGACGGTGCCCAAAGCGGTTTCCTCTTCTTTGTGCGCTTCGCGTAGTAATTCTTCAGTGACAAGGAAGAGAAGCACTGCGACTCCAAACCCCAGTGCAGCGGTAAAGAAAGAAGGGGAAAGATGCTTCATGATAATTGTCCCCAAAGCGCAACCCACAATGAGGAGACACGAAACAGCTGCAGTGATTGCGAAGGCCGCCAAACGCGGGAGTTGGCGTTCCAGCAATTCACTGATCAACGCTAGACCAAGCGATACCATCTCCAGCGCCAGTGCAATTGATAGTAGTTTTCCTTGCTTTGCTCCTGCCGAAAACCCTAGCGCAATCACGAGCCCATCAATCATGAGGTCGATTCCAATCGCACTAATATATCCCTTCGGGAGAGATTTTAGGCGATCTGTTGCCGGACGATTTTCTTCACTGCGTTGCAACATAAGCAGCGCAAGCACCGCAAGCGAGAACCCCGTGACCGTTGGTACGAGGGAACGCCTAACCATTAAATCGGGAAGCAGTTCCAGAGACACGGCGGCAACAACAACTCCGGCGGCGAGGTGCTGCATGATGCTGCGAAGCCGTTCTCTTGGTTGAGCAAATGTCGCGAACGCAGCGGCAATCAACGCGCACGCAACGGGAAGCAATGAATAGGAAATGGCAGTCATCTTTTCTCTCCTTTTTGTTGCTGTCTCTCCTCCGCCCATTTGTATAGAGTTGGGAGAACCAGCAATGTCAGAAGCGTGGAGGTGGTCAGACCTCCGATCACTACCGTTGCAAGAGGTCGTTGGACTTCAGCTCCGGCACCATGTGAAAGCGCCATCGGAATGAATCCGAGGCTAGCAACTAGTGCTGTCATCAAAACCGGGCGCAATCGAGTTAATGCTCCTTGCTCAATGGCATCTGCAATGGAGAGTCCCTCCCCCCGCAACTCCCGTATATAAGTAAGGAGAACAATGCCATTCAGCACTGCGATTCCAAAGAGTGCAATAAATCCCACTCCAGCGGAGATGCTGAATGGCATACCGCGCACTAGCAGTGCCGCAATGCCGCCCGTGGCAGCCAAAGGAATATTCAGAAATATCAGGAATGCAGGAAAAGCAGCCTGAAAGTGAAAGTAGAGAAGGACGAAAATCAACGTAAGCGCTGCTGGGACAACAATCATGAGCCGCTGGCTCGCGCTTTTGAGTTGCTCAAACTGTCCACTCCACTGCAATTCATACCCGGCGGGAATTGTAACCTTCGCTGCAATAGCTTGCTGAGCCCCACTAACGAAACTGGCCAGATCACGTCCGCGAACGTTGATTTCTACGCTAATCCGCCTTTGCCCACCTTCGCGGCTAATCTGAGCCGGGCCGCTCTCTTCCTGAATATCGGCGAGTTGCGCAAGCGGAATAAAGTGTCCCTCGTTGTCTCCCACCCGGAGATTGGCGATCTCTTCATCTGTGGCGCGTTGCTGCTCTGGAAAGCGGACCTGCAGGGCAAATCGACGATTTCCTTCCACGATTTCACTTACTGTTTTACCTCCTATGGCTTGGATGGTATCCAGCACATCCAACTCATCCAGACCATGACGGGCCAGCGCATCGCGGCGCAGGCGGATGCGCAAGTAAGGCAATCCGGCGATGCGTTCAGCGCGAACATCCGCTGCACCCGGCACTTTCCTTACAACATCTGCGATCTGGTCAGCCTTCGTTCGCAACACGTCCAGATTGTCGCCGAAAAGTTTAATGGCAACGTCACTGCGTGAGCCACCTTCCATCAGTTCCTGCATTCGCATCTGAATCGGCTGCGAGAAACTGTAGCTCGCTCCTGGTGCCTCTGCCTCCAGCCGCGTCTTCATTTCCGCAATCAGTTCTTCCTTGCGGATTGTCTTGGGCCATTGCTTCACAGGTTTGAGCATCACGTATACGTCACTCTGGTCTATAGCCATGGGATCGGTTGCGACTTCAGGGCTTCCGGTACGGCTAAAGACGTGAGCGACTTCAGGAAATTCTTTAAGAACCGTTTCAACAATTTGATTGCCATGCAGTGATTCCGTCATAGAAATGCCCGGCATACGGTACATCTCGACAATGATGGAACCTTCATCAAGCGAGGGAATAAATTCGGCCCCAAGAAAAGGAATCCCCACCATAGATATCGCGAAGACCGCGAGTGCAATACCTGCGGTCCAGCCGGGAGCCCGCAGAGCGTGCTGCAAAAGAGGCCGATAGCCGCGAATTGCTTTACGCATCAACCACGTATGCTCTACTGCAGAATGTTTCCTCAAGAAATACCACGTCAGAACGGGCATCAGCGTCAAAGCAACAATCAGCGAAGCGACCAAGGCAAACAATACGGTGGCGGCCATTGGCCGAAACATCTTGCCTTCAATGCCACCTAACGTCAGAATCGGAACATAAACCAGAACGATAATTGCAACCCCGAAAAAGATAGGCTGGGCTACCTCGCCTGCTGCAGAAAGAAGCACATCGTTTTCCTGTTCGTCTGGTTTTCGATCATGCAGGCGGCGCAGAATATTCTCAATAATGACAACGGATCCATCCACAATAAGGCCGAAGTCCAGCGCCCCAAGGCTCATCAGGTTGCCGGAGATGTGGGCGAGCACCATTCCAATAAAAGCGGCCAGCATGGACAGAGGTATTGCCAGCGACACAATGACGCCAGCCCTAAAGCTGCCGAGCAAAAGAAGTAGAACAGCAATTACCAGCAATCCGCCTTCGATTAGGTTGTGCGTAACAGTATGGATGGTTCTATTGACCAGATCCGTGCGGTCATACAACGGCACTATGCGAACACCGTCCGGTAGAGTCTTTTGAATTTCATCGAGACTGTTTTTTACCCGAATGGCGACTGCCCGAGAGTTTTCTCCGACCAGCATCATGGCCACGCCTAAAACGATTTCTCCTTTTCCATCCTCAGTAGTGAACCCGTTGCGAACCATCGGAGCAAAGCGAACCGTCCCAATATTTCTTATAAAAATGGGAGTTCCCGACGGAGAATTTCCAACAACAATGTTCTCAATATCCGACAGGCTACCGATCAACCCCTCACCACGAATCAGGGACTGTTGCTCTGAATGCTCGATGTAGGCACCGCCGGAGTTCGCATTATTTTTGGGTAGGGCTTCGATCACTCGGCGCAGCGGAATGTGGTATCCGGTGAGATTGTCGTTATCGACTTCCACCTGATACGTCTTCAGTTCGCCGCCCTGGCTATTCACCTCGACAATGCCGGGCACTTGCCGTAACTTCGGCGCAATGTCCCAGTCAAGTATCGTCCGAAGTTCCATTGGAGTACGACCATCACCAATGACTTTGAATTGGTAGATTTCTCCCAGTCCGGATGAGATCGGGCCCATTTCCGGCACACCCACGCTCTGCGGAATTGCCTCCTTCGCCTGCGGAAGCCGTTCATTAACGAGATTCCTGCAAAAGTAGGTGTCCATGCCGTCTTTGAAGTAAATGGCGACGTAGGAGAGCCCATATTTTGATGTGGACTGGATATGCGTGACTCCAGGCAGTCCACTCATCGCCAACTCAACGGGAAAGGAAATCAGTTGCTCAACTTCGAGCGGTGACAGACTGGGCGCACGGGTCAGTACAAGCACCTGGTTTGGTGTGATGTCCGGCTCGGCATCCATCGGAAGATTGCGAAGCGATACCACACCCAGGGCGATAACAAATATCGTGGCCAAAAGTACGAGGACGCGATAACGAAGGGCAAGTTCAACAAGACGTCGCATCAGTCGTTTTCCCCCATGCTTCCGCCTGCAAGAATGGACTTGAGATGGAAGGCTCCTTCCGTGACCACGGGTTCACCGGCAGACAGTCCGCTAACAATTTCTGTCAAACCGCCAACCGTGGTTCCTTTTTCCACCTCGCGCCCTTCAAACTGCGTAGGGGTTCTGCGGATAAAGACAACATTCTTTCCTTCCACCTCTTGAAGCGCACTGGTGGGTACTACGATCGCACGTTTCCTGAATTTAGTGGGAAGCTCGATATTCGCAAACATATCGGACTTGAGAAGCATGCTTTTGTTTTCTACTTCACAGCGAACTGCGGCCGTGCGGGTTTGCGGGTCGATCACATCGCTGATGTAGGTAACTTTGCCCTTAAAGGATCGATTCGGGTACGTATCGACAGTGACGAATGCGTTTTGCCCGACACTGATGCGTCCCAAATCTTTCTCATACACCTCAGCCTGCACCCACACACGCGATAGATCGGCAATTGTAAAGACAGTTCGTCCCGCATCGACTACATCGCCGGGAGAGGCTTCCGCCTTGATGACAACGCCCGCGAAAGGCGCTTTGAGCGAAGTAACCATATCATCATGAATTCCTCCGTCTGGCACTCCAAAGCGGAGAAGTCTTTGTCGCAAGCCTGCGATAATCGCTTGCTGCGACCGAATATTGGCCTCAATCTCATCCTCCTCCGCCTTACTCGCTTCATAATCCTTTTCCGCACCGGCTCCAATGTCAGCCAGACGGCGGCTGCGCCCAGTCTGCCGGGTTGCTGGAATCAACTGCGCCTCCATACGCTCCAAATCGGCGCGCGCGGATAGTTCCTGCGCGACTAATTCTCCAGCTTCAATATTGTCGAAGCTGGCAAGGGTTTGCCCCGCTTCAACTCTGTCTCCAACCATTGCATGAACCTGCAAAATGCGCCCCTGTGCGAGTGGACTGATTTGGGCAACGCGACTGTCGATCGGACGAACGGTGCCAATAACATTCAGATATTGATCGAGTTCCGTCATTTCAGCCGGTGCTACTACCAAGCCCACGTGTTGCTGCGCCGATAGAATCATATTCACCATCTCCGCCTTGCTTGCCGCTTGTTCCTGCGTGGGAGAGGCGTCCTTCTTCTCGGTTGTCTGGCGGTGGCAGCCTGACACGGCCATCAGGCCGCAAAACAATATGAGGATGAGTTTCTTCATGGCAGGTTCCCTCCTACAGCACGTTCGACATCTGCCCAGCTTCGGGCTGCATCCGCTTGCGCATCAATGTATGCCAACTGCATATCAATTAAACGGCGCTGCTCATTGAGCACATCCAATAGGCGAAGCTGTCCGAGTTTGTAGGCTTGGCGGATTACAGAAAGATTGGCACTGGATGGATCAATTACTCCATTTTTAAGAAGCACCAAGGAATCGGAGGCGGCTCGCCAGCGCTGATATGCGGATGCCACTTCGAGAGGAATCGTTCTCTGTAAATACTCCTTCTGCAGCCGCGCCCCTGAAGCACGGGCTGTCTCAGCCTGCACGTTGCCCGCTCCACTGCGGCTGGTGCGAAGTGGTATCGATACGCCGAATGTGAGTAGGTCAACTCGATCTCGGATGGGAGTGGATATCCCGCTACTCGTAACGCCAAACAACCCATCAAACTGGCTGTATTGGCGGGAATAACCTGCCGATAAAACCACGTCAGGTTTGGCATCCGCCTTTGCAAGTTCCACACTGGCATCTTTTTGCTCCTCCTCTAATCGCGCCGTCTTGAGGTCCGCGCGAGTTGCCAGGGCTTTTTGTTGCAGTTCTTGCAATTGGATCGATTTCGGAGATGAAAAGTCGGAGTCTCCGATGGGAGCGGTTGAACTAAGTACTGCCAGCCTTCTCAAGTCCAACTCCGCAGAGGTGAGACGACTCTGAGCGCTCATCCGTGAAACCTCAGCTTGATTGACCTCAACCTTGAGAAGCTCTGCTTCGAGTGGAGCGACATCGCCTTCTTTGACGCGCGCCTCCGTCAGTTTCAAAGTATCTTGGTTAAACTCCATCTGGTCATTTAAGAGCTTGACCTTGCGGCGCTCGGCCAGCACCTGGGCGTAGGCCGCTCGTATTTCATACGCAAGTTCGATTGTTCGTGATTGCAGTTCGGCTTTAGCCAAGGCAACTGAATATTCTGCGACGCGGATACGCTTTTCGCGTTTTCTGAATGTCTCAACGGGCTGAGAATACTCACCGCCGTATTGTTCTTCCCCGATTGTGCCCAGCGGTTTGCCCGTTGCGCCATTCAAGCCCAGTGTTGGTGCTGGTCGTACACCTGCTTGCCGCACCAGCCCTTCCGCCTCTGCGATTCGCTCCCGAACGGCCGCGATATCCTTATTGTTTGCAATTCCTGATCGCACTAAATCGTCCACCGTAAATACGGTTGACAGCCCTTGCTGCGCTCTCAGGAGGGATCCCGAGAACAATAGCGCGCACAGGAGAAATACACTTCTCCCTTGCATAAACATCTCCTAAATTGTCTTAATTGGATAGGTAAAAGCGAACTGCAATTTAGGAAAGTTGAGGAGGATGGTCGATCGTAGCTGGGATGAGCATGGGCTGCTCAGCAGTCTCTTCTCTACGGGCACAAACAACTACTACTTGCGGAACGAAATTAATACGCTGGGTCACAACTACATGCGCGCAGCAGCAAATGCAATTGTCACCGGAATCCGGCGGTTGCTGCTTGTGTTGGGTTGGAGATTGTGAGATGTAGCAACTGGAATTCGGCAATAGATCGCAGGCAAGTACCTCCACGGCGATGAAGAGAAACATTAACACCGCTGTAAAACGGAACGCCTTTGACCAAAAGCCCATACCGTTCATGATGCCACATCATGGCATATTTTGTTTAGTCATGCGTCTCGTATAGCCCTATCAAGAAGCGCACGTGGAAATTTTTCCTCAAAAATCATCGATCTATGGGCAGCTTTCCCGCTGCGTAAGAGACGGAGGTAGTTGTTGTTCAAGGCCGTCGGGTGGGCACAGTGAGGTCTGGCGCGAAGCGGCAGCACCTTCAAGGGTGGGAAGACGGGC